>Ga0209992_10000214_pt1 | contig 81661 bp, 60 predicted proteins | sample 2SBtaG_2_FD_182564 | JGI IMG/M metagenome (GOLD analysis project Ga0209992, IMG submission 182564) | Deep subsurface microbial communities from Kolumbo volcano to uncover new lineages of life (NeLLi) - 2SBTROV12_ACTIVE470 metaG (SPAdes)... | ecosystem: Environmental > Aquatic > Marine >... | reverse complement strand
TACCTAAACCCCCACTAATCAAGCGTGTCATAATAACTACCGGGAGGCTCATCTAAGAAAAAGGCAACGGCGAAACCAACAAACAAATTGCATAGCCCACCAAATGAAGTAATCAGGTGACTTGATAGCATGAACTAGGTCGCCATAACATGCGTCGAGAGGTTGTCTACATCCTCACTATTAGCATCGGCCTGTGGATTGATCAAAATGGTACTGATTGGGCCATAAAAGGCGAATATATTGTTGATGTCTTTTGCTGGGGTCTGTTCGCGACAATCTTTGCTCGCGGTGTACGCTTAGAGCGCATTGAAATGCTTACCGTTTTGGCCTTTGTGACCCCAATGGAACTGTTCTTCAGTGAAATTTGGCATTTGTATGAATACCGTGAGGGGATGATGCCTCTGTTCGTGCCAGTGGGACATTGGTTCCTATTTGATTTGGGGCGGCGACTTTCACGGCTATTACCTGAAAAATGGTCATGGTATGCCATTCTTCCATTTGTCCCTCTGTCGCTGTATTTCGCCTTCAAGGGCGTTGACACATCTGGTTTAGTCTTGCTAATCGCATTACTTGCTTTCATGCGTTGGGGTCCAGAACAGCGTCTCTACGCCACGATGACATGGTTGGCCCTCATCATGGAGATATGGGGTACTCATTTAGGAAATTGGGCTTGGTATCCTGAGGTGGCTTGGACACCATTGACCGCGTTGAATCCACCACTTCTATGTGGTGCAATCTATGCTTTGGGTGATTTATTAGTTAATGTAACAGTCAACGTATTCACTCGAACACAATCGACGGACAATCACCCAGTACACTGAGCGTTTGCAGATTGGTATTGACTACGATGACTTCACCCACATAGAATTGTATTGAAATAGGGGTGGCGTTCCCGATGGGTCAGCGCTTTGGAGTAGTCAGGTCATCTCGTCGGGCTCATAACCCGGAGACCGGTAGTTCAAATCTACCAGGCGCTATAGTCAATGGACCACTTTCGTCATCATTTCAGCCTGTGGTCCATCTTCGGCGTCTACGCCTCAGGTATTCGTTTAGGAGGGACATTTTCCGTTTCGTAAAATGGACTTCAAAGTGTTCTCACTTAGATTATATCCGACAGAAATGTCTCCTTGATGGGAGCACTTCGGCCGTTGAAATGGTGGCGAATACCCATTAGTGGGTAAGTCAAATCGATTTCAATTGGTCTCACTCAGCTGAAAACCTCGACAAACGCCGCTTGGATGGAAGCACTTCGGCCTGTGCCGTAGTGGCGAATACCCATTTTTTCCCAAGCCAAATCGATTTTGGCCGTGCTACACTTTATTCATCTTCATTATCAGTTGAATCTGTTTTTTTGAAGTAAGACCAAAGTACGTATGGTAGGCTCCAGATAGTACCAAAAACCATACCAATCAATATGGTTGCAACGAATACTTCCAACGAGGAGTTTGGTGCTCCTCCTGCAGCACCTAACACTGGTAAACAAGTGAGGAATGCTACAGGTAACAGATGTTTTAGACTAGGCTCACAGCAGTTCAATTTTCTAGAAGCATATTTCACTGAAAAGGCGGACATAAGTGGAATTCCTATTACTGTCAATAATGCTCCTGACCAATGGTACATTATGGTGATTTTATCTCCATCTGAATCATTACCAAGCGGGATCTGAGTAATAACCGCCATTAACAATCCAACAAATGTTCCAGTTGCCATTCCAGCAAAAATGATATCTCTTTTCCTCATAATAATACTCTCGTTGTTGATTTGTTTTGTATGCTGATTTATGTATCTGTTCACCAAGTTGGTAGTGAACCGGCGGAATCATCAATTGCTGCTCTCCCCCGTTGAAAGGATGAGGGAGCAGATGGGTGGCGGTTCAATGTTAATACGCGGCGCTGAAATGGTGCTTCCAGATCGCATCGTTGTCGGTGATTTACGAGTAGTCGCTGGCAAGATTGAATCAATCGCCATTGGAGGAGGCTTAGTCCCTAATGAGGACGAGATGCTAGTTGAAGGTGAAGGCCTACATCTCATGGCCGGTGCAATTGACCCTCAAGTCCATTTCAGAGAACCTGGCCAGCCTGAAAAGGAAACAATTGGTTCAGGTTCACGTGCTGCTGCTGCAGGCGGAGTGACATCATTCTTGGATATGCCAAATAACAAGCCGGCCGCTACTAGTTTGGCCGCTATGCAAGCAAAATTAGATTCATCCGCGGCCACCGCAGTCACAAACTACGGATTCTTCATCGGTGCGACACCCACCAATCTAGGCGACCTGCAAGAAGCGGTCGGTACCAACAACTCTGACTCTGATGCTCAATCCGACCGAACAACTCCAATTCCGGGAATCTGTGGAATCAAGGTATTCATGGGATCATCAACTGGCGACCTTCTAGTCCACCAACAAGAACATCTTGAGAACATCTTTGCTAACACCGGTGGAATCATCGCTGTCCACGCAGAGGATGAAGACCGACTCAACGCTAGATGGCCTGAATTCAAAGACCGCACCGACATAGCCTCCCATGCTGAATGGAGAGACCACGAATGCGCACTGATGGCAACAAAAAGAGCCGCCAAACTGGCCAAAGACCATCAACACAGATTACACGTTTTGCATCTCACTACAGGAATAGAAGCAGATTGGCTAGCCCAAAATAAAGGTGATTTGGTAACAACAGAAGTTTGCCCTCAACACCTCACATTTGACCAAGATGATGTGGAAAAAATTGGCACACGTTTGCAGATGAACCCCCCGATTCGCTACACCGAAGACCGTGATACTTTGTGGCGTCGTCTCAAGGATGGAACGATTGACTGTATCGCAACCGACCACGCACCACACACCTTAGAGAATAAAGCACTAGGATTCCCAATCGCACACTCAGGGATGCCCGGAGTAGAAACTTCTCTTCCCTTAATGCTCACACACGCACTGGATGGAAAGTGCTCTGTTTTGGATGTCTCTCGATGGATGTGTCAAGGGCCGGCCGATGTTTATGGCATGGTTGGAAAAGGCCGGCTAGAAGAAGGATTTGACGCTGACCTGACACTAGTTGACCTCGAAACTCGGCACACGATTCAGGATGCTGACACTTGGACTACTGTTGGATGGACGCCACTTGCTGGCAGGGAATTAACTGGATTCCCGCAACTAACTGTTGTGGGTGGAATCCCTGTTCATGGACGGGGTATTGGCGGCTCGCTGCGCGGCGAGCCTTTGTGCGAACCCGGCAAAGCCGGTGCCGCTCTAAAATTCGCCTAACTTCGGCGCAGCCATGACCTCAATTCAATTTGCTTGAGTCCTATATCTACGCGAAATTGTGAAAAAGGCGGCACCAAGTAAAATCACAAAAATAAACCAAGTTGAAATTGACGGGATGAAAGACATTTCCTTTTTCTGAAATCCATCATCTTCACTGTATTGATTTTCTTGAACAACAAATTCAGCTGGAACATTTGGAATTGATGAATCAATCAAAACTAATGCTGACGGTTCAGATTGAACCTGTTGAGTAATTCTAGTAAAGCCCGTTTCAGTCCAATTATTATTTGTGTACATTACTATGGCATCAGGCGTTGGACCACCCATTTCTGCTTCACTGTATTGTTCACTCCCTAATATTAACATGGTCCCATCTTTGAATCTGTGGATTTGATGGATGTCGGAGATATTTTTCGTTAAAACTACTCGTGGATTTAGCAGATCATCCACATTCAGAATTAAAGAACTAGCGTTCAACCCATCACTAACCAATTGTTGGTTGGAAATGTTGATGATTCCTACCCAGTTTGCCATGACAAATAACCCATCTGAATCAGCATTAAATATTGCTGTAGCCGTAGCATCTGATGACTCATTTACCCCTGCCGTAACAATTCCAGTTACGACTCCGATGTTGGAAATAATCTCAATGAGCATATCCCCATAATTGCCATTGCGTTCAAATTCGCTACCGTTGTTGATTAATCCTGTGAACTTACCAACAACAATCCAACCTCGGTCATCCGATAATTTGGTGAAGTCATTGAAATACACCCTTTGGTCAACATCCGCCCCACCAAAAAACAACGGTTCAGTGGCGCCTGTATCACAATCAAAAATAGAAAGAAATGAGTCTGTATTCGCCTGGGTGTATTGACTAGTTAAACCAAATTTAACTAAACCATTAAAATTTCCAATCATCGCACATTCGTCATCAACTATGGATAGTGAATCAACACTAGAACTACCAGAGCCTTTGATTTGTTCAAACCAAATTATTTCACCTAAAGAAGTCAACCTCATCATAAAACCATCAGCCCCACCATCTGATTCGATATTTCTGTCCTCTAAGTTGAGGGTCCCTTCAAAATTACCTGCAACAATCATTTCCCCATCCTGTAAAATTTCCAAGTCATTGAAGCGAATTGATTCGTATGATTCTATTGAAATCGAGTTAATTGGCGACATATTACGGTCAAGAAAAAGAATCAATCCCATACTTTGATTGTCTTTAGATATTATAGAAGTGGGGGCTGATGAAAATGAACCTAAAATGACCCATCCCGAGTCTGAGTTCTTGATTAATTGAGAGAAATAATCTTCCCCATCTGAGCCGATTTTGGACAAAGATTTTACTTCACCAGATTCGTTCAATCCTACTAAGAAGGCATCGCTCCAACCTTCTGTATTTACCGACCAACCGCCAACTGCTTTTGACTGCCCGAAGAAGGTATTACCCACTACCCATGTAGTATTTTCCGCGTCGTCTACATCATTCAACCGAACATAATTTTGAGAATATGTGTCGTTATTTATTTCATATTCCGAACCGACTGGAAGAATTGATGATAACACAATAATTGTCATGAAGCAAACTTTATGATTGAATCTCAATGGTTCACCTCCTTAGATTTATTAATACTTAATAGTCATAATTGGCAAGAAGGTTATCAAAACTAAATACCTAATTCGCATCAGAAATACGATAACTATTCATTACTTAAACATTACTTTTTTCCGTTGAAGAGCGATTATTTGATACTCTGAAACGAACGAAAACGGCTCGCTGCGCGGCGAGCCTCTATGCAAACCTGGCGAAGCCGGAAGTGCCCTCAAATTCTGATATCAGGATCTACTCAAATTCTGATTTCACGATCTATCATCAGAACCTGATGTTCCATCTGCAGAGTCGCTTGAATCTCCTTCATCTTCACGCGGCTCATCCTCAACATCTGATGGCTCTGATTCCTCACCATCTGAGACTATGTAATCGTCTTCCCAACCCCAATAACTTGGGACTTCACTTCTTTCTGGAAGACTCAAAGCGTCTGAAAGCGCCATTGTACTGTAATTAGTTACAGTCACACCTTCAGCAGAGAATGCATAGACATAATCACCCATGAAAATGGAGCGCCTGACATTTGGACTACCGTAGTAATACGAGTTTCTTAGCCCGTTTTCCTCATTGTAGAAGTCCGAGTGGTCTATTGTGCCGTACTTGGTAAGTGTGTTATTCTCAGCATCAACCTTCACAAGAACCAACTGTGTGACATACTCGTAACCACTAAAAGAGTACTTTCGTCCATCAATTGTCACTTCGTCGTAGGTATATCTGTAGGTCGAGAGAGGAATTGCCAGCAACTCAGCAGGTGCCCAGTAAGTGAACGCCTTGTGTTCGTAAGTTGCCTCACTGTACGACCATGACCAACTCCACCAATCGTCACTGTTGCGGTCAATAGGAGCAAGTTGTAGAGCTGATGCCAAGGTTGGGTCAGAGAAGTTTGAGACATCAAACAGTGAAATCTGGGTGTTACCCCAATCTAATCCCAATCCATCTTCGCCGCCAGCAATGCCGATTGTCAAGAGATGGTCTTCACCGAGTGGATGAATGTATGTTGAAACACCTGAAACCTCTAACTCACCAATCACTTGTGGGTCGGTTGGGTCTGAAAGGTCAATTGTCCAAAGTGGGTCAATATTTCTGAATGTTACAAGGTATCCCTTCTCACCAATGAAACGGCAAGACCAAATTGTTTCACCAGTTGCAATACCGCCAACATGACCAATCTGTAGTAATTCATCACCACCGTTCTCCTCTGGGGCAAGAACATAGACATCATTAGTTGGGCCAGCCCAATCTTCGCCATCTAACCACCATCGGCCCCAAATATCCTGAGTTGTAGCAACTCGGATGGTGCCGTTGTATTCTGAGAGTGAGAACTGGTCGTTGACAGTCCCAGTGACTCGGCCTGAGCCAATATAGGAAGTTAATCCACCATCTGAAATGTCGAAAGCGTGGATATTTGTAGCCTCTTCAAAATCAGCATTTCGCCAGTACCACCACCAATCGTTAGCAGGTTCTGCAAGAATCAGCATATCTTCGCTTGCATAGACCTCAACCCAGGAGGATGAAACATGGTCTAGTTCATATTCAACCATGTCGCCAAATAATTCAATTGTCATAATAGTTGTAAAACCGCGGCCGACTGAATCTGCTGCTGCAGAAAATTCTTCGCAAGTTGCACTGACTGTTGATTGTTCAACAACTGTTCCATCAGCCATTCGCTCATGCATCCGTGGAGAGAAATCTGCCAAAGTTAAGTCTGCAATGACTTCTAAATTGTAAGCAATCGCTTCATCTACACTCTCATTCCAGATATCTTGGCGGATTGGATCATCGTAGTCAATCTCCCAATAATTATTAGGAAGAACTGGATAAGTACGCAAGCCTTGCAATTGTGCGTATGAATGCGTCACTGCACGAAGTGTCCCATCAACTAACCTTGAGGTTTGATAAGAACCATCCAAGTAGAGTTCCCGGTCTATTTGCGGGTCTGAGCGGTCGGTGATATTCATCACTGTGAACTTCACTTTGTTGCTGTATCGATAGTATGAGTATACACTGTCTCCTTCGTTTGTATCTGCCATCATGGCAATTCGAACGGGGTCATTTGACGGCAAATTCCAGTATGAAACATAAGAGATGATTACTAATTGATTTCCATTTACTAGCATTTGCATTGGAGAACCTTCCAAAGTCATGTTTGATTCAAGAGTAAGGTTTCCGAACTCAGGAACACCTAAAATCACTAATTGACCATTGTTAATCATGTAGATGTGGTAACCATCAGTCTTGAGGAAGTCTGCTTCATCAACACCTTCTTCCTGATTATTTGTCTCTGAATATTCCCCTTCTCGGTCTCCTGCTCCAGAACTGCTTGGGGGCGATGAACTATCGGTTCCTGCTGATGTCTGGCCTGAATCAGCATCCGCTGAAGCAGATTCCGCTACTGCACCATCAAATGCGACATCATCCATCATACCACCGCGGAATCCCCATGAATTCCAGTGCCAATATGAGGATTGGTCAAGTGAAACCATCATTTCTTCTGCCAAAGAGTTGCGCAAATCCTCTTCAAGTTCTGCACAACCATCGTATTGGTCTAATACAGGAGAAGAGCGGACACGGTTTCCGAGTAATAACTCGGGGGAAATCCACTCAATCTCGTCATTATTTTCTTCATCAATTGGGTTTTCTATCGTACCCAAACAGCCAGCCAAAAGCATTGAGGCGAGCACAATTATTACCATAACAGGTGTTCTTGTCATGGTTACCGGAGTGTAGACCCTACATTAAGGGCCTTGGTTCATTGATTTTACCGAAGGGGGCTCCCGCCCCCTTTCGAAACCCCCGTGTCGCTTTTTATTTTTTGAGAACTAACGCGCCGATTTTTCGTTCAGTACGGTCTTCGGCCTCTAGGCCTCAGATATTTATTCAGAGGGAGATTCTCAGCCTATTGACCTTGGTAAAGACTTCACAAATTAAAACGATTGAAATCAACCGTGATTGAACCATTTGAGGTTATTTTAGGGATTTGAATCTCTCAGCCGTGTGAAGTTTAGGCTAAGGCTGATTCACGCACCGCAGCAAGTTGGCCTTGACCATGTGGTGAAAGTTGCCAAGTCGCTTTGCGACCTTTGCCATTTTTAGCAATAAATTCGCGCTCTTGCAATTGCTTGAGATGATATCCCATCAACTGTTTGCTAGCCTCCAATTTAGTCCTGATTTCAACCGCTGAAATCCCCAAATCGTCAACATCAGCCAGCACTTCAAGTATCGCTCTTTGCATCCCCGTAACTGGACTTTCCAAGTCATGTAACCTAGTCGGGTCCGTACCAGAAACCGCGAATCTTCTGCGCCTACCGTCTTGCCAGGATATCAGTTTACCAGCCTTTTCCAATTGGTGTAAGTGGTGCGCCGTGACCCCATTTGCGAGTGAGAGTGCATCGCGCAATGCCGAGAAGTGAATCCCCCCGTGAGCCTCAACATATCCCTCAATCCTACCCCGAGTCTGTACATCCGCTTCCTTACCGTGAAGTTTCGCCAAAAGTGGCCCAGCTAATGCCAAAATAAGTCCGGTTTTTACGCCTTCACTCACTATGATTCCAACTCCCAAACTGCCGACAAGACCAACGGTTACCATGGCTAAAAGTAGAGCCGCAATAATTGCTGTAAATCCGATTCCTACTGAATCACTCGCCACCTCATCAAAAATTGGCTCGGAATCTCTTGATTCTTCCGAATCTGGGGCAGCACCGCTATCATCTTCGGATTCGCCGCTTTCATCCATCACCATCTCAGCAGCGAATGGATCTACATCATCGGTTGGAGGTTCATCTTCTGTGGCGAAAAAGTCGATTATGATTGCGCTATTGTAGGCCGTTACCAAAACACCTAGCACAGCAATCAGTGCTAGCACCCGATAACCAACAACTCGGTTCATGTTGTCCCCTGAGAACAGGGTTACAGACATAACCGAGTTGGTTCAATGATTTTACCAAAATTCAATGGTTTTTGCCCAATAACAAGTGATTTATTCACTACCTGTGCTGGTTGATTTCCTCATGTTGACTAGTTGCAAGAATTGGTTGTGACCCATTTTCATCTTCATTTAGTGATTGCTTTTCTGGGATATCTTTCTTATCATTTTCATTGGAAATGCTTGACTGTGAAATTGCCACTATCAGAACTAAAATAATCAAAACTAATGGTACCGCATATGTGATAATATCGCTATTGCTTGTTGATGGGGCGTTATTGCCCGAACCGTCACTTGTACCATCTATATTTTCCAAACTACAACCCATTTCAGCGTTGACTTGCTCTGAGAAAAACACATTGCATTGAATATTCTCAATTTTCGTATTCCTAAGGATTACCTCTGACAGAGTTGTGCTTTCAATCTGGTCTTCAATGCCAGCCAATTCTGAATATTCTGAACCATAGTAAAGTCTGTCACCATCTCTCAATCTTGTAAATTGCTCCTTAATTATGACACGCATTGTTTCTCCTAATGCTGAATCTTCTACATGGTCTTCTGCCAACATTCCGATAAGTGCATCAACACTGTCGACATCAGGAAACGTGTTGTTTAATGCTTCAATCGTAGCGTTGTCACTTGAGAAATCACTCCAATTCGTATATCTTTCTAATCCAAATGCCTCTCGAACAGTGTTGAAATCAGGAACACCATGGTCCCGACCTCGTTGAGTATCAATTGCACACAAATCCATTCCGCCTGCTCCAGGAGGACCAAACATTTGATTTCGCAAATCATCAACAAACATCAAGTCATTTTCAGGCTGTACATTGAAAGCAAGGCCTCGTAAAATCGGGTCTATCCCCCCGCCCTCAGTTATTGGAGTGACATCAAAGAACCCTTCTCTAAGAGTGAGATGGCCATCTGTCGCGGTCATTCTTGATTCATCTAATCTGAGCATAGTACTACCTATTTGGCTATGACCCATGCGGAACGCTACGGTTGCAAACTCATTGGAAATTGCCGGGTTAATTGCTGAATTGTAACCTTCGTATGGGTCTAATTCAATACCTAAAGATGGCAAGAATTCATTGTATGTGATAGACTCTATCAGTCCAATATTGATGTGCCTTGCATATTGGTATATCTGTTCATCAGACCAATCTGGATTCCTCTCCAAAATTTCTCCTGCCAATCGGTTGTGCTCTCGAACGAACAATATGTGCATCGATAGTAGCGCTACATGTTCGTTCGCTCTTGCATCTCCCGCGACAAATGAATTTGTAAAATTGAAACCAGCAAACGACATTCCAGGAGTAGTTGGGTCCTCATCATAATTTGCCTGTGGCAGCAAATCTCCTTCCTCAAACTCAGTGACTTTCATGAGTCCTGCACGGTGTTCTCGCAACCAATCAGCTCTTCCTTCATCGCTACCGTAAACAACCGAACCATCTATCCAAGTCGAAATAGTGTTAGGATGTTCTCTTTGATTTAGCGGGTCTCCGTCTCCAGTTCCATCTGCAACTATTGAGCGGAAAAATCTCATTTGCAAACCACCGGGGAATCCCATCCATTCATCATTTTCCGAGATTGGAATATATGCTGTGTCTGGTTGGTCTTGGTCTGGTGTCCTACCATCCTGAGTTGTAGTATGGTCAATATCATGGGTGATGAACTGCCCCCACAACCAGTTGAAGTCAGACAGTCCACGTGAATCCGGGTGTGTTTGTTCTTCATGGCAAAGTGAATTACTTATTTCGCGTGGGTTGGGAATATCTGAGCGGTCCCAAAAGGTTAGATTTTCGCCATCGGTTGTAGAATATCTATCTGCGAATCGAATAAGTTGTGAGCCTACCTCGCCATATTCTGGGTTTTCAAGATTAACTCCTGAGCCATTATATCCATACGATGTTTCAGAATTCATTACAGATTCGCCAGCCGAGGCATAGGTCCTTGCACCATCCTCCTTTTCAATGGTTGAAGCCGAAACGGTTGCCAAACCTACAAGCATGAAAAGTGCCACAGTCATTAAAGCAAATCTTTTGCGATTTGATAGTCCTTTGTTTGATTCAATATTTCCTAACATTATTCTTCCTCCACATTTTTTCCCTGTCTATCTGGCGCTCTCCCAGATAATATTGCTACCGCGACTAAAATTAAAACAATTCCCATTACGATTATACCACTCATTTTGTTTGAACTTTCATCCTCCTCAATGCCATCTGAACCTGATGAGGTTTCGTAATTTTCAAGATGGCATTCAAAACTGCTTGAGTCCGTCTCTGCAAAGAAAACATCACATTGAATGGATTCAATTTCTGTATTTCTGAGAATGATGTCCGACAATCGTAAAGAGTTGAACTCATCGATTAAGGAATTTAATTCCGCATCATTTTCATACCAAAATCTATCACCATCTCGAACCCTCTGGAACTGGTCCAACACCAACAGTTGCTGAGTTTCCCCATAGATGGAAGATTCAAGCCTATCTTCTGCCATCACGCCGATATATGCATCAACGCTGTCAACATCAGAGTACACAGAGGCTAGTTTCTCTTGTGAATCAACATTAGAAGTGATATCACTCCAAATTGTGACTCTTTCTAATCCAAGACCTTCTCTCAAGGAATTGTAATTTGTCAGCCCACGGTCACGGCCACGTTGAATGTCCATTGCACAATCATCCATCCAACCACCCCACATTGCTCCACTCATTAAGTTACGAAGACTAGGGATTACAGCCAAATCCATTTCGCGTTGAGTATCATATGCTGCCCCTCGAATTGTAGTATCAATTCCACCAGCCTCAATTAACGCAGATGATGTCCAAAATCCATCGCGCAATTCTAGGTGGCCGCCAGTGGATTCATTCAATCCTTCATCAAATTGTAACCAACCATCAGCCATTTGGCTGCCTGTAGAAATTGCTGCTAACAAAATGAATTCATTACTTAAGTGTGGATTAATTGTTGAATTATACCCGGAGTAATCTTCCAAAATAATTCCAATAGATGGCAAATATTCATTGTATGTAATCGCTTGAATTTCTGCTTGAACTATTTTCTTAGCCCGCTGAAAAATCTGTTCATCATCCCAATCCGAATGGCGCTCATTCAAGCCTTCTGCTATCCGGTTGTGTTCTCTAAGGAACAAGACTTGGAGTGAAGTCAGACCAATGTGCTCTAAGTTTCTTGAATCACCGGAAAAAAATTGGAGATTAGGGTCATCGCCTGACACAGTTGCTACGTAGTCAGTGGTCCGACCAGGCACCATGTCCCAACCATCAACATCTGTAACTTTTAGTTGGCCACCTTCACCCGTGCGTAAATAATCTTGGAATTCTACACTGAATGAATAAATTGAGCTCCCATCAATCCAACTACTTACCTCATTGAGATACTCTCTAGGATTCTCTTCACTATCCCCTGTAGTAGGGTCGTAAGAAGTTCGTAAATACTTAATTCTAGAATCTTCAACCCCACCAGGGTTCATGATTTCATCATCAATTGGAATTGAAATGTGAGCCTCCTCCATACCGCCTTCCTGAGATGAGTCTTGATGTGTTGAAAATTGCATATCGTTGTTCACAAATTCAGACCAAAGAACATTCATGTTTGACAGACCAAGGGGGCTTGGTGTTACACCTGTTTCTACACACACTTGATTTGAAATAATTCTAGGATTTTCATATTCTAAGTGTGCCATCTCAGAAATGCTGTCATTGAATGACGGTGAAGTCAATCGATTGATTTGGCTGTTAACCGCACCCCAATTGGAGTTAGCGATATTATTGTAACTACCATCATTATTTCGAGTTTCTTGAGGTGGTATTTCATCCTGAGATGCGAATACACTCGACTCTTCTTTTACAACTGGTGATGCTATTGTAGGAAGCGCTAACGAGACCGATAATAGTGAGAGTACAATTATTTGGGAAAGAAGTACCGTTGGGGAGATGTATTGAGGGTGGTTTCGCGACCTATTTTGGATAGACATACCTCAACCACTTTCTTCGACTCCAACTTCGGGTTAGAAGTTTGTTCTCCCTGAGTAATCTAATTTTATTCTAAAATAGAGAAAAAATAGTATGGGTACCATTCATAGGTAATATCGGTGTAGCAAATGTTGGTGAAACTTCATCGGAGGGAGTAAATGATTGTAGAAAATTCAATTAATCGGCTGAATAAAACTGCTATTTTAATGGCGGTTCTAATGATTTCAACTCTTTTATCTGCCCTTGCTTCTCCTGCACTTGCACATTCAGAAGGAGTTCCAACCACAAGCCAGGTAACTTTCACTGATGTTTCAGAGGCCAGTGGTATCAGTCTTGTTGATACTGGGCCTCTATCATACTGGGCTAGTTATGGTCCAGGAGTCTCGGTTGATGATTGTGATCAAGATGGAGACATGGATGTCATTGTTACAGCTAGATTTGACCACCTTTCTTACGAAAATTTAGAATTTGAATCTGGTTCGATTCAATTTATGCTTAACAATGGAGACGGCACCTTTACCGATTGGACGGCTAATTCTGGTATGAATTTAGGAAATACTACTGTAATTGGATCTTCTTGGGCAGATTACGATAATGATGGCGACAAAGATGTTTATCTAAGCGCCTTTGGAGAATCAGATGTTGATAATTTGGAATCCGGAGAAAGAAATATCCTCTTCAAAAATAATGGAAATTGTGTTTTCACTGATGTAACTACAGCGACTGGAGTTGGTGAAGGCGCAATTGCAAATGCAGTTGTGGTAAATGGAAATGTCACAGAAGTTGTGATGCAAAACTCAGGCTCCAATTATGCTGCATCTGGTGGACTTGCTCCAGCAATTTACTTCCGCGATTCCTCTGGGAATGGTGCGAAGGCTGAAGCAATCGTAACCGGTGATGGTGAAATTTCATCTGTTATCATGACCGATGGAGGAGAAGGCTACGACGAAGAAAATCCTCCCCAAGTGATATTTGTAAGCGGGGTTGCAAATTATGGTCATAGCACAACGGCAATTTGGGCAGACTACGACCAAGATGGTGATGTTGACCTCTACTCTATGAATCTTGGAATTGTAAATGAGGAATTATATTGGGCACGCACAGAAACCAACTTCCTGTATCGCAATGATGGAGATATCGACGGAGATGGAGAAATAGAATTTAGCGATGTAACAAACCACGCAGGTGTTAGCGGTCAGGCTGAAGTCTCAGATGCCCCCAATCAATTATTCCTTTCAGGACTTTACAGAATGGACCAAGCGAGTCCTTCTAATCCTTCTACAATGGCACAAATCGCTTCTGCAGACCACAGAGGAACTGGACTATCTTTCGCTGGAGTATGGTTTGACTACAACAATGATGGTTGGGAAGACCTCTATGTTGCATCTGACTTTGGTATGTCCCCTATCTATCACAACAATCGCGATGGCACGTTCACTGTGGTGACTGAACAGTTGGATATGGACCTACCAGGAACTGGCATGGGCGCACACGCTGGGGATTGGAATGGAGATGGTTATCTTGACCTGTGTCACTCAAACTTCGGACCAAACTACCTCTGGGAAAACGAGGGTGGGAATTCCTTTAGTGAGAATAGTCGAAACCTAGGGTTCCGCGATAATGGCTCAGCGGGCTCATTTGTTGCTGTAAATTGGGCTTGTCAATTCTTTGACTACGACCTTGATGGAGATTTGGACATTTTCTTTGGTGTTGGAAGAATCAACCGGTTCACTGCCTACAACAATAACACATTGTATCGCAACGATGGAGATATCGATGGTGATGGTTATGTCAATTTTGTTGACATAAGTGGTGAAATCGGCTTGAGAACTGGCTTCAATGGTAACAAAACAATGGGTGCCTCAATCTTTGATTATGATAATGACGGTGACTTAGATATCATGCTTGGCCATTCTGATAGAGCACCTCAATTATTCTCAAATAATGCTGTTGAGGAAACTGGCCGCCATTGGCTCAAAGTACAACTTGAAGGCCGACAAACAGGTGTCAATACTAACCAGGACTCTGGACAGCGTCATTATTCCAACAGTTATGGAACAGGATGTCTTGTAATTGTGACCCTCGAAGATGGTCACGAATTACGCCAGCATGTGTATGCTGGAAGCGGATTCCTAGGAAGCAACGAACCAACAGTGCATTTCGGATTGGATACTGATGATTCGGTGAAATCAGTTGAAGTCGTTTGGTCAACTGGGATTACCCAAATTGAACGAAATGTGAATGCAGACCAAACTCTAGTAATGCAAGAACCCACAAGCATGTTGTACGAGGTTTTTGACCTAGGATTACATCAAAATGTTAATTCAGCAATCTACTTTGTAATGATACTCATCTTGATTGGCGTTGGATTCAAGTTATCCACCTACAAAAATAATTCAACATCCGATAATGAAAAACCGGAAGAAGAGTAATAATAGGTAGGGATGAAACAGTCCATTGGGGCGAGCATGGCTGGTAAGAAATCACCATCAAGTGAGGACGATGGAGGTCCAAAACTTGATGATGATAAATTGGAGAAAAAACTCCGTGCATCTGCTCGAACAGTTGTTAGAACTTGTATGCAGATGCGTTCATACGAAAACACCCTAATTATTACTGACCCTCACACCGCTCAAATCGGTCAAGCGATTTATGAGCAAGCCTCACTTATCTCTGAACGAGTCCTTCTCTTAATGATGCCATCATCACATCAACATGGCGATGAACCACCAGGTGCAGTCTCAGAATTGATGAGAAAACAACAAATTGTAATCGCTCCAACCCGCTTTTCTTTGACTCATACAAGGGCAACTAGAATTGCTCGCAATGATGGTGCTCGAATTGCCACTCTACCAGGGATCACACTAGATATTTTCACCGAAGGAGGGATGACTGCCGATTTTGACCTCCTCCGAGAAGACATCACACGGGTTGGTGGAAATCTCAAGCGCCGACGACAAATTAAGATAACTAGCGAGGCTGGAACTCATGTTGAATTTGAAGTTGAACATCGGCGATGGAAACTAGAAGACAACGGAATATGCAATCGTCCTAGCCACGTAACAAATCTGCCTGCAGGTAAAATTTTCACGAGACCAAAGAAAGATACAATGAATGGGAAATTGGTGATTGATGGGTCATGGGATTCAACTCTACTTGAGGAACCTCTGACCTTCACTATCAAGGATGGACTAGTCACATCTCTAGAAGGGGGAAGTATGGCCGAACAAATCGAAGAAGCATATGAGAGGGCTGCTGAAAGGCTGAAACCCAAAGACAAAGATAGTGTCTGGACAGTTGCTGAATTCGGTTTTGGTATGAATCCAAAAGCCCGGCTAATTGGAAATGTATTGGAAGATGAGAAGGTAAAGGGAACCTGCTACCTCGGATTCGGGGATAACACCGCTTTAGGAGGGTCAGCGAATGTTGGAATTCATCATACAGGAGTCATGCTTGAGCCTACAATTCACCTCGATGAAATGGTGCTACTGCAAGCCGGTGAGGTCCTAGACTGAACAAATGTTCAAAGATTGCAATTACAAATCGGGCAATACTGCCAACTTTGTTCTACCCCAATTCCACAACGAGAGCAATTCTTGCCCGACTGAATGTTGTGGTGAACAGATTGCACAGGTGCTTGGGGGGCATGTGGACCGCCACTCACTAAATCTGAAACCGAATCAAGTGCTGATTTTTCAGGAGGACTAGAAGCGCCCGCCGGCCAACCTGTTTCTGGCATCTGTGGTGGTTCTTGAGTTGGCCATCCAGTTGTAGGTGTTGGAGGAGCACTCGCCACTATTGGCGCTCGTTTTGGGGCAACGGCTTGAGGAGTTTGTTGTACTGTTTCTTTTGGTGCAGGTGCTTCAACTTGTGGTTCGACAAAGGGTTGAGGTTTCTGGCCAATTGGCGGAGATTGACTGACTGTTGGGGGAGCCTCAGAAACCGGTTCTGCTTCAACAGGTGTGACCGAGGCATCAATATCTGCTGCAGCAGAAAATTGTGATGCGAATGCATCAGAAGTAGCCACCTGCTGTTCAGGTGTTGGTTGAATAGATTCTGTTGTAGCAGGTGGTGCTTGTTCAATCATTGTAGATTCAACTGGGGGTTGCTCAGCCGGCTCTTTAGGAACTACATTCACAGGCTGGGGAGAAGTGATTGCAGGGGATGCAACCGGAGCCGCTGCAGGTGCCGGGGCAGGTGCAGGTGCTGGTGATTGAACCGGGGCGGGTGAAGGCGCTGGTGCAGGCGCTGAAACAGGGGCGGGTGCAGGCGCTGGTGATTGAATCGGAGCAGGTGCAGGCGCTGAAACAGGAGCGGGTGAAGGCGCTGAAACAGGGGCGGGTGCAGGCGCTGGTGATTGAACCGGTGTAGGTGAAGGCGCTGAAACAGGAGCGGGTGAAGGCGCTGGTGATTGAACCGGAGCAGGTGCAGGCGCTGTAGACGGAGCGGGTGCAGGCTGAGAAGCATGTGTAGGTGCCCCTAAACATGAAATCGGACTTACGGAGCCAGACTTTGTCTGTTCAATCACAACATGCAGTTCCTGACTTAATTGTAATAACGCTATTTTATTCATGTCAGATGCCGCTACCAACTCTGCATATTTTGAGACATAATGACTCAGTAGGGGTAATCCACCGATTAAATGACCGAGCCCAAACATTTTGAGAAGAGAGAAGATATCTGTTAATGATTCAAGCGCATTCATCTCATTTTCTGGAAAGCCTGGATGGACTCCGACATTTCCTTCTGAATCCTCGCCACCAAGGTAAACTCGTAGTGGGTCGCTTAGAGAGACTAAACCAAAAGGTCCTGTCAAAAGATAATAGATTTCACCACCCTCACATCCAAGTCTTTGTGCGGCCTCTTCAAAACCAAATTCGGGTTGCAGAACCAAATCAATCGCGATGGAGAAAAACTCTCCCATTCCAGTTATTTGGTCGGTTTGATTCAGATGCATGATAATGTCAGCTGAATCAGTTACACCGAAGTATGCAGCCGCCTCATCAACCGCAATCCCTTGAGGCATTGAGGCTCCTTCAACCTCAGTCCCACTTGGTGTATTCATTCGTAATTCTCTCCTGTTCGCGGTGAAGGTTGTGCGGTGCTACGCACCGCTCCCACCAACCATCTACCATGAAGTCTCCGCCGAAATAATTGCTAGAAAAGCAATTGAAATAAACTGAGAATTGACCCATGTATATGGAAATCCAATTACTTTGAGATTGATTCCAAATTGCTTGATTGATTCTTTCAATTTAAGCCCGCTTCATTGATTATGTATCGAGATTGTTTGGCATTCCAACCATTTGTTTGCAATCCACGCAGAATGTTTCTTTCGGATTCTCCTGCAGCGATGGAGTCACGAGCATCACCGAGTGACTTCTCGAAATTGGCTGAATCTCTCGGGGTGAAAAGGTCCTCCCATTTGCTGGGTGCCTTGGGCTTTTTCTTTGGCCTTTGTTGGGCTTCAACCTTTGGCTCACTACGGTTCTTTTTGGTAGACCTTGTCTTGACATTTTCAGGTTTTGGTGCACCTGAAACTTTGCGGACTTTACGAGAAGGTGCATCTGCAGGTGGCGCAGAATCTGAGCTTACTGTTCGCCGAGTCTTCTTCGCTTTAGGAGCAGGGCTTGCACGACCGGGAGGGCCTGTACGACTCGGAGGGCCAGCACGACTCGGAGGTCCGGCACGGCCCGGGGGACCCGGGGAACGACCCGGCGGGCTACTTGAGCCGCCTTGGCGACTCGGTCCACCGGCTCTAGGACTCGGTGTTGGTCCACCAGCACCACGACTTGGAGGGCCTGCCCGACCAGCCGGGCCACCTCTACTAGGTTGATTATCGCCTAGACCTGAAAAGTCCTGTCTTGCTGCGGGTGCTCTCCATCCTCCGCCAGACCTTGAAGCGAATATATCGTCATCGTCATCCTCTTCAAAATCATCATACATATCATCCTCATCATCATCCCAATCATCTCCTCCACGAATTATTCTGACGACAACCAAAGACAACACCACAAGAGCAATTAATGCTCCAACACCAATGCCAATCATCTTCAAAGGCAAAGAAGAAGATTCGGTTGAACCATACCACTCATCGTACCATTCACACGATTGATATTCCTCTGGAACTATCATTCCGGGACTTAAAGTTGGATTGTAAAAATCCTCCCATTTTGAGCATTCATCTACTGCGTTGCCATCAACACCCGTTGCCGCTGGACATCCTACTCCTAGAACGCCATCAATAACTCCCGGTGTAATGGGGCATTCATCGCCTTCAAAGCCTGTAAGATTGTCTCCAAATCCATCGCCATCATTGTCTTTCCATTGAGTTGGGTCATTGATGAAAGCATCAGCCCCATCCTCAACATCCCATCCCGCTCCAGGGTCAGACCAACCATCACCATCTGTATCTGGGCAACCCCACCGGTCACCGTTTGGGGAACCTGTTGAATTACCGGCAACATTTGTACAACTATCACCTTGGAAACCGTCTATTTCGTTACCAAATCCATCCAGATCCAAATCTCCCCACTGGGTAGACTCAAGAGGAAACATATCTACATCATCGAAGAAACCGTCACCATCAGAATCGACGTCATTACGTGGACAACCGACTTCATCTACTTCCGCACCATCGGTAGTGCCAGGGCATTCATCCAATGCATTGGAAACACCATCATTATCCTCATCCAATTGATATGTGGCGCATCCTGTTAAATTGTCAAAATACTCATCGATTTGAAGCGTGTCTGTATTTGGACATTCATCTGCAATATCAGGAACACCATCAGCATCTGTATCGAGTGTCAATTGGTCCTGACTACAACCGTTTTCATCAACCTCTGCAAGCGCCGTTGTATTAGCACATCGGTCTAGTGAATTTGAAACATTATCTCCATCGTCATCCTTTTGATTTTCAGAGCAACCTACCCACTGTCCTGATGTATCAACGACTTCACCAAATGTCGTGTTGCCACAAACATCGTCTTCATCAATAATTCCATCTCCATCAGCATCCTCTGCCGGAAGAGGACATCCGCGTCCACCTTCCCCATTTGCATACCCAAATTGTTGCGGGCAGAAGTCACCATTTGTGCGATTTGTGAAATCCCCGAATCCATCTCCATCGGAATCTCTCCACTGATCAGCATTAGAACTATTTGAATCGGCGTTACCTGTAGGATGTGCACTTTCAGTAGAGTCGGGGTTTGACCACCCATCACCGTCGTCATCTAGACACCCAAACCTATCAACGGTAGAATTACCAAAATCGACCGGGCAAGAGTCCGGTGTAGTACCTGTTGGATTATCACCAAAACCATCCAAGTCAGTATCGTTCCATTGACTTGGATCTTCGTTGAAAGCATCTTGCCTCCAAGAGAGCGGTGTTGAATTATCTCCATATCCATCACCATCTTTGTCATGCCATTGTTGAGAACAATTTGCAAGACTGCCACAGTCTTCACCTGAATTGCCATTTCCTCCTGGCCAATTATCAGCGCATCCATTTCGGCCATCAGAATCTATCGCGTTACATTGGCTCCGATTGTAAATCCATGTACTTTCTTGAGCGTTTTGAGCAACGTGAGGGTCTGACCAACCATCTCCGTCCGTATCTAAACATCCTCCGCGGTCATGCGCTGAAAATCCCTGGAATCCGGGGCACTGGTCGCCTGTCCAATCAATGTTGAACCAGTCAGGAGTGCCATCACCATCAACATCATGACCGTTGAATAATCGCAGAGATTCGTTGGCATATTGGAAATTATGATTATCTCCCCAACCATCATTATCCAAATCTTCCCACTGGTTCCCATTCAATGGGTAAATATCGGTTGAAGAACCGCCACAACAATCTGGACCATGGTTATCATAATGGCCATCGCCATCTGTATCTCTTTGTTGATGCCAATTGACTGGGTTTTGGTCAGAATCTGTGCTCCAACCATCTCCATCAGAATCTTCACAGCCTTTTCTGTCAACCCATGAGTTGCCTCTCGTATTCTGGCAAATATCAACTGCGTCTGCCCAGCCATCTAGGTCTTGGTCACTACAACCAAAGTATCCCCATCGACTTCCTCTATCAAGTAAATCAGTTCCACTGTTAATGCACCTGTCAGGCGTTGGCCCACCTGGGTTATCTCCATATCCATCCGCATCAGCATCATTCCATTGGCCACCGACAAATGGAACATCGTCCCAAGGTGACGGTACGAAATCTCGGTCCCAATCCCCATAAATCCGGTAACTCGTCAGACGATTGTTTGAGTTCAAATCGAAATGACACGCAACTACTCTGATTACACCTGCAGCATCTGTTTCCATATCAACACCGCAAATATCACCTGGTGCTGTGGCGGTGTACACGGGTTCAACCATTGAACCATGAATTATTGCTAATGTCATTCTCTCCACTCCCGGGCCACCATCATAGGCTATCCAAGGAATTCCTTCTCCGGTACTTCCAGCACTAAACAAATCGCTTGAAAAATAACCAATTAACAACGGCACACAATTGGCTGTACTCACGGTACATAGTTTTGCATCAAATGTCTGAGTTTGTTCGGTAAACAAGACTGTGTTTTGATTCAATATATGGGAATTCATACCGATAGTGGGAGTTAATGTTGTAGTCATCAATGATGTGATGTTGGTGCCATTTATTGACAACACTTCTGCCATTCCCGAACTATTTACGAGTGCAACTTGTACGGTTCCGTCAGTTCTACAAGCAACATCATTTTCACTTTGGTATCCCCAAATTGAGAGTGTTGAAACGTTGCCATTTTCCTCAATGTAACTGAGTATAGTCTGGTTTGAAGTTGTAACTGAACTAACTAGAACACCTGTTCCATTATCAAGTTGACAACCCGAACTATCCCCATATTGTTCGGAACCATTTGAATTTGAACCGATGATGTTCCAACTATCATCAATACTTGGCGATTGATGAGTGAGAGCGAATGCAGTTGATATTCCAGCGCCAAGTGAACTATTTGCTACAACAGTAGAAGTCAAGAAACCAGAATCAGTTTCTGCCCTTAACTCAACATCTGAGACTGTGGCATTTTGGTAAGATGTGGTGAAAATTAAACTCTGCTCATCATTAATTACCAAATCAATGTCCATCCGATTGTGAGTCGCAAGAGGATGCTGGGTTGTCAGAATTGTGTGACCTGCTTGCTCAACGAAATTATTGTTTTCATCGAGTACAATCGTTTTTCCAGACCGAGTGACCACCATTGATGCATTTAGTGAAAAGGAACTTTGTTCCCATTCATCAGCAGCATTTGTGACAGCATTTGGCCGTTCAAGGTGGAGGGATTGATTCATGACTGCTGATTTCAAAAATAAGTGGAACCTACCAGAATCATCCAAATTTAGGTCAACACCATCAATTTGCGCGCCACCCCCAATCTGAAGATCAGAATATTCACTATTTCGCTTTTCAATTTGAATAACGACCCCTGCGGAATTGCCAGCCATGTCCTTGTCAAGAGATGTAACAATAATCTCAAATTTGCCATCCCCATCAATGTCTCCTCCACCGTTTATTGTCCTACCGAGGTGTTGTCCACTCACCCCTTCCACGAGAACTGAGTTTACCCCACGACGAAGAAGTTGAGTATTGTCAGCAAAGAAGTACTCGACCTTCCCTGCTCCAACGCTGTTAATCCCTATTGAAGAAATGGCAATTTCTGAAAGACCGTCGTCATTAATATCACCAATCGTTGCCAGCGCGCTTCCAAGTGCTTGACTTGATTCTGTACCAATCAATTCCAAGGCAGGGTTGTCAGGAAGTCCATTTGCAGAGCCACGGAGAATTGTCACCTTACCTAGTGCCAAATTGTCATACAATGGCTCACCATAGGCAAAGTCATCAAACCCATCTTGATCAACATCCCCAATACCAACAACAGAGTAACCTAGCAATGTATTGGTTGTTGTAGTGGTCCAGTAATTGTCTATTGTCATGGTTCCGGCCTGTGAGCCTGTGTAGACTTCTACTCTACCGTTGCCAGTTAGGTCTGAAAACGAGCCGGCTGCACCTAAGGCAATATCATCAAAACCATCACCATTGATGTCTCCAATTCCAGCCATTGACCAACCTTGAATTACATTCGACCAATAACCACGAGTATACCAATCGTGGTCTGTGCCAGGTCCGGTTGGTGAGCCCAAATAAAGGTAGACTTTGCCTTCACCTCCCTGTTGAGTGAAACCAGTAGCAGCAATTAGAATATCTGCGTAACTATCGTTATTGATATCGCCAGCAGATACGACATTTCCACCGAATTTATCTCCGCCACCTTCACCTGTGTCTGACCAGTTTGCGGATGTATAATTACGATTACCTCCATAGAAGATGTAAGATGCTCCTGTTGCAAATCCAAAACTGTTTGTTGCACCAATAGCCCCAACCAGCAGGTCAGAACAGCCATCGCCATTTACATCGCCTGCGTTTGCTATGGCTGAACCAAACCTATCGCCTCCGGCTGCTCCTGTAAGATTGTAATCTGGGTTAGTTGAAATCCCCATGCCAGAGCCCCAAAAGATGTCGACTGCGCCGGTTTCAGAATTTGCAGCCGGTCGGCTGACAATCAAATCATCAGTACCGTCACAATCGAAGTCAAGGTCATTGATGGCTTGAGTTGCATATTCATCACTCACTGAGCCTGTGGTCAAAGTATCAATTGTTGGTGAAAGGCGACCGTTCTCTTGACCGGTTAAATCTCGTACAATGGTTAACTCAGAAGAATTAGAAGAACCGTACACATATTGGATATTTCCGGTTGAAGGGTCCTTGGCAAAGGACATCGCAGGTCCTAGGTCTTGTCCAGCAGTGAGAGATGTCAAAGTCCAGTTTCCGTCTTGGGCTAGTATCCCATGAATCATTTGGGTTGTGTCGAGATTTTTATAGAAAATATGCAGTGAATCATCTGAGTCAATGAAAGCCTCGTAATTGTTGCCAACCCTCGCCCCCACTAACAAGTCTTGATGAGTCCACCATGTACTGTATGATGACAAATGAAGCCCGTTATTGGAATCTAGCCAGAGCACATTTTCAGCACCTTCTGAATCAAGAAGTAGGGTAATTTTTGCGACTTGGGTTTCATTTTCAATTGTCCTCATGTTCCATAATCCACTCGCTCTTTGATATGCAACCCTAAGGAATCCGGACTCATTTGTATAAGCAATATGGATCAGTTCACGCTCATCGAGAATGATTGAACATTTTTTACCAAGTTCTTCATCTCCAGCCTCAATTTGAGTAAGTGTCGTGGCGCCCCCAAATTCGAGAGTAGCAATCCAAACACCCCCAGTGTCCTGATGTAAACATCCTCTAGCCCTGCCCCTATCATCTCTTGAGAGCTTTATTTCATCAAATGTAAGTGAGGTGTTTAAGGCAGTGGTTTGCCAAACATCCATCCCTCGTGTTGAGTCAACCACCCAATCTGTGGCATTGATAATCAAAGTATTACCAGCAAATTGCTCGCCACTGCCATTAGAAAATGAAGTGCTAGGTGCAATCACTTGGTTTTCATCTAGAGTTTCATCATTAGGAGAGAAAGAAACGATTGGAGTCATTACTGAAAGTAACATCAAAATTATCAATGCTGAAGGAAGCAACAACTCTCTGCTTGCTACTCGTTCGGCCCCCATGGGGCCGATGGAAACATCGTTCCTGTAAAAGGGTAGTCAATGAATGTGGAATCCATTAGACTAGTAAAACGAATAAGTTAGCAGCCACTAGGACAATCGTGGAACAAGATGTAACTCTGCTGGTAGCGGCAGGCGAAGTTGGCGAGGATTCCACATTAACAACAGCCTGTGATTTGGCCTCAATAGTGATTGCTGTTGACGGCGGTGTCCGGCATTTGAGACGCTTGAATATAGTGCCTGATATCATTGTTGGTGACCTAGATTCGGCAACTGAATCTGACATCGTTTGGGGGCGTGAAATTGGGGCTGAAATAATACGCATAGAAGAACAGGATTCAAGTGACCTTTCTAAGGCACTTAACCTCTGCACTGAGCGGCAATTTCACCAAATTCAAATCTCTGGAATAGATGGTGGAAGAATTGACCACCAACTTGGTAGTCTTGCTTCTATTTCTGATGCTCCAGCCAACCTGAATATCCAAGCAATTCTTGGGGATACAACATTGACTAGAATTAGCGCAAACCAAAATCATGAACGAAATTTTTCTGGCACATTTTCACTGTTCAGTTTTGGTCAATCTGTCGTCACCTTGACTGGCGCAGAATGGAATCTAGAAAATGAAAATGTGACCTTTTCAACTAAGGGACTTTCCAATCAATCCAAAGGCACCCTCCATATTGAGGTTCATTCTGGTGATTCACTTATTCTTCTCACGAACAATAAATGAGATTTGTTAACAACCAATCATCTCCAGATGGCTGAATCTTCCCATGGTAATCCGAGATAAAGACCAACCAATTCTAGAATAATAAAGTTCCAAATAAAATAAACGATGAAAGTGATAGTTAATACTGCCAAAGCCGTATTGATTATTCGTCTCCTGTCCTTCTTTGCTTGGTCAAGAGTACAGATTCCACGACTTCGGAAATGAATTACTAACCCGGCAGTCACCATACCGATTGCAAGAGTGTAAACAATTGGACGAGCAATACCATAGTACAAATCATTCGATAATTGGTCTGCTGCTACAATTGCTGATGAACCAGCAAAAAGAACCCAGACAATGCTGGGTAGACAACACATAGAGGCGGTAACGGCTCCTAGTCCGATGAATTTCCAAAGTGATTTCACTTCTGCAATGATGCCTTCATCGGGTGGAGAATCTTGAACCATCTCAATTATGTCCTCATCGGGTGTTGAATCTTGAACCATTTTTCAACCTCCTGACAATTAACCCATTTCTTCTGACAATTGATTGAAGGCGCCTATGTTGATTCAATCTTAGACTTCGGAATAAGGTACCCATTGACCAGAAACTTGGTCAAACCAATCAACAGCGCCATCAGGATGCTGTCGCCAGTGAACACCAGTAGGGTCCACGTAAGATGGCAAACCATCTGAGTCAGGTTCTAATTCCATTGCATTCACATCACCAAATGCCATTTCTTCATCACCTCTCCGGTTCCACATTGCTCCTCCAAACAATCCTAACAATATTGCCGCACCAAGACCAACCACCAGCACAACACCTTGGGCCGCCAATGTTGACTCACCAAAGAACGGTGTTGGCTCATATTCTTCTCCAAACGAACGTTCTGGCCACATATTTTCAGGCCCTGCCGCATCTAGTACCTCAGCAGATACTTCGCCAATCGGCGGTAAGCGAACTAGATTGAATGCCCCCCGAGTGGATTGTCCTTCTGGCGAAGTCACTGTGACCCTAACCTTACTGAAGCCGACTTGCCAAAGACGGCAGTCAAGAGTTGAAAAACCGGGCACAGAAACATCCTCACCACGAGGGTCAGTAATTTCCCACTCTACAGCCATAAGTGCCATTATAGTGCCAATTGATGGCTCAATAGCCACCGAACACGGTGAACCTACTTCGTCGTTATTCCCTGTCACATTAAGTGTGAATACGGGTGGAGGCAGTGAGTGAATTGTGAACTCTTTTGTTGTTGAGGTTGAGAATCCTAGGCTATTTTGATAGAACATCTCCAACTGATAATCCCGAGCAGGCCAAGTTGAGCAATCGATGTCTGAGAGATCACTGGGAACAAGCCACGGTGTACCACTTAGTGAGATTACACCAGTCGCACCATATAGGTCACCAATCTCATCTAGGAACACTCTCTCAATTACACAATCATCGCCTAAGAAAATTGTTGATGCCGCCTCTAAATCAAATCTTAAGTAAGGCGCAGTTAGACTTGCCATCAGTTCATATTCACCAAAATCTTCTGAGTAAACTATCATGTTAGACTCAGCATCCCAGACTTTCATTCTAACATAGAATGTACCATCTCCCCACGCCTGAACATCAGTAGAACCGAAATAAGGGGTTGTTCGGTTAAAGGTGAGATTGTCCCAGAAAGTTAGTGTCATCCCCGCATGCTCGACATCGATTTGAACTGCTGCCTCTGCATAGTGTGAAGTGGTGTTTAGAAGATAGACTACTCTGATGGTATCTCTATCACCATCATTGTCTAAATCTAGCCTGTCAGCTCTTGAACTATCTACCCCAATATGCGGTGGGTCTTGGCCTGAAACTGCTGTTGCGAAAAGAGGTGCTAACAGTACAAAAAGCGACAAATACGCAATTAACTGTTTACTCAAGAATATCACCTTCATCCTGTTTACGTAAAGCCGTGACAAACAAGAATGTCAAGACAAAAATGATTAGTGGAGGGAGGAATGTGAAAATTGAGGATGATGGATTCTCAGACATCAACGAAATGTGAGCGTTTATTGTACCATAGGAGTCACTGAATCCATCACTATTGGAATCTGGGCAACCCTGCAAATCAATGTACGAGGTGCCTGCCTCAATAGGGCAGTCATCTCTGAGGGTGCCCATCGAATTGTCACCATACCCATCACCATCTTGGTCAGACCATTGCAACCGGTTTTTGGGGAAGGCGTCTGCTTTTCCTTCTGGATTTGCTAACCAATTATCAGCAGGATCTGAGTATCCATCTCGGTCAATGTCGGGGCAACCCAAACGATCGATTAGAGAAACTCCAAGGCTAACTTCCTCAAATGGACAAGCATCTGGTTGGTGACCAAAACTGTTGTCTCCAAATCCATCTCCATCAGAATCTGCCCATTGACTAGGGTCATATGGGAAACGGTCTCCCATGTCACTATACCCATCATTGTCTGAATCTGTGCAACCATGACGGTCTTCCCTGCTTGTGCCGGGTGTTTCTTTGCAGCGGTCTGGAGTTGTTGCTCCTGTTGCTTGGTTATCACCGAAACCATCGCCATCAAAATCTTCCCACTGAGTTGGGTCATTGATGAAGGCATCTGCTTCACCAAATGGATTTGCTAGCCAACCAAGTTCTGGCTGGGCATCAGAAGAGCCGTCACCATCAGTGTCTGGACAACCCCATCGGTCAAGGTAAGATTTGCCAAAAGTTGCAACACAAGAGTCTGATTGCCAGGCTCCTAGTTCTTGGTTATCGCCAAACCCATCACCATCAACATCATGCCATTGAGTTATTTCATCAGGGAATGCGTCACCAAAGCCGGAAGGGTGTGCTAACCAATTGCCATCAGCATTTGAGTAGCCATCTCCATCTGAATCAGGGCAACCATATCGGTCGTGATGACTGCTTCCTATCCTATTGATACAAGAATCAGGTTCAGCACCTGAAAGATTGTCTCCGTATCCATCGCCGTCTAAATCAGCCCACTGAGTTGGCTCATGTGAAAAATTGTCAGCCTGCCAAGCCCCAGACGCTGTGTTATCCCCGTAACCATCGCCATCTGAATCAAGCCATTGAGTTGGATTGTCTGGGAATGCGTCTGGGTCTGTGCCAAGCGGATTATCGCCAAATCCATCCAAATCTCTGTCGGCCCATTGAGTAGGGTCATCTGGAAAAGCATCGGCGCAGTGGGTTTCATTGTTCAAGCACAAAACTGGGTCAAAAGTCCAGTTCATATCAGGATTTGACCAGCCATCACCATCGCTATCTAGGCAACCAAATCTGTCTTCTGTGGAATTACCCCATTCTGCGGGGCAAAAATCTGGCCGAGTTGCATTTTCAACATACTCTCCTAGCCCAGTTCCATCCCTCCAAGCACCCCAACTCATGTCGGCCCAATTATCACCGAAGGAATCTGAATCTGTGTCGTGCCATTGAGTATTATCTTGGAAAAATGCGTCGGCACCATCTGAAACATACCAAGGAGAATCGGACCAGAGTGAGGTTGGGTCTGGGTCCGACCAACCATCACCATCACTATCTGTGCAGCCGTTGCGGTCTTGGGTTGAATGGCCGTAGAAATCAGGGCAACCATCAGGATTCAAAGCCGGTGCCGGGTTGTCTCCAAAGTCATCACCATCTGAATCATGCCATTGAGTGCTATCTTGGAAAAATGCGTCTGCCCCTTGGGCAATAGTCCATCCTGAACTTGGGTCACTATACCCATCACCATCTGTATCTGGACAGCCATCTCTGTCGGATGTGGAATCACCAGGTATGGTATCACAATCATCGTTATTATCGGTGAAACCGTCGTCATCAGTATCACGATATCCGGTTTGAAGTTGCGGAGTCACATCGTAATCGAATTGACTAGAAAACCAGCCATCTGGCACTGCTTTGATACGGAAAAAATACCAGTCATGGGATGTTGCAGTTGCGGCAATGTTTCTAGTTCCATCATTTGCGAAATTTGTTGATGTCAATTCATTTCCAGAGGAATCGTAAATACCCATTTGGCCATCATAACCATCGAAGGTACCGTGACAACATGTGCTTACACTCAGACTCACTGAGTCACCAGTCCAGGCTTCTATTTTCCACCAATCGGTTGTATCACCATCGGCATTGACTGAACCACTGCTAGTTGAACCATCAGTAAGGGTTGCAGCAGTTGATATTGAATTGTCAGCAGATGATGTTGGAATTGGGATAAGTGTAAGGGCAATGAAAATCGCGATTACACGCAGCCCGGCTCGCATTGGATGCCTTAGGCATCCCTCATAGTGATAATCGCTTTGCAGGCTTGATGAAAGGGAAAATCACCAATTGTGAGTATGAATACCTCATTGTGAGTAAAAAATTGCATATTTTTCTGCATTTAAGTGATATGTATATTCCTCAACCACCCTTCTTCGGCCGTTTGCCACTAATTCTGGAATAAGTTCTGGGTTGTTGAGAAGTCCGTTGACTGTTTCAGCGAGAGAAGAAGGGTTACCAACTTCAAATAAGCCACCAACTGATTCATCCACCATTTCGGGTAGGGGACCATCATTCACAGTTGCACAAGGAGTACCAGATGCCATTGATTCCAATGGTATCAATCCTTGACCCTCATATAGCGAAGGATAGATGGTTAAATCAGCAGACCTGAATAACTGAGCCAAGTCTGAAAATGCCATTCCAGATTCTATCGTTACTGAATCCCGGATACCTAGTTTTTTTGCCTGCTTCAATAGGGTTTTTCGCATGTGACCACGGCCAACAATTACCAAATGTGCACCACTATTTTTTTCTAAAATTTCGGGCATCCCTCTTAGTAAAGTTCGGAAGCCTTTACGCCCTGCTAATCGGCCTACTGCTAACAATAATGGAGTCTTTGTATCAGCATCACCTCGGAGTGCAGCTTCATCTGGTTGACCATAACGACTGCGCATTTTTTCATGTGCTAATTGTGAATCTTCATCATCATGATTTTGCGGACGGAACATGTCAATATCAACACCCCATCGCACTACCTCAACGCGCCAATTTTTAGGCGGGTCATATCGCTGTTCAAAATCTAGTTTAGTAGCCTCCGAATTAGCAACGCAAACAGTTGAACCACGAACCGCGGCGCGCTCATATTTTGCATAATGTTTAGCCGACAATAAAATCGCTAAATCATTTGCATTCTTCCAAGTCGCTGACTCCCCAAGTTTTGCTGCCCGAAGCATCCCATCTCTCTCGCCAAGCCAAGAACCATGCAGAGTTGTTGTGACGTTACCAATTTCAGCCCGAACTTGGGCAAATTGTTTGGCGGTCCAGGAAATCATCGGCGCATGCACATGAACTGCATCCACTGGATCAACCTTGTGAAGTCGTAACAATTCCTTCAATGCGTGCCGACCATATGAACGGGTGAAAGCCATTGGGATTTTTGCCCATTTTACCATCAAAACATTCACGCCGTCGAGTTTAGGAATCAAAGATGGATTCTTTATCGCCTGAGAATCGCGGCGCGTTATCACCGTCACCTTGTGTCCTATTTTGGCTAGGGCACCTGATAGATGAAAGACGGTTGAACCCATCCCACCCCAACGGGGTGGATATTCGCCCGACAACATTGCCACGTGCAATTTCCCACCTCCAAATGCCAATTCAGGCATAACGGCCACTTAGGCTATGGTTTTCAAGCGCTTCCTTGATAGTTCATCCGATAGAGCCTTTCAAGAGAGATGGGTAAGTCGGCGATTTGGTGACAGAGATGTCTGATACACTCCCAGTACATGTGACAGTGGTTATACCGACCCGGAATGAAGAGGCTGCAATCGTTGATACGATTCGTTCGGTACCGTCTGATGGATGGTGTGAAAAACTAGATTTCTTAATCATTGACGGAAATTCATCTGATAAAACAAGAGAACTAGCGGAACAAGAAGGAGCACAGGTATATCTTGAGCCACGAAAAGGGTATGGTCGAGCATATCGAACAGGGTTCGCGATGGCCCCGGGAGAAATTATCGTAACAATGGATGCAGACTGCACCTATCCTGGAGAAGAAGTCCCTGGGTTAGTTAGAAAATTAGTTGAAGAAAAATTGGAATTTATCACCTGTGATCGTCTCAAGAGAGCCGAAGAAGGAAGTATGTCAGGTATGCATGGCTTTGGAAATTGGGCCTTGTCTTTCACCGCCCGCATGTTATTTTGGTATGGAATTCATGATTCCCAATCCGGTATGTGGGTATTTTACAAGCGTATCATGGATAATCCGAAAATGAGGCCAACAAATGATGGAATGCCACTTTCAGAAGAAATGAAAATCAATGCACGGCGCTGTTTTGGCAAGAAAAAGGCAATTGAAATTTCAGTGCCATATTATCCTCGAGTTGGAGACGCTGAAATCAACACATGGGCAGATGGAAGAAAGAATCTAATCTTCCTATATCTCAAGCGTTTCGGACTGAATCGAACTCGTTCGCCTTGGGGTCCAGAGGAATAACACAATAAAAATCGGTGTTGCTACCAACACCTCCTGTTACCATAGACACTCATAGGTTCAATTACTACACAGTAGTAATACGATTCCGGTAGTAGGATTTGACGGTTAGTACATCCAATTTTGGTGTTGTCTGCGAAGAGCCAATTAGAATTGGTTCAGGTGGTGGTTTTTGGGGTGACAGACCTCTTGCACCAATTGACCTTCTCAAGAGCGATGATTTAGATTACATGATGATTGATTACCTTGCTGAATTAACTCTCTCAATTATGGCCAAACAGAAAAGCCGTGACCCGAATGCAGGGTGGGCAACAGACCTTGAAACATGGCTTTCTGCAGGTGGAATAGATGCACTGAGGAAAAAATCAGTGAAGTTGGTTACAAATGGTGGTGGTGCAAATCCCGAATCTTGTGCGAAAATGGTCCTCAAACAAGCAGCCAGAATAGGTTGGCACGACTGTAGGGTTGCGGTCATTTTAGGAGATGATATCCTACCTAGACTTGATTATCTACTAAAAAATGGAGAACAATTAACTCATTTTGAAAGTGGAGAAACACCCCCCATAAATGGCTCGGAGATGATGTCAGCAAATGCCTATCTTGGCGCTGGGCCAATAGCATCTGCACTTGAAATCGGTGCGGATATCATCATTACAGGACGAGTTGCAGATGCTAGCCTTCTAGTCGGCTGTATGTTACATTCTGCAGGCTGGGCATCAAATGCATTCAAACTTGGGCTAACTCGAGAATCTCCGGTCGTAGATTGGGCTCCCTCACACATCACAAATCCGATCGATATTCTTGCACAATGGACCACTGCAGGCCATTTGATAGAATGTGGGGCGCAAGTTTGTGGAGGGAATTATTCTAATTGGACTGAGGTGCAAAACCTTGCAACTCTCACCTTACCGATTGCTGAAATTTATGCAAATGGTGATGTGAAAATTACTCGAGGTGAAGGCGGAGGTGGCATGGTGAACAGAAATATTGTTGCTGAACAATTGATTTATGAAATCGGGAATCCTGAATCATATATCACCCCTGATGTTGTAGTTGATATGCGGAATATTACTATTGAAGATGAATCTGAGGATGTAGTTGTAGTCAGAGGTGCTGTAGGTAAAACTGAACCGAGCTCTCTGAAAGTCAGCGCCGCTATAGAGGGTGGTTGGTTTGCTTCCTCCAGCCTTCTTGTCAGTGGACCCGATGCAATGGCCAGAGCGACCGCTTGTGATACCGCTTTGAGAACTAGGCTTGCTGACTTAGAAGAATTGGAAATTCACACCGAATTCATCGGTGGCGGAGTTAGTCTACCCGACAATGTCCGCCAGAGAATGTCACCAAAACTTAACCCACCTGAAATCTTACTTCGGTGGGCAGCCACAAGTCCTATTCGTCAAAATATAACAGAATTCACAAGAGAAATTGCTCCGCTTGTACTAACTGGTCCAGCGGGAGTTGGCGGATATGGAGCACGTCCAAAACCGCGCCGTCAACTACAATTTTGGCCAACTCTAATCTCAAGAAAATCTGTGGAATCTATGGTGAAAGTTGAAATTCTTACTCATATTCATATCAATGAAGAAAGTGAACGATTCCATTTTATTCGCAAGCGCACAAGAGGCTTCATCTCTCGTCTACAAGATGAACTTGAAGAGCGAGAGTGGACACACCCAATTACCAAGAAACTCGGGTGGGAAAAAACCGATCCAATAATTGAATTAACTAATTTAACTGAAAAAGAGGTGGAAACTTGAGTGAAGTTGTTTGGATACCACTATCAGATTTAGCACATGGTAGGTCAGGTGATAAAGGAGATTCGTTCAATATTGGACTAATTGCTCACCAAAAAAAGTGGCTCGAAATCTTAGAGGATGCTCTAACCCCAAAACTCCTAGAAGAGTGGTATGGCGATTCGGTCACTGGTCAAATATCGGTTTGGCCGATGCCTGGTATAGGTGCAGTGAATTGCTTGCTAAGAGAAGGATTAGGTGGGGGCGCTACAACTTCCTTGAGACTCGATTCACAAGGGAAAATATGGGGTCAATCTGTGCTAAGAATGCGAATTCCGGTGAATAAAACTCAAGCATTTAATCTAGGTGTGCCGCTAAATAATCAATCAGAAAATCAATGGGACATGTCCCATCTCATCTAACATTGTTGTAATCAAAACTTAGTCAAGTTCAACCATCGAAGGAATATCATCATCTGATATTCCTTCAGAATCTACCTCTTCAGTAAAGTCAAGAGGTTTTACATTGCCTGATACAGCGATTGTATCTTCTTCATCAAATGGTGACTCATCATCTTCATCACCAAATCCACCAACACCCCACGATTCAATCATCTGTAAGTCGGCAGCAAGGCGGCGTTTACGAGCAAATGTGAAGAATACGCCGCCGACAATTGCAAGTCCAAGAAGACCAAGAATAATTGCAATTGTACTATCCATTATGACATCAAAGAATGATGATTGTTGAGATGCTCCTTCAACTCTAATAGTAGAAGAAAGACGATTTGATAATTGAGGTTCAGCACTTGGTCCATCACGGCAAACTACCTCGATATTCACCCATCCATCACGGCCAGGTGTGATTTTCACTTGGCCTGTCCAAGTGCTGTCACTAGCAACGTCATCAGAATTTGTACCATCATCAGAAAGTGAAAATTCGGTCTCAATTCCACCTTGAGATGCCCAACCTACGCATTCCCATGTTGTCATATCAGCATCAAGTACGATAGCCCTGGTTGTAATTACTGATTCAACTCCAGCAGTCAATGTGCCCGGTTCAACTAACAAATCATCCAAGACCGGCCACGAATCTTCAACAGTAATGTTGACGAAAGCCCATGTTGAAGAACCTCGACTATCTTTGACTTGGAGTGAAACCAGATGTAATCCCGGAGCCAATGTCTGGTTGCCCATTTCAGTCTCATTCAACAACACAGCAGATGAACCCTGACCAAGGTACCAGCGATAGAGAATTATGTCCTCATCCGCATCCCATGATTCGTTAGCATTGAGCATTATGTTTGCACCAGGAGAAATTGTTTCTCCTTCTTGAGGTGAGGAAATAATTGCCACAGGTGGAGATGCTAAAACCTTCAAAGAACGCGTCTCATTCCTACTCTTCCCAGTTTCATCTGTAACAGTGTAGGTTAGGATGTGATCACCCGAGGGAACATATCTTGAGTACCAGAAATTTGGATTAACCGCATCAAGTATAGGCTCACTAAACAGGTTAGAAGTGACTGAAAAAGTAAAGTTATCACCATCGGGGTCCCAAGATTGTTGAGGGTCAAAAAGTACAACTTCGTTGCTCACAACTTCAATCCCATCGTCTGGCGAACTGAGGACTAGAATCGGGGCGCTTGTTGAAACTTCAAGAGTAATAGAATCGGTTACTGGGGGGTTTACCCCATCTGAGACTGTGAGAGTGACTACATTAGTGCCACTAGGTAATCTAGCCTCTACCTGCCAATCACCGCCAAATGGTTCACTAAGCAAATCACTAGTCCACACAGGTGTTACTGTATCGGGCATAGAAGGGTTGCCTGGGTTACACAACCAACCAGTTGACATTTCGGGAAATGCTTCTGAGCAAGGAGCATCCCAATCGCCTGAACCATAGGCTGAAAATTGAACTAAGTCGGCTGACTCAATACTATCAGTTGGAGTTGGTAATTCAATGTGGGCTAGCGGAGGAGAGTTGAGTACCTCAACCTCAACTTCAAATGGTGCTGACCACTGATTGATATGGTATGAATCATCATCAGAGAGTCGTAGGCTAATGGTGTGTGAACCTTGGCTAAGATACCCGTTCCAAATTAGTGGGTTTGACATTGATGTATTCAAGTCACCATCAATATCGGAATGCCACCATGCAGAAATTGTATCACCCTCAGGGTCAAACGATGCTGAGCCATCTAGTGTTATGACTGACTGAGACAAATTAGAATCTCGGTTGACTGTGAAAGATGGATGAGGATATTCATTTTGAACTTCGACTGAGATGTTGTAATACACAGTCGGATTTAGTCCGTCAGAGAATGCCATCGTGTATGTGAATTGCCTGTTTGTAGCCAACTCAAATGTCCTATTCCATTCAAGGGGATAGGTGGCTGAAACTTGAATTCCAGCCTGCTCATAGTCTGCCCATTCACCAGTCTGAATAAAGTCACCCTCGGCGTCAGTTGTATCACTTGCGTTAACATGGAGATTTTCTGTGAAATTGAGACGTAGTACCCCGTCCCAGTCAAGAGGGGGTGTCGTCTGGACAATGACTGAGGGTGGCAGATTAACAAACTCAATTGTGCGAGTTTCACTAGCACAGTTACCTTGGTCGTCACATACCTCTAGAGTGATTTGGTGAACACCATCTGTAAGCGTACACTGACCTTGGATATCGGGCCCGTTAACCAACAAGTCGCCGGGTACAACTCCGTTACCAAAACCACCGCAGAATGAAGGTGCATCGCCATCAATGTCACTTATCCATTGGAAAGTGATTGGGTCATTATCCAAATCCCATGAGTTACTAGCGTTAAACCAGATTTCCGCGCCTGAACTGGTTACTGTTCCATTCAAAGGCTCGTCCCAAAGAATTAGTGGGGCTTGGTTGACTAGGGTAATGGTGCACAAGTGCATCATCAAATCTTGATTGAGTGCATCTGGACCAGTAGTTCCTTGCGTATTATCATACCAACATTCTGTTGAGAAATCTGTCACTGCAGATGCGCCCGTTAATGTATGCCTTTGGCCAACAAACGGCCCGAGAATTTTGTTTCCACCGTACGGAACTGTTGTTGAGAAATCAGTTTCAAATTGTGAAAAAGATGCGTTAACAATTGCATTTGGTAATCCATGACTAAACTGATTAACGACCCACAAATCAACAAACCACATTTCGTCAAAGGTTACACTCGGTGCCAATGTGGGAATCGTCACTTGACTTGAAATTGCGCGGACATAACTCTGCCCAGTAATTGAGAAAGGCACACTACCCTGAATGTAATCAGTTAGATTTAGGTCGCTTCCAGCAACCGTCACGCTGCCTGAACACCCTGAAACATCCAAGCCCCATGTGTTCAATTTTGGTAGATTTGATAGCGATAAACAGTTATTCCCTACTAAAGTGCTGTTTCCTATCTTAGAATCAAGAGTTCTTCCACTCCATTGGATTCCTGAATGATTCCCATATAGATTGATTCCTTCGAGTCTAGCATCTGCGTCATCAATCAGTATGACTGGTGCGGTTGCCGATAAATTTGCATGGATTTCAGCGCCATCAAAATCAACCCAACCATCCCAATTCATATTCGAATCGTCGATAACAATCGCTGACTGTCCTTGGGCTACATTCGGGTCATTGACCTCCAAATCTACAAACTGAATGTCAACTGAATCTTGAACTCTAAGTGCCCCCCAATTATCGTCAATTGATTTACATTGAGCGCATTGTACATTGGTTCCAGCAAACATACCATATTGATTACTTTCAACAAAAACCATGCCTGCACCATTCTGGGCACTAGGAGCGGAATAGCCATTATGTCTAGATTCAAAATTCTGCAACGCAAGCCTATTGGAATTACTCACCCGTAATCCAGAAAAGCCATTATTTTGTGATAAAATGTTGGAAACAGAGGGGAATGCATCCTGAACAAGTAGACCTTCATTCCCGTTATCTTCTGTGACCCAATCTGAACCACTAACATCCCCCTTAGACACAAAAATACCAACTCCCGGAGACTCTGAAACAGTCAGATTTTGTATTGATGGACCACCATTACTACTACTTCGCATGAAGAAACCTGCACGCTCATTTGTACCCCCTATGAGGGCACCAGAGCGAGTTATCGAGGTGTTTATGAAACTCGTAGCTGGGTCTGTCATGTACAATTTTATCCCGTTGATGGTATTATCATGGATGTTCACATCTTCGAACCAGCCACCACTTGTGTTGAGGAAAACTGTTCCATATGCCAAGCCAGGAGATGATGAGTTTGGTCCACCTGTACCAAACACTTCCAAATTATGGAAACGCCCCATCATGTAGGTTGAATAGTTGGAACGGTCAGATTTGGTCATCATTATTGCAGAGTATTGTGAATCCCCTACAACTACGTCTCTGAAAACTGGCCGGGTAATTAGGCTGTCAGTTGCATGAAGAATGTAAATTCCATTATCACATTTTGAGATCGATACGTCTTCAATCAGGGGCAATGAGTCTTCAACAAAAATTGCGGCTGAAATATTCATTGTTGCCCCACCAACATCTGTGATATTCACTCCCCGAATGACACCACCACTATTTCCCCAGTAGGAAATTGCCCGAGTGATTTGATTTGTGAAATTTACATCTTCAACAAATGGTGCTGAACTCGCACCGATAGATAGCCCAATTCCATAACGCCAATTAGTCATGCTTCCATGCACATCTTGACCACCACCTGCGAAGGTGGTTCTTCGAATAATCGGATTCGCACCGTCAAACAAATCAATAGCAACTAAGTCAACATTATTGAATAAAACATCTTCAATAACTGGGTCGCTGTTGAATATTGTAATTCCAAATTGTGCGTCATTGAAGGTAACGTTTCGCAGAGAAGAACCTCTATTTCGGCTTGACGAATTAAATTGAAATCCATCGTGCCAAGTGAATCCTGATTGAACTTGGATGGTAATTGGGTCAGCCGCGGTACCATCTGCTACTACTTTGCCATCAACATAAATTCTAACGCCTGGCCCCATTTGCAGAGTTGTTCCAGCAAAAATGCGCAATTCATCACCGGCAGCAACAGTGAAATCATTGTTGATATCCATGGTCCCTGACCAGATAATTAGTGCCTTAGAGGAAGTTGGTAGAGATTCCTCTTCGGATGATAAGTTTTGATGTTCCTCAACTGGTAATATAGATACAACTGATGAGAAGGCTAACACCAAAGTGAACAGGAGAGCAGTTCTCATACCTCCGGCCATACTATAACCACGCCAACCACACCATGTTTGATGATTCCCCTCTTGTGTATTAAGAGAAAGTCAGATAAATTTGTGGCATATTAACCATTTTCTCTGATTATTTCTCAATCAACTTCAACTACTGTGAAGGGAATTCCACGCTCTTCTGCCAACTCAATTACAATTCTAGTCCACTTACTTGTGCTTGAAGGAAAAGCGATGAGTTCTGTTGCTGCATCAAGGAGGCGATGGGTAAGAGATGTAGGTGCTTCATCGCGACCCGAATCCTGCAATCCCTTTCTTGGAGAACCCCATTCCTCACTGAAAGCGGCGTGCGGGACATTGTTGTTCTCAGCCCAACGCTCGGCTAGGTAATCTACTCCGCTAGCACCACCGGTGATTACTAAATCGGGATGTGCTTCCTTCTCGGTCCAATCTTCAATCGCTTGTTCCACCACAGAAAAATCATAAAATCTACTTGAACCAACAATAACGAGATTGATTATTCTCCCATCTTCATTCAAATCCTTTCCACCGAGCCGGCCTATGATATCAGTCCCTGATTCTCCCATCATTTAGACGAATACAGGTGTGAGATGATAAACCCATGCATGGAACAATGTGGTTTAGAGCAATAATTAGTTCTCAAACCGCACCTTCTACAAACAGATGAGGTTATGATGGGGTGGTCAGTCGGCGGCAAACATGGAGACGGCTTTCATCCTCCTAAAAACCGAGCCAGCCCGCGAAAGAGAGGTATATTCAGCCCTTCTTGAGGTTAGTGAAGTTGTTGAAACTCACGCTCTTTACGGCGAATATGATTTGCTGGCGATTATCAAATGTGAAACATCCAAAAATTTGACTTCTATTCTAATGAAGCAACTACGCCAAATAGACGGTGTACGTGAGACTGAGACTCTAATCGCGGTGGATTACTGAGGTGAAATGATGGCTGTTGGATTTGTTTTAATTGTTACAAAAGCAGGATTTGAAAGGGATGTTCGCGTAGCCCTTGACAGCATTGAACTCGTCACCGGACGCTGGGGTGTTTTCGGTGAGTTTGACATTATCACAAAAGTTGAAGCCGATGATGATGCTGACCTAACGCGCTGTATAGTTGAAAAAATTAGAACCATTGAAGGGATTACCGAAACACGTACCCTGATTGGCGCTGAAATCTAAAATTAATAGACAGATTAGTCATGAAGATGGCTATGGATTCTCTCAGCAAGAGCCTTGCCGATACCAGGAACCTTCTGCAGCGCTTTGACGGATGCCTCATCAATTCCCTTGCGACCACCGAAATGTCGTAGCAACGCTTGCAATTTCTTCGCCCCCAAGCCTTCAACCACTTCTAGTGGGTCTTTTAGGGTGGATTTTGCTCGCCTTTTTCTGTGAAATTTATTGACAAACCGATGTGCTTCATCACGAGCAAAAACGAGGAGTCTGCCTCTTCTATCAAGAACTAATGGATCTTTGTTTGGCCGGTATAATGTCTCTTCCTTTTTGGCCAATGCCCCAAGTGGAATCCGGTCTTGTAACCCATGTTCCTCAAGCAAGCCTGAAATGGTGGAAAGATGAGTTTCTCCCCCGTCTAGTAAGAGAAGGTCTGGCCATTCATCTTGGCGTTTAAGCCACCGCTCTACTACCTCTCTCATCATCCTCAAGTCATCAAAAACTTCCTGTTTCACCTTGTATGTCCGGTAATCCTTCTTGTTTGGGCGCCCATTTCGTAGAGTTATGCACGCACCTACTTTCTCATTACCTTGGAGTTGAGCCATATCAAAACAAACTACTGTGTCAAGAGATTCGACCTCCAAATAAGTTGCACATTCACTGGCTGATTGTTTCTCAAGGTTTCCTGACGAACGCTTGTCAAATGACCTTTGGGCTTGCATATCTGCATTTTGGTCTGCTAATGCTCTGAGAGTTGCTAATTCACCACGGATTGGAACTCTAATTTCAATCGCACCCTCCCGACGTTCTTTCAACCAATCTTCTAATTGCTGACCGATTGGAGTTGGGGTCAGGATTTTTGCTGGAGGACGTCGCGATTGATAATGTTCAGATAAGATGAGACTAACTGATTCTGAAATATCTCCTCTATGTAATAGTGGATAGTGAGTTTTTCCTGAAACTATCCCTTGTTTTGCATGCAGAAATACTACTGCGCCAATGTCGCCACGGCTACCAAATCCAATGGCGTCAACATCTTGGTAAAACCTGCTTGAAACCACTTTTTGGGAAAGTGTTCTCTGTACTGATGAAATTATATCGCGGCTTCTTGCCGCTTCTTCAAATTGCAATTGTTCACTTGCTAAATCCATCTCTGTTTGTAAGGCGCTGAGAAGCGACTCAGCATTGCCTTCCATGACTTGAGTAACTGCTTCAACTTGTTGTTGATATCCTGTTGCATCGATGCAAGGGGCCGAACACAATCCTATATGCATCGCTAGACAACCTTGGGGAAGCAAAGTCGGGCAATCCCTCACCCCAAATTGCTGTCTTAAAAGTTGGATTACCCGTTTGGCAGCACCCGCATCTGGAAATGGTCCCCACAGCCTTGCATTTTTCGGCGGGTGCCGAGTATAAATTATTCGAGGTACCTCTTCATCGGTGATAGCAATAAACGGATACGATTTGTCATCAGTCATCAAAGAATTATATTTTGGTTTATGGCTACGAATAAGTTCCCGCTCCAATGTTAACGCTTCGCGGGGATTTGGCGTCACAATGCAATCTATGTTGTCAGCCTCTTGTACTAATTTAGGAATCATATCACGATCTGGATTAGTTGAAAAATAAGATTTCACTCGTTCTTTCAATACTGTTGCCTTTCCAACATAGAGGACTATCCCATCTTCACGTTTGAAGAGATAAACACCCGGCTTTGAGGGCAGATGCAACTTGGATGCATCCACTGACATTAGACAATCGGGGAAGGTGAAGGGCAATGAACCCACGCCTTACCTCGCAATTCATGCTCACCGAAGCGCAGACCAGACTTCTGCGGCTTCTGTCTACATTTCAAGACACTTTAGAGGATGCTTGGGATGTGCCACGCGAACTCTCTTTGCCAGGTTTAGCCGACAGGTTAGGGGTTGTACGCTCAGCACTGAATCCACCTATTTCTTCACTAGAAAAGGAAGGTTTGGTGCACACTCGAAAAACCCATGTGATTGGTGGGGGACACCGCAAACGAACAGTGGTTCATATTACTGAAAAGGGCAGAAAAATTGTAGCAAAATTAGAACCCGAACATGAGACTGATACATCTGGGGAAATCCATGGTCAAATACCGCCGCTAACAGATATTCACGGCAGAGAAGACTTGCTTCATGCTTTGATTAATGAATTAGAAAATGGGGCCACAATACAAGTTGTGGGTCTTCCAGGAATTGGTAAAACTTCACTGCTCAGGGTGGTAGCAGAAAGTGCCCTTTCGGATGGCTGGAATGTAAACTGGATAACAATGCAATCATTCCATGATGTTGGTAAGTTTTCATCTGAGTTATTAGATATTGAAAATGGTCCAAAAGATGTCGCGGCAGCGTTTTCTGCAGTCTCTGATACTTCTAAGAAAACTCTGTTTGTAGTCGATGAATTACAAGCAGTGCATGAGCGTCACAAAGCCGATGTAATGGCTTTGATTGAGATGTTAGCAAAGAGTGATGATGTCACTATCGCAATAGGATGTAGAGCCCCCTCTCCAATTTCTGTTGAGAGTGAATTCAAAGTGGATGAAATCTCAGTTGATGATGCTAGAAAGTTACTTCCTGAAGACTTAGATGATACTACTGCTCAACAAGTGATTAGTGGTCTTGGTGGCCATCCATTAGCACTGAAACTATGGCAACCAGGCCATTCTCTTCCAGAAGCGGATGACCGAATTCAAGAATTTATTCGCACTGATGTAGTGGAAAAACTTCCTTCCGAAGAAATCACAACTTTAGATGAATTGGCCGCCTCACCTCTACCAATTTTGGCTGACCAAATGGCCAACGATGAAGGAGTTGAACCTCTAGACGAGGCGGCTTTGTTACGCTGGAGTGGAGAATCGCTTGAACTCCAACACCTAGTAAGGAATGTTCGTCGAACAATGTGGAATGAGAAGGAAGCGAGGGATATTCATTCTCTGGCTGCGAAATATTGGGCGGAAAGAATTGAGCCAGAGGCGAGATTACATGAGGCATATCATCGAGTTCAAGCAGCAAATTCAGAATCTGCAGAAGAGGTTTCTAACTCTCTAGAAAACGGGATTCAAGATATCCTAACAATTGATTCCGCTGCCGCGGCTGCAATCATTTCAGACGCCATCCGCATACTTCCAAGCGCACACCGTTTACGCCTCTTATCGGCAAAAGTTGCAATCGAAAGAGGCGAGGGTGAAATCGCTGAAAAAGAACTGAGCAGATGTGATAAAGACCTTCAAAAGGATGCACAGTGGGGATTACTGAGTGCTCGAACCAAGAGATTGCGAGGAGAATTTGATGAAGCAAGTAAAGCAGAAGAATTAATCCTCAAAGAAGCAGACCCAACTCTTGGGGCAAAAATTCGGCTAAATCGTTTAATCCTTGGACTAGAAGATAGACTACCTGGAACAAGTGACGAAAAAACCCGTGATTCTGTTGAACTTGAGATTTCAAAGGTTGATGTATCTTCTTTGACAGCAAACAATCGAAAAGCAGCTTTAGTCACTATTGCTTCTATTCGTCATGCATTATCCTTGGAAGCAGGAAATCCAGAAGTGGCAGCAAAAATTCGAACTGATTTAGCCACTACCTCAAGCCCGGATGACCCCGTGATAGAGGAAATGTCTGCCCGTGCAGCCCTAGTCTTTGGGGGTGACCCAACCCGTGTGATGAGCCTTATTTCACGAACAAGCAATCCACTTAGAAGATGTGCACTGGGGCTCTTATTGGTAAACCATGCTCACCAACAAAAGGACCCTGATATTGGAGAAATTTTAGCAGGTGTTGAACACCCACCCGATATGGGTACAACCACAGCAAGGCGGCTATCTGCCCAGCACTGGTATTGGCGCGGTTTGGTTGATTCTAGACAGCGGGTAAAATTCTGGCAAGAAGCCTTGCACCGATTTGGCATGGCAGAATGTGCAAGTGCGTACATCCAATTACAACACAAATTACACGATGCTATGCGTCTTATTTGAAGAAAGGTAATTTTCTTTTTATTCACCAATTATCATCGTTTAAATCAAGTCCAGCGGTCCAGTCAATGTCTGTCCCACTTTCTGCCCCCATACTCACCGGGGAAACACCTAGTAATTCTCTTTCAACCTCGTAGGTATTTGACTTGACTGAACGAATCTGAATTAGTTTCTCTTGTTTGGCTGCGCGCTTTTCCTTTTTACGTCTTGAACGCCAGTAGAATAACAGGAAAATTATTGCTAAGAGACCAATCAAATATGATAACAATTCTTGAATCAAGAAACCGTAACCTACTGTGAATTGCAGTGAGATTTCGTCACTTTGCTCAAGATCACAATCATTGGCATTTTCACCGACACAAAGTGGTACCCGATACAAAATATGCTGCCGGTCACCATCAACGGTGCTCTGCTCATCCCTGCCTAATGATGATGTGAATTCCAACTCCAAGCCTTTAGGCATGGTTAACTCAAAAACCAAAGCCGGGCGGATATCCATATCTCGGTCATTGTTCAAATTCCCATCCATATTTGAATCAGTTCCACTATCAATATCCTTCACCATGTACATGGGTGATATTTGTTCAACTACAGGCTCAGGTGGTAATGTGACAACCCCATCTGATTCTGCAGCATTTCTAATATTGAATACATCTAACATTCCACCCATCAATGATGGTACCACCCCATGTGCTGAGGATGTGCTGACAGATATTGAGCCATCAAGATATTTCGCTCTGATAATGGTTTTATCTAATTGTAGAATGAATTTTAGTGGTTTATCGTCATCAATAATTCCATTATACGGCCTTTCCATTCTGTCAACTGAGGCTGAAACACGTAGATTGGAAAGGTCAACAGTCAGTAGATCATCTGAGTGTTGCATAGTAGAAATTTCATCATTAATCATATCACTCAGTGAATTTGCAAATGCTTGTAAACCATCATTTGAGAGTTCAAGATGATGAACTTCATCTCCTAAGGGTACTTCGATTGTTTTACCCAGTAATCCATTGATTCCACCTTCGTGTTCATCTCCATATGCGATTATGTGACGGATTGAATCTGCTGGCATAGTTTTGATATCCACGCCTGTATCTTCAATCAGAACTTGTGGAATTTCAATCCTATACAACTCAATTGATATTTGACCTTCGACGGCAAATTCAATTTCTTGGCTCCATTCATGAATCTCGAATTCAGGCAGATTTAGAGAGGTGTGTATCTTGATACAAGAGCGCCAATCTGATTGACAAATTAAATCTGGACTTGAATCACTACATGCTGCAGAAACATCACAAATTGGTCTACTCCAACGACGATGATAGGGGTTTGGTGCAGTTATTGCCAACGGAGTTTCCTCACCTCTTGCACTAGATGCTGTAAGAGTGATTGAATGCGGGTCACCATCATCAGAGGCAATCCAATCAGGAAGTAATATTGTGACTTCTAATTGGGTAGGTGGTAACCAATCGGGGATACTATCGGAAATGAAAGATGTATCTAACTGATGTTGGTACACTAGTACTGAGAGTAATGCTGAAACATCATCTTGGGTTATTGATGTTACATTTTCTAATCCATCCTGTCTTGAAATTAATTCTGTGAGTTTCTCTAAAGGGTCTGCCGGAAATGGTTCACTTGCCGTGACCAAAGTTACCGGGAAGGTGCCATCCATAGCACTACCTCCACTAAGACAATGAGTTACCGGTGCCGATTCTGCACAAGTAACACTTGGTGTATGAGTGAAATTCAAGCCTCTAGAAGCATCGGGTTCTTTCCAAGTTACAGGCTTCATTCCAATTTCAATTTCAGAAGCACTGTAAACCGCTGCCTCGACATCTTCCAATGGAATCATGTTGGAGAATTCATCTAAATCTAGTAACCCATATTCATGGGCCATCCGAATACCATCACTGGTAATCCAAGGTAATTCTATATTACCATCACCAAGAGAAAAACCCCAATCGTCTAATATTGATTTAGGTAGGTAATGTATGTCCATTTCAGCACTTACTCTACTATTGATTGAATCTCTTAGGTCTACTTCAGCATGAATAGAGATTCCATGGTCCACATTCTCGTCAATAGATACTGCATTGGTCGTACCATCGCGCAAGATACTGGTAATTGAGGCATTTATCAGAGTATTTGTATTCCCTTGCATACCTAGCCCATCGGTAACCCAAGAACCAGAGTTGTACTGGATATTTCCTTGCTGATGTGGGACTAAACTACCACCGCCACCAACCGATAAGAATGAAGCGTAATCTGGTGGAATTAACTCAAATGTGGAACGATGCCCCGCTCTTGACACTAAAGTGAAGTTGGAGGTTATTTCTGCGCCCATAGTAAGTAATCCTCGGAAGCCCCTCTCTACATCGAGTTGTGAGCCCGTAACCCCTAGAATATCTGATCCAACTTGGATTTGTGCTACTGACTGTAAACACAGAGGCGGATTAAACGCATTATTTGCTAATCCTAAAACTTCGTCAATTGAATCCTCATTCATATCATCCGTGCAGGCTATATTCTGTCCTTCAATTGTCACCTGATTAACGATTTGGCTCTCTACTTGAGCAGAACCGCCATAGGTTTCGTTCACTAAACCCTCTACCGTGGATGAAAATTCGTTGAGGATGAGTTGTCGCACCTGTAAACCTGAATTTGTTGTGTAGCCGAGATAATTTCGAATATAATCTACTGGTGCGCCGCTGCTATTTTCATCAAAACTACCACCTAATTCCATGTCCTCAAGACCAATTAAGGAACGATTAAACTCATGCATTTCCCACTCAAGAGTCATGGTAATTGTTGTGGTATTGTGCATCTCAAATTTATAATTAGAACGCACCCATTCGTTAGACTGAGTTAAATCATGAGCAAAATTGTAATCATCACAAATTCCAGTTCCGTTATTCCAAGTTTGACAATAGGTATTAGTTACTTCAGGAGTACCTGGTGGAGGCTCCCCAAGCACAGGAAATGATGAAAGTAATGGCACTATCAAAAGTGCAAGTATTGTTTGCTTTCGTGATTTGTTAACCAACTCCATAGAACCCGACCCCCTCACCTACAATTACTTAGTCAGTCTCTATTCATTTAATTTGGTTCCCCCATCACGGGTTAAGTGAAGGAGGGTATTTGAGGGTGTCAAGCCAAAACAAAAAACCAACACCACATTCCAAATTATTGAAAAATTTGGATGAATTCCTCTATGAAAATAATGGAGATAAAGAATTACTAAATTCTGTACCATCAAAATGGGAAAAACACGGTGACCTACTTCTACTTCCAACTGATTCGTTTAGGGGTTGGGAGAACTTTGCCTGTGAGGGACTTTGGAGAATTGTTGTTAATTCCCTAGGTGGAAAAAGACTAGGAAAAAAGGGTGAAGTTTCTGGTTCCAAGCGCCGACCAGATGTGGAACTACTCTTGGGTGATGAGGGATGGGTTAGCCACAAAGAACATGGAATAGAATACTCATTTGATGTCACAAAATCAATGTTTTCCGCTGGAAATTTGCCTGAAAGAGGTAGGATGGGTGAATTTGATTGCAAGGGTGAAACTATCCTCGATTTGTATGCTGGAATTGGATACTACACTCTACCTTTGCTAGTGCGGTCTGGGGCCGCACATATACACGCTTGCGAATGGTCAGAAGATGCTGTCTTCGCATTGAAACATAATTTAGTCGCAAATGGAGTAAATGAATTCTGCACTGTTCATGCTGGTGATAATCAAATTTCACTAAATGTTGGAGGCAGTGCGGAATCTGTAATCGGCACTTGTGACCGAGTAATTCTTGGCCTGCTACCATCATCAGAAGATGGTTGGAGTCTCGCACTTTCTGCTCTAAAAGGTGAAGGTGGAATCCTTCACCTACACGGAAATGCACCTGGCGGGAATGAGATTGAATGGGCTGAAAAAATTGCATCAAAATTAGCAAGCATGAGTGGTCGCAAAGCCACTGTGAATAATCTAGTCAAGGTGAAGTGGTATGCACCACACATTCGCCATTGTGTTGTTGATGTCAAAATCAGTTGATGGCTTCTACAATCACAAATTTAGGCAAGCGTTAGGCTCATGGCGTAGCCATGACTCCGGCAATATATGGGTGAGCCATTGGATGCCATTATAGTCGGCTCACCGCCAACCAATGTACCACAATTTGAGCATGATGAAGCGAGCCGAGAAAAAAAGCAGTTGAATCTCGCTGTTGGTGCTACTGCAATTGTCATTGTGATATTCATGGTTCTTGCATCAGTTTGGGGCACTGTCTCAAAAATTGGTGGAGGATATGGTGCAGATGGGCAATGGGAGTGGTGGGAGGTTCCACTCGAGCAAAGACACACTATGGGTTTGAACGTGACAGGTGAACGCTCAGTACTTCCCGAAGCAGGGCCTTACAACTGGACTGGTCCAAGTGAGTTCTTTGTCGAAGTTGAGTTACCCGCGTCTGAACAAGATGGAGGCTACCCCGGACCTGCATTGATGCATGTAGCCTTGTGGATGCCTGTTGTCGAAAATGGGACAAAAGTACCGGTTATTGCCACCGTGCATCCATACTATGATTTTGGTGGCGAAGGTTTACCCGGAGCCGGAGACGATTCAAATCCAAATACAGTGCCAGATGGCGGTGTTGGGGCTTGGGTGTTAGATCAATTTGTTCCATATGGATTCGCTCTAGCGCAAATATCCACTTTTGGCACAGGTAAATCAACCCACTGCCAAGATGTAAAAGGACTTGGTGAACAAATTGGAATTCAAGCCGCTGTCCAATGGTTAGGCGAGCAAGAATGGAGTAATGGAAATGTTGGATTAATGGGTAAATCATACGCTGGTACCACCAACTGGGAAGCAGCACAAAATCCATCAGAACATCTCAAGACAATTGTTCCAATTTCAGGCTCGATTGGTGTCCAACAGATGTTCTACCGCAACGGTAGTAGCGAGGCCCGCGCCATGCTTTACGACGTGCTATACGAAGGTGCAACTACTGATGCAACCGAAGACGATATGCGAATGTGTAGCGACGATATCATAGGCCCAATTTCACCTTTCACTACTTGGGCAGGTGCTGGGTTAGGTGGAGATGAATGGAACGATTATTGGGATGAGCGTTACCATCTACAAGATGTTCTAGACAACTATCAAGGCAGTGTTTACCTTGTTTGGGGATTCCAAGATTGGAATGTAGACCCATACCACGCATTCCCCACATTCAATAGGCTCAATGATGCTGGAATACATACTCGCGCAATTGTCGGTCAATGGGCCCATAACTATCCTGACCAACCAGATAGGCACGATGATCTGGGTAGTGGGTATGGAGCCGAAGGATTCCCAAATATGAGTCGTATGGACTGGGCAATAGAGTTGTACAATTGGTTCAGTTATTATCTGAAAGGTATTGGTGAGGAACCCGGAGCAATTGCTCAAGTTCAAACCAACGATGGCCATTGGCATGTCGAAGAAAAATGGCCTCCTGAGGATTCCCAGTGGGAGTTAATCTCTCTAGATACTGCTGAAACCACAGGCAATTGGGTGTCATCCAACATCGAGGCTTCATTTATTGTTCCGAGTTTTGAAGAAGATGTAGTAATCTCTGGATTACCAACCCTTCATCTTTCAGTTCAAAGCCCTCTCATCCCCTGTAATGGTGGACAGGTCTTCGCGACGATGTATGATGACGAAACCGGATTGAGGCTAGGACACGCGACTATGGATTTGCGATACCGTGATGGCGGTTATGAGGCGAATGCGGTTCTTCCCGGTCAGAATTATCTGATGTTGATGGAATTTAATCCAATGGATGTATATTTACCAGCAGGGCACGCGATTCGAGTGACATTGACTGAATCAGGCGAAGATTACCTGCCTTCTCCATGTGCAGTATCTGGAATCGGTGTATCACTTGATGATAGTAGTGTACTCGGCCTACCAATTATTGACAGACCTGAAGGAGATTCTCATTGGTTTGTAGTTCCACAACTAGAAAGTGGAGAATAATTGTAGTTCACTCCTCAGAGTCAGAGGACCCATATTTCTTGAACCACAGTGTATCAAGATCATCCTCTTTGGTTTCAATTGTATTTCTCAATATTACACCATGGTGAGCCTGCAATCTTCTCCTCCTCATTGCTTCATTTACTGTTATCTCAAATTTACGCAAATCGGCAATATTCGTTATTTCATCTAACTCCCTATCGTATCTCTCAAATGTACGATGTCGGTAATACCATATTCCAAAATATATTGGAATCAAGCCTATTGGAATAATTAATTCAGAACTAAGGGCAGAAAGTAACCAAGATAATGAAAACTCAGTACCATCACTACGATAATCAGTGACAAAACCTGCACCAGATACATAGAACCATCCAGTATTACCCCCATACATTGTAAATGGAGTCGCACTTTCATTGAATGTATCACTACCTCGTTCTAATTCAATTTGGTCTGACCAACCATCATTATCATCATCATCATCAAGTACATCGGGAATCGTATCCCAATCGAAATCTGGTGGAACATCATTGGCGTCAAAAATATCGTACTTCTTTAGGGCAGTAGATGAAGCTAATTCTAAATCATTGGTAATGCCATCTCCATCTATATCATCGTCAAGTGTATCAGGAATTCCATCTCCATCCGTATCGTAACAACCATTCATATAACGGTAAGAAAAACCCACTGTATTAGGGCAATCATCGGATATATTGAGTCCAGGTTGGTCTGCATAACCATCACCGTCTGAATCAGACCATGCTTCGGAATTATTTGGATAAGCATCATCTTCATCGTTGTAACCATCGCCATCTGAATCATCCTGAGCATCAACAATTGGTGATGTTAAAAGGAGGAAGGAAAGAAAAATGCAGAACCACGCTGCAACTCTGTTCATGGATTTTCGAATCCGCCTTTTCTTATGAATCAATAAGGGCTGACGTTTATTGTTGACATTTATATACATTAGATTTTATCCCAAAAATATGCAGAAGAAATTGGTTGTTGGCGCAGTTGCCACTTGCCTACTTGCTCTTGCATGGTTTGGTGGAATATTTGATGAAGCTAGGGATGAGCCAACACTAGAACCGTTTCCTGAATTTTCAACCATTGCGGATGATGGATTAACCTATTCAAATAGCGATTATGCTGATGCACCATACATCGTAATTTTTTCAGCTGAATGGTGTGAATCCCCCTGTCATTCAACAATGCATGCAATTAATTCAACTTTGAACGGGCCTCCAATTATTGTGTTAAGTACAGACCCTGCTGATAACCCTCAAGGGATTAGCCTAGCAGAATGGCATGATAGATCAAATTCATATGATGACGATGGTGATGATTTAGGCCAAACTTTAGATTTCCCGTTTGCTAAGGGAATAGAACTAGCCGAGGAGGTAGAAATTAGTTCTAGACCATCGGTTGTCTTCGTCAACTCGGACGGAGGAATCGTGGAAATTCACAAAGGTGGACTATCTGACAGTGGAGAAATAACCTCGTATTGGGAATCTGCTGGCGGTACCATTTGAAATTTGCTTGGGACACTGCTTGAAATTTGCTTGCAGCACCGTTTGAAATTTGCTGGTGGCACCGTTTGATATGAGTAAGAGGCATCTGCCTTTTGCGATTAGTAATTGTAAATACCATCCCATATTTCATCCAAACGTGCTAATGCTTCATCTGGCTCAAGTACAGTAATTTTCTGCTCGGAAGTTATTGAATTTCCGCTACCACTTTCTCCAATTTCCAAATTCGCCAACCCTAATTCAAATAACTTGTTGAGTGCATCATCGACCTCAAAATCCACATTCACACCGTGTTTTGCCAACCAAAGTTCTATTCGACTATCAAGTGAATTAATTGTATGTTTTTTACCACTATCCAACAGCAGGAATGAGTAAGCAAGCAGAGCCTCCTTGACCTCTTGTTCTTCTGAAAAATCGATTACCATATTGATGACTGCTTGATTATTTGCTTGACCTTTGAAATAAAGGTCTTTAGAAACTTGTGAGAGATATGCCTCTTTAGTTTTCATATATTTAGTCCAAGACTTGAGAATATAGGTTGCTAAAGCTGACAAGATTCCGCCAATGAGGGCCAGAGATGTTTCCCCTGAACCATAACCAAACAGCAGAGGACCGAACTTCATCCCCAAAGTGGCTAACCCACCAACCAAAGGCGCTAATATTTTCATTTGGTCTATTCTTCTCATTTTTGGTGAAGTGTTGGGAAAAATTACTTCCAAGTCGAGTTTCGGAATAGTCTTGAATAATTTCAAGTGCAACCCTTTCGCCTCAACACCTGGATAATTTCGTAACGTTTTGTTCTCCGTGAACCACCCTTTCTCATGAAACTGCATTACCTGGATAACCCGTTCATACACCTCCAAATCAACCTCAATTGGTTTTTTTCTCAATACCAATTTCTCGAAAAGTGAGGGGCCCCTTGAAATTTTGATTGTCTTCTCTCCTAATTTGTAAGTTTCTAAAAAATTGAATTCTTCAAACCTGACATCTAGGCTAATTGGGAACACATCTTCACCATCTAATGCTACTTGCATCTCTTCATCTGTAATTTCTAACCAATTGCCATCAGTTAGAGCATCTCTGAATCGGCTCATGAATTCAGTAGGGTCAAATTTTTCAGGTGCTTCATCTGTTGAATCAGGGTCAAATTCTGAGTAAATGCGTTTTAGAGATTCTTGAGTGGAGTGCATTCTATGATGCCAAAGTGCCTCCAATAATTCTGAAATTTTTGCTATTTTTTCTGAATTATCGCCGCTTTCAGCCAATATTAGCGACTTAATTTCAGCCCGACTAATCGGGATGAAATGCTGAGTCGGGCTGACATTTACCATGAGGAACGATTCTCCAACACTAGACATAACCTTTGAATTAACCGGCTTAATTCTTGGTTAAAGAGAGGAATGAAATACAAGATGAATAAACAAAAATCAGTGGTCTGGTAGAATGCGTGTTTTAGCTTTCGAAGATTCTTATGATATTTTGGATTTATTAATTGCTGGAGATGTTGATTCTAGCGAACTCAAATTTCAACAAAATTGGACCTCTGAAGATGCTGTGACAATCATCAAGGAATTTGCACCGGATGTATTACTTCTGGACTATTTCATGCCACCATTCAAAGGATTAGAAGTTCTCAATATGCTCAATGAGGCGGTCAGCGAAGGGAAATTGAAACGACCCAATCAAATCATAGGAATTAGTTCGGCAGACTTCGCTAACCGAGAAATGCTCAAGGCAGGGGCTGACCAAGCGATTTTGAAGTTCAACCTTACAAACCTCAATATTTGGGTTAAAAAAAAGTGAATTGAGAATTAATTACCGGGATACCAATCTTCTTGACCAGGCTCCCTAAACCACCATTCGCCGTTATCATCACGCCACCACTCGACATTATCGTCATCGACATAGTAATCTTCATCTTTTTCTTCTTCGGAATCAACATCAACTCCTTGCTCTCGAAGAATATCTTTCTTGACTTCTGATGCTGTATCCTCCACATTATGGAACACACGACCTGCTACGGGGTCTTGTGACTCCATTTGGCGGTGGTCACCTGACGCTACTGCTTCATCGCTATCTTTGTAGAATTCTTCTGCCATTTCACGTTTGTAATCATCATACTCGTCTGAACCCCAAGACCCTTGGAAAGAATCACTTGAAGAGCGCATTAACTCATCTAGGTTAACTGGGCCACCTAATTCTAAATCTGGCGCATCAGGCATATTTCCCTCATCATAGAATTCGTCAGAATCAGCCAATAATTTTGGAAATGTTCTACCATCAGGATGGACTGTCTCAATATCTTCAACCAATAAGTCATGCTCTTCCTCATCTAGGTTCTCTTGGTCGTACTCACGTCTAACAATCTTCACGATCTTGTTCAACTCTCTCCCTAAAGTGTCCTCAGATGTATTGGCAGCGGTTTTCTCAATATGGCGGCTTAATCGGTCATATGGTGTGCCTGTCAGTCCACCAATGAACCCGCCAAGTCCCTTCTTCTTGCGTGCCATGCTCTCGCCTGTGATGCTGATGCAGTGCCAATCCTGTTAAGGATTCACCGCCGGAGCGTGTCTATGGTGGATGGTTGGCTAGTCTCGGCGATGTCAGCGTACAACGCAGATTCACTTGCCAATAAAGAGGGATATCGCGGCCTAGTTATGATGCCTGGCGTTACACTTGAGCAGATTCTACATTGGTCATTAGAATCACTACCTGATGAAATCCTAATTGGATTGGATGCTAATAATGCCCGACCTCATCATCGAGAAGTTGAGGAATTATTTGAGGGAGATGACCATGAAATTGGGTTATTTGCTGGAGAAGGTTATATCTTGGGTGATGCTACAATCGTAAATCGAGGTGACTCGTTCTCTGTCCACCATGTTCCTGAAGAATGGACCGACGGCATTTTTTCAGAAAGCCGAGGTCCAAGGGGTGGGCGATTTGTACATTGGTTACATACCCATCCCAACGCAGTTGCTGTACCATCAAAGCAAGATGCTGAAGCGGCTCAGTACACTCTTGGAGTTGACATGATTTTGGGGATTGAATTCTCACCTTCTGGACCCTTCGGGTGGTATGATGATACTGATGGGGTGCGCAGAAAGTTGCAACCTGAACAGGTCGCTCCTGTGCGCCAAAAACGCGGTTGGGGTAGATGGAAAAATTCACCAGAAAAACCAGTCTTGGGAGTTGCTCCAACAGGGCACAGTATTCACGGATTAGAATTGATTTCTTTTCATCGGTCAGGAAATGCCATCAATGTGATTTTCGTTGATGAAGAAGGTTACCCATATGGCTGGGAAAATTTCTGAATTTAGGGAATAAAAATTCTTAATTTGATGAATAAACCCTGATTCTGGCGAATAATTTCTTAATTTGCGAAATAAAATTTCTTAATTTGATGAATAAACCCTGATTCTGACGAATAATTTCTGAATTTAGGGTAAATTTCTGATAGCCAACTTGGCTGGATGAAAAATTCACGATTTGAAGATTTTTTCCAACTCAACCGTTTGAAATATTCCAACTTCAGGAACTAAAAAGAAAATTTTCTACTTCAAGATTTGAATATTCTTTCTCGGTAATAAGCCAGTTCGGCCACCGATTCACGAATATCGTCCAAAGCGCGGTGGCCGCCCGCCTTCGGCATTGCCGGAATCTCTGGATTCCATCTTTTTGCCAACTCCTTAACAGTCGAAACATCAATGCTACGATAATGAAAATGTGCATGCAACTCAGGCATATAGCGGCGCAAGAAGCGCCGGTCCTGAGAAATCGTATTTCCGCACAGTGGTGAAGACCCAGAATTGGTGTATTCGCGCACGAACTCTAGAGTAAGTCTCTCGGCCTCGGCATCGTTTATCTCACTCTCCAAAACCTTCTCGACCAGCCCACTTTGAGTGTGGTGGGTGGTGTTCCACTCGTCCATTCTTGCCAATCTTTCGGGTGATTGGTGAATCGCTAGGCAAGGCCCTTCCGCGATGACGTTTAACTCGGAATCTGTGATGATTGTTGCAATCTCAATTAGACGATTCTCATCTGGGTCTAACCCAGTGAATTCACAGTCAATCCATACCAAGTTGTCGCTTGCCATCACTTTTGGTCCGTGCCGCCCATTCAAGAGACTTGGCTTTTGTGAACGCAGGCACAGGTTGTTAGGTAGAAGTCAGTGGCGCGAGCCATGCAGGAACGGGAGGTAGGGTTTCTCGAACTTCTCAAAGGCAATCCTGTCTATCGTCGTTTGTGGATTGGTCTCTCAATCTCTATGCTAGGGGAATGGTTCAACACCGTTGCACTGTTCGTCCTAATCTACACCCTAACTGGGTCGGAGCTGGGCATTGGTCTACTATTTGTTATCAGGATGTTCTCGCTGGCTCTTCCTCAAATATTCACTGGAATGTTGGCCGACCGATTCAGTCGGAAGTGGCTGATGATTTGGGCCAATCTTCTGTCGGCTGTAGCCGTCTTGTTGCTGTTACTAGTTGATGATGCCAGCGAGGTTTGGCTTGTCTATGTCATCTCTAGTGTTCTGATGATTCTTCACGCAGTGTTCATTCCCGCAGAAAATGCTTCGATTCCAAACATCACAGAAGATAACGAGTTGTTGACAGCAAATGCGCTGAACAGCGGAACGTGGAGTGCTGCATTGTGTTTAGGTGCGAGTGTTGGCGGATTTGTCGTTGCAGCCTATGGGGTTGAAGTTGCCTTCGTGGTAAATGCAATATCATTCTTGGTTGCTGCGTTTATGTACAGCACAATCGATATTCCACAGGAGGCTTATGTTGCAAAACCGGGAGGGATTTGGGCCAATACAGCAGGCACAATCACCGATGGGTTTCGAATCATTTTCAGTACACCCCCAGTTCGAAGAATCATCACCGCTAAGGCGCTATGGAGCGTGTTTGGTGGCGGGCTTGTCTACATGCTAGTCCTTGTTGGAGATGATATGGGGGTTGGCAGTATTGCCGCAGGAATTGGCATTCTGTTTGCTGCTCGAGGACTTGGAACAGGATTGGGCCCCATTCTTGCACGCTACGCTTTCACAGATCGTAGCCGCTGGCCGTTCTTCCTTGGCTGGCTAGTGAGTGCCTGTGGGCTGGCATATATGGCCATAGGTTGGCTTGAATGGTCACCATGGGTTGCCGCCCTTGTCACCATAGGACATGCGGCGAGTGGAGCAAACTGGGTACTGTCGACTGTTCTGTTACAAGAGCGAAGTGAGGATGCTTGGAGGGGCCGGGTATTTAGCACGGATTTCCTGCTGATGACTCTCCTAAACGGATTCTCAACATTAGCAGCAAGCCTACTCCTAGAATATACAAACATGACACTGCGTGAAGGAATCCAGATTTTTGCCATCCTACAAGTCCTGTCAGGTGTATGTTGGGTAATCATAGTTGGACCGGGTGAGAAAAAATTTCTGGCCTTGAAAAATGAAGAAAAAACAGAAAATCTCTCGCTATGAAAAATGAAGAAAAACAGAAAAACCTCTCACCTTGAAAAATGAAGAAAAAACAGAAAAACCTCTCACCTTGAAAAATCATAAAAAACAGAAAAATCTCTCGCTATGAAAAATGAAGAAAAAACAGAAAATCTCTCCCTATGAAAAATGGTTTAATAAAAAAAACAACAAAAAATTGAGTTGAATGACATGAATCCTACAAGAATTGCAACTGATGTTTTTTCACAATGGGCAGAACAAGGCCGGGATATAGGTATGGAAAAGGGCCATTCAGCCTCAGTTTCAGAGATGCTAGAATCAGCAATTCCGAATCTGCCACAGCCGTTTTCAGCGATAGACATCGGCTGTGGAAACGGCTGGGTCGTCCGCAAACTCACAAAACTCGGAGCCAGCCAAGCAGAGGGTGTTGATGGAGCACAGCAAATGGTCTCAAACGCGCGTAGAATTGACCCACAAGGAAATTATCACCTTGCTAAGTTACCCGAATGGACACCCGTAAATCGGTTTGACTTGGTGCACACTATGGAATTCCTTTACTACCTGAAAAACCCCCAAGAAATGCTAACCAAAATCCATGATGAGTGGCTTGAGGATGGCGGGTGGCTCGTTGCTGGTGTTGACCATTATCTTGAGCATGAGGCAAGCCTAGAATGGCCTGGCCAACTCGATGTTCACATGACTACAATGAGCATTGATGAGTGGAAAATTGCGCTCCAAAATGCCGGATTTCAGAACATAAGAATCTGGCAAGCCGCAACCTCTGAAAAGTTTCCAGGCACCCTTGCATTCCTTGGCCAGCGTGCGTTGGATTCAAGAAGTGTCCGCGGTGCGGCCGAGCCATGACGGACCTTGTGGACCAGAGTGACGCGCGCGGCATGGCAATGAGCCCAAGTTTGCCCGAAGGATGCAAGAATTATCTCATTGATATTGATGGAACTGTTTGTGAGGACATACCTAACGAAGAGCCCTGGAGAATGGCAGACGCCGAGGTTTTTGATGGCGTAGTTGAAGTAATTAATGGATGGTTTGACGAAGGCCACATCATCACTTTTTTCACCAGCCGGACGGACGAGCATGCAGAGGTAAGTGAGGCATGGTTAGACAAAAACGGATTCAAGTATCACGGAGTTTTGTACAACAAACCAAGAGGCGGAAACTACCACTGGGTCGACAATCACACTGTGAGAGCAACTCGCTTCACCTCCAAATTTACTGAGTTTGTCAAGAGATGGGCTGAAGTTGAAGTCTTTGACGACTAAGTGGGGCTGCCTCCGTAGGGTGGCTGCCGCCCCCCTTACAATCCCCCCGTGCCGCTTTTACATTGATTTCAACTAACGCGACGGATTTTCTTTCTATTTTATCCTCAGCGTCTACGCTTCGGATTTCCATTCAATAGAAGATTTGGTGAAGGGAACAAGCCCCTCCACAAAATCAATTTTATATCGATCTCATTTTGATAATATCACGAAAAACCCTGCTTCGATTATTGGCCCTTCGGGTGGATTTGAGTGGCTAAGGATTTATTTCGCCTTTCCGGATTCAACATTCATAATTTATTGAATTAAGAAAATCTTGCCCCAATTATTGGCCTTTTGGTTAGATTTGAGTTAGGGCGAATTTTGAATCATAAGTACCAATATTAATTTTTCAGCAATATTACCAAACGTTGTAAAGTCCAACAAGGATTACAATCGGTCCAACGCTCATCAAGATGTCTCTAATCAGTAGTTTTAGAGCAACCTTTGATTGCTGACGAATACCTCTTTGAATTTGGTCATCCATTTTGTTGGAAAGGTCGTTCGCCTTATCTCGGACAACACCAAATGCCGCATCAGCGAGTTCGCGACCCTTATCCCCAGCAACACCACCGGCACCAAGTAAAGTTCCTAAAATTGATTTTTTAGATTCACCAATCGCAGACTGATTGTCCTCTAGCCCACCATCCTCTGGTTTTTTCCCTTTAAGACTCAAGCCACCAATGTATCCTAGAGCACCACGTGCATGTGATATGCCTTGGGCCGTAAGTTTCACAACAACTCTATTTCGCTCTGATACCGAGCGGATTAATCGGCGAGTGCGTGTAACTCTCAGAAAATCTCCAAACAACCACAATCCTCCAGCTATCAATAATGCATAAATTGCTTCTGTAGGAGTTTCATTCCAGCCTTCCCAACCAATAGGGTCAAACAATGTTCGTGCATAAAGTGCTAATATAAATGGTAAGAAAATTGCCAATACCTCATTGAATACAATGACCCATAATCCCTTAATTTTTAATGAATTAATTGCCTGAAAAAGAATTTTACGGTCAGGTGAAAACTTTGAGACTAAGTCAATCAAGGGTGGAAGCACCAAAATTAGCCTCAAAAAAAGAGGCAGAACAAGCATGTAGAGATAGGCTTCGTAAGGCGAGGCCGGCGGCAATGAAGGGATGAAAATCACCTCTGCCATATGGGCCCACAAGACTTCATCTGCCATCAAGTCTGCGCCCGAAGGCTCATGTGTGAAATCCGCCTGTGCAGTAATTGATGGCATTCAATCACGACTTGTCAGATTGGCTCGGTATCTCAATTGATGACGCATGGCTTGAAGAAAATATCCGCTGGAAGGACTTTGGAACTGGCGTACGCCTAGGTAAACTTGCCAGAGAAGGTGATTGCTCACTAGTGTTATACGACGCAGATGCAGAAGTTGAGGTGGAGGCGTTTATGCCCCACATGCACCCAGGTGGAGAGGCTTACCTAGTTCTGCGTGGCGAGGTGTACGACGAGTCGGGCACGTACCCAAAGGGCAGCCTAGTATGGATGGACCCCGAAACTACCCACAACCCCAAAACCCGCGAAAAAACCCTAATTCTCGTGCTTTGGCCAAATGGAGTCAAAATTATTTAAGACTAGATAAAAGAACATAAATCAGTTTTAGTATAACTATATAACTCATCGAAAATACCCAAAATATATGAATAAAAAAAATACTAAGGTAATAGCAACTTTCGTATTGCTAATACTATTATCACCATTAATTTCAATGTCATCTGCAGAGAGTTATTCAGATAGCTCAACTCACCATTGGCAGAATGACTGTGGGCCGACAATCTCTGCACAAAATTCTTGGGATTCAACTGGGAATTGGCATGATGGTCAATGGCTAACCGCCGATCACCCTCTCAACTATACAAAAATAGAAATTGTTAATAATAAACTTATGAGATTTCAAAACCCATCGTCCTCAACTATTACTCCAGACGAAATTAAACATATTTTCTTATGTGAAGGGGGAATAACTTTGCGATTGGGTAGTGGTTCTTCTGTAATTGAGTGGGATTTTGTTGCAACCTCAACCACCCTTGGTCCCCTGAGCTTAGGAGATGGACCGGGCCCAGATCAAGGAGTGGATTCATGGTGGATTGAAGGCATTACCCAATATCAGGATGAAGTTTCCTATGGAACTTTATTTTTTCCAAGAAATCCTCAAGACAATTTTCGAGCCTTGATTGAAGTTGAAAATCGTGTTCAAATTCAACTTCTTGAATCAAACTCAGGAGATGTGAATGTAATTGTATATGATGCATGTAAAACCACATCAGCATGCGAAATTGCAGGCACCACCCCCTATACTGCACCATCTGCATTTGAAGATTGGTATTATTCACCGATGGCTCTGAATACAAATCTCTCGCTAAATGTGTTCAAATTATTAAGAGTTCATGTGGTTGACTTAGGGACTCAAACTACGTCAAACCAAAATCCTGTCGGCACGGCCATGATTGAAAGTATACTCGCGAGTACTAGTTTATGGTATCGTCACCAGTTAGGAATCACAGTTGAATGGACGAGATATACATCATATCAAGATATACTCTCAACCCAACCTTATTCTATAATTGATTCAATTAATGGATTTACAAAGACTAATTATGGATTTAGAGGCGCAATTTGTGAGGACGATAATTATCCTGCCCAATTAACTCAAACCTTGCATAGTTTTGAAACTGATATCATTGAACACTATGGTCTTATTTATGATGAACTAACCGAAGACGTTGACCTAGTTATGTTCATTTCGGGGGATAATCTTGTGAAAAATAGTGCCGGCAACAATCTCCAAGGCTGTTCAACTCCCGCACTTCGAGCTAATGGTGTCTTAGTAAATGAACAACATCCAAGTTTTCGTCAAGTCAATGGCCGATTTATTTTCGTCCAAACATCAAGAACTGGAAATTCCCCGAGTTGGTCACAATCTTATCCAATATTTGAGAGTGCAATCACATTATCACATGAAATCGGCCATTCCCTAGGTGGCCCGGGTCACCCATATTCACGGTTTGGTTTTCCGTTCAGCAGTATTATAACGAACTCTATTACCTTAGGTTATTGTTACAATCCAATCAACTGCCTGCCTCGAGATATCATGGAAAAATCTAATCCAATAGGGGCGTTCAATCCTGTGTATTTTTTCCCTTCATGGCAAAGTAAAATCAATGATGGGCCGACACAGAACAACGCATTCATCACTGGCACCCATTGGTTAAACTACACCCGAATTGAATTAAATCCGATTTTCAAAGCTACCCAATGGATGCCGGGTGGCTATTACATTGAAAATTGGTGGGTAAATATTCAAAGACAAGACCCAAATCCCACCAGTGTGAACTATTTACCATATGGCCTATTATCAATTAGAGGATTAAACGAGGTGGACCATTTGCCGAATCAATTGGTAACAATCAACAGCCATATGCTAGGGTTTTCTGCCCCTATATCCGTTTGGTCTAGAGATACAAGCCAATCTTGCAGTTGGGATTCTATTAGTTGTAATGAACTGTGGAATTACATCAATTCGAATTGGCCGACTTACGAAGATTCCACTGACACTCTAGGTTGCCAATCACCTTCATCAACTCAATCATACTGTATTGGTTCTTTTGTCATCCAACATCGCAAGATAACTGACGAAAAATACGGACCTGTTGTAAACGGTGTATCTTATGTTGGGTCTTACGAATTAAACTCAATGACCCCAGAGCCTGAACTGTATTTTGTTATGTCAGGTCATACCGGAACCTACCCCGATAATCAATATATTTTTCACAATTCTGCGACCCCATGCAATCTCGGTAACTTCCAGTTAATGTGCCAAACACCTTCAGATTGGAGTATCTTGGAGTAACTCAATAATAATAAATGAAGGCGGGGGGATGTTGATGAACGACAAGGGGTTATCACTGCCACAAACCAAATATTTTAGTAAATTTGTTTTGTTGATTACCATAGTGATGTTATTGTTGAATTCAGCATCAAACCTTGTTCTTCAAAATGACATTCTATTAGCTGATGAAAATGTCCCATTATCTGATGAAAACTATGTCCATATTCTTAAATCTGGTGGTGGCGAAGGACATGGAGACCAACTTGAAAAACAAATTTTTGATTCGGAAGGAAACACGTATGTTCTCGGGAAATTTGGTTCGTGGGGATGGTTGGGAAACCATCTCTTTAACAATTCAGATGGCACAAATGGTAATTCATTCATTGCAAAATACTTACTAAATGGGAGTATTGATTGGATAATTGATCTTGGCACCAGCGCCAGATTTTTTGACTTTTCTATATCTCAATCTGATACAATTACTGCTGTTGGCGAGGTCTATACAAACCTAACAATTAATAATTTTACTTATCTAAATGAGGGAAATAAATCTGGATTTATTGCGATAATTTCAACTTCTGGAGAACTATTGACATCTCAAATTTTCAATAATGAACCCTCATTTTCCCTTGATTCGTCGAGTGCACAATTAGTTTGCCATGATAGCATTGGAAATTCATACGTTTCCGGGATCTATTCTGGTAGAATATCCCCAACCACGGTAAGTAACGAAGTAACAAGCCAAGGATTTGACATATTTGTCATGAAATATGGAATTTATGGTTTTATCGAGTCTATTGAAAGTAGTGAGGGAGGAAGTATTTCTTCCCTTATATTGAATGGTCTTGAATGTGATAATGATGGTGCATGGATAGTGGGAGTCATTTTAGAGGGGAATATATCATTTGGTGATCATTCAATCAATACGTCGCATGACCAAAATTATTCACATATCCCTCTAGGTGCCTTCATTCTCCATTATTCTAGCGAAGGCTATTGGAACCTACTATCAAAAATTATTATTGATGGTGTGGGCCAAGTTGAAATTTTTGACATATTATTGTTAGATAATAAATCAGTTATTATTACTGGAAGGATGCAAAGGATGTATCCATCAAATCCAGCATTTTTTAATGATACTTATCAGTTCGGAACATTTGAAATCAATGGCTTGAGTTGTAATACATTCACTGGATTTATCAGTGAGGATGGGATTTGGACTAATGTCAAAACGAATGAGTGTACAATTTTGAGCCAAGTAATCCCTAACAGTGTTACTCAACACCCTGATGGAAGTATCTTGGCAGCAATCAAATACTACGGCAATACGAGTTGGTACGACAAGCCACTGCCAATTAAAACAAATAGTGCTATTATTATTTTAAAAATCAATGATGAAAACATCATTGAAAAATATTGGTTGGCGGAATTCTCTGGGCCTCTTGAAACAAACCCATCCGGACTACCCATATCGATTGAGGTATCAAATGATGGAATGATAAGCGTGGTCGGGAAATTTACCTACAATATGAGTGTTAAAAATCAAACAAAAGTTGCATTTGGACTAGATAGGAATGTAGATTTCTTTCTATGGCAATTTTATCCAGATAAAGATGGCGATGGTGTACCCAACTATTTAGATAATTGCAATTTAACCGAAAATCCGAATCAATCAGATTATGATGGTGATGATATAGGTGACAGTTGTGATGAAGATAATGACAATGATGGAATTATAGACTTCAATGATTCATGCCCACGAGGAACACTTAACTGGACCTCAATTCAATCAACCGACCATGATAGAGATGGGTGTCAGGATTCAACGGAAGATGACGATGATGATGATGATAGTATAGTAGATATCTCAGATTATTGTACTAGGGGGAATATTGATTGGATTTCAAACAATTCTAGCGACCATGATAGAGATGGTTGCCAGGATTCAACGGAAGATGACGATGATGATGATGATGGTATAGTAGATATCTCAGATTATTGTACTAGGGGGAATATTGATTGGATTTCAAACAATTCTAGCGACCATGACGGAGATGGTTGTCAAGATTCAACGGAAGATGATGATGATGATAACGATGAATTGATTGATTTAAGGGACCTTTGTCCAATTGGAATCGTCAATTGGACTATCAATTCAAACAGTGACAATGATTTTGATGGTTGTAGAGATTCTGATGAAGACGATGATGATGATAATGACGATTGGCTCGATGAATTTGATGCCTGTATCTTTGATAGTGGAACTAGTACAGAAGCAAATTATCTTGGATGCCCTGATATAGATCAAGATGGATGGGCAGATTTGATTGACTTGTTCCCCTTAAATTATTATCAATGGAATGATAGTGATGGAGATAGTTGGGGTGACAATTGGTGGAATACTAGTTGGAATGATTCCCGCCAAGATGGAATTGGATTATGGATCGAAGGAGAATTTCGCGCTGATCGTTGCCCCTACGAACCAGTGGATTCAATGAAATCTCTTGATGGCTGTAAACACCACACAAATGCCACACTAGAATACGAAACAACATCAACAATTCAGGATGGGCTTCTTCTGTTTTCCTCAATGGCCTCTCTCTTTTTAGTGCTAATTTTCTTCAATAAGAAGTTTCTGAGAAACCAAAGTTGAGGTGGAGGCGTTTATGCCCCACATGCACCCAGGTGGAGAGGCTTACCTAGTTCTGCGTGGCGAGGTGTACGACGAGTCAGGGACGTACCCACAGGGCAGCCTAGTATGGATGGGCCCCGAAACTACCCACAATCCAAAAACCCGTGAAAAAACCCTAATTCTCGTGCTTTGGCCAAAAGGAGTCAAAATTGTCCGCGGGGATAGCGAACGATAAATTTCGCTGTAAATGAAAAATTACTATGAAGGCCGTTCAGGTGAAATACCCAATGTCCGAGAAATAAAAAAGCCCCTTGGTTTACGAAGGGTTGATTCCCAAGTGGCTAACATCAGTGAATGATGTCACCCTGTCTGCGCTCATCTTTTTGCGCTCTTTTTTTAGCCTTTAGTCTATTTTTTGCCGGCTGTTTAGGTGGTGTTAATTCACCAGAATTTGACCCAAATTCTGACAGCGACGGCGACGGCCTGACTGATGGCTATGAGACTGAATTCGGCCTCAACCCAAACGATTCCACCGACGCCCCAGCCTGTCAAGGCCTGGTCGAATTTTGCCTCCGAACCTACGACAATTTCACATTCGCTGAAACCCACAACTCATTCGCTACTAGCGAAGATGGAGTCCTGTATCTAGCAGCCAACCACGATACCGGATTGACTGCACAGTGGAACGGAGGTATCCGCGCCTATATGCTTGACACCCATCACAAATCAGCATCCCAGACTAACAAGGAGGATGTTGTATTCTGCCATGGCGACCCGGACCAATCCCTGCACCCGTGTGAATATTCGGAAGTGGACGCCTTTGCGTGGCTCTCTCAATTGAGTAGTTTCATGAACGAATCACCCAACGACATTGTCTCAATTTTGCTAGAAAATTACGTGCCTATTGACCATCTTGAACACCTGTTTAACCAGACTGGACTACTCGACCGGACTTGGGTTCATTCACCTGGAGAACCTTGGCCTACCCTTGGAGAAATGGTGCTCTCAAACCGCACTTTGGTAATATTTTGGGATGAAGGAGACGATACGCAATACCCGTGGTTACACCATGCTTGGACCCATAGTTGGGACACCCCTTACGGAGAAGACGAACAAGAGGATATGTCCTGTGATGTGGGTCGGGGAGACCGAGAACAGCCGGTTTGGCATCTCAATAATTGGTTGAGTAATCCCCTTGGATTAGCTGACTCCCAAAGGGCTGAACAAGTCAATGACAAGGAGACTTTGTTGGCAAGGGCGATTGAATGCTGGCAAGAAGTTGGCAATCGCCCGACTTTCATCGCCGTTGATTGGTGGGAAGATGGCGATGTGGTCGGAGTCACTGAAGAATTAAATTTGATGCAAAATTGGAATTCTAGTGTTGAATAAATGAGTAAATTGCATGCTGAATTTGATTAAACAATTGGAGTTAAGAAGTGGTATTCTTCCAGCATTTGGCAATTGAAAGTAGAATGAGTCTAGATGATGGTTCCACTCTAAGATTCTAGGCTGGGGTCTGCCGCCTCAACATCATTTTCAAGTCCACCAAATAGGGTCAAAAGTGCTGGCAAAATGAACACACAAGCAGCCTGTGCGAGTATAACCATGACAATCATGACTTTTCCAAACATAGTGAACATCGGCATTACCGAGAGAAGCAGCACCGCAAACCCGAGAATATCTGTAAAACCTGAGGCGAATAACGCAGTACCTGTGTGACCCATCATACCCCGCACCCAACGCGCCATACCCGCGTCAGGACGTCGCTCCTTTTGTTCGCGAATTGCTTGAGTAACATGGATTGCATAATCCAAGCCCAAACCGATGGCTAAACTTGCGACTTGGAGAGTTACAATGTTGAGACTTTGGCCTGCGAGATTCATTCCCGCATATAGCCAAAAAGAGACTGCGGCGACTGGTGTAATTGTTATCACACTAAGTCGAATATCTCTAAACACGAACATTAGTACAATGAAGCAGGCAATAATTGCGATGTAAATGCTGTTCTGGAATGAACTTGTCATCGCATTTACATACACATATCGTTGATATGAAATCCCTGTTAATATTGCCTTTTCCCCATTGCTGAAATCTAGATGTTGGTCGATAACCTCTTCAACATCATCTTGATACTCGCCCATCCAAACCCAATCTTCAGCTTTCTCTACCTTAATTGGTAATTTTAGCATCTCTAACTTGCCTGTCTCTGAATCAATTGCGGCAATTGCAGCGACTTGAGTTGGTGTAGATATTGAGCGAGGATCTGCTGGATTCATTGTTCCATTTCTTGAGATGTCAATTAAGATTGCACGGATATCAGCACTTGATTCAGGGAATCCTGTTTGTTGATTAATTGTTGAAGAATTATATCCGGGTCCTCCGGCATTTACAAGTGCGATTTGCCAACGGATTTCATCAATTATAGTCGGATTATCATATGTCCAATTGCGTTGACGAATATCAGTCATCAAAGCATCAAGTTGTAGAATTGTGTCATAATTAGCCAGATCAGATGACTCTCCTGCTTGGACTAAAATAAATCCAGGTTCACCTGAACTAGATTCGTCAAATGCAATCGCCGCGGTATCTAGCGATTGAACCATCCTTGAATCTCCATCCAGATAGTCGTGAACATCAAAATCAGAATCGGGTTGACCAATTACAAAAGCACTGCCTGAGAGTAACAACAGTGCTAGAACAAACGGTAGAGGATTTTTGACCTGAAAATCTCCAAGAGAACGCATTTTTTCTGCGAATCCTTTCTGTGATTCACCACGATGCACAGCATTTCCTGAGCGCAGTACCACTGTGAAAATTCCTAGCAACAGATAGGCTTCGGGAATGTAAATCGCTGCTAACCTACCCCATTCTGCCAAATCAGGAATTGGAGAAAATGCAGCGGTTCCAAAGGCAATCATGGTGGTGATTGTTGCTAATCCAAGTGCAGGCTTAAGTTCGCCAATACTTGTCCATGCAGCCGCTAATCTAGCCTCTTCATCACCACCATTCCGGTGTGAAATCGCCCGCCAACGTTGTAAACTATGGAAAGAGAAATCAACACCCAGAGCGAGTAAAAGAATTGGCAACATTGCAGAAACTTGGGTCTGTGGATAACCTAACCATGCTTGAGTTCCAAACATCCAACCCATTAGCAGACCAAGGCCAGCAGTAGCAGAGAGAACGTCGCGCCAATCGCGGAAGAAAAGCCCGATTACAGCCACCATTAACACAAATGAGACTCCAATCAGTGGCATCGTTTGGTTGACCTCATCATTTACCTCTGAGTCAATAGCCAAGAATGACCACACGTGAACATCTTCCCCTGTCGCATCCATGGGTTGAGCATAGACGTCGTCGATCAACAATTCCCACTCCTCAAAGAAGGGTTTGTCGGCCCCGGGAACCTTGGAGTATTCACCATCTTCTCCGAACAAAGATGAGGAGTTTGCAACTCCAAAAATCATGCTTGCGCAGGCATACCAAGATTCATCTGATTTTTGTTCTAAACCGCTGACAATAAGCCTGTATGGCTTGCTACCATCTTCTAATTCGAAGTTGAAAAGTCTAGTCAACACATCGTCTAAATCGGCGCTGGTGGCGTTTTCGAAACTTGAGCCGTTCCAACCTATTTGTTGGCTAACAATTGATTCTTGATTCATCACCATTCTAACGGTTTCCCCAAAACCCCAAGGGCCTCTGACATGCGCTTGAACTTGCCATTGGTAAACTTCGATGAAATGCTCATTGATTTCTGGATTTGACATTACTTCATCGTGACGGTCGGTCAATTCCTGCAAAACTGAAAGAGCCAAAATATTACCACCTTCGGTGTCCCATTTTGGACCGATGAAAACGACTGCATCATGGCCAGGTTCAGTCATTCTTTCATCGGCTAATGCAGCCGCAGCCCAAGTTTCATCATCAACCAAAGTGAAGGCCGAACGGTTGTTGCCTGAAGGTCCAAAAACAAAGCCGGAAAAGATGAAAATAGTCGCTAATCCAAATGCCAAAAGCGTCAGTCGGCGGCGCTTCTTGAGGCTAGCAAGTTCACTCATTAAGCCGGGCGAAATAGACCGGTGTAATATAGAGTGCAGTTACGTTGACAAAAGCAAGGTGAAAAATTTGCACCACATTTTCAATTTTCTTGAATGGAAAATATAACCAATGTCCGCTATTTGGAATATAAAAGCCACATTTTCAGATGAGAAATCGCCTGGAACCAAGTCAAAAAAAATTTCCAATTACATCCCAATTGTTGTATAAAAGCATTAAATAATCTGCAACCCAAGGCGATTTTAACATGAGAAAAGTTGCCCAGATTATCCCCACACACAGGCTCCTAGAAGGTGGAGGTTTTCCTGTCCGCAGGCCAGCAGCTCTTGGAAAATTAACCGACCCGTTTCTTCTCATCGACGAGATGGGCCCAATCGACTGGCCACCCGGTGAAGCAATCGGCGCACCCTCTCACCCACACCGAGGTTTTGAGACCGTAACTTATCTGTTGGAGGGCAAAATCTTGCATGAGGATTCGGCTGGTAATTCAAGTCTGATGCAACCAGGAGACGTGCAATGGATGACTGCTGGACGCGGAGTTATTCACTCTGAAATGCCGCCAGACGACTTTCTAGAATCCGGCGGCATTATGCATGGATTCCAAATTTGGGTAAATTTACCCAGTGAAAAGAAAATGATGCAACCTCGATACCAAGATGTACCAGCCCGAGAAATTCCTGTCGGAAAATCGGAGGACGGTTTAGTCAAAGTGGTGGTTGTCGCCGGTGAAAGTTTGGGTGTTTCTGCGGTTATTGATACGGTTATCCCTATCACTTACCTACACATTTCTATTCTTCCGGGAGGTTCACTCACACAATCCCTATCTCAAGGGTTGACCGGACTTGTCTTCTGTTTTGGTGGGGCTCTCAATGTTGGCGGGGGGAAGGATGGACAAGAGGTAAATGACGGAGAGATGGCAATTTTGACTGATGGCGATGAAATCACATTTTCTGTTACAAAAGATGCCGTTGAAGGTGCCGAATTACTGCTATTAGCAGGCCAACCACTGAACGAGCCGATAGCAAGATATGGTCCATTCGTGATGAATACGGAGGCTGAAATCCAGCAAGCATTTATTGATTATCAGTCTGGAAATTTTGCCTAATTTTCATGTTGAATTTTACCCAATCGGCTCAAATTCTGACGTTTTGGATTCCAATTTTCTTGATTATTTATGTTCTGATTTTTCATTATTACCAAGCAATGTTATAACATAATATCTTAAATAGTGTCAACAAATAGCATAATACATGCAAACTATTGAGCAAAATCAGGCGTCTGAAAAATCAACAATAAAAGCGAAGGTTCGAGCGATTGGAAATTCGCTCGGAATAATTCTGCCCAAAAAAATACTAGCAAATGCTGGAATAAAGAAAGGTGATGAAATAATAATTGAAATCAATGTGGCCGATTTACTTGAAGCAAAACGAATTCAACGGATTTTATCAGCAAGAGGTTCCCTCAAAAGGCTGTACGGTGAGCACGAACAATGGGATTACGATACTGACGATTTTGAGGAATCTGATAAATCAGAATATGGAGTGGATAAGGAATGATCCTTGATACTAGTATCGTCTTAGATTTTATTTGGGAACGTGAACCGGTCAGTACTGAATTAACTAAATTATTGATTGAATCGGGTGAAAATGCGTACATTACTCAACACCAACTAGCAGAAATTTCAGATGTTACAGTAAAAAATAATCGTGACCCTAATATTTCATTTACTGAAGTAGAATTATTCGTAACCAAGATTTCCCTGACTAAAGACGACCTCATCGAAAGTGGGAAAATTAAATGGCAATGCCGCCAAGAAGGTCGAACCAAATTCTCTCTTGCTGATGCTGTCATGCTAGCAGTGAGTATTAGAACAGGTCAAACGTTGATTACTAAGGACCGTGATTTTATCGGAATTGATGGTGTTAAAGTTCTCGGGATTAAACCATAACAAGATTTTGAGGAGAAGTTTCTCTGCTAATCGGCGGGTTGAAGTCTGATAGGCTACTCGCCCGCTTTACTACTGACACAATCCCGCTGTGGAATCTGTTTTTGTTGGAGGTATTCGCGATGCCAGCCCAAGGAAGCCCTGTCACTACCTATACTAGTGAAAGCAAAATCGAACCTGAAATTGCTGTGAAACTAGCCAAACAATCTTACCAACTTGTTGGAGAACACGGTGGTGTCAAAGTTTGCCACTGGACTAAAGAAGACCTCAAGAATGACCGACATTGCTACAAAGGCACATTCTACGGAATTGAATCTTCTGGATGCATGCAGATGGCACCAAATGTTGACACCTGTAATCTCGCCTGCACCTACTGCTGGAGAGAACCTCATTCAGAAACTTTGAACAAAGTTGATGACGACCCTGAGCATCTTTTCTATGAAAGTGTTCGAGGTCACAGAAGACTCCTAACCGGATTCAAAGGTCACAAAGATGTACCATTTGAAAAATGGGAAGCCGCACAAAACCCGAAACACGTTGCAATCTCTCTCAACGGTGAGCCAACACTGTATTCTCGGCTCGCTGAATTTCTTGAAATCTGTCACGACCACGGTGTCTCAACTTTCCTCGTAACAAATGGTTCATTGCCAAAAGTAATTGAAAATCTTGACACCCTCCCAACCCAACTTTACATCAGTGTTGATGCCCCGAATAAACAACTTTTCAACAAACTCTGTAAACCAAAGTTCAACGATAATGCCTGGGAAAAACTTGAGCAAACCCTCGCACTGCTCCCCTCTTTGGACACCCGAACTGTGTGTCGCCATACGCTCTTGAAAGGTGAATCTCTAGGTCATCACGATGATTATGCCAGACTTGATAATTTGGCAGACCCTGACTGGATAGAGGCAAAGGGATACGTCCATGTTGGACATTCCCAAAACAATCACACGATTGACAACATGCCTTCTCACGATGATATCATGGAGTTCTCAAACACTCTTGCTCCTCTAGTTGGCAGAGAAGTTCTATCCGACCGGCGCGAGAGTCGAGTAGCGCTGATTGGTAAGGAAATTATTCCTGTAACCTTGCCCATTGCTACTCGGCAAATCCCTGATGATTTAGGGATTGCTCCACCACAAAATTACAAACTTCCAATGATTTGAATTCCAGACGATTTAGGAATCGCTCCACCACAAAATTACGAACTTCCTCTCGCTTGAAATGGCTCAAGGTTGAGGACAAGCATCCCAATCTCCATCCGACAATTCAAGGGGCGAAGAAACAATCATCATTGGTTTGACTGGGGTTCCATCGGACCAACTTCCTAAATCCGTCATTTCTCCTTCATTCATGAACCATGATTTAGCCGAATCTGCCGAAGCCATATCACCAACTGCAGAAGAGGCGACGAAATCTGCTTGTGCTTCAATTCGCGGATAATAAGAATTGTTTGCCAAAGAATCTCTAACAAAATCCGATTGCAAATAATGGGATGCCATTAGTCTTGGGAATCCATGGAAATCTGTAGAAACTTGCAAGAAAAGTACTTGCTCAGACGGCAGAGAGGTGATACCATCCCGAGCAAGTAAGCGAGCATGCTGCCAGCGCCCAATGCACTTTTCAACAACAATATCTGTCTCATATTCAACGACGTGAACAAGAGTATGATCTGGTAACTGCGACATATTTCCAATCAGTTCACCTTGCGAAGCATGAATCCATGGCGCCTCCAAATTAATGACTAGGGATTGACTCCCAAAACCCCTGCCGAGCAATTCACTAACCACAAAGAAAGTAGTGCCCGCGCCCATGCTATGTCCGCCAATCCACAAGTGGTTTGTGTCTATCTTGGTCCCCCCAAGAACTGCCTGAATATCGGCGTCATCCGAAATAAATTCGAGGGCTGCATCAACTCCGTACAGAGCCATCGTGTATCTAGGTAAATGCTGAGGATGGTTCGAACCACCCAGTGAATAATTCAACTCAAAGTCTTCAGGAATTGATGATAAATCCATATCGGAAACGTATTGTGGAAAAATCGTAACTAGTCCTTGTCCGGCAAGAGACAACATCGTATCACGATAATATTCCACTTTTTCCCCCTGATACCCGTGTAGTACGACTGCCACACCTACTGACTCGCTTGTCAATCCCACTGGCACAAAGACATGCACATTCCACTCTTGCTCATTTGCCCAATCATCCCACCACGATGTCATATTCTCAGGATACTCTGGGGTCAGAAAAAACTCCTCTACTTGGTAAGGAAAATCCCCACTACCATAGCCACTCGAAGGTCGTTCTGGAGGGCTTGGAAGAAGGCCTGCAACAGCAACAAGATTTGGTAAAGTCAAAACTAATGAAATCAATAATACCGAAAGGATTGGAATTTTTCGGGCTACAATACTTGGTGTAATATCAACTTTGGATTTTGATGAGTTGACGGCTAAATTTCCTGCCACCCCAGCCATCAATAATGAACCAAACATGAAGGGGATTACAGCAATTGAACCACGGAAAAATGCCATGTCCAACAAGAAGTAAATTATTGCTCGGGAAAGGCCCCAACCAATAACAAATGATGTGAATAATTTGTATGCCTGTTCAGCTGGTTTGGAACGTAAATTACGGCCAGTAATTGCTGCCATGCCAACTAAAATGATTGCTAGGAAAGCAACCCATCCTACGAATCCACGTGCAAACATTGCAAATTGGATGCTATCGACAATGTAGAGAAATAACGCGCCGAATAAGGAACTGCCATTCAACATCGGCCACCAAATAACCGCAAAGCCAATTGTAAATCCAATTATCACCCAAAGGATTTGGGATGATGCGATTTTTTTCCATTTTATTTCGAGCATTTGAAATTCAAATCCAATTCATTCACCAACCATTGAATCCCATGCAGCAGCCATTTTTTCACCCCATGCTTCGATATTGAATTCCGCTGCCCTGTTACTCGCTGACCCATCTTGCATGGGTGGTTTTTCATCTCTGTCTTTCCACGCTGAATGCAGGTCACAAATTGCTTCCACCCATGCAGATTTATCGGTTGGGTGAAGTAACATCGATGGGTGAACAACCTCGTTGTGAGCCGGTAAATCACTTGCCAATACCGTACAACCTGCAGCCATCGCTTCAAGCACTGGCAATCCAAATCCTTCCCCACAAGAAGGGAAAAGAAGTGCCTCAGCGCGTTGGTAAGCGGCAATCAACTCTTCATCAGAGAGTTTGAGATGTGAGCCGACTTTGACAAGATTGAGGTCATTTCGAACATCTTGAGGTAATGCATCAACCACCTCATCGATAAAATCTAGCCGCTTTCTTGGCTCACTGCTTCCAACGGTCATTAAAACGAAGTTCCTCAATCCAATTTCACCCTCAATTTGGTAAGGTTCCCGGTCAATTGCGTGGTGTACAACACTTACCGGTTTTTGGGGCCATAACTCTCTACACTCTTGTGCAGTAGCCTCGGAAATTGAAATCAACAAGTCAGCCCGCGCTAGCCCGTTTCTCAAATGTGCCAGGTCTTTTTTACGCGCCCCGTCCGGTGCATGGTCACCAACCTCAATCCCAATTACAGTCCTAGGAACGAGATGGAACAAATCGTGAACTGTGACACTGCAAGCGACTTCAAGTCCATCTGGAACAAGATGCGCTTGCTCTTGGTCAGTGATATGAACAATATCTGCTGACCCCTGACTTATGGAATTCTTGACGGCTCCAAGAACCGCATTAGGGTGGCCTCGCCGTCGCCTCCACCAGCGCTGTAATGGATTCCCACCCACTGGGTGTTCAATTACACCTGCTAATTCGTAACCGGGAATCTGCCCGGATTTTAGCCGGTCAACTAACTCATGATGGGCGCGGCCAAGGCCACTTTGGCGAGGCAACTCGCCACCGCGAACAAGCAAAACTCGCCTCGCCATCGCTCCCGCGAGCCCATGCCGATATTAAACAGGCAAGCGCACGAGAGCACATGGGCGACTCATCGGGACCCTTGCCCCGCCTTTTGGTGGTGAAGGGAACTTTCGAGCAATTCGGCGGGGCAGAGCGCGACTTGCTGAACAATTTACCAGCATGGTCGCATCACTTTGAAATTACAGTGGCAACCCTAAATCTACCAAAAAAAGCACGTGAAACACTTGATGATTTAGGAATCAATTACCTAACACCTGTGAAACAATTTACAGTTCCGCGCGGCGTTTGGGCAGAAGCAAGAGCGCTATCAAGCCGTCAAGCAGTGCGGTATTGGATCTCAATGCTTGATTTGACTGAACAGGTTACTGGTCTACGTGAAGTATTGACAAACTCTGATGCTATTCATGTAACAAGTGGAGTTGGGTCTCTTGAGTTCACCGGCCTAGCGCCAAGTCATGTCCCCATGCACTACTATTGCCTTGAACCTCATCGTGGGCTTTACGAAGATGTGTTACACCGAACTATTGAAGGAACTCCAAAACGAAGTTTGTTCCTCACTTCTCTATTGTTAGGCAAACAAAGGCGCCGTGACCAAAAATTTGTATCTCGCTTAGAAAAAAGTCAGAATGTTTCGATTTCTGGTAATTCCAGTTGGATTCAGAAACGGATTTTGGAAATATATGGTATCAAATCACAATTGCTACTGCCAACTGTTGACCTTTCCGTTTGGAAAAATCATAGTTCAAATGATTCAACCTCGATTGGTGAATATGTGGTGACAATTGGTGCTGCCTCACACGTTAAAGGAACGTGGGAAACTATCGAAATGCTTGCTGGAACAGGAATTTCTCTAGCATTAGTTGGAGGCGGAGATGGCTATGATTTAGCCCGCTTACGCGAGCGGGCTGAGCAATTAGAAGTCAAACTCGATATTCAACCCCGTCTTAGCCAAGATGATTTGGTTTCACTTGTGCAAGAAGCACTAGCAGTAGTCAGTTTAGCCTATGACGAGCCATTTGGGCTCACCCCAATTGAAGCACAAGCAGCAGGCACACCAGCATTGATGGTTGGCGAAGGTGGATTCCAATACACCGTAGAAGATGGTGTCAGCGGCAGACTGTTACCACGTGGTGATTGGAAATCATGGCACCAAGCATTGCAAGAAGCAAGTGAGCAAAACAACCGAGAAAGTTGGGCGAAGCAAGGGCAAGAAAACATTGAGCAAATGGGACTAACACCGCAAAATCAAGCCTCAAGGTTAGCCGATATCCTCGGATTTTCCAAAGACAAGTAAGCCGTTTAATTCATGTTCAGTACCGCGCCCGCGCAAGTTATGGAACCGGTTCAGAGTGTCGCCATCATCGGCGCAGGAAACATGGGGAGCGGCATTGCCCAGAAAACTGCGCAGGAAGAATTTGATGTGCAAATGGTGGACCGTGAGGCACAATGGGTTGAGCGCGGCCAAGAAACTATTGCTAGTTTTCTTTCAGAGGCTGTTGAACGTCGCATCTTCAAGCCGGCTCAAGTTGAGGCAATTCAAAACCGAATCACCGGAGTGATTGGAACGGAGAATGTTTCACCAGATACCGACTTGGTAATCGAGGCTGTTTTTGAGGATTTTGACATCAAAACCGCGGTTTTCACGACCCTTGATGAGGTATGCGATGAAAAGACGATTCTAGCGTCCAATACTTCCTCACTGTCAGTCAATGAATTGGCGGAGGCAACAGGTAGACCAGACAAATTTGTCGGTTTACATTTCTTTTATCATCCTGCTAAAAACCGGCTGGTAGAAGTAATTCCTGCTGAGTCAACCAGCCGCGAAAGTACCGAGCGAGTTGTGCAATACTGCAAGACGCTCGGAAAAGTTGTCATCGTCTGCAAAGACCGCCCTGGCTTTGTCGTCAATCGCTTCTTCGTGCCTTGGCTAAATGAAGCGTGCCTCTTGCTTGCGGAAGGAATTGCAACTACGGCACAGATTGACGCAGTCGCTTGCAAAGCATTCCGAATCGGAATGGGCCCATTCGCATTGATGAATTTGACCGGCCCACCTATCGCACTACATGCAACGGACTATCTTGGGGAACAACTCAAAACCCCAAGATACACGGGAGCACAGAACCTTCGTGACATGGTTGAAGCGGGAAATATGTGGGTAATTGGTGACGTCGCTGAGGAAGGACACTGCTCAGAAGATGCTGAAAAAATAATTTCTCAACGTTTACTAGGCCAAGTATTTGCTGTCTCTGCACAAATTGTTGCTGAAGATATCTGTTCAATGGAAGATGTTGACCGCGGCGCAAAAGTCGGATTGCGCTGGGCAAAAGGCCCATTTGAGTTAGCCAACAAACTTGGGATTGAATCGGCTTACTCTATGGCATCTCAATATGCTGAACTTGCAGGCTTCAATCTACCTGACTTCATGAAATCTCAAGCAGAATCTGGCACCCCCTTTGAATTCTCATACATCGATGTAACAGCCGAAAATTCCATCGCAACAATACAAATTAATCGCCCAGAAGCGATGAATGCTCTGAATGAAACAGTAGTATCACAATTAGGAGATGCACTGGACATTCTCAACGCTGACAATTCTATCTCAACAATTGTTCTAGAAGGTGCAGGTAAGGCATTTGTTGCCGGCGCTGATGTGAAATTTTTCGTCGACAAAATTCGCGCCGACAAAATCCAAGACATCTACGATTTCACCGCATTTGGCCATCAAGTTTTGAACAAATTGGAAAACTCACCAAAGACTACCATCGCAATGACCACCGGTCTCGCTCTTGGAGGAGGGTTGGAGTTGGCTCTCTCGTGTGACTACCGCATCGGGACGCGCAGAACACAGTTCCGTTTCCCAGAAACTAGCATCGGCATTTACCCAGGTCTAGGTGGTTCGCAAAGAACACCACGAATATGTGGGGTTGAGAGTGCTCGCTGGGCAGTTTTAGCAGGCAATTTCATGGACCATAACAGTGCTTTCGCACTTGGATTATTGACCCATCTAGTTGAGCCTAGTGAGGTTGATTCTACTGTTAATTCCATTGCTGAAACAGGAAAACCTGCTGAAAAATATGCTGGGAAACCCGCAGATTCCACCCACCCTGTTGCCACTTTTGCAAACCAATTCTTCAGTGATGAAAATATGGATATTCTTCTATCTGGAGGAGTTCCTGAAGGATTTGATGCTGAGGACAAAAATGTTAGCAGACAGGTAAAATCGCTACGCTTTGCAGCCCCAATTGCAGTAAAAATGGCTGCTGGTTTACTCAACGATGCAGTCAACACAGGCGATGACTTACAAGCAGGTTTAGCTCTTGAATTAGAACGATTGGGAACCATATTCGCAACCTCTGATGCCCATGAAGGGCTTTCGGCTCTCATTGAAGGACGACGCCCCAAATATTCCAATAGTTGAGTGGAAACCACTTTGAACATCGGCAGACTCCCAAAACCATGCAACCAGGCACCGACCAATGGGGGCAGCCTCAACCACAGGCGGCTCCACAACCACAGTATGGACAACCACCTCAACAATTGATTATGGGACAACCTCAAGCCGCTCAACCCGTAGTAGGAATGGGTATTCCTGGTATGAGCGCACCCGCCACATCAGCAACAACTGCTCTCGTTCTTTCAATCCTGAGTATTTTCTGTGGTGGTATTTGTCTTGCAATTCCAGGATTGATTATTGCTAATCAAGCACTTGCCATAACCGACCAATATCCAGGGCACCCTGATGCAGGTAGTGCAAAGGCTGCGAAAATTATCTCATGGATTGTTATTGGATTAACTCTCGTTGGAATCTTGTTGTATGCGGTGTTGGGTGTAGCATTAGTTGCTTCTGGCGAATTCTGAGTATCTTTAGGAATACCTGTTTTAGTGGGTAATCACCACATAAAGGGGCTTGCAATCAGAAATATTCCAATCAATGATCCTCCAATGATGTTCATTTGGAATATCTTTGGATATTCCTCTTTCGTTCCCCAAGAAAATATTTTGCGAATCCATACTTTCTGATTGAGCAAACAATTGGCTACATACATTAGTATAACCATACCAATAGTAATACGGATGAAATCAAGTGTTGTTAGGTCCATACTCTTCCCACCACAATCTACTGCATAAATATAGATGGTAAGCAATGAATGTGCCCACTAAATCCACTTTGTATCGGGAAAAAAGAAAAGGGGTTTCTGATGACCTCTTGCAACCTATCCGAATGAATTTGTATATACTTCTGATTACTGAAAGATTATACCTTCAATCAATTTAGTATTAGTTAACGTGATGTAGAGATGATATTACAACTTATACTCGGCTTACCTGTAGCATTATGCCTTTTTGGCTGGTCAACATATAACCTCTATCATGGCGGAGTTTTTGTTAAGCAGAAAGGTTGGAAAACAAAGGAAGAATGGCCTATAACATTCTGGACAAGTGTCTTACTGCCCTATGTATTTGCAGCACTTGCAGTATGGGGGATTCTTGACCCCAGTGGATTATGGGGTTTTGTTAAGCCAATCATAGGATTTTTGGGATTCCTTTAGACCGATTATAATTCCTATTGAATCAATGAATCCCTACTTGAGTTGTATTCTCTTCTAACGAAGCATCACTTTTTCTCTTGTTTTCTCTCTTCTTCAACAGCATCAGCAACTTTGCTAGCCGTACGAAGAGCCTTCTTTTTCAAACTCTCGAAATTAAGATATATCATTCCGCCAACTGTCAAGAAAACACCTCCTATTATTGTAAAAATGCCTCCAATGTAGATTCCAACTCTAGGTTCGTTATCATCAAAGGTTGCAAATCCAGTTTGTACCATGATAATCCCAGTAATGAGTACAAGTATTCCAGATATGATCAATGAGAACGAGATGATTTTTTCCTTCGTTGTTTTTGTCATAATATCTCTCTCTATTCATTCCAACAGAGCTTACATCAAATACTAATCCCTAAAATTATCTCTTGTGATACCCACTGATGAGAAACTCAAGCGTCGGTAGCCTATCGAAGGACGCACTGAAAGCCCTTTGAAATTGCAAACTTATTTCAATATCATTTATCGAGGTGGTAATATGCAGGCTCGTGGACCCATGTTGGCCTTGTCAGGGGTACTTACAATTTTGTCAACCCCATTAGTTTCTGCCCATGGTGGAGAAAGCACTGATACCTTCACGAATTTTCAAATCATACTAATTTCGATTGGAATTTCTGTATCCACATATTTTCTAATCACTAGAGTCCTTGAAACTCAAACACATCTCTCAAGTCCATTGGTCTTCACACTCGTAACATTCACAGGATCGGTACATATCTTGTTGGGTTTGAGTGATAATCTTCTACTGTTAGGTGGAGTTGGGGTTATCGGAATTCTGGCCTTATCCTTATTCGTCAATTTTAGTCAATGGCAGGAGAAAATCGCTAGGTTAGGATTAGGATTGGTCGTTACAATCATGCTCGTCGCATATTTTGTTTCCAATCATGATTTACACTACATTGCCGAAGATTACCTAGGCATTACAACGAAATTAGTTGAATTATCCATCATCATTTTGCTTTACAAAGAGCGAAAACAAGATACAAGTGATTCTGAAGAAGAATGAGTCTTTTTTCTACATCACCAACCCCTCTGAAAAGCTACTTTTTCTTCCTAAAGAAAAATGTGAAAGGTTAAGATTCATTACCTCCAATACCCTCGAAGGAACATGCGTAAATCCGCACCCCTAATGATTGCAGTATTGCTGATGACAACCACACTCGCGGGTTGCATTGGATCCGAAATGGAAATGATTGAGGATTCAATCGAGATTTGTACTGAAGATAATATCCCCGAATGGCATGTCGGTTGTGAATTCCCAAGTTTTGATTTTATTGATCAAAGCGGAACACATTGGAATGGGACTTCTGCAAATGATAGTGGGCGTTGGGTTGCCTATTTTTCTGCATCTTGGTGCACACATTGTAAGCCAACAATAGATGCACTAGACCAGTCAATTATGTCAAATCATTTACTAATCTTCAACAAACAAGCAGGTAATGATAACTCAAATATGACCGAATGGCAACTTATGATTGAAGATGAACTTAATCGCTCGGTAGACCGTCCATTTTTACACGGACCATTTTTGTCAGAAAACGTGTCAGTTTCTTCAATTCCACATATATTACTAGTAGATAATAATACCATTATTTCCGCTAGAATTGGATTGTGGGACAGCGCACATGAGATGAGCATGTGGTTCAATGCGACCTCTCCTCAATCTGGATACACTCAATTGATGGATTCAGATATGTCTGGAATGCATTGACCATCAAACAACCGTGCGCAAGGAACAGTCGGATGGGTAGCGTTAGCAGCGACCCACTGCAAGCGCATCGTATTCTCATATTATTGCTAAGGGTAATCGGATGAACCCTTCGTATGCATCCGATACTGCTTCTTCTTGCTTGGCATTTAGGAATCAGATTCTGTTCATATAGGAACGAAACCTATCTCCAATAACCTGGCTCTCGCCGACTTCTTCGAACCCAGCCATTGGATCTGGAGCGTCTTTTCCTCCAATAACCCAAGTCAATACATCGACCATGCCTTTGGCACGGGCAAATTTAGCAGCCGCTCTACGACAACCCTCCTTGTCTCGAATTCGTTTACGATTTTTGAACTTGGCTCTTTGCTCCAACATTTGTTCTTGAGCTTCTGCTAACATCCACTCAATTTCCGTCCAAGACTTTGTGTAAGTAGGCATTATTTCCATTCAAATCAACTTCCTATGTCTAATCCAACTTTCCTTCATCATTCTGTATCCCCAAAACATCAGGAGGAGAGAAATCAAAAGTTCAACAGTCAATGCGATATAATGAACAAACTCTGTCATGGTTGGGCCATTTGTGTCGATAAAATGGATTCTATCTTTGTAAAATTAATACTTCAATATATTCTATAATCACGTAGATAACATACTTGACGCGCCGCTTAGAATGAAAGAAGAAATCATACTTGCTAAATGCAAAGGGAGCCCTTCGTACGACCATCCATACTAACGGTACCCATCCAACAGGCTAGCAGTCATTTGTTTGTCTAAGCAAAGCTACCGCCAATACTGGAAATAGGCATTAATGGAAGGCAGCGGGCCAAAGCCCGCTGCACAACCAAATGTTGGCACTTACTCAA
>Ga0209992_10000213_pt1 | contig 81724 bp, 64 predicted proteins | sample 2SBtaG_2_FD_182564 | JGI IMG/M metagenome (GOLD analysis project Ga0209992, IMG submission 182564) | Deep subsurface microbial communities from Kolumbo volcano to uncover new lineages of life (NeLLi) - 2SBTROV12_ACTIVE470 metaG (SPAdes)... | ecosystem: Environmental > Aquatic > Marine >... | reverse complement strand
TCTTCACATAGAGGAGTCCAGCAATATCTCATAAGTATATTCCCCTCTCCTTCATAAACCAATAAACCATTGATTGTTAAACTATCAAAATGATTCATTGTACCAGTATTTCCAGAAATACCCATCCAATCAGAGTAAGTGAACACATTACCAGATTGATTAGGTGCAATATAAGTTCCAACCAAATCAAAATCAGATGAAACTACATTTAAATATATCGTATCTGTTCCATCAGCATCTTCAACAGCCATATCAATACAGATTGAATCATTAACATAAACAGATACTGAATCATCAAGGTTTATAACTGGAGGAGAATCAATTGTACAACCAAGGGATTTATATTGTATATCTCTTAATACTTCACCTAATTTTACACCATTTCTCCACTCTTCAACTTTAACAGCAAAAACAAATACACCTATTACTTCTGGATAACAAGTGATAACTCCAGTCTGAGGGTCAATTGACATAGGTGGATTCACATTATTACCCAACATATTGGTAGCACTATAAGCTCCTGGAGCCCAATTACAAGTACTCCAGCCATAAGGGAAACTAGAACTAGAAGATGGTTTACCAGAGCACAATGTTTCATCCAAAGGAGCAACTAATGAAAAAACCAAAGAATCGCCATCTGCATCTGTCACATTAAAATCAATATCCTGATTGAAATTCAAACATAAATAACCGCTAGTTGGATAACCACCAAAATCTGGAGTGCAATTACCATTGGTACCATTCACAGTTGTTGTACTCCATAGAGCTGGGTCAGGTATTTGAATATAATAAGTCATACCATCAGAACCTGGATTAGACAAATTAGTGATAATTCCATTTCTACAACAATCATCCCAAGTCATATAATAACCAGCTGCATTATTATTCAAAAGTATAGTTGTTTGAAAAATGTACTCTTCTACACATATCCCAGTTGGGGTATAACAAGAATCACCTAAAGTAAGTACTTGTTGACTGATAAGGTTATTGTTCATGCTAAATGTCAATACATTAGCGTTAGTACCCGCATCAAAAACACATATTGAGGTAGGTGAGATCAAAGTAGAATTACCAGGATTACAATCTCTGTATACTCTTAATGTAACTTCAAAAGTATTAGCTCCAGTTTGACATACTGCAAAATTCCCTCCCACAAAGTGAGTTGCATAGGAAATTGTTAAAGAGAAAATAAAAATAGGGATGAGTAAAAACCTTTTCAACATTACATTTTGTTTAGAATATAACTTGTTGACGCAAATTTACCAAAATGAGTTGCACTCACAAAATATTTAATTGATTAGAAAATTTATAAATCGATTGCTTACTTTTGACAACCTTAATAAATTTAATGGAAACTTGTATTGAAAGTATGATCAAATTTGATCGAAATAACCTTAATAACGAAAAGCTAATTCAGCTATACAGATCAATCTTATTACCTAGACTAATAGAAGATAAGATGTTAATCTTATTGCGTCAGGGGAAAATAACTAAATGGTTCTCTGGAATGGGACAAGAAGCTATTTCAGTTGGTGCTACTTTAGCAATGGAAAAAGATGAATTTATTCTTCCTATGCACAGAAACTTAGGTGTATTTACTTCTAGAGGGATCGATCTCTATCGTTTATTTTCTCAATTTCAAGGTAAAGCAGACGGTTTCACTAAAGGTCGTGACAGGTCCTTTCATTTTGGAACTAAAGAGCATCATTTAGTTGGAATGATATCACATTTAGGACCTCAATTAGGGATAGCAGACGGAATTGCATTAGCAGAAAAACTAGATAAAAGTGGAAAATCAACTTTAGTCTTTAGTGGAGATGGAGGTGCAAGTGAAGGTGACTTCCATGAAGCTTTAAATGTAGCTGCTGTATGGGACCTTCCTGTAATTTTCATCATCGAAAATAACCAATGGGGGCTTTCAACACCATCAACTGAACAATTCAAATGCAAACAATTCATTGACAAAGGAATAGGATATGGAATGGAAGCTAAACAAGTAGATGGCAATAACATTCTTGAAGTTTATCATGCAGTACAAGACATAAAAAATAAACAGAAAAAACAAGCTAAACCTTATTTATTGGAAGTAATGACCTTTAGAATGAGAGGTCACGAAGAAGCATCAGGAACAAAATATTACCCAGAAGGATTACAAGATGAATGGGCTGTAAAAGATCCTGTTAAGAATTATGAAGAATACCTTTTATCTGAAAGCATTATTTCCGAACAACAAATAGAAGAGATTAGATTTGAGATTAATGAAAAGATCAACACCAACTGGAAAAAATCTTTTGAAAACCCCACAATAAAAGCTGATCCAGCAATTGAGCTAAATGATGTTTACAAAAACGTCAATTTTAATATTACACCACCAGATTTATCAAAAACTAAAGAAATTAGGTTTATTGATGCCATCTCACAAGGACTTTTTCAATCTATGGAAAAGCACCCAAACTCTGTGATTATGGGACAGGATATTGCAAAATATGGAGGCGTATTTAAAGTGACAGAAGGATTTATGGAGAAGTTTGGAGCTGAAAGAGTAAGAAATACCCCTTTATGTGAATCTGCAATTGTAGGTGCTGCTTTAGGATTATCCATAAAAGGCAGGAAAGCCATCATGGAAATGCAATTTGCCGATTTTGTAACAGTAGGTTTTAATCAGATTGTAAATAATTTAGCCAAATTACACTATAGATGGAATGAAAATGCAGATGTAGTCATAAGAATGCCAACAGGAGCTGGAGTTGGAGCAGGTCCTTTTCATTCTCAGAGTAATGAGGCCTGGTTCTTTCACACCCCTGGTTTAAAGATTGTTTACCCTTCTAGTCCTGAGGATGCCAAAGGTTTAATGACTGCTGCTATTGAAGACCCTAATCCTGTTATGTTCTTTGAACATAAAGCTCTATATAGAAGCATTTCAGGAGCAGTTCCAGAAGAATATTACAATACAGAGATAGGAAAAGCCCATTTAATTAATGAAGGAGAGCAAGTAAGCATCATTACCTATGGAATGGGAGTACATTGGGCCAAGGAAGCTATCAACAAACTCAAGATCAATGCAGACCTGCTTGACCTAAGAACTTTATTACCCTTAGACAAAGAGGCTATTTTTAGATCAGTCAACAAAACAGGCAGGGCAATTATCCTACATGAGGATTCAATTACTGGAGGCATAGGGGGAGAAATAGCTGCTTTGATCAATGAAAATTGTTTCGAAAATTTAGACGCACCTGTTCTTAGATGTGCAAGTATGGATACTCCTGTACCTTTTGCAGCAGATCTAGAAAAAAGTTTTTTGGCCAACAACCAGCTTGAAGAAAAACTTCTAAACTTATTAGCTTATTGAACATGAAAAAAACACTTCTCGTTTTTATTTTAACGCCTCTACTCTATTTTAGTCAGGGAAATGACAATAAATTAGTCCTTGGTGTAAATATTGGTGGATATGCTGCCAATAAAAATACAGCTGGACTATATAAAGGAGATGTGACTACCTACAATATTTTTACCATTTTTAATAATGTCATTTATCAGCCTGTTTTCGATAACTATTTCCAATACCCCTACTCTATTGTTGAAACACCTCTTAATTCTCATTATAGAATAGGCCTAGAAGTAGGTGGCCATATTGGTATAAAAGGAGAATCAGGTGAGCTATTTGCAGAAATTAATTTTGCTGACATATCTGTTCAAGAATATTTCATTGTTGCCATTGAAGATCCTAATAACCTTTCTCCAGACCCTACCTATGAACCCATACCTATTTTTGGAGAAGAAAAAAGAACCAATATTAATTTTGGTTATAGCTATGACCTATACAATGAAAATGGAATAATAATTGGTTTTCCTTTTTTCGCACAAATCAACAATGCTAGATTACAACGAAATTATTTTGTAGTTAATAATCAACAATACAACATTTACCATGGAGTGGCTGGTCAAACCAATACGAATCCTGGTGGAACAGCCATTGGTGGTGGAGCTGGCTTAACAGCTTCTATAGAATTCAATCAACAATTCTCATTTTTAGCTGGTTACTATGCACAATATTCTAAAATTAAAATGAATGACCAGCTTCAACCATTTGGTTTACATCATAGTATTTTTGCAAGAATTATTTGGTCTAAATAGATCTATCTAACGTAGATTCTTTTTGTTGTCAAAACATCATTAGAGAGTACACTAGCAATATAAATTCCAGTTGCAAAATCATCTAAAGAAATGGTTTCAGACAATGAATTCAAATCTTTACTAAAAATTTCCTGACCCGATAAATTAGTGATCTTTAATTGAGCATAGGTTAATTCATTTAATAGCTGAACTTGTATTTGGTTATTGAAATTGGTGATCTGAACAGCATTTTCATTTTCTTTAACACTTACCAAACCAGTTCCTGTTTCACCAGCGATAACGGCTGTATTTGGTGTTGCATCATAGGCATAATCTTTAATGGACAAAACACCTCCAGAAGTATATTCGATTCTTGCCCATCCATAATGAATATTATTATTAATCTTAAACCTCAAACCTAAAATTGCTTCTTGATCCATTTGAAAATTTCCAATTGTATCACTGTAATTATATACAGGAACTCCATTGTATAAAACAGATTGCTGTAGGACAGCTGCTAAAGGATAACCAAAGGAACTATTACTAGATTCAAAACTCCCTGAACTACCAACCATAGCTCCTTGTGCTAAAGCTGCTGGATAAGAGTTAGATTGAAGCCAACCGTTTGATGATGCACCTGGATTTATTGTGGCAGCGTCAACATTAATATTATAAGTTACAACATTTGAATAAGAAGTAGAAACATAGTTAATTAATGTATCTAGATTCATAAGCATGAAATCAGGACTGGCATCATTATTTAGGTCTAAAGGATATACAGACAAATTGCCACTTAAAAGGTAATCTGGATTGACATCTGTATAAACAACTTGCGCATTTGCACCAGAAACTACTGTAGTAATACCTCCAGCCAGCGCTAAATATTTTTTGATCTTTGAATCTATTTTCTTTGTATCCATAACTTAATTATTTATGTAAACTTTTTTAATGAACTCATTATTTTCAGTAACAACTTTTAATAAATATATACCTGACTTTACTTCATCTACCTTCACCACATTATTATTTATTAATCTTTTTTCAACAACTTTTTTTCCAATTAGATTATAAACCAACAAATGAGCCTCACCATTTATATCATTAATGATAAATTCATTATTGATTTGTTGTATAGTAATTTTTGAGAAATCATTCAATAGTTCAATTCCAACAAATCCATTACCCATATCTCCAGCTAAGATCCCTACAAAAGGAGTTGATTCATATGCAAAATCTTTAACTGTACAACTGGTCCCATCTAAAGATGGAGTAACCCTAATCCAGCCATAGTGAGTAGATCCACTAATATAGAATTGAACACCTATATAACCATCCTCATCTCCTTCAAACTCACCAATTGTTGTGGCGAATGCACCACTTGACAACACTCTTAACCCTATACCTGAAAATACAGATGGAGTCGATGTATTTATATAATTAGCAGAGCCATCAATCATCTGTCCAGAAGATATGGTATCTACAATCAGTACATTTTCAGTACCTAATGTTAGAATCTTTCCAATTACCTCATTAGAATAAAATGGAGACAATGCAGAGCCAGTAAAAGAAATAGGAAACCCGCTTAAATTAGTATCTAGTTGAGTTTCATAGATCAAAATATCTAATGTAAGGTCATTGTTAAAATCAACAGCGTATGAATCACTAGAAGAAGATTGTAAGATCTGATCAGGGTCTACATCCGTATAAACTACTTGTGAAAAACAGGTAATTGAAAGAAGTAAAATAAAAGGTGTAATAAATTTTTTCATGCTTAAAATTAAGTATTTTAAAATATAAACATCCTTAAAATTTACAAGTTGCCTGAAATAAAAAAAGCCGTCACAGACGGCTTTTTAATATAATAAATGAATTTTATCTGATATATATTTTTTTGTTGACCATTCCTTGATCAGAATTTACAGAAACTACATATATCCCTTTAGAAAAATCATTCAGCTCAATCATTTCAATAGTATTATTGATAGCTTGATTAATTACTTCCTGTCCTGTAATTGAAGTAACGATTGCTATGCAATTAGTTAGTTCGTCATTTAATTCAATCATTAACTGATTATTAAAATTCTGAATTTTAATATTATTTTCAACAGATTCAATACCAACTGGACCACTACCAGTTTCACCCGCAACAATTGCAGTATTTGGAGTTGCATCGTATGCATAATCCTTTACAGAAAGAATCGTCCCATCAGCTGTTACCTCTACTCGAACCCATCCATAATGGGTATTTCCACCAATTTGAAATTTCAATCCTGCAAAACCTTCCTGTGCAAGAAAAGGCCCATAAGGATAAGTAACTGAATACCCCAAAAGAGGAATAGATATATCCATAATAGCTCCTAAAGCAGAACCATCGGTCGCAAAGAAATCACTAGATCCAATGGAAGAACCTACAGGTACACTAGCAATAGTAGTGTCACTTGAATTAGCCATCCAGGAATTACCACTACCTGGGTAAATAAGACCTGCTTTATAGTTAATGTTATATGTAATTGGAATTCCACCAGTAGTAAAGCTACCACTAAATGACCCTACTAGGGTAGATAAAGAAAAATCAGGTGTATTATCGTTATTTAAATCCAATAAATAAGTATCTAAATTACCTGTAACTAAATGGTCTGGATTAATATCTGTATATATTACCTGCGCATTAGTTACACCTGCAACAGCTGTAATTCCAGTTGCTAGAGCTGCATATTTTTTGAGCTTGGAGTCTAGTGTAGTATTCTCATTCATATAATTAAATTTTTGGATTTATATCTGCTACAATATACGAAATTTTTCATTTTCTGTTCCTATAAAGACTTTCATCAATAACATTATTTACTTTTTTTGCATCAATATCTAATCCTAAAAATGCTGATATCGCCTCAACTTCTTCAGTTGGTTGATCAATAACATCTTTATAATTTACATTTAAAACATCTATATTAGGTTGAGATTCTATCCATGTTTCAACCCTGCTTAATTGTTTTAGAAAAGCGTCATTTAATCCAGTTGGAAAAGCTTTCTTACTTACATCTTTTTCTTTTCCTAGCATGATCTGCTGGCTTTTTAGCACCTCACCCATCTCTCTTCTCATAAAAATTACCTTATAATCATAATTAGAAGGTAGATAAGGCAATAGTTGTGCAATTACTTTTACAACTTTACCTTTTGCATTTGGCAACCATGATTTATCTACCATCAGCTTTTTTACGGGGTCATATTCGTAATATCCTTTAGGATTATTTTCATCTGCTTTTCTATTTTGATCTGTTAATATATCCATCCCTGCAGCATCCAAGATCTGCATCATCATAGAAGTGCCTGAACGAGGAAGACCAGAAACTATCACGACCTCCCCTTTTATATTTTTTTCTAAAAACTCAAGGTGCTCTTTTGCTTTTAAAGGTTCATTTAGCTCATTTTGATATAGATCCGCTAACCACCTATGTGCTTTTGTCATTCCAGGAGCCAAGGAAATAGCTGCTTTAAAAGCTTGCTCTGACTCTTTTATTTTGCCCAATTTCATAAGTGTTTCACCTATATGATAATGTGTGTTAGGGAAAGCATAGTTCGTTTCTAAAGACAAGAAAAATTCATCTAAAGCACTTTCATATTGATCTCTTCTTAAAAAAGTAAGACCTAAACCATGATGAGCAATTGAATTAGTTTCATCTATAGCTAAACAATTAATAAAAGCACCTTCTGCTTCTACCCATTTTTGTTTATGTAAAAATGCTTTTCCAATATTAAGATGTACTTCTAAATTATTTGGAACTTTTTCTATTACTTCTCTAAATAGCTGAATAGCTTTATTCAACTTATTCACTTTCATGAAAAGTAATCCTTCTACAAAAAGTAAATAGTTAGGAAGCTCTGTTTCTCTTATAAACCCTTTCTTTCTTTTATTCAATTCCTCTTCAGACATGCCAGCTTCTTCCTTTTCTATCTCTTCTTGAATCACCTTTAGCTGATCGATTAATTTTCTGCATTTCTTAAACCTATTGGTATTTAAATAACAGAATGCTAATCGCTGGCCATACCTCACCTCTTTAGAATTATTCTCTACCAACAATTCTAGCACTTCAATAGCTTGATCATATTTTGATCCATCAATAAAATTCCTGGCTAAATAATATTGAGATTCATTTTTAGAAGATTCAATTCTAGTGGCAATATTTTCATCTGGCGCATCTATATAACCTAATTCAATTAGCTGTTGCATGGCTTCTTGTGCTGCCCATGGATCTTCCTGTACATCCTGATGATGCATCCCAAAATCACCTTCTTCTTTTTCCCAGTCTTTAATTTTATCTGGCATTATTGGCTCTTCAAGTACTTGAACCAATGCCTTTCCTTCCATATTTTCACCAATTGGCAAACCATATAATGATAACAATGTAGGAGTAACATCCAAAACAGATGCCCCATGAATAACCTCACCTTTTTTAATTCCTGGGCCTTTCATACAAATAATACCAAAAGGGCTATGTTCCTGAGCTGGAGCAGCAGGTTCTTTTAATAAATATTTAGGTCTGAGATGATCAGAATGAAAACCATGATCCGATACTATCATAACAACAGTTTCATCATCTACCATTGACAAAGTCCTCTCCAGCATCATATCATGAAACATATATCCAGCATTCACCACCTCTTTATAATTATCAAATATTTCTTGAGGAATTCCTTTTCTTATTGGAGGATGAAACTTCATAGCAATATGACAAAAGTGATCAATTGCATCGTGATAAACTGCCATAAAATCCCATTCTGTTTCTCTTTGTAAATAAGTAGAAGCAGCATGAATTGAAGCTGCATTTGCAAGAGTTTTGGCTACACCCATTATTCTTTTATCTTTTTCCTGATCTATTTTTTTAAGATTTGGGATAAAAGGCGTTAAATGATTCCCTGTCAATTCCTGAGGGTGAACCCTAAATTCTTTGAGTTTCTCAGCTAATTCGGAAGGATGAACAGTACCATCCGGCATATCCCATTTTTCCTTAATTGCTTTATTGGCTTGCTGATATAAATTTGAAACCATTACTCCATTGATAGGTTCAGCAGGATTACTTGGCCACCAACCAACAACATTGGAACGCATTCCCTGACTATGTAGTATATTCCATATAGCTCTTACCTTCCTGGTTGTAGAAGTAACAGGCCTTATTCCACTATTATCTGCCAATGGCTCTATAAATCCCAAGACTCCATGCTTATCAGCCCTATAACCAGTAGCCATTGAGGTCCAAAGCATGGGAGATAAAGGAGGATCTAATGTTTTAATTTTCCCATGAACACCTTCTGAAATGAATTTGGCAAGCGTAGGCATCTTTCCATCTTTGATCAATGGCATAATAACTTTCCAGTCAGCAGCATCCCAACCAATTAAAAGTACTTTTTTAGCAATTCTTTTACTCATCCTTTTTAGATTTCTTTGCTTTCTTTTTTTTGGCTCTCATCAATTCTCTCTTTTCTCGCCATTTAATCAACCCTACATCACCTAAAGCCAATAACCCTAAAGAACCGCCTTCAGGTATTTCATATTTTTTTGTTTCGGATTTCATTGAATTCTTTTCACACAAAATAAACGATTTTGCATATATGAAAATAGAAAAACTAAAATTTGATATAAATTATTATAAAAAGGAAGCATCTATAAACAATATGATTGAATATAATAAAACCAAAAATAATTGGCATAAAACTTGTAGATTTTAAATTTCATTTTTAAAACTAATATTATGAAATCTATTTTACCCCTTTTATTTATTTTATTCACTTTTAATTCAACTGCTCAACAAAATTGTAATCAAATCGTCCCACCTGCTTTAGGGAATTCTACTGGAGGAATTTATCATGTTTTTAACGACTCAACAATAACAAATGGCGATGGTTTATTATTCTATATCTGTTCTGGTGCTCATTTAACGGTTAATTCATCAGCTGGAAATAGTTATTTAATGGAAGACAATAGCCAGCTTACAATTAATGCTCATGATGGAGATGTGATTTTTGCAAAAGGGAATTGCACAATTATTGACAACACCATAGAAAACATTGTAGTAAATAAAGAAGCTAGCTCTTCATTTTCTAAACCCAACATGCCTTCTAATGGCACAGTATTCACATGTCCTTCAATGGTTTTTGACTATAGCTGGTTTGGTGGAGTTTCACCATGCGGTCAAATCAATGGAATCGAAGACATTGAAACTGATCAATTAATCATCTATCCTAATCCTGCTAGTAGTGGTGAGTCTATATTTTTTAATAATGACATTCAATCATTAAGACTCTATAATTTGAATGGCAAGTTGGTATTCGAGGCTTTAAACATTAATACTTATAACATACAATTACCTAAGCTAAATGCTGGTCTTTACATAGCTAAAATGTCCTCTATTTCAGGAAGAGACAGGCAAATTAAAATTAATATTCAATAAAGTAATTAAAAGAGAGCTTGAATTTAGATTGGCTAGTTTTAGCTAAGCCCTAAAACAGTAAGGCGGGATTTTTCCGTGAAGATAAATCCCGCCTTATTCAATACAGACTTAACTGTCTTAAATATCAAACTACTGTTATTATGACTTCTGCTTCTTCATCACTGATCCGAAAATCTGTTCTGTCAGCATCTGTTGTCTATCCTACATATTTCCTTTCCCGAAAGAATCTCCACATGTACAATCTGCTTTTTAGTATCCTGTCCTAAAACCTTCAACCAGTCTGCAGTTTATTGGAATTATTGATAAATCAATTATTTCAACTTAGAAAAGCATCCTTACTTTTAAAAGATTTCTCTTTTTAAAGATTCTATAAAAATCAGCTTTTGGGACAAGCCTTTCAGTTGAGCTTCCACTTGCGCTTCTGCTGAACCTTTCACCGTTTTTATAAACAAACTACTTTTCAAGAGCAACTCACTCTTTTGTGAGCCTTTTATCCCTCGTTTGACAGTACAAGTGTACTACTTCATCTATAACTGAACAAAAAAAAATCACCTTAGATTCACACATTAAATCCACACCACTTATTAACAATTGTTAGTAACGATTGTTAATAGCTAATTTCTAATTAGTTACAAACACCATCTACACAAACACCCTCTTGTTTCATTTATTTTTATTATGTTCATATTAATACAAAAAATGAGAAATTTTAATTAACATATTCACCTATTAGAAACTTAATGATTGGGATTCCAATAATGAATCAACAATGTATTTCTAACTATCCCATCTAATTTTACCTTCGCCCTTGAATTTATCGTTTTAACTTTGAAAATATAAGATCAAGTATTAATTATGAAACTACGCTCCTTCAATCACGCTATAATTACAAATAAAAGTAAAAACACCATTTACATTTTAACGTCCTTCATGTTTATTTTAATTACTAACCTCTCATTTACTCAGGTTAACGACCCTGTTGTTTTAGGTTATTTCCCTTCCTGGTCGGAAACATGGACCTCTCCAAGCAATAACTCAAAAATGAGAGAGATTCCTTCCTTTGTAAATCATGTGTTTTTATCATTTGCTAAACCCGACCTAACTTATATTCAAGGGTCATATGATATTTCCAACACTGGTATTCAAACTCCTTATGATGGTTGTACATTAAAAGAATCCGTAAAGGTGCTTAGTGATAAAGGCATAAAAGTCATTCTATCTGTTGGAGGTGAAACCTATTGGAATTCTCCTAATGCTTACAATATCGATTATCAGCAAATTAAGGATTTAGTGGACGATATGGGATTTGCAGGAATAGACTGGGATTATGAACCCAACGGTTCATTTTCTGGAATTGGCACACCTACTAATGTTCAGCATTTTATCGATTTTATTACTTATTCAAGGGCACTAATGCCTAAGTCTGCTGGTTATATTATTGCATGTGCTCCCAGCGGAGTAGGAGCATTAGGAGGATCTACAAATGATGACATGATCTCTCCTTTTGCCTATGGCAACAGAAATATCCTTACAGGAGAAAGCGATGTAAACCTTTACAATGCTACTGTTCCAACCAACGGAATTAATATGTTTGGTTTTACAGCTACAGGACACATGATTCCTGTATTTGCTGCTGTAGGAGATGATATAGATCTAGTCGCTTACCAGGGTTACAACCTAGGAGCAAGTACTAATCGTACTTTGATGTATGATGCTTATGCCTATTATGCAGAAATTCATGGTTTTAAATTAGCTGCTGGTGTACATTATCCAGATGAGCCATGGGGTCCCTATTACACTTATACCCATTCTAATGTAGCGAGTCTATCTTCTCATATTGTAAATGATCCCAACCGAACAGGAGATGGAGATGGTATTATGATCTGGCAATTACTGTTAGCAGGTGGGGCCTCTTCTGCTTATTCCTACATGCATGTAGCTTCAGATGTTTTAAATGGAGACACAGAAAACAATGCAATTACCAACGCCAATAACTTTTCAATGGAAACTTATTCCGGTGGATCCGAAGTTTCTTGTTTTTGTACTGCACCTCAACCTTCATTAGGATCGGACCTAAGTATTTGTGGAACTTCTTCAATCACATTAAATTCTGGTGTTTCTCCACAAGCTGGAATTACATACACCTGGATTCAAGATGGCAATACAGTTATTTCAAGTAGCTCTACCCAAAATACATACAATATCACCCAACCAGGTACCTATACAGTAGAAGTAGAAGAAGGTGGATGTGCTAATACAGACATTATTGTGATCTCTAATAATATCCCTTCATTTAATTTGGGAGCTGATGTAAATATTTGTCCTAACTTAAGTGCTCCACTTAATACTGGATTTTCAGATACCTCCTACACCTACGTTTGGACACAAAATGGAAATATGATTTCTGGTGCAACAAACCACTCTTATACAGCTACTAGTGCTGGAACATACGAAGTAACCGTTAGTGCAACTGGATGCTCTCCATCATCAGACAACATTTCTATTACAGACAATTTACCTTCCTTTGATTTAGGTAATTCTATCGATTTATGTTCTCCTACTACAGCTAACCTAAATACAGGATTATCAAACCCTGCATACAATTATGTGTGGACCCTTAATGGGACTACCATTTCTGGAGCAAATAGTGAAAATTATACAGCAGCCTCAGCAGGCACTTATGAGGTTATAGTCAGTGCTAATGGTTGTTCAGACAACAGCGATAATATTGTCATAACATCATCACTCCCAATAGTAACCAACGACACAATTTGCAATGCAGGAATTGTTAATTTAAACGTTAATGATAATGTTGAATGGTACGATGCAGCAACTGGAGGAAATCTTCTAAATACAGGCATGAGCTATTCTCCAAATATTACTTCAAATACTGCATATTGGGTATCAACTGCAGGAACTGTTCAATCATATACTACCATGAGATCTGCATTTCAAGGCAATGGATGGCAGCAGGTTCCTCATGTTTATGGAACAAAAATAATTGTGTCTCAAGACCTAACCCTAGATGAAGTTTCTGTTGATGCTGGTGGAGGATCAGTAGTGGTTAATGTTGTAGCTAGTGATGGTATTACAGTTATTACTAGCAAAAGCTTTAATTCTGTAACTGGATTGTCGGCACTTTCTTTAGGTTTTAATTTAACGCCTGGCACTTACTACCTTAATACTGTAGGTTCCACATCTAATATTTATGTAGATATTACTTCCTCTACAGATTATAATAACCCTGGTGTTTTATTAGTTGAAGGAGAAGCCTATTGGGATTGGGGATCTCCATCAGGAGGCAACTATGTTCTTTCAGGAGATTATGGTACATTTATTAACCTAAAATACACAACAGGAACAAGCTGTGACAGGGTGTTAATTGAAGGTATTATTGATCCTAATAACGCTGCATGTGGAGGGTGCTCTGGATTGACAACCTATTCTAATATTACAGTTAATGAATGCATTGCTTATACCTCTCCAAGTGGTGCAATATTCAATACTACAGGAACTCATACTGATATTATCCCCAATTCTGCAGGATGTGATAGTGTTATTACTATTGATCTAACTATAAATAATTCAACTACGGGAACCGATACTCAAACTGCCTGCGGCTCCTATACATGGATTGATGGTATCACCTATACAGCAAGTAACAACACGGCTACTTACAATATAGTTGGAGGAAATATTAATGGCTGTGATAGTTTAGTGACTTTAGATTTAACTATTTCAAATAATACAAATGGAACTGATACTCAAACTGCCTGCGGATCCTATACGTGGATTGATGGCATTACCTATACAAATAGTAACAACACGGCTACTTACAATATAGTTGGAGGAAATATTAATGGGTGTGATAGTTTAGTGACTTTAGATTTAACATTAAATACAGTAGATACAAGTGTAATTCTGAATGACCCGACCATGACTGCCAATGAATCTGGAGCTTTATATCAATGGTTAACTTGCCCTACAATGTCGCCTATTAGTGGAGCAAACAGTCAATCATTTACACCAGCTTCAAATGGTTCTTATGCCGTAATAGTCACTAACAATAATTGTTCGGATACATCAGCATGTTATTCTGTAACAACTATAGGGCAGATTGAAAATAGTTTTGGAAATTCTTTTCTCCTCTATCCAAATCCTACAGCTGGTAATTTCTCAATTGATTTAGGAGAAAACTATAATTCTGTAACAATAACTCTAATTGATTTAAAAGGAAAAGTAATCCAGTCAACAAATTATAAAAACAACCAATTATTGTATTTAAAAATAGATGAGCCATCTGGTACTTATTTATTAAAAGTTGAATCTGGGGATAAAAAAGCTGTTATTCGTTTAGTGAAAGATTAAAACGATTTAACACTAAAAAATAAAACTACCTAAAAGTATTATAGCAACTCCATTAAATAAGATAGATCTAAAGATGTTTCACGAATGGTCTAAAAACAGTAAGGCGGGATTTTTCCGTGAAGATAAATCCCGCCTAATTCAATACAGACTTAACTGTCTTAAATATCAAACTACTGTTATTATGACTTCTGCTTCTTCATCACTGATCCGAAAATCTGTTCTGTCAGCATCTGTTGTCTATCCTACATGCTTCTTTTCCCGAAAGAATCTCCACATGCACAATCTGCTTTTTAGTATCCTGTCCTAAAACCTTCAACCAGTCTGCAGTTTATTGGAATTATTGATAAATCAATTATTTCAACTTAGAAAAGCATCCTTACTTTTAAAAGATTTCTCTTTTTAAAGATTCTATAAAAATCAGCTTTTGGGACAAGCCTTTCAGTTGAGCTTCCACTTGCGCTTCTGCTGAACCTTTCACCGTTTTTATAAACAAACTACTTTTCAAGAGCAACTCACTCTTTTGTGAGCCTTTTATCCCTCGTTTGACAGTACAAGTGTACTACTTCATCTATAACTGAACAAAAAAAAATCACCTTAGATTCACACATGAAATCCACACCACTTATTAACAATTGTTAGTAACGATTGTTAATAGCTAATTTCTAATTAGTTACAAACACCATCTACACAAACACCCTCTTGTTTCATTTATTTTTATTATGTTCATACCTAACAAGAATAACCATGATTATCCATACATAATTTATATTCAAATGAAAACATTGATTACAACCTTAACTTTACTTCTTAGTATAAATCTTATTGGTCAAGAGACTACAAAGATCGATCAATTAGAATTAATTAATGACATTCAAATATGGAATAAAGAGGATGGTAGGATGAAATTTACAATGTGGATTCCTAATTGTTATTGGAGAACCTCTTTAGAGGGTAACCCAGAAGTATCAGAAGAAGTAGTTTCATTAATAGAATCCTTATTTGAAGACTATGTTCTGTTATGTTTAGGTGATATTAAAATAATTTCTAGAGCATCTGGAGCAACAATTACCTTTAAAGAGAAATCTATTTTAAAAAATAGTGCATCAATAATTGACAAAAACAATAAAGTATATTTACCCTTATCAGAAAATGAAATCACTTCAAAAATCAATTCAGTATTAGAAAGTTTAAAACCTATGTTTGCTCAAATGCTTGGCCAAATGGGTGAAGGAATGCATTTTTTCTTATTTAGAGTCAAGGATAAGGATAATAAAAATATAATAAATGAATTTCAAGAAGGCCAATTTGTCGTTAAGCATTCTAATAAAGAATTTAAATGGATTTTACCTTTACCATCTTTATTACAAAAGAAATTTTGTCCTATTGATAATCAAGAAATGAAAGGTAACTGGAATTTCTGCCCTTTTCACGGAGAAAAACTGGTTAAATAAAATATTATAATATAACTGAGTAAAAAACAACTAAACTTAAAAATGCATGAATTAGGGTTGTGGCCCAGCATTAAGATCAAAAAGCAGCTCCAATTCATCTGCTTCAACTATACCCTCATTAATTGTGTTACCATTACATTTAATGGTAAATTCATAAGATTCTAAAGGTTCATTGTCTTTACCATAACAGTCACCATTTTCGCAAATAATCTTGGTAGCTATATTGTCACATTCTCCATCGCCATAATGGATCAATGCAACCGTCTTACAGTCTTTTAGGTATTTTACCTTTCCAGCAACAATGCAATTACAATCTTCAGATATTACAATTGGTTCATAAATGAATTTATGGTAACCCTTGTATTTCATGCAGGCATCTTTTTTTAGTTTACAACAGCTTGAAAAAAGGAAAATAATTAGAATAAAAGAAATATACTTTTTCATCTTGTTAAATTAATCAAAATCGTAAAAAAAAGAAAAATACAATTTGAAATTTAACAATTAGATAATGATTTACAATGTTTAGAATATACATAAGATGTCTAAATAGCAGTAAGGCGAGATTTTTTCTAATAAAAGATAAATCCCGCCTTATTTAACCCAGTAAAACTGTTTCAAATAATCAAACTACTGTTATTATGACTTCCGCTTCTTCATTACAGTTCCGAAGATCTGTTCTGTCAGCTTCTAATGTCTATCATTCATGTTTATTTCCCGAAAGAATTTCCACATGTCTAATCTGCTTTTCAGCGTATTGTCCGAAAACATTTAACCAATCTGCAGCGTATTGTAATTATTGATAAATCAATTATTCCAACTTAGAAAAGCACCTCTAGCTTAAGAAATTTCTTTCTTTCAGTTTTTAATCAATTAAATTTCGGGACAAGCCTTTCAATTTTGTTTACACAAAAACTTTCTTTAATTAAATAAACAAACTACTTTTCGAGAGCACCTCACTCTTTTGTGAGCCTTTTATCCCTCGTTTGACAGTGCAATTTTAAAACAACATTTAATAACCCACAAATAAAAAAGCCTATAGATTCACACATAAAATCCACATAGGTTATCAACAATTGTTAATTAGTCGAATATAATTGTTACTTAGTCGAATAGAAGTTATATTTGAAGATGATGAAAAAAGCACTAATACTAGTACTATTTTATTTTGTTTTTCAGCCTATACATTCACTTTCTCAATTCTTTCAAAATTCCGACACATTAAATAAAAAGCGCTTATATACAGCTGTAGGAATTGAAAGTGCAACTACAGTTGGTTCTATGGTGCTTTTAAACGAAGTCTGGTATAAACAGTATCCCCGCTCTAAGTTTCATTTATTCAATGATGGAAAAGATTGGCTTCAGATGGATAAGATAGGACACACCATGACTGCTTACTATGTTGGATATGTAGGATATGAAATATTGAATTGGACAGGATTAAAACAAAAGAAGTCAATAATTTATGGAGGTATATTGGGGTTAACATATTTAACTGCTCTAGAAATATTAGATGGATTTTCAACAGAATGGGGATTTTCAATTCCTGACATGGTCTCTAACTTAGCTGGATCCAGCTTATTTATCAGTCAGCAGTTTTTATGGAATGAACAAAGAATAAAACTAAAGTTTTCTGCTCATCATACTTCCATCGCTCAATACAGACCTAATACGCTAGGCTCTTCAAATATGGAAAGGATATTAAAAGATTATAATGGACAAACATATTGGCTCTCTGCAAACATTAATGACTTTTTAAATGAAGACTCAAAATTTCCTAAGTGGCTCAATCTAGCAATAGGCTATGGCGCAGATGGAATGACTGGCGGTAGTGAAAATAAATGTGAATATTGTAGTGGAGATCCTATTTGCCTAGACCTAGAAAGAAATAGGCAATTCTATTTAAGTTTAGATGCTGATCTTACAAAGATAAAATGGAAAAGAAAATTATTTAAAACTGTATTTGGGTCTTTTGGATTCATTAAAATTCCGTTTCCTACAATTGAAATATCTAATCAAGGCACTAAATTACACCTTCTGTATTTTTAATTTTTTATCTTTCGATAATTGAATTATAAATAACTCAAAAACTTAATAATTAAAATTATGGATGCGTTCACAATTGAAAATTTTGCAACCTTATTTATGCTTATAATACTTCAAGCAGTACTAGGATTTGATAATTTATTATACATCTCTTTAGAATCAAAAAAAGTTAAAAAAGAAGACCAAAGCTATGTGAGAAAAATGGGAATAGGAATTGCAATTATTCTTAGAGTAGCGCTTCTTTTCTTGCTTGTTTCAATAATCAAGTATTTTCAAAATCCAATTTTAAATATTGATATAGATAATATTATCTCATGCACCTTTAATATCCATAGCTTAATCGTTCTTATTGGAGGAGTCTTTATTATTTATACATCTATTAAAGAAATATGGCACATGTTAACGTATAACGATTATCATGGAAATGAAGGTAAAAAACAATTTAATCCTAAAAAAGTCATTACCATGATAGTGATTATGAACATTGTTTTTTCATTTGATTCTATTTTAAGTGCTATGGCATTAACAGATGTATTCTGGGTAATGGCAACTGCAATTATTATAGGTGGCTTATTAATGATATGGTTAGCTGATCGTGTATCTAAATTCTTAGAAAAAAACAGATTGTATGAAGTCCTTGGTTTATTCATCCTATTCTTAGTAGGAATCATGCTCTTATCTGAAGGTGGACATTTAGCTAAATTAGAATTAATAGGTAATGAAATTACTCCTATGAATAAGACCACTTTTTATTTTATACTTGTTATTCTTATACTAGTTGATATTGTACAGAGCAAGTATCAAAAGAGATTATTATTAAACAAGAATGCTAATAAGGTTAATGATCAATTACAACCTGATTGATGTTTAGTTCGTCCTTCTTATAATTACAATTTGTATCTTGCATTATGCTTCGAAACTTATTAATAGTGCTGTTTTTTTTATCAAACTATACCATTGGGCAACAGGCTGGTTATAAATTTATTGAGAATAAAAATCAGTGGCCAGACCAAGTAAAATTCAAAGCAGATCTTAAAGGAGGTTATTTATACTTAGAAAACAATGGGTTTTTATTTGACCTCTACGATGTGAAAAAAGTAGACCAATACATCAAATCACATCATGACCGCTCTATTAATTTTCAAAGAACTGATATAGACTGGCATGCTTATAAAGTAGAATTCATTAACTCTAATAAAAATGTCATCATTAAAGGAAATTCTCAGACAGATGAATATTACAATTACTTTTTAGGAAATGACCCTGAAAAATGGGCAGCTAATGTAAATGGTTACTTCAATATACAATACGATGAGCTTTATGAAGGTATTGACCTGTCTATTTACTCCAGTTTCTTTCATCTAAAATACGACCTCATCATTTCTCCAAATGCCAATACAGATCAAATCAAATTCAAATATGTTGGACAAGATGATATTTCTATTAAAAATGAAAGATTACATATCTATACAAAAGTCAATCACGTCATTGAAAATAAACCATATGCTTATCAAATAATTGACGGAAAAACTAAAATTATTGAATGCCGGTATATTTTAAAAGACAACACTCTTTCTTATGAATTTCCCGATGGTTATGATAAAACAAAAGAATTAATAATAGACCCAACTTTGATTTTTTCAACCTATTCAGGTTCCTTTTCTAATAATTTTGGTTACTCTGCCACATTTGACTCAAAAGGTTTTTTATACTCTGGCAGCAGTGCATTTGGGAATCAATATCCAACAACAACAGGTGCTTATAACACCAACTGGAACAATGGTATAGTTGACATTGCTATTTCTAAATTTGACACAACTGGTACTTTTCTTATCTATTCTACATTTCTTGGTGGTAATAATGATGAGCTTCCTCATAGTCTTATAGTAAATAGCTTCGATGAATTGTTCATATTAGGGACTACTAGCTCTATTAATTTCCCTTTCACAACTGGATGTTACGACTCTACCTTTAATGGCGGAACACCCAACAATCTATTAAATGGCCTTGGAGTAGATTACACCAATGGATCGGATATTATTATATCTCATTTAAGTGATGATGGAACTTCTCTTATTGGCTCTACTTACTTAGGAGGTAGCTTAAATGACGGATTAAACTCTACTAGTGCTACTGCCTCTCAAAATATTCTAAGATATAATTATGCAGATGAAATTAGAGGTGAAATTGATATTGATGACAATAACAATATCTATATAATTAGCTGTACACAATCAAGTGATTTCCCTATTGTAGGTAATGTATTTCAATCCACTTATGGTGGTGGTCCATTAGATGGTTGTATTATAAAGATGGACAATGAATTGGAAAATATTATATGGAGTAGTTTTCTTGGAGGAGAAGAACATGACGCTGGCTATTCATTATCTATCGATAATAATCAAGATATTTATTTAACTGGTGGCACTTCATCTTTTTTCTTCCCTAAAACACTAAATGTGATTGACACTTCTTTTCAAGGAGGAAGGTCAGACGGATTTATCACCCATGTAGATAAAAATGGCCAATTTCTAATTAATTCTACTTATTATGGATCAAACTCCTATGATCAAAGTTATTTTGTTGAATTAGACAAATATGACAATGTTTACTTGTTAGGTCAAACTGAAATTCAAGATTCTACATTTATATCCAATGCAGGATGGAGTGTTCCAGGAAGTGGACAATTTATTTCTAAAATAACTCCTTCATTAGATTCAGTGATCTACTCAACCGTTTTTGGATCTGGAAGTGGCATCAACATATCTCCAACTGCTTTTCTAGTAGACCTTTGTAGTAAAATGTATTTAGCTGGTTGGGGAGGTAGCGTTAACAACCTTTCTACGTTAGACAATAATGCTGGGTATACTAATAATATGCCCATTACTTCGGATGCTTTTCAAAACACTACAGATGGTAGTGATTTTTATATAATGGTACTTGAAGATGATGCATCTGGTCTAGTATATGGCTCTTATTTTGGAGGCAGCTCAGCTTCTGAGCATGTAGATGGAGGTACTTCAAGATTTGATAGAAAAGGAAAAGTATACCAAGCTATCTGTGCTAGCTGTGGTGGATTTTCAGACCTCCCAATTCAACCAGCTAATGCTGTTTCTTCAACTAATAACAGTAATTGTAACCTTGGGGTTTTTAAAATGGATTTTAATTTACCTGTTGTACTAGCAGATTTTGACGTTCCTCCTATTGGTTGTGAACCTTATACATACACATTTAACAACACCAGCCTTTATCAAAGTAATACTTCTTTTTTCTGGGATTTTGGTGACAATAATACCAGTACAGCTTTTAATCCAACTCATACTTATACATCTGCTGGCAATTATCAAATTACTTTAATACTACAAGATACAGCTACTTGTAACTTAGGAGACACCATCGTAAAAGACATTACTATTCTAGGTGACACCTCTTATCAATTGAATGATGTAAATTTATGTCCTGGAGATATTGAACAGATAGGTCTACTACCTAATCCTAATACATCCATTAGCTACTCATGGTCTCCTTCAATTGGATTAAGTGACACAGCCATTTCTAATCCTTTTGCAGACCCTATCACCACTACCAATTACACCTTATTAATATCTAATGGGATATGTATTGATACAGTAAGTCAGCAAGTGATTATTAATACACCATTACTTTCAGTTCCTGGTGATACTACCTTATGTTCAGATACCAATGTACTAGCAATTACTGCCAACTCTTTTGGAACAAGCATTGACTATATTTGGTCAACAGATAGTCTATTTACAGATACAATAAATTCACCTTTAAATAACCCTACTATTAATGTATCACCAGATTCCAATATTACCTACTATGTACAGATCAATAATAATGGATGTCTGCTCATTGATAGTATCCAGGTTTATCTTGCCGATGCAAGCACTTTAACATCTGCAGATATTATCATATGCTTATATGACTCAGCCCAACTTTTAATATCTAACTTGGTTCCAGGTGACTCATTGATCTATGATTGGGGGCCAGATAACATTATTCTTTCTGATGACACCAATGATTCGGTATGGGTTAACCCTACCGTTTCCACTATGGCATATGTCAATTCATTCAGCTCTATTACTGGTTGCAACATTGTAGATTCTGTTTTTATTACTGTCGACCAGCTTCCTAATCTTATCATTTCGGCTTCTGCTGACCTAGACACCATTCCTGAAGGTGGAACCACTACATTACATGCCTCACCTAATGGTTATAATTATACATGGACACCATCTACTGGTTTAAGTGATGCTAATAGTCAGCATCCAGAATGTACACTTACAGAAACTACTACTTTTTACTTAACAGTCGAAAACAATGGGTGTTCTAAATCAGATTCCATTACAATATATGTAACAGAAGTTATATGTGGTCCTCCTGATATCTTTTTACCAAATGCATTTACACCTAATAGTGACAATGCCAATGACCTACTTAAAGTGAGAGGGAACAATATTGTAAATGAAGAATTTGTCTTTAGAATTTTTGACAGATGGGGAAATTTACTATTTGAAACCTACAATTTTAACACAGGATGGGATGGGACCTATAATGGAAAACAATGTGATCCAGGCGTCTATGTTTATTACTTTGAAGCGCTTTGTATTGACAATGAAACTTATTTTGAAAAAGGAAATATTACACTTATAAAATAATGACAACCAGATTATTAACATATATTATTTTATGTTTTTGTTTAATTAATGAATTAAACAGTCAGGATATTCATTTTTCACAATTTAATCTTGCTCCATTGAATTTAAACCCTGCCATGACTGGGTCTTTTAATGGTGATTTCAGAATAGCTGGAAATCACAGAAATCAATGGTCGTCCGTTACTACTCCTTATAGAACTTTTGGACTTTCAATGGAAAAAAATAAAGTTGTTAATGATGCTGTTTCAGCTGGTCTTCAGATCAATCAGGATCGTGCTGGTGATTCTAGGTTTAGCACTTTTCAGATTAACCTAAGCGGTTCTTATCTTTTTAAATTTAAGGATACTTCAAATTTTTTATCGCTAGGTTCTCAAATAGGGTTTACCAATAGAAATTTAGATTACAATCCTTTATCATTTGACGCACAATACAATGGATATCAATACGACCCTACACTATCTAATCAAGAATATTTTTTACGAAACAGCAGAAATTATGCTAATCTCAATTTTGGAATAGGGCACTTTTTCATTAAAGAAAAATTAAATATTCAATCAGGGATTGCCATTTTTAATCTTACTGCTGCCAAACAAAGCTTTTACAACGACAATAATATTCGATTAGACCCAAGACTAGTCATACATTCAAAAGGAGTCTATAACATCTCAAATAAGATCAATCTTCTCCCAGGGTTCTTATGGATGAAACAAGGTAAACATCAGCAAATGATCCTTAATCTAGAAACAGAATACATTTTGGTTAATTTCATGAGAACCTACCGTTCTTTATGGGCAGGACTCTCCTATAGAAACAAGGACGCTCTGTTTTTAACTACTGGCATGAATTATGATAATTGGAAAATAGGAATAAGCTACGACATTAACATCTCTAAGCTAGTTCCAGCATCTATGCTAAGGGGTGGTTTTGAAATTGCAATTATCTATATCATAGATAAAACACCTATAGAAATGATCATTCATCGCATTTGCCCAGATTATATTTAATGGATAGAAAAAACATATTATTAATATTTCTATTTGCTTTTCCATTGCTGTACAATGCACAGAACTTGAAACAGCTTACAGAATTTGCAGATCAACTATCTAATGAAGGCAATCATTTTGGGGCCTCCTTGTACTATAAACAAGCTCTTGATATTGATTCTGCTGATATTCATCTGCTATATAAATATGCTCATTCATTAAAGAATTACAATAATTATATAGATGCTGCTCATTTTTTTCAAAAAATTGTAGAAAAAGACAAAGGAGGAAGGATCTATAGGGATGCTAATTTCTGGCTTGCTTCTATGCAAAAATTTAATGGCGATTATAAAATTGCATCTAAAACCTGGAAAAAATCAAAATCATTGTATAAAAACGACAAAAAAGGGTACCATTATAAAAAATCTTCAAGGGAAATATCATCCTGTTTATATGCTTTAAGATTACAACACGATTCTGTTAAGAACACTACTATAATCAACATTGGAGACAGCACCAATACTAGCAATGCAGAATTTGCTGGAAAACTGGTAAAAAACACCTTACAGTTCAGCTCACTTCGATCAGACAGCATTAACGAACAACTTGAAGTGTTCGAACCCAACTACAAAGTAAAGATCTATGAAGCTATTTTTGAAGAAGGTCAATGGAAAACTAGGTCAACATTGGATTCTGTAATCAATAACCCTAGTTATCATAATGCCAATGGCACATTTTCACTTAACCAAAAACATTATTACTTTACAAGATGTGATAGCCTTAACAATTGCAAGATCTTTGTTACTTCCTTCAAAAACAATAAATGGTCTTCTCCAATAGCATTACCTAATTCCATCAATGAAAAAGGAGCCAATACAACTCACCCTAATATTGGCCTATTGAACAGCAAGGAAACCCTCTTCTTTTCATCCAACCGATCTGGAGGAATAGGTAACATGGATATCTGGCATACAGAAATATTGGATGGCCCTTCTTTTGGCAAAGTAATTAATGCTGGGAAAAAAGTTAATTCACCTGATCCTGAGATCACCCCCTATTTCTTTAGTAATTTGAATATCCTTTACTTTAGCAGTACTTGGCACAATGGATTTGGAGGTTTTGATGTTTTTAAATCTTCCTTTACCAACAACCAATTTAGCTCCCCTGAAAACTTATCTCCTCCTATCAACTCTTCATGGAACGACCTTTATTTCTGGATAGATTCTTTGGGCCAAAATGGATTTATTACTTCCAATCGTTTAGGTACACATTATAAAAAAGGTCCTACATGCTGTAATGACATTTGGAAATTTAATTTAGGGAACCAACAAGTAACTATCAATAAAGAAGTTGTTATAGAAACTCTTGATGATCTTAATAAATACTTACCTGTAACTCTTTATTTTCATAATGACAGACCTGGTCCAAAAAGCTTAGACACAGTTGTTTCTTTAAACTATCTAACTGCCTACGACAGATACAAAGAGCTGCAATCAACCTATAGAGATGAATATTCCAAAGGGTTAGGAGAAAATAAAGCCATAGAAGCAAAACTAGATATAGATGACTTTTTTAGACATTATGTAGATAAAGGAGTTAAAGACCTAGAGTTATTTACCAAACTCCTTCTTAATGAATTAGAAAAAGGTGAGAAAATTGAAGTTACAGTTAAAGGGTTTGCCAGCCCTTTAGCCAAAACCAATTACAATGTTAATCTAGCCAAAAGAAGAATTTCTAGCATGATTAATTATTTAAAAGAATACGACAAAGGTCAATTTAAAAAATACATAGACAATGGGAGCCTATTATTTGAGCAACTTCCTTTTGGAGAATATACTGCTAATGAAAAAGTTAGTGACGACTATTATGATAAAAGAAATTCCATTTACAACAGATCTGCTGCTCTCGAAAGAAGAATAGAGATCCAAACAATAAGACAAGCCAATCCGGCTGATAGTATTTTTGCAGAAATTCATACAGAAATGTCTTCTTTTGATTTCGGAAAACTTACTCAAGGAGAAACAGTGAATCATTCTTTCACTATTACTAATACTGGAAACAAAGAACTTATTATTGAGAACATTGAAACCAGCTGCGGGTGTGCAATAGCTAAACTTACTAGTAAAACCATAGCCCCAGGTAAATCTTCTAAATTAGAAGTGACGTTTAATACAAAAGGTTTAATAGGAAAGCAAGTTAAGTCCATCACCATTATTGCAGATGCATTTCCTACTACAAAAAGACTAGTACTTACAGCAGAGATTTTTAAAAAAGAAAAATAATATGAACCTATTTTAATTTGATGTGTACAATTAACAAAACAGAAGCATGAGAATATTAGCTTATATCTTAACTATCATGTTATTTCAACTACCTTTTATAGATTATATTGGGCAAGTTGATGGTGTTTATGATAAAGAAAAAAAATCGTCACATTTACCTGTATATAAAGGTAAATCTCCATCCTCATCTTCAGTGATTATGAACTCTTATTTTTCAAAAAGAGAACAATCTGTAGATAAATATTCTAAAGAAATTGACGAAAAGGAACAAGTTCAGCTAGACAGCATCGTTATTCAGCTTAAAAATGCAAACCCCAATTCCTATGAATATCACTATGTAAATTATGTAAATAGTAATTATGACATAAATGCCTTTAGTGATTTGGAAAAAGCAAATGAAATTTCCCCCAACAATGTAGAACTATTCGATGAATTTATTGCTCATTACGAGCTGACAAATAATTCAAGTAAAAAGAAAATATATTGTCAACAGCTCTATGAAAGCAATATTATACCTGATGGGATTCTAGAATATAATCAGAATGTATTGAACTCATTAGAGCCCAATGCTATTTTATTTACCAACGGATCAGATGACACCTACCCTGCATGGATTCAACAAGAAGTTAAAAATGTTAGAGAAGATGTCACTATTCTTAATATGGATCTCTTATCCAATCAACAGTACAGAGAACAAAAGTTTTCTCAAAACGGACTTAGCAAATCATCAGCTCCAGTTGCAGATATTATTTATCAAACCTCTGTAAATAACCCCAACAAACCTATTTACATTGGACTAACAGTAAATCCTAATATTCTTCTAAAGCTAAAAGACAATCTATACTTAACTGGGCTTGCTTTCAAATACAGCAAAAAAGATTACAACAATGTGGCTGGAATTGTATCTAAATGGGAGTATGTTTTCAAAAATGATGAATTAACAAATCCTGTTACAAACCCTAAGGTCCAACAGATCAATCTGAATTACATACTACCATTAATCATTATAAGAGATTACTATAAAAATACCGACCAGATTGAAAAGAAAGAAAAAACTGAATTATTGATACTAAAAATTGCCAAAGAAGGCAAAAAAGAAAAACAGGTCCAAAAATACCTCAAAAATTGAGATGCGTATAGTAAGCAAAAAATATGCTACTTATAAAGATGAGCAACTCATGGTTGAAGTTGTAAAAGGAGATGAGCACGCCTTTTCTCAAATCTATGACCGATGGAGCAAACCCATGGTCAATTACTTTTTTAAGATGCTTTGGCAAGACAGTGAAAAGGCACAGGACATGATGCAAGATCTTTTTGTAAAGATCATTAATAAACCTCATCAATATGACCCTAAAAGGTCATTTAAAACATGGATCTATACAGTTGCCTATAATATGTGCAAAAATGAATATAGAAAACACGAGACTAGAAAAGTAATGAGCAACAATTTAGATGAAAATATTGGTGTTAAAGACAATAGTTATAACTATGACATGAAAACAGACTCAGGGATTTTCAACGATAGATTGAAGAAAGAGCTTGAATTAATGAGTGACAATCATAGAAAAGTTTTTATCATGAGAATAAAGCATGATCTAAGCATCAAAGAAATTGCTTCTATTATGGAAACAAGTGAAGGCACTATTAAATCAAGGATCTTTTATGCCCTGAAAAAGCTAAGTGAAAATTTAAAAGAATTTAACCCTAGCAATATTAGTCCTTTGATTATTCTATTGTTAAATCAATTTTTAAAAGAACTATAATAAAATGAACTACACAAAAGAAGATATCGAATATTACCTCATCAATAAAGAATATCATGAGCTTAATGCTGATGAATTGGGTTTTATTTCTTCTGAAGTTAAATCCGAAAAAGAATTCAATCAGCTAAAAAAACTGATGATATCACTTGTTGAGGACAAGAGTAATGAAACTATTATTGAACCAGACCCTGCAATTAAAACTGCACTGATGAAAGAATTCAGTAACAAAAGTAAGATCAATAAGGTTTGGTACAACTCTCTACTCATTCAACTTTTCCCTAAAGAAAAGAGCTTTTATCAAATGCCTGGAATACAAATAGCAGGTGTTGCAGCATCTTTACTATTGGTTTTGAATATCTTCCTAACAAATGACCCTATAAATAATGAAAATCAAGTTGCTGTAAACAATGAACCTAATACAGAAGAAAAAAGCTCTTCCCTTGAATTAGAAAATGAAAATGAATTAACAGGAAATTCAGATTCTGTTATTCTTTTAGACAACCTTAGAGCAGATAGAATTGAAGTTGAATCTACTGAAGAAGAAAACATTGCATCTGTAGATCTAGCTAAAGAAAGAGAATTACCGGATATACCTTTTGATCTTGCGGAAGAAACTGTTGATGATGTTATGATGATTGAAGAAGATTGGGCTGGAGATTCTTTTGAGCTAACAATGGCTGAAAATGATTTTGGTGCCGACATGGACGAAATGGCAAAAGTAGTAATCGTTGAGGAAGAGGTGGAATTGATTTCCAAAGATGAAACAAATGAAGCATTGAATGAAACCATAACTTTGAGTGGCTTTACCGAACCTACTATAAACAATGAAGGTGTTTTTAACGAAACTTCTGTTGAAGAAATGGAAATAAACAAAGACATGAGGTCATCAGAAACTGCTAAAGGCAGAGTCAGAAATAAAAACACTGTAATAAAAAGTAGATCTTTAGACGAAGATAAAGAGTTGATAGAGCTTTTCTTTACAGCACTTTAAATTCAATAAACTATCCTTTAGTTTAGGAAATTCATATCTTTATGTTCAATCCTAAGCCATGTTTAAAAATATCAATTTAAAAGAAGAATTGATCAAGGAACGAAAAACCGAACATTCCTTAGACGAACTAATATATGAGGTAAATGCTTTGTTATTAGAAGATCAAGAACAAGAAAAAAAGATCATCAACCAACTTAGCTGTAACAATGAAAATTCAGTAAACACGAATCTCATAAACAGATTAGATCAGAATTCTATTTTTGACATTCAGGAAATCAGAACCTTAGCTATAAAATACAGATTAAGACTTTTGCCCAGTAAATGTTTTAGAAATTCTATTCCTAAAGAAGCGATTTTTAAAATAAAGCAGCTTAGCAAAAAAAGCAATACAGAAATTAAAAAATTTGTAATCCTTGCCCCTTCTAAGGCATTTGACCTAGAAGATGAAAATGCAGACCCTCTTTTATTCATTCCATTATCTGCTTCTAAATATTATTTGGTGCATCAGTGGGGTAATGACCTGAGCTGGTTCAATAAACTCCTATCTCTTCCCTTTAGAACTTTCGCATCTATAGTAACATCTGTAGGCGTTATTGCAGCTATTATCGCACTTATTACCCCTACATGGATTATACTAAATAGCGCTGAAATTGACATGGGTTATTGGGGATATCACAGAACTGCCTGGTTTGTCTATGCTTATATTCTTTTAGCATCAATGACCACCCTTATTTGTTTTTCTCAGTCCATTTACCCTAGTGACTATCAATGGAATAAAAAAACTTATAACTAAAGTAAGCCCAAGCATATTTTCAATCTTATCACTTTTTTCACAGAACTATATACCTGCATTCTGAATTCCTCATTGGCTTGTATTTCAACGAGAATATCTTTAATATCACTCTCCTCTTTTACTGGCATTAGCAACATATCACATCCGGCCTTTACTGCTTTTAAACCACACTGATCAATACTTACTACCCCGCCCATATTCATTGCATCTGTAATTACAATCCCTCTAAATCCTAAAGAATCTTTTAGAAGATCGGTAACAATATTTTTTGAACAAGTAGCAGGAAGATCATTGGTATTGTATTGATCATTATCTGCAACTGCTATATGGGCAACCATAATAGACAACACCTCATTTTCTATAACAGGAATATAATTAGCCACTTCTTTCATTTCACCCTTAATATAAACTAGCTTTTTATGGGTATCTCCAGAAACAAACCCATGACCAGGAAAATGCTTTGCAGTAGCCACTATTCCATTTTGCTGAGTAACATCAATAAATCGATTAGAAAAGCCAATCACTGTATCCATGTTCAACCCAAAGCTTCGATTGCTAACCACTTCATTAGGTGAAGCATCAATAACAGGAGCAAAATTCTGAGTAATCCCAATTTTGTGAAGGTCTTTACAAATAATTTCTGTGACCTCTGTCACTTTTTCCATAGAATGGATCTGATTGGTTTTAGGAACATAAGTACTTCCCTTAATCTTATACCTGATCAAGGTTGGCTCAGCATCTGCACTATAAATTGGTGGCAAATAACCATGACTTTTACAAATACTATCAAACAATTTAACGTAATTAGTAAAGCTTTCAACTGTTCCATTTAAAAGCAATACCCCTCCAAGCTTCCCTTTTTTACACAAGTCTATAACATGTGCATCGGATTTTCCTAACCTCCCAACAGAAGGAACAATTAATTGCCCCACTTTTAATGTGTCATTCAAGGAATTAAAAACTTCATCTACTTTTTGTTCTAAAGCTGGATGATAACTATAAAAATCATTGAGCTTAAAATCTTGTGCTGTCAACTGCACACAAAATAAAATAGCTAATAAAACTGTTTTCCATTTCATAATACCAAATTACTTCATCTATCAAGAATCAAACCAATCAAATTCACAAACTTTTTAATGTGATATTGTTAAAACAATATCTTTGAGCCTCAATTTTAAAATGGAAGCAAAAAACACATATTTACAACTAAGAGAAAAGGCAGAGCTTAGCTTAAAGAACATTAAGTCAAAAATAAGACTGGTGATTTTTGCAAGGGTGATCTCCTTTATAGTAACAGCTTTGCTCATCTATCTTTTTATTGACACTCCTTTAATTGCTTCTATAGCTGGAGTTTTAGGTACAATTGCTTTTATATTCTTTATAAAACAAAGCGGATCATTAGAACGTCAAAAAAAATTCCTCAGTGAATTGATTACAATCAATGAAAAAGAATTAAAAGCTTTATCATTCAATTATACTTGTTTTGATGGAGGAAAAGAATTTAAAGACCCTTCCCATTTTTTCAGTAATGATGTAGATCTATTTGGAGAAGGCTCATTTTTTCAATGCATCAATAGAACCCATACAAAAGAGGGTAAAGAATGGTTAGCGAAAAAATTAGCTTCCAACAATATTGAACAAATAAAAGAAAAGCAAGAGGCTATAAAAGAATTAGGAGCAAATACTGAATGGAGACAGCAGTTTTCTGCTTTAGCTGCTCTAATCAATCCCAATGTTAGTTCAAAAGAGCTTTTCAATTGGATCAAAAACCACATAAAGATCATTCCAGCTAAAACTAATTACTTATTATGGATCTTCCCTATTATCTCTTTTATATTGATAGGTCTTGGTATATTTTCAGCTATACCCAACAGTTTAATTGTTATTTGGCTCTTTATAGGATTAGCAGGAGTGGGTTACTATGTAAAACGAACGAATCAATTAGCTAATGAGATCTCTAAATTTGAAGATGGCTTAAAAGAATATGGTGTTTTGATGGAACTTCTTGAAAAAACTCAATTTAAATCTCAAAAGCTAAATAACATCCAGCTAAAAATTAAATCTGAAACAAATTCTGCTTCTAAGAATACTAAAAAACTGTATCAAATTATTAGTCAGTTAAACAATAGAAACAACTTTATCATTGGGATCTTTGGAAATGGATTTGGACTTTGGGATCTTCAATATGTCTATCAGTTTGAAAAATGGATTACTCTTCATTTAGATGAAGTTAATAATTGGTTTGAAGCTATTCACGAAATAGATGCCCTTATAGGGATGGGAACCTATTCTTTTAACCATAATTACAGTTTTCCAAGTATTGAAGATTCAAAAAGCATTGAAAGTATCGCTTTAGGACATCCTCTTATACATCCCGATAAATGCATTCGAAACAACTACAATATCAGCTATGGAAATTTTAATATTGTTACTGGAGCTAATATGGCAGGAAAAAGTACCTTTTTAAGAACTATATCAATTGCTATTATTTCAGCAAATAACGGATTACCAGTCTGTGCAGAGAACTTTACATATCAACCCATTCAGCTTATATCAAGTATGCGTTCAACTGATTCATTAACCAATGAAGAATCCTATTTCTTTTCCGAATTAAAAAGGTTAAGATTCATCATAGATCATCTAGAGCAAACCAATTATTTTATTGTATTAGACGAAATATTAAAAGGAACCAACAGTAAAGACAAAGAAGAGGGCTCTAAAAAATTCGTACGCAAATTAATTCAACTAAAAAGTTCGGGGATCATTGCCACCCATGATCTAAGTCTTTGCTCGTTAGCAGATGAATTTCAGCAAGTAGATACTAAATTCTTTGACGCGGAGATTAAAGAAGGTGAATTACATTTCGACTATCAATTTAAAGATGGTATTTGCCAGAATATGAATGCTTCATACCTCCTAGAAAAAATGGGAATCACTTAATGTGATTAAGGAATAATATTTTATATTTGACTTGCATATTTATTTATTTTAAAATTTATTACGTATTTAAATTCTATTTAAATATTAATAATTTGGAAATTAAATTTGTTGCCTTTTTTGGCATTATTTTGGTAAACGATAAACAACTTTTAAAAATTAAACCATGAAAAAACTTTTATCTCTTTTAATACTACCCTCTCTATTATTTTTTAATGCGAATGCCCAAAACAATGATCTGGTCATTTTTGCAGAAGAAGCTACTCCGTTTTATTTAGTAATGAACGGTATTAAACAAAATGATAATGCTGAAACCAATGTAAAAGTTGCTAATGTGAAAACAACTAGAAATAGTCTTAAAATTATTTTTGAAGACCAGGCCATTCCATCTCTATCTAAAACTGTTTATATGGATACTATGAACCATCAATTCTCATATAGAATATTCATAACTAAGAAAAAAGGGTATAAGCTAAAAATGTTTGATGTCACTGCAAAAGCAAATGTTCCTCAAAACAACAATCAAACTACTGTAATTTACAGAACAGTTGAAGCTCCACCTACAAAAACTGTAGTTCAAGAAACTGTCACTACCACTACAACAAATAATATTTCAGAGAATGCTAATGTGAATGCAAATATGGGTGAATCTAACATCAACATGAATGTAAACGTCAATGACAATATGGACATGGACCATGATGAAGAAAACGTCAACATGAACATGAGTGTAAATATGAATGATGGTGCTCAGGACCATCCAGATAACTCAGAAAATGTAAATTTCAACATGAATGTAAACATCAACGACAACATGGACATGGGCGATGATGAAAATATCATTATGAACATGAATGTTTCTGGTAATGATCTTGATAATGTAGAAACCACTTCTTACAGTACTACAACCACCACCACTACAACCAGTTTTGGCGGAGACACTTATACTGAATCAAATACGACTACAACTAATAGTGGATGGGACAATAGCAACAATGAAAACATGACTAATTCAACTGATTGTGAAGTTCAGAATATTAATTCAGTACTTAATGCTATTGAAAATGAAAGTTTTAAAAGTGACAAAATGATGATCGCTAAACAAGCAACTAAAAAGAAATGCCTTAATGTTAGTCAAATAAAGCAAATAATGGAAAAGTTTACTTATGAAGATAACAAGCTTGAATTTGCTAAAAATGCTTACTCAAACTGCTTAAATAAAGACGACTATTACATGGTAAATGAGTCTTTTACTTACTCTTCATCTAAAAGTGAGCTGAATGATTACATCAGCAACCAATGAGTTAAAAAATCAACTCAATAAGACTTTTCCCTGTCCATATATAAAGACTTACCAGCACTATTTCTCCCAGAAATAGTGCTGTAATGAATTTAAAGAAACTCATTTTGGAATAACCTGCCACATAACAGATAAGATCTGTAGGTACAGCTGGAAAGAAGGACCACAAGAGTACGATCCAAAATCCATGCTTCTTCATACCTGATTCTGTTTTTTTGAATTTCTGTTGAGCCTTAGAAGAAAAAAGCTCTTCTACTTTTAGCACTCCTGCTGCTAAATAAATCCAAGTAGCTCCTATTAAAATCCCAAGCATAGAAATCAGCAATACCAAAAATGGCTCCTCAGGATATAACACCAAACCCATTATAACAAAAATAGTGCTTGGTAAAAAGAAAATAGAGCGTACTAAACTTAACATTAAATAGGTAATAAATATAGCTGTACTATTTGCATGAAAAAATGACAATAGATAGGCTGCTGTATATTTTTGGGGAAACACACAATAATGAGCTAGTGTTATTAACGCAATGAACAACCAAACAAAACGCAAGGCTTTTCTGTATTTCCATTTCCTAACTGTAGACATAATGCTAAGATCGATTTAATTTAAAGATATTAGAAAATAAAGCATAAAAAAAGCCGTCCATTGGACGGCCCTTAACCCACACTTAACCAAACTAATTCACTGCCAAGGTCTTGTCTTTATTATATTTAATTGTATAAGTAAATAGATACTTCACTGTTTCTTTACCTTCAATAGACTTATCCCACTTCAACATTCCCGTATCCTTGTTATAATCTGCGGTTTCATTTTCTATGAGCTCCACTTTAATTTCCTGATCCTGAGGAACTGGAATGTGATCCTCAATTTTTACATGAATATTATTGGATTTAAAATTCTTTAAAGAGATCTCATAAGTAATGGTTCTTAATTTTTCATTACTAAAAGCTCTTAATTTTTCATCATCATTCAATTTCTTTCTTGTAACAAAGATCCCTCTATCTCTACCTAAAGCAAGATCCATGGTATCTGACATTACAGCAGGATTGATTCTTGTTTGACCTACATAGGTTCCATCGTAATATATGTTGGCAACTCCAGGTAATAAATTCAGCTCTTCCCAATCTGTTAAACGAGCCATCAAAAAAGCATCCTTATCTAATTTAGGTACAATATAATGCTCAAAAGCAGCATCGATTTCCTCTTTACCAATTGCCATCATGTGCGGCTTCCCATCAGAAGGGATCGTATAAGGTAATTTTAATTCAAATTCTGTCATGATGATATTCTCAGACATCTGAGTGAAATTATTCATGTGTTTGGCCTCTAACTTTTTATTATCATCACCTTCTAAATCCATAGGCATTTCATCATTGATCTCATATTCCTTATCAATTGAAGACATTACTTTAGCATTGGATAAATTACTTCCATAACCATCTTTATAGGTTCTTGAAATTGGTCTATAATAATTTAAATACCAGGTAGCCAAATAAGGCTTATAATTACTTCTGTTAGGATTGATCGTAGACAGCTTTATATCAACTTTTTCCCAGTCTTCTCCCGTATTTTGATAGACGTTAGCCTTGTAGGTAAGCTCAACCGGTGAATTAATATCATCTGCTCTAAGGTCATAGGAGGGCGACCAGCTAGCATTAGGAACCATGTAATTAAGCTCTAAAGATCCACTCAGCTCCCTATCAGCAGAAACAGTAACTATTACCTGCTGGATAGGTTGAGATCTTTGAGGTTTTTGCTGTAAATTTTGAATGTATTGATCCAGCTCCCTTAATCGCTGATTCATTCCATTGAGTAATTGATCCTGCTTTTGTTTTTTTCTACTGAATTCTGAAATAAGCGGATTAAGCTCGATTAGTTTTTTACGCAAATATTCCATGGCATCTTTTAATGCTACAATAGAATCATTGGCCGTTTGTCCTTTAATGACTAAGCTTCCCATTAAGATCTCTTTTTCGAGCTGATAAGCAGACAATTGATCATTGGTCTCTCTATTGATCCAATGCTGTCTATCTATGGAATCCTTTAACAATCGCTTTTTCCTTAAAATAGTGGTCGAAATTGATGAAATAACGGGTTTAGGCACTGGATAGAACAGGTCTGAAGAAACATCCAGTATGATGAAATCTCCTTTTCCCTTTACCTGAATACTGTTTTTATCCAATGTTTTGGACATTCCTTCAAAGATGATCTTTGTAACACCGCTTTGCAGCTTAAAGCTTCCCTTTCTTTTTACTTGGGCCCCCTGCAAATAAACAGTTACCCCTTTTACTTTGGATTTAACTTTTTTCTCTTTTTCGGCATATGAAACACTAAAAAGCATTAGAGCCGCAATGGTTGTAAGGATCGTTTTTTTCATGACATATTTTTAATTCGTTTGAGTTTAAATACAAACGTTTATGTCATTGGTTCAAAATAGCTATTTAATATTTTTTTTATACCATTGATGTAATGTAGATGGATGAATTTGCAGATTAAGTTCATGATCATCTTTTTTTACTTCACCGCCTATTGTCCAGTATTCTTCAGTAACAATTCTCTGTTCTTTATAATTTCTCAATACTTTTAATTGTCCATTGTACCACCACTGTTTTTCATGAACCAGCTTTCCGTCTTCATACTCTAGCTCAAAGTGAATTTGCCCATCTTCCAAAAAGTGCTTGGCAACAATACGCTCTTTATTGACTGGAAATGGAAGTAAATACTTCTTTACCTCATATTTAAGCTGGTCATTCTCATACCACAACTGACATGAATCTAACTGCTCATTATTTCCATAATTTCCCTCAAAACTAGGTTTACCGTTTGCATACCAAGATTTCCAGGCACCAAATTTTTGATTATTTGAATAATCTCCCTCTTGGCTTAAATACAATAAATCATTTTCACCCATTAAGTATTGTTTAAAAGCACCTTCCTTTTTCCCTTTACGATAATTGATTTCTATTTTTTCAATCACTCTAGTTCCTATACTTGATTTTTTAATACACAAACCATCTAACACCCCATCTTTATAATTTTCAATGTTATTTAATTGCCCATCTTCTAACCAAAATTTACTCTCACCAGACTTAACTCCTTCTTTAAAAAATATTTCTTGCTTTTTATTACCAGTTTTATACCAAAATTTTTGCCAACCATCTATTTTTCCGTTTTTATAGTTTTCTTCTCTTATCAGGTCATTATCATTATTCCATTCCCTCATTAATCCGTCCAATTCTCCATTTTTATACTGGCATTCAATCATATTAAAATTTTGATACTCTTGATTTTCTAATGCTATTTCAATTCCTACATCGAAACTTTCTTCTTCCAAATAGAGATCATTCAAATATTGCTTATCTGGAAAAGGCTCATCAAAGGCTAATTCAATACCATCATAATCTAAGTGTCCATTGTCAGGCCTATCAATATCAAAATAAAAAATACCTATTTCAGCCATTCCAAAATATCCTTTATTCAATCCATGTTTCTTGCCATTTAAATAATTCAACTCATATTTTAATTGCCCATCGGGAAAATAAGAAACACATTTTCCTTCTAACAACCCTTCTACATATTCTTCAGCTATTCTTAGCTGCCCATCTGAAAACCAATCTTTCAAAACTCCATCCCATGGGACACCATTTTTATACTTAACCTCACAATATTCTTTTCTGTCTGGAGACCATTTTTGAAATTTCTTGTCCAGTTTACCCTCTTTATAAAATGCCCTGAAAATTTTCTCCCCTTCGTTATTCCATTTTATTTCCTCACCTTTTTTAACCCCTTTACTGTAATTACACAGATAAATTAATTCACCAGCATTGTTCCATTGTTTTTGAGTTCCAATTATTTTACCCTCTTTATAATGGGTCTCATTGGTTAAAAATCTATGACGGTACCATTTTTTTAATACTCCTTCTTCAGGTTCTCCTTTTTTATAAAAAACATAGCTACTATCTGCATGATCCAATGGCCAATACTTTACCCATCCATTTAAATAGCCATCTTCATAATTTTCAATGTATTTTAATTTTCCATTGGCATACCAACCTTTAGACAATCCATCTTGAATTCCATCTTTGTATTCATGTTCGTAACGTAATTGACCAAACTCATATTCTTGATATATTATACCTGTGATCTCATACCAATCTTCATCATACCTGTAGTCATCATAAGGTTCGGAATTAACATCATTAACATTATATCTCTTTTGGGAATAAACAACTAATGGCAGGAGTAGAAATATCAGATTAACATATTTCATTGTATTTAGTTTATGGTCTATTTATCTAATATCATTCCAAGATTAATTTGGAATAAATTAATTTATTATTATCTGTTAGCTTAATATTATATAAGCCATTAGGTAAATCAGTATTTATCCTGTTTTTTAGATTATTCAATCTATCTGTAAAAACTAATTTGCCATCAATTGAAAAAATCTCTAAAACTGGTCTATTTAAATTGTGTTCTATAATAAATAATCCATTAGATGGATTTGGATACACTTTTATTACTGGAGAATTTAATTCTAATTGATCAGAAGGGTCTCCTAACACATTGATATTATCTAAATAAAAATTATTCCCATATCCGTTAATGGCCACAAATCTTATCATAACCTGCTGATTTACATATGCACTTAGATCTATAGAATTATCTAAAGACCAATCTGCACAATCGGAAGGTTCCCACCAATTACCAACAGGTGGAACTGTTGCCAAGCTATCTCCATAAGCATAAAATAATTGATCCCATGTTTGTCCACAATCTGTAGACACATCTATTCTAAATCCATCTTGATAATTAGAAGCATAGGTAGTATATGCATAATCGTAATGTAAAGAAGGAGCACTTGTGCCTATAAGATCTATATAGGTGGTAATTAATTCTGCTTCATCCCCAGATTGATTAATTGAATAATGATCTACAAAAGCACATTTGGTAGGAACACAATCTGGACCATTAGGAATATCTATAAGACTCCAATTATAAGAGCTATTGGCATTTTCCAAACGCCAGTCACTATTGAATCCTTGCTCAAAATCTTCCTGAACATCTAATGAAACAACTTCATCATTATAATTAACAAAAGCTGTATAGCTCTGCGTACTTACTCCATAATCATCTGAAACAGTTAAAGAAACGTCATAAAAGCCAGGTGAAGAATAGCTCACTACTGGATTCTGATCGGTAGAAGAACTAGGATTTCCTCCTGGAAAAGACCATTGCCATGTGGGATTATCCGATGAGAGTGCAGAATTATCTACAAAGTAAACCAATGTGTCATAACAGCTTACCTTGTTCTTATCAGAAGAGATCTGGGCCTGAGGAGGAGCGGTTTCATAAAATTCACATTCATACACACTTCTACTGGTTGCATTCCTGATCATTCCTCCTTTATAAAAAGGAACCATTTTAGTGGAAGGTGTACTTAAAGGAAGATTATTATTAAATAGCTCCCATCCTGTATTATCATTCTTATAATATACTGCTCTTCTAGTTCCAATATAGATCCCTCCACTAGTTCCTCTCTGGTGTACAATATTGGTGATACTTTCCCCATCAAGATCGGAAGTAGTAATATTTCCCCAGGTATTACCCCCATCAGTAGTTTTATAAACCTGACTGCCATCCAGGTTAGGGTATCCGCCTCCATATTGTGATGTTCTGGCTGCCCATAATACATTTTCATTATTGCTACTAACTGCAATATCATAAGGAACCCAAGCATCACCTCCCAATAATGTGGTAGAGGGTGTGATATTCGTCCAAGAGGCACCTGCATCGGATGACCTCCATATCTTTTTATCTCCCCACCAATCCGGATAGGTAGTTACATACATTACATCCGGATCGGTCCATGCGATCTCAACTGCCATTACTTCTTCACCAAAGTCATAAATTGTTTCAAATGTTTGTCCATTGTTAGTAGTTTTTAAAAGAAGATTATTCCTGCCTAAATAAATAGTATTGTAATTACTAGGATAGAAAGTCATTCTACTAGAAGCTCCAATAATATAGGAGCTATTTGGTAGCGAATCGAACTGAAAACTTCCAATGGGGACTGTTCTATCTCCTGATAAAATCCTTCCTTCATAATCATCATAAGCCAGTCTATCATTTCCAGGGTTTACAAATCCCCTAACTCCATCTCCCCCACCCGTACAGATCCAATCGTTTACATAGGTATGATTATCCTTTAACAAAGTTCCATTATGATAAGCACCTCCTAACATGACATTACTTTGTGGGCTTGCTCCAAATCCCCAGAAATCTGTCCCTTCGATACCCAGCATGGACCTATTAACTGTTGTGCCTCCATCATTAGAAGTAAAAATACCTCCATCACATGCAATCCAAAGCTCAGCACCTAAATACCTAATATCATGGATATCTGCATGAACATACTGATCTGACCCTCCATGAGACCATTTTGCAGGACATGAAAATGTGTATCCCCCATCAATAGAAACCCAATGATTGACTCCCCCTAAATGAAGCTTATCTGGATCGACAGGATCTACTTCCAACGCTACATCGTAATAATATTGCCCTCCATCATCGGTACCTTCATCGGACCAACCCATTAAATTGGGATTTGTTAATGACGCAGGCCCAGATGGTTGACTACCACAACATCTAAACGTCCAGGATTCACCAGCATCCGAGCTAAAATAAATACCATAGGTGCCGCTTCCACCATTAGCTGCTCCTGTAGCATTGGCATAAATATAATCTGGAGCAGCAGGTGTTACAGCTATCTCAACTCTTTTTTGTTCATCACCAGCACCAGGATTTGGCCAGCCATTCAACTTAACATTAAAGGTTAACCCTCCATCTAAGGATTTATAAAATTCCGTTTTGTCACCAACTACTTTTATTGTATATATGATCTGAGAATTCACAGTATGTAATTCTATTTCTTGAAAATCTCCAGACATGATCTGCGTCCAATTATTACCTCCATCTGTAGTTCTATAAAAGCCATTATTAGATGTTAAATAGATAATATTTGAATTTAAAGGATCCATAATGATATCTTTCACACTATGGCTTACAGCATTAAAATTATTATCTCCAATAATTACCCAATTCACACCCCCATCTGTCGTTTTATATAGTGACCCACCACCCTCGAAATAAGCAATATTTGAATCTGAATGATCCACTTCAATGGCAAAAACATGATTCACCATTAAATCCTTAGTCATTAATGTCCAATTTTGACCTGCATCAATTGATTTCCATACACCAGCTGTTGCTGTTCCAGCATACATAATATTAGTGTCATTCAAACATCTTTTAACAGTATACACATGAGCTGCTCCAGGAGCATAGCTAATGCTTTCTGCCTGCCTATCAAAATCCCAGGGACCCATCGATTGCCACTGAGAGGTTGGCGAATGATTATTTCTCAAATTAATAGCACTTTCGATATAATTTTTTATCAACTTATTTTTTAGACTGTAATTTTCCTTTCTTGAAAAGGACCTTAACCATCTTTTATAATATTGAGTATGCTCATCTTTTTTAAAATTGTTTTCCTTATAATAATCCTCAAATGCATTAATAACTAATCCTGGATCTGGATCTGAGGCATACATTAATTGTACCCACAATGGAGATGTTACATCTGTAGAATACTTCATTTCATTTTGAGCACTGAATTCAATGCCCATAATAATGAAAACAAAACTTAAATACTTGAAATTCATAATTGAGTTGGAATAGATTTTTAAATTAAATAAAGTTGATTTCGGACACAAGTTAATATATTAAATAACGTTATAGGCAATGTTAAACCAATTAACTATTTACAAATCATTACATTTGCATCTTTAGAAAATTAGATCATGAAAATTCTTTATTGTTTCCTGTTTTTGAGTCTCTATCATTTTTCAATTGCACAAACTACTGTGCTAACAGAGGATTTTAACAATGGATTTCCTACGGGCTGGCAACTGATCAATGATGATCAGGGTATCCCATACAATAACAATAGTGTAAATTTCATTACAGATGCTTTTGTAATGGCTGAAGATTATGATTCAACTGGAATTGGAGATTCAATTTTAGTTGCCACATCATGGCTTGATCCAATTGTAGATGCTAATGATTTTTTAATACTACCTAGTGTTACACTAGGTCCTAGTGGTAATTATATTTATTTCGAAATCAAATCCATAGATCAATCTTATCCTGATGGAATTCAATTACTATACACATTCAACGACCTAAGTATTGACACCATAATGAGTAGTGGCGTATTATTTGACACCATTGCCGCTCCACCCTATTGGACTCAATTTGCTGTTGACTTAGATACACTAGGCCTTGAAAATCAAAGCGTAAGATTTGTTTTTCGACATTATGGTAATGATCAATTTATATTAGGTTTAGATAATATTAGAATTGATATTAATGACCCAAGTTTTATTCCAAATAAATTAATTGAAAATATTTCTATATACCCCAACCCCTCCAATGGTTCATTCAACATACAAGGAATAAATAACACTGAATCTTATAAAATTTTCAATCTTCATGGTCAATTATTACAAAATGGAACAGTAATTGATAATGTTCAAACATCTTTAAATAAAGGAATTTATTTACTGGAGATTAGATCGGAAACTATTAAGCTAGTGATAGAATAAAAAAACCCACATAGTTTTCTTGTTGTTAAACTTGAGTTCAACATGGGTGGAAACGCAACACTAGCTTTGTAATCCGACTGGCATTTAAAAAATGGTCGGCACGCCATTACCAGCATAATATAACTTCCAATTTTTAAGGTGTTAAGTTTAAAAACTGTACTATGTGGGCGGTTATTAACCTGACAATAGAAACAACATAAGTTGATCATTATCTACTATTAAAATTAGTATTTTAATTATTACTTTGCAACACAATTAGCTAAATATTGAAAATAGAATTTAAGCATACTGTTCCTCTTCCTTTAAAAGCACAAAACCTTGATAAATCCATGGTTTGGGACTCAATGCTTCTATTAGAACCTGGCAATAATTTATTAGTAAAATCCGATTCTGGAAAAGGAAAGTCAACATTCATATCCTATTGTTATGGGTTAAGAAATGACTTTGATGGAGAGATCTTCATTAATGGCGAAAATTTTAATTCAATTTCATTAGACCAATGGTCTGTTATTAGAAAAAATCAATTATCTATTGTCCCTCAGGACCTTAAACTTTTTCCTGAAATGACTTCAATGGAAAATTTAATGATTAAAAACCATCTCACTGGCCATAAAAAAGAAAATGAGATCATTGAAATGCTAGAGCTAATGAGTATGCTTGAATACAAAGATCAAAAAGCAAATACATTGTCATTAGGTCAGCAACAACGTATTTCTTTAATTAGAGGATTGCTCCAACCTTTTGAAATATTATTAATGGACGAACCCTTTTCTCATATCGATGAGAATAATATTGAAAAAGCAATGCAGCTTATTGAAAATGAATGTTCCTCTCAAAGTGCTCGTTATATCATGACTAGTCTTGGCTATGAGTATAATTTATCTAATGTTGAAATCATCAATCTATGATAAAGAAAATCCTCAATAGCAAAAGAAAATGGTCTTCTTTAATCTTATCTGGAATAGGCTCTGTTGTAGGATTAAGCTTGTTATTAATTTCATTACAGATCTATTTTGATGTTCAGCACATGATCAGTGATGATTCAGGAGCAATTGATAAAGATTATCTGGTCATCAAAAAAGAAATCTCTGACCTAAATATGATCCAACAAGGATTGTCTATGCTATCTGACAATAATAAAACAAAGTCATCTAACACGTTCTCTAAAGCCGAAATTGAAACAATTAAAAAAGAATCATTTGTCGATTCTCTTGCTTCCTTTAAATCTTGCAAATATGAAGTAATGGCTAGAATGGGAGACAAAAATGGTGGCATGCCTGAATTTAGCACACTAGTATTCTTTGAATCTATTCCTGATGAATTTATTGATGCAACCACTAATAAATGGAATTGGAACATTGGCAATGAAGAAGTGCCCATTATACTACCTACTAGCTTTGTAGATGCATACAATTTTGGAATCGCTATTAGCCAAGGAACCCCTCAAATCAGTAAAAAGTTAATAGAAAATGTCAGGTTTAAATTATATGTTAAAGGAAATGGATCACAAGCTTTGTATATAGGTAAGGTAATAGCACTTTCCGATAGAGTCAATAGTATTCTTGTACCTGAGAATTTTTTAAACTATACCAATCAAATATATGGCTCCATTGATGATAACCAACCAAGTAAACTGATCATTTCAACTAAAAATGCAAAAGATCCTTCAATAGCTAGATTTCTAGCTGAAAATCATTATGTAACAAATAAAGAAAAAATAAAAGGTGGAGTTATTCAAAAATTAATAGATGGAATGCTTTACTATCAATTTTTTATCTGCCTTATTATTGTATTACAATCTGCACTTCTCTTTGTATTCTATGCACAGATCTTAGTAAGCAGGTCTAATTATGAAATTAAACTATTACTTATGCTGGGATATAAATGGCAAAACATTGCTAAAGAACTGAATATATTATTCATTAAAGTATATATCAGTATTATATTAATAAGCATTATCCTACTATACATCTTTAAAAACTTAATAGATACCTGGTTTCTGAATAATCAAGGGATTTCTTTACCTGAGAATCTAAATAGCTATACAGTTTTAATAGGATTTGCATTTATTTTGTTTTTTGTACTGATCAATGGATGGAATATTAGAAATAAAATAATTGCACTTGCTAGACATTAAATAGGTCTTAATTCCTAAATTTTTGTTAAAATCGCATTCTTAAAGCACCAAAATCTATTTTGGTTCGTCTTTTGTAACGAACTTAGCACAATAGCCAATTAAAATGAAAATATTTTTTATTCTATTAATCTCTCTTATAAGTTATAGCTCTACTGCACAATATCATCTTAAATTCAATATTGATGGTTTAAAGGATACTACCATCTTTTTAGCTAGGTATTTAGGAGACAGATTATATTATGCTGACACTACTGAATCTATTAATGGTAAAGTAGAATTCAAAAAAGAAAATTATAAAGGTGGTGTATACGCATTAATCTGCCCAGGCCCCAATTATTTTGAATTCATTATGTCAGACGAACAAATTGAAATGGAAACCTCTATCAATTCATTTATTCCCGATATGAAGGTGAAAAAATCGGAAGAGAACAAAATTTTCTATAACTACATTCAATTTATCAATGAAAAGAAAAAACAAGCTGAAGTATTTAAAGCTGCTGGAAACAATGATGAACTTGCAAAACTAGACAAGGAAGTAAAAGATTTTCAGAAAAAAATAGTCACTGAAAACGGATCAAAATTAATTGGTAAGATCCTCAATATGTCAATTGATCCAGTTATTCCTGAAGCATTTCAAAAAAACGACACCCTTAAATACCAATTCTATCTGGAACATTTTTGGGACAACATAGATCTAAGTGATGAAAGAATTGTTCATTCTCCAGTCTTCCACAACAAGCTCAATTATTTCTTTAAAAAACTATTGATTCAACATCCTGATAGTATTTGTAGACATGCACACAAAGTAATAAACCAAATGAAAGAAGGAACAGACCTTTTCAAATACACTGTTCATTTTATCACCTATAATTACGAAACATCTAAGATCATGGGCATGGATGCTGTTTTTGTATGTATGGCTCAAAGCTATTATTGCCCTGCTGATAACTCAAAGGCATTTTGGCTTAAGGAGGAAAAGCTGGTAGAGTTATGTGATAGAGCAAATGCATTGGAACCGTTACTTGTAGGGAAATTTGCCCCAAGAGTTATTTTAGCCGACACTACTCAAGAAAACTGGATCGACTTCTATAAGTTACCTCAAAAATACAATCTCCTAATTTTCTGGGATCCAGATTGTGGTCATTGTAAAAAAGAGATCCCTAAACTCAAAAAATTATACACTGAACTTGAAGAGAAAAATATAGACATTGAATTCATTGGAATTGGAACCAATTTAGAAAATGGAGATTGGAAGAAATTTATTAAAGAAAAAGAAATGAATTGGATCAATATTTCTGACTTCCCTGATGCCAATGAAAATCCGAAAAAATACCTATATGAAAAGAAAGTGACCGATCTTAAGAGTTTAAACTTTAGAAAAACATATGATATCTTCAGCACTCCTCAGATCTATTTATTAGATGAAAATAAAAAGATCATTGGCAAAAAACTAGATGCACTTACTTTTGGAAAATTAATCCAGAATTTAGAAAAAATTCAACTTGATTATGTAAAGAAATTAGAATCAGATAATAAAAACAAAAAGGAAAATGACAAAAAAACACATAAGGCAGAATAATTCTGGCAACCTTTTTGTTAATGAATTGTTAAAGATGAAAGAAAACAACAAGTCATTTATATATTTGATTAAGTAAACCATGATAATAACAACTAATAATAAAACAATGAAAAAATCAATTTTAGCTTTCGGAGTACTTTTTATGGCTCTATTTACCCTTAGCCCTATTGCCAATGCACAAGATGCAAAGGTTGGTGGTGCCGAGATATCATTAGATAAAGAAACACATGACTATGGTGTAATGAAACAACATGCTAATGGAGAATGTGTATTTGTTTTTACCAATACTGGAACTGAACCATTGATCATTTCCAATGCAAAAGGATCTTGTGGTTGCACTGTTCCTTCCTGGCCAAGAGAACCTATAGCACCAGGAGCTTCAGGTGAATTAAAAGTAAAATATGACACAAAAAGAATCGGTTTAATCAATAAATCTGTTACTATTCAATCTAATGCGGTAACTAATCCAACAAAAATTATTCGCATAAAAGGAGAAATAAAAGCACCAGATGCCACTGCCTCTCCTATCAAGCCTGTTGAAGGTCCAGTAAATAATTAATAAAAATCATTTAATCCCTCGTTTACTAAACGGGGGATTTTTTTATCCATGCATTTCCTTACTTATATATTTTTATTATTTACTCCAGGGGTTATCTTTTGTCAGCCTGAGATTAATTTCAATAAAAAAGTACATAAGTTCCCTAAAACAAAAGAAGGAATAACACTAGAACATGATTTCCTTTTTACTAATACTGGCAATGAACCTTTGATTATTAATAACATAAAAGTAAGCTGTACTTGTACAAAATTTACTTATGCTGATGAAGCAATTAAACCTGGAAAATCTGGTTCTATTCATGTTACCTTTGACACTAATAAAAAGTATAAATGGCAAGACAGAAAATTAATGATTATGTCCAATGCTAAAAACAATCCTGAAACCATAAGATTCAAGGTAATGGTGGATAATAAATAACCCTTATGAGAGGACTATTGATATTTATTTTTCTGTTTTGTAGCTTAAAAAGCTCTTTTTCTCAAAACACTTATCAAGGTTTATTATGGGAAATCTATGGAAATGGACTGACTGATACTTCATACCTGTATGGAACAATGCATATTCAGGACGAACGTGTTTTCCAATTTCAAGAAGGAGTACAAAAAGCTTTTGATAGATCTGTAATTTTTGCTATGGAATTAAATATGGATAGCGTTAACACTCTTGAATTAATGAGTGAATTAATCATGGAATCCCCCTATCGATTAGATTCATTATTATCAGAAAATGAATATGAAATTGTCAATCAATATTTTAAAGACTCTTTAGGAATTGGGCTTTTAATTTTCAACAAAATGCAACCCATTTATACTTCTCAAATGGTTTCCTTAAAAAAAATGAATAAAGACCGTGCTGAAGCATTGGATATTTATCTCTTTAATAATGCTAAAGAACAAAACAAAATAGTTGTTGGTCTAGAATTCATGGAAGAGCAAATAAATGCTTTTAAAAGTATTCCTTATGACATTCAGGCAAAAGAATTGTTCAATGCAGTAGAAGATGCTATTAATGGAGAAGACCAACAAATTGATGGATTAATTGAATACTACATCAAAGGTGATCTTGATAGACTTTTAGCATTAACTTTAGAAAGTGAGTTTTCAGATAATGAAATCAATACTATATTTCAAAAAGTATTTTTAGTAAATAGAAATCATAAAATGGCTGACAGGTCAGAAAAATACATTAAAGAAGGGTCGACATTTATCGCTATAGGAGCAGCTCATTTACCTGGAGATGAGGGTGTTATAGAAAATTTAAGAAAAAAAGGATATACTGTAAAAGCCTTTTAAACAGTTGCAACTCCTAACAACTCTGCCATTTTTGTACCAAGATCAGCTGGAGAATCAACTACATGAACTCCACATTCCTTTAATATTTGTTTTTTAGCTGCAGCTGTATCACTCTCACCTCCAACAATAGCACCTGCATGTCCCATTGTTCTTCCTTTAGGTGCTGTATCACCAGCAATAAACGCAACAACTGGTTTTGTTCCATTCTCTTTGATCCATTTACCAGCTTCAGCTTCCAAATTACCACCAATCTCACCGATCATAATAATTCCCTCAGTTTCTTCATCGTTCATTAATAATTCAACTGCTTCTTTAGTAGTAGTTCCTATGATTGGATCACCACCTATTCCAATGGCTGTTGTTTGTCCCAAACCTACTTTAGAGATCTGATCTACTGCTTCGTATGTTAAAGTACCTGACTTGCTTACAATACCTATTGATCCTTTCTGGAAAATAAAACCTGGCATGATCCCCACTTTAGCTTCACCTGCAGTAATAACTCCTGGACAATTTGGACCTACTAACCTACAATTAGAATTTCTTAAATATTCCTTCACCTTGATCATATCAGCAACAGGTATTCCTTCAGTAATACATATTACCACTTTTATACCAGCTTCAGCTGCTTCCATTATTGCATCTGAAGCAAAAGCAGGAGGCACAAATATTACTGAAACATCAGCACCAGTTGAGCTAACAGCGTCTTCTACAGTATTAAATACTGGTTTACCCAAATGATCTGTTCCTCCTTTTCCTGGAGTTACACCACCAACTATATTGGTTCCATATTCAATCATTTGTTCGGAATGAAATGTTCCTTCACCTCCAGTAAAACCCTGAACGATCACTTTTGAATTATTATTGACTAGTACACTCATTAATATGTATTTATTTAAATAAAATTGAAGGCATAAAGTTAATCATCAAAATCATAAAAAATAAAAAAACCGCCCTAAAATAGAGCGGTTTCAATATTAGATTGATTAGATAGATTATTTTTTCTTATCCATCTTGTTTTTCAATTCAGCTAAAGCATCTAAATCACCAAGAGTTGTTTTTTCTGAAGCATCATTGATGTTCTTAACAGCTCTACTAGTTTTACTTGATTTTGCTTTTGTCTTCTTTTCTTGAACTTCACCCCATACTTTAGTATGAGAAACAAGAATTTTCTTACTATCCTTATTGAATTCAATAATCTTGAACTGGATTTTCTCATCTGCACCAACATATGAATCATCTTCTTTTTTCATATGCTTAGCTGGACAATATGCTTCAACACCATATGGCATTGATACTATCCCTGCTTTATCTTTTAATTTAATCACAGTTCCTTCATGTACAGAATCCATTACAAATAAAGTTTCATATACATCCCATGGATTTTCTTCAAGTTGCTTATATCCTAAGCTAAGTCTTCTATTTTCTTTATCTAATTCTAGAACTACAACTTCCAACTCATCTCCAACGGCACAGAACTCAGAAGGGTGCTTATATTTCTTATCCCATGAAAGGTCAGAAATATGAATCAAACCATCAATCCCTTCTTCAACTTCAACAAAAACACCAAAATTGGTGAAATTTCTCACTTTCGACTGATGTTTTGAATCTGCAGGATATTTAGTTTCAATATTTTCCCATGGATCTGGCATTAGTTGTTTAATACCTAAAGACATTTTTCTTTCTTCTCTGTCTAAAGTAAGTACAACAGCTTCTACCTCATCTCCAACTTTAAGAAAATCATTGGCAGTTCTTAAATGCTGACTCCAACTCATTTCTGATACATGTACCAATCCTTCAACACCAGTTGCAATTTCTATAAAAGCGCCATAATCAGCTAACACAACTACTTTTCCTTTCACATTATCACCAACATTTAATTTTGGATCTAAGTTTTCCCAAGGATGATCATTTAATTGTTTTAAACCTAAAGCGATTCTCTTTTTATTATCATCAAAATCAAGAATAACCACTTTGATTTTTTCATCTAATGTCACTATTTCTTCAGGATGATTAACTCTTCCCCAAGAAAGATCAGTAATATGAACTAAGCCATCAACACCACCAAGATCAATAAAGACTCCATAAGATGTAATATTCTTAACAGTTCCTTCTAGAACCTGACCTTTTTCAAGACCAGACATGATTTGTTTTTTCTGCTCTTCTATTTCAGCTTCTATCAATGCTTTATGAGAAACAACAACGTTTTTAAATTCATGATTGATCTTAACCACTTTGAATTCCATGTTTTTACCAACATATTGATCATAATCACGAATTGGTTTTACATCGATCTGTGATCCTGGCAAGAAAGCTTCAATTCCAAATACATCTACTATCAACCCTCCTTTTGTTCTACATTTAACAAATCCAGTAGTGATCTCACCTGAAGCCAAAATTTCATTAACACGTTGCCATGCCAAATGAGTTCTAGCCGTTTTATGAGAAACAACCAATTGACCAGTTTTATCTTCCATGCTTTCGATAAAAAGATCGACTTCATCTCCGATTTTTAGATCAGCGTTGTATCTAAATTCATTTTTAGGAACAATACCTTCACTTTTATAATTGATGTTGATTACAACTTCTTTTTTATTGATTGATAGAACATACCCTTTCACTAACTCTTTTTCCTCAATTTGAGTAAGTGTTCCATCATACATTTGATTTAACTTTTCTCTTTCGTCTTTTGAATAAGTATCAATTTCTGATTCAAATGTATCCCAGTTAAACTCTTCTTGAACAACTTCTGTTTTAACTTCTTTTTCAGCAACTGCTGTTACAACTTCTTCTTTTACAGTAACCTCTTCAACCTTAGCAGTTTCAACTTTAGTAGCTACCTTCTTTTTAGTAGCAGTTGTAGCTTTTTTAGTTGCTGTTTTTTTAGCAGTTGTAGCTTTTTTAGTTGTAGTTGTTTTTGCAGCTGTTGACTTTTTAGCAGTTGTAGCTTTAGTAGCTGTTTTTTTGGTAGTAGTGGCTTTAGCAGTAGCTTTTTTAGTTGCTGTAGCCTTTTTTTCTTTAGATTCAGCCATATGGCGTAAATTTATTGTATCTCGATACGGCAATCACGAGAGAATTAAACATACCTGAGCCGACAGGTTTCCTTTTTCGGGATGCAAATGTAGTGTTTTTAACAATAAACATCAAAGTCTTATTAGTATTTAGAATAAATTTGACCTATGAATTCAACTATTTATCCGTTTTTCATTGTTTTATATGCTCTGTTTTCTTGCAATGAACCGATTGTGAAAAAAGAAATCAAAGGATCTTTAAAAACAGAACCAGCTATTGAATTAACAGAGCTAAAAATATGTAACTGGGACAGTATCATGCAAAAAAATGGATTAGTGAACATCCTTAAGATCGACCCAAGTCTTAAAGTAAACCTCAAATATTCTTCTGAAGATAATTTTATGAAAAAAGATGTTTATGGATGCCTTGAGAATTGCTACCTACAACCCGATGTAGCTGAAAAACTAAAAATGGCTCAGCTATATTTAAAAGCAGAAAATAAAGATCTAACTCTATTAATATGGGATGGCACACGACCAAGAAGTGTACAAAAACACATGTGGAATCTACTAGACATGCCTGATAATGAAAAAGTCAATTTCGTCTCTGATCCAAAATTTGGTTCTCTTCATAATTTCGGTGCGGCTATTGACCTTACAATCTACGACTTAAAAGATGAGAAATTATTGGATATGGGAACAGAGTATGATCATTTTGGTGTACTTGCATGGCCGATAAAAGAAAAGGAAATGCTAAAACAAAAAAGACTCAATCAAAATCAGATCAACAACAGACAACTACTCAGAAAAGTAATGTCTAAAGCAGGGTTTTACAACCTAAAAACAGAATGGTGGCATTTCAATAGCTTATCAAGATCAGCAGCTGTAAAAAAATACTCCATTATAGAAGGGGAAATAAAACCATAATGATACATTAGCACTATGAACAATGAAGAAAAGTACATGCTTAGATGTATTGAACTCGCAAAAAAGGGAATGGGCAATGTTTCACCTAATCCTTTAGTTGGAGCAGTAATTGTTCATGAAAATAAGATAATAGGAGAAGGCTACCATCAACTATATGGTGGTCCTCATGCAGAGGTGAATGCTATTGAGCAAGTCAACAATAAAGAACTCCTTAAAAAATGTACTTTATATGTTTCACTTGAACCTTGTTCTCATATGGGTAAAACTCCTCCTTGTTCGGACCTAATTATTAAAAATGGAATTCCAAAAGTAGTAGTTGGTTGTAAAGATGTATTTGAAAAAGTAAATGGACAAGGAATAGAAAAATTAATAGCTGCTGGTATTGAAGTTACAATTGGATTGCTTGAGAAGGAGTGCTTAGTGTTAAATAATAGATTTTCAACCTATCATCAAAAAAAGAGACCCTATATTATATTAAAATGGGCTCAAACTCTAGATGGATATATTGATAAGCAAAGAGATGAAAAAAACCTAAAAGGTGTCAACTGGATAACATCAGAAATCACCCAATCATTAACCCATCAATGGAGAGCAGAAGAGGACGCCATTCTAGTAGGAAGAAACACTATTAAAAATGACAACCCCTCACTTACAGTAAGAGCATATAATGGAAATAACCCTAAAAGATTCATTATTGATCCTGACTTAAAATTATCCGAAGACTACAAAATTTTTAAAGACGGCAATTTATCTTTCATCATCAATACAATAAAATCCAATAATGAAAGTAAAGTTGAATACATTAAATGCTCTAAATCCAATTTACTAGATGAATTAATGACTATTCTTTACAAGAGTAAAATCCAATCTATTATTATAGAAGGAGGCAAAAGCACTATTGACAAATTTATTGAGAAGGATCTATGGGATGAAGCTAGGGTATTAACAGGAAATGTCTTTTTCGAAAACGGACTACCTGCACCTAAATTAAATAAATCCCCTCTGCATTCCTACCATGTTAACAATGATAGAATTGATATATTTAGAAAATGATTTATATAGTCTATACCGTATTATTATTTAATCTACTTATAATTATCTTTAAATTCTTTGAGAAATTTAAAGTAGATAACCTTCAGGCACTTATTTTCAACTACTTTACTGCTGCTGTATGCGGCTATCTATTTTCTGATAAAAGCCTATCATTCTCTACTATTATAAATGCACAATGGATCTACCATGCAATGATCCTCGGCTTTTTATTTATTGTTATTTTTAATTTTTATGCTTTTGGCACTCAAAAAGTAGGCATTGCTGTATCTACAGTAGCCAACAAAATGTCTCTGATTATTCCAGTTTCAGTAGTACTAATAATGGATCCAGGAGACCACCTTACTGTTTTAAAAACTATTGGTTTTGTATTAGCACTTATAGGGATTTACCTAGCATCTACCAACAATGGTCAGCTCAGTTTTAATAAAAAATATCTCTGGCTCATATTACTCATCTTTATAGGGCAAGGCATTTCCGACTCCATTTTCAATAACTCTAAAGATTACCTTAAACAAGGAGAAGACATGCAATTTTTCATTACATTATTCACAATGGCAGGACTAAGTGGATTATTAATTCTTGCAGGTAAATCAGTAAGCTCTTTTCCAAAACTAGAAATCAAAAATCTTATATGGGGCATTATTTTCGGAATACCCAATTTCTTCTCTTTATTTTATTTTCTTGAAGCATTAAAATTATTTAAAGCAACTGACAATACTTCAATAGTATTTCCATTAGTAAGTATGGGAGTAGTTATTTCATCAGCTATCATAGGTATTTTATTCTATAAAGAAAATTTATCTAAAGGTAACTGGTTGGGAATTCTTTTTGCATTAGCTTCCATAGCTGTTTTTTCTTTTTGATTTTCTATGTTTAGCTATCAAACACTATCATATTCTTCTGAAAGTATATATAAAGAAAAAGGAAGCAAATTCATTGGAATTGCATTTCCTTGTTTCTCAACTGAAGATTTTAAAAAAAAGATTGCTGAAACAAAAACCAATTACCATGATGCAAGGCATTTTTGTTTTGCATATAGATTAAAGCCAGATGGAACTTTAAGTCGATTCAATGATGATGGAGAACCAAACAATAGCGCAGGCAAACCTATTCTAGGTCAGATCGACCATTTTAACATCACCAATTCAGGGATTGTTGTAGTCAGGTATTTTGGGGGCACTAAATTAGGTGTAGGTGGTTTGATAAAAGCATATAGGGAAGCAGCTAGAGAAGCAGTGAACAACAATCAAATTATTAAAAAAGAAATCACCTCCATTTTGAACGTCAATTTCCCATATTCAGAAATGAATATTATAATGAAAATGATAAAAGATTTTGATTTAGAAATAAAAAATCAGAAAATGTTCCTGAACTGCGAGATGACACTTGAATTTCCTATTCGTTTCAAGGAAGAGCTAAGTACAAAACTTGGTCAATATATAAACATTAAAAAAACCTTTTCAGATTAATCAAACAACCTTCTCTCCAAGCTGAGCAGTTAACTCATATAGTTTTTTAGCTGTTTTCTCATTTACCTTTACCAAAGGCAATCTCAAATGATCTTCACAAATGTTCAAAAGTGACAAGACATGCTTTATACCTCCAGGATTACCATCTACAAAAAGCTGTTGAATGATTTCTATTAACTCATAATGCTTTTCTCTGGCTAAGTTCAAATCACCTTCGAGTGCAGCATGTACTAAGGTTGAAAATCTTTTCGGAAATGCATTAGCAACTACAGAAATAACACCATCACCTCCTATTGTTAAATGTGGAAGAGTTAAAGCATCATCTCCTGATAACACTAAAAACCCATCTGGTTTATTTTTAATGATTGACATGATCTGCTCAAGATTTCCAGATGCTTCCTTAACTGCTACAATATTCTTAACATCACTGGCTAGCTCTAAGGTAGTTTCTGCTAATACATTACTACCTGTTCTACCTGGTACATTGTATAAAATAATAGGCAAATCAGTCGCATTTGCAATGGTTCGATAATGCGCTACAATTCCTTGTTGTGATGGCTTATTGTAATAAGGGCTTACCGATAATATACCATCAACATGAGAAGTATCTAAATGCTCAAGTTGCTGAGCTACTGATGATGTATTGTTTCCACCAACACCTAATACTATTGGTAATCTTTTAGCATTGATCTCAGCAATATAATCAAGTACAGCTATTTTTTCACTAGCACTAAGGGTTGCAGATTCTCCTGTAGTTCCCTGTACAACAAGATAATCAGTACCATTATTCACTTGAAGCTCAATTAGCTTCTGCAATCCATTATAATCAACCGAGCCATTTTCTCTAAATGGAGTAACCAATGCTACTCCTAATCCTTTAAAACTAACCATTATTTCAAGCTTAATTTATGAGTTTACTTACATTCCCACATATTGTCCTCTAAATCTTTAATTGCATCTCTATATTCCTTACCACTGTCAAAATCTTCCCTGCATAATTCTGCTTCCAATGGAATAAGGGTTGAATTTAACGTGCAAGTTTTACATCTTGAACAAGAACTGAAGACCAAAGTAACAAACATTAAAAAAATAAAATTTTTCATACAATAAATATTAGGCCATTAAATTAATTAAAAAGGTTGAAAACGGACTAAGGGTAGAATTACAAAACAAAATAACAATCATTATTTTACGCCTAATTTGATCTTATTATATTTTGAAATATTTCCAGGGTCTAATTTTACTAATAAGTTATAAACCTTCATTCTAAGATCCGGGACTGCAGGAGAAAAAATACTGACCAATTCATCATTCTTTGCTGTAAAGAACAATTGTATATTAAAATTATTTGGTCGTGCTTTATGAATACTTTCCAATAATTTCAAAGATTGAAACATTTTATTCAAGCTTTCTTCTCTTTTTGAATAAGCAATATCAAATCCTTTTAAATGAAAATCATAATAACATTTTCTTAATGGTTTAAAAAGTGCTTGAGTAGCATTCTGTATCAACCAATACCTATTCCTATTACTTTCATTAGGCTTCCAGCCAGACTCAGGTGCATTCTGGCAATTAGAAACAATCTGCATTGCCTTATTGAAATATGGAGTTCCTCCTTCTAAAGAAAAAGAATCATAATCATATCCTAATATCATATATACATAAAATGCCAACACATCTGCTAGGTTATCAAAATGATTGTCTGGTTTAAAAATTATGGCTGTATTTCGTAAATACTTAAATTGTAAATTATTATCGTTATAATTAAACAACCTTGATTTATAGCTCGAATTATAGATAGGCCTAGATGAACTTACCTGAATACTCGCTCTAAACTCATCACTTGATATCTTATCCTGTATATTAATAAGCATACTACACTCAATACGCTCTTCCATTTTAAAATTATCATTGGTCCATTTAGTATTATTAATGAATTCAAAAATTGATGACTCTAAAGATTCTATAATCTCTTGGTTGGCAGGATTACTTTGTAGTGTTGGAGCTATTACCTGAACCTGACAATTCAGCTCCTGTGAATTACCATTTACAAATAATAATAACAATATAAGAACAAGTGTATTTTTCATTTAATTAACCCTTCAATAAAGTCAAGTATATCTTCAGCGACTTTTAGTTTTTCTTTTAACTCAAAACTAACGATTTTATTATTTTGAGGTATGATAGTAATTTTATTAGTATCTGTTCCAAATCCTGCGCCTTTATCCTTTAAAGAATTTAAAATAATGGCATCTAAATTCTTTTTTTTCAGCTTCTCTTTTGCATTAATCAACTCATTTTCAGTCTCTAAAGCAAATCCAACTAAGATTTGACGTTTTTTATTTTCACCTAAATATTTAAGAATATCAATTGTTTTTTCAAGTTTAATTTCAAAAGACTGATCCTTTTTTTTGATCTTCTCATCTTCAGGATTAACAATGGTATAATCAGCAACTGCTGCAGCCATAATAACTATATCTACACTATTGTAAGCAGCTTTCATCTCATTGAACATTTGATGCGCACTTTTAACATTTATTCTATTTACGCCTTGAGGAGTATCTAGATCAACAGGTCCTGAAACTAAAGTTACTTCAGCTCCTCTTTCAATAGCTATTTTGGATAACGAGAATCCCATTTTCCCAGATGAATGATTCCCTATAAATCGTACAGGATCTATTGCTTCATATGTTGGACCAGCAGATATAAGCACTTTTTTACCTTTTAAAGAGGCTTTATTTAATAAATACTGATTAATATGTTCAATAATATTTTCTGGCTCAGCTAACCTACCTTCTCCTATTAAACCACTAGCCAGCTCTCCAGATTCTGGATAAATAACACCTACTTTTCTTTCAATTAATTTTTGAATGTTTTCCTGTGTAGAAGGATGCTTATACATATCTAGGTCCATGGCAGGAGCAACAAAAACTGGACATTTAGCAGATAAATAAGTAGCCAATAAAAAGCTATCAGCATGACCAGTCACTAATTTCGCCATAGTATTTGCAGTAGCTGGAGCTATTAACATTAGGTCAGCCCAAATCCCAAGATCTACATGATTATTCCATTCTCCTGTATCATCGTCCTTTACAAAATCTTTTATTACTGGAGACTTTGCTAATGTAGACAAGGTTAATGGCGTGATGAATTCACATGCAGATTCAGTCATGATCAATCTAACATGTGCACCCTTAGTAATAAGTTCACGGATGATAAAGGCAGATTTATATGCCGCAATACTGCCAGTTACTGCGAGAAGTACATTCTTCCCATTCAGCATGATTAAAATTTATTAATTTTCCTGTATTTCAGGTTGTCTCCAGAAGAGGTGGTCTTGTTCCATTTCCTGCATAGCAATGGCACCTGGCTTTGGCAATCTTTCATAAAATCTTGACACTTCTATCTGTTCACGATTTTCAAAAATCTCTTCTAAATTATCAGTAGTAGATGCAAATTCATCTAGTTTCTGAGAGAGCTCCTCCTTTAATTCAGAGTTAATTTGATTAGAACGCTTGGAAAGTAAAACAATTGTCTCATACACATTACCAACTGGTTCTTCCATTTTTTTAAGATCTCTAGTTATAGTAGTTCTTTCTGCTGTGCTGTCTCTATATGCCATTCTAATTTAAATTATTCAGTTTTTCAATTTCTCTTAAACAAGTATTAAAATAGGATTCTGCTATTTTTCTATGCTTGCTTTCTTTATAAGAGTCGACAAAGATATGATAAGAATTGATAGTTTCCTCAAATCTTTCTGCTTTTTTTGAATCTATGCTATTAGAAGCATACATGTAATTAGTTTTAACAATCATAAAAAGTATTTCTTCTCTGAATTTTGTATCAGGAAAAATTTCTAATGTAGAATTAAAAGCAATCCTAGCAGAACGGTATTTTTCCATTTTAAAATACAGTTGTGCTTTCTCATAACTTTTAAGCTCTAATTTACTTCTTAGGTCCTTTATCAACACATTACAACTATCAATTAATTCACTATTAGGATATCTATTCATGAACAATTGAAATTCATCTATTGCCTTATAAGTATCGGATTGATCCAAATTATATTCAGGAGAATTTTTCATGTAACAAACAGCACTATTAAATGCGCATTCCTCTGCTCTAGAGCTATTTGGGAAATTTTTAGCAAATCTTTTAAAATAATAACCAGCTAAATAAAAATCACTCATGCAATATTGGGTTTTTGCATAATAATAATAAACATCTTCCCCTTTATCAGTCATTCTGAAATAAGACATTAATTCTTCAAACAAGGGTAATGATTTATAGCAATCACCTTTTTCATAATATTCTACTGCTTTTTCATATTTAAGCGGATAATCAGTTCCTTTAACAATCTTATTATATTCTGAACAATTAATGAACAAAAATAACGGCAGTAAAAGAAAAAGGTATTTTAAAAGATTTTTCATTAGCGCACAAAGATACTTTTTTTAAGAACTAACGCCTTTTATAATAAAAAATTATGACTAGAAAAATTAAATACTGTGTTAATAATTTTTGATTAATAACCTTGCTATCAATAATAAGTATTTTACTTTTGCTTGATAACTTACAGATTATTATCCCTATCTGAATATTGAAATACAATTAAATGAAAGATATTTTTGATAAAATCAAGGAAAATAGAGGACCATTAGGACAACACGCAAAAGAGTCTCATGGATATTTTACTTTTCCAAAATTAGAAGGAGAAATTGCACCAAGAATGAAATTCAGGGGCAAAGAAGTTTTAACATGGAGTATCAATAATTATTTAGGACTTTCTAATTTACCTGAGATCCGTAAAGTAGATGCTGATGCAGCAAAAGAATGGGGACTAGGATACCCCATGGGCGCAAGGATGATGTCCGGTCAAACTAAATACCATGAACAATTAGAAGAAGAATTAGCTTCATTCATGGATAAAGAAGCTTGTTACCTATTGAATTTTGGCTATCAGGGATTTCTTTCATCAATTGAAGCTTTAGTTGACAGAAAAGATGTAATCGTTTATGATAGTGAATGTCATGCATGTTTGGTGGATGGAGTAAGACTTCATCAAGGAAAGAGATTTGTTTTTCCTCATAATAACATAGAAAAATGCAAAATTCAATTAGACAGAGCTAATAAAATCGTCAAAGAATCTGGGGGTGGTATTTTATTAATTACTGAAGGTGTCTTTGGAATGAGTGGCGATCAAGGAAAATTAAAGGAAATTGTTGAATTAAGAAAACAAGGATATCAATTCCGATTAATGGTAGACGATGCACATGGTTTTGGAACTCTAGGAGATAAAGGACAAGGAGCAGGAGAGCACCAAGGTGTACAAGATGAAATTGATATACTACTAGGCACTTTTGCTAAATCAATGGCAAGTATTGGTGCTTTTGTTTGCAGTACAGATGATGTCATCAATTATCTTGCTTATAACATGAGGTCTCAGATTTTTGCTAAATCTCTTCCAATGCCCCTAGTAATAGGAGGTCTAAAACGACTTGAATTACTAAAAGAAAAAGAGCAAAAAGAAAAGTTATGGAAAATCACCAATGCACTTCAAGATGGTTTAAAAGAAGCTGGCTTTAACCTAGGTGACTCTAACTCATGTGTAACTCCTGTAATGCTAAGTGGTACTTTAGGTGAAGCTACTAATCTTACTTATGACCTTAGAGAAAACTATTCATTATTCTGTTCTATAGTTGTATACCCAGTTGTCCCTAAGGGGATGATACTATTACGATTAATACCTACAGCAGCTCATTCATTGGACGATGTAGAATATACCATAAAAATATTTAAAAAGATTAAAGGGAAACTTGACTCAGGAGAATACCATTCTGAGGAAGTCCTCAATACAAATGCTTGATTTGATCAAGCTCTATGATAAATGTGGCTGATCTTAAATAGCATCCAATGGCTGTTAATTCTAATAGTCACAATAATTTGTGGACCAATTGCTATGCTAATAGCATTAGTCTCTCCTAAGACCTCCTTTTTTTTCTCTAAACATGTTTGGGCTAGGATGTTTTGCATTTTAGCTGGAGCTAATATCCAAATAAAAAATAGGGAAAGAATAGCTAATTTAGATGAACATGTAATATTTTGCTCAAATCATCAATCCAATTATGATATAATTGCCATTTACAGATCAGCTATCAATCCGATTTATTTTATTGCAAAAAAAGAATTAAAAAACCTACCATTTATAGGATGGTATATAAGCACTATTGGCATGATCTTCATTGACAGGTCTAATAGAGAAAAAGCAATGGAAAGCATGAAAGAGGCAGGTCGCCTTATAAAAACAGGAAAAGATGTAATAACGTTTCCTGAAGGAACTCGCTCAAGAACAGGTGAATTACAGATGTTTAAGAGAGGCAGCTTTATCATTGCAAAAACAAGCAATATTAAAATAATCCCAGTAGGAATAGCTGGTTCTTATAAAATAAATCCACCCAAAAGTTTTCAGCTTAGACCAGGAAAAATCACTGTAAATTTTGGAGAACCTATCAATCCAGAAAACTACTCTAATTATTCCCCAGAAAAACTAGCAGATCTCACAAAAGAAAAAGTAGCTCAATTAATTGAAGAATCTAAGTAATTTACTTAATTCCAAGCATCCTTTAACCTTGAAAATGAGTCCTTTAAATAAATGGCATGATCTTTTCAATACTTTTTACGTATAAAAACTATAACAATGTCAAGATTTGAAAAAATAGCGTTTATTGAAAGCTTTTGGAAGATGTTTAACATTGAAGACAGGTTAAATCATTGTAGTGACAATCATTTGGATCAGCTTCTTAAGTCTATCAACAATCAAGTAAAGGGTTATAAATATGTAAATGCAGCTTTACATGTAAAATTCATGCCTGTATTCTTAAATTAAGAATTAACAAAACTCTATTTAGATAAGTTATTACAAGTTAAACTTATCCCTTAGCTTCATAATTAAATTGCTACTCATGTAGTCCTCAGTATCTTCTATACCTAGAATTTCTATTTTATGTAAAATAGCATTTCCCATTTTTTTTAACAGGTATTGAGCATGATGCTCCTCCATACAGATGATTCTATCCGCCCAATCACACATTTCAAAATCGACATGCTTTCCATTAAATTTATTACATAAATTTTCATCAATACCAGCACTACTAAAACTAAAATTCGAATATTTCTTCTGAAAAATATGCTCAGCAGTTTTACTTCTATCCCTATTAGCTGTACATATAAATAAAATGTTCATTTTTTGTTACCTTTATATTATATATATATAATCAATATCTACCTCAAATGAAGCAACTTTCGATATTCCTTTCAGTCTTAATGTCAGGATTAAATCCTTCTAATATACATAAGCACTTCTAAATGAAGAAAATCTTAATCACCCTCATAACATTTTCTCTATTCACAACTTTCCACACTCAGATTGTAGTTAATGAATATTCAGCTTCAAATTTATTCACTTATTCCGATAATTATGGAAATTATGTGGACTGGTTTGAAATCTACAATCCATCTGGCAGCGCTGTCGATCTAACTGGTTGGTATTTATCTGATAATGTTAACAATCCTATTAAATGTCAATTAACAGGTGGTTCAGTTCCTGCAGGAGGAAGAACAACTATCTTTTGTTCAGGAAGAGATGAGGTTTCTGGTGGTAACATTCATACTTCCTTCAAATTAACACAAACTAAACCTGAAGAAATTATTATCACTGATGCCGCTGGAAACATTGTTGACCAAGTCCAAATGATACCTTGTAAACCAGGTCACTCTAGAGGAAGAGATGCTGATGGTAGTGCTACTTGGGCTTTATTTACTTCACCAACTCCAAATGCAGCTAATGCAAATCCAAAACCTGAATATGCTACTACGCCTATTTTTGATATTGTTCCAGGCTATCAAACAGGAAATATTAGTTTAAACATCAGTAGTCCTGATCCAAATGTTACCCTTTATTACACTAATAACGGAACCACACCTACTATTTCTTCAAATACTGTTTCTGGTCCAATCTCTATTAATACAAATACGGTAATAAGAGCTATTGCTATAAGCTCAGACCCTAATGTTCCTCATAGTTTTATTGAAACTAATACCTATTTTATTAATTCTACTCATACTGTTCCTATTGTATCTATATGTGGAGATGACATTTACAGCTTTATTAATGACCAGCACCCCAATGCTTTTTATGATAACTTTTTAGGTGCCATTGAATACTTTTCCAGTGCAGGTATTTTAATAGATGAAGGAGTTGGAGATTACAACAAACATGGTAATGATAGTTGGTCATATGATCAAAGAGGTATAGATTTTATTATGCGAGACCAACAAGGATATAACTATGCCATTCAACACCAAATCTTTAGAGGTAAAAACAGAGATGATCACCAAAGGTTAATCATTAAAGCTGCTGCTAACGATAATGTCTCTTTTGAAAATGGAGGCGCTCATATTAGAGACGCCTATGTACATTCCTTATCTCAAGTTGGTGGATTGAGATTAGACGAAAGATCATACGAACCATGTATTCTTTATGTCAATGGTGAATATTGGGGCGTTTATGAGCTTAGAGAAAAAGTGGGTGATAGTGATTTTTTAGATGAATATTATGATCAGGATGAAAAATACAACAACAGTCCTGAATTCATACAATTTTTAAAGACATGGGGTGGCACATGGGAACAATTTGGAGCTCCTTATGCCCAATCCGATTGGAATTCATTACGTAACTATATTCAAAGTAACAACATGACAGTTCAAGCAAATTTTGACTATGTGGATAGTCTTTACAACTGGAAAAGTTTGGTTGATTATTTCTGTTTGAATAGCTATACCGTTTGCATGGATTGGCTAAACTGGAATACTGCTTGGTGGAGAGGACTTGAACCCTCTGGAGATAAGAAAAAATGGAGATATGTTCTTTGGGATATGGATGCTACTTTTGGGCATTACATCAATTACACTGGAATTCCTAACCAATCTGCAAATGCAGACCCCTGTGATCCAGAGACTTTACCAGATCCCGGAGGACAAGGACATACTGAAATTCTTGTTAAATTAATGGACAACCCTACATTCTACCAATTCTATGTTTCTCGTTTTATCGATCTTGGAAACACCGTTTATAGCTGCGATTACATGATTAACCATTTAGATAGCTTAATTGCCATAATTGAACCTGAAATGCCTGGACAGGTTGCTAAGTGGGGAAGCAGCATGAATACATGGAATAATAATGTTCAGAATTTAAGAACTTTTATTAATGACAGATGTTTAGCCATTCAACAAGGAATGGTAGATTGCTATAATTTAGATGGTCCTTATGAAATCACATATGATGTAAACCCTGCTGGTGCAGGAGATATAAAAGTAAATTCAATATGGCTTAATAACTATCCTTTTATTGGTGATTATTATGGCGGAATTGACATTCTTTTAAAAGCAAATGCCAATACAGGATATATTTTTGATTACTGGGAATCATCCATTAGCGACCCATTTACATCACCCTTGGACTCATCTGACAATTCTTTCCAAATTACAGGCCCACAAAACCTCATTGCTCATTTTAGATTAGACGGAAATCCTCCTACTCCAACCTACGATGGAGTTAATATTCCTTCTGCATTTTCACCGAATGGAGATGGAAACAATGACCTACTTGACATTTTTGCTGGAGTCGATGTATTGAATTTTAGCATGGATATATATAATAGATGGGGACAGCTTTTATTTAATTCTAAATCTACCGATCAACTATGGGATGGATCTGTTAATGGAACACCTGTTAATTCTGGTGTTTATATTTACAAAATAAATGTAATCTATAACGATGGGAATTCTGAGGTTAAACATGGAAATATTACATTAATTCGTTGATGAAATGAAATTTATAATTCCCATTATATTTTTTCTATTTCCTATCTATATAAATGGGCAGGATATACATTTTACACAAACACCCATGGTCCCTCAATTGATCAACCCTGCTACTGTCGGTGTTTTTGAAGGATGGGAGCGAATTACATTATCAAATCGCAAACAATGGTATGGCATCCAGAATTCTTATTTCACTTCTCAATTTTCTTTTGATCTTAATTTATTAAAAAACGACAATGGCCCTAATAAAAGCTACCTAGGTTTGGGATTGTCTTTTTACAATGACATTGCAGGAGATGGGAAATTCGGCATCAATCAATTAAATATTTCAGTAGCTGGAATTATCCCTGTTGCTGAAAATCAAACTGTTTCTGCTGCTATTCAAATTGGAGGAGCCCAACGAAGTGGTAATATCAATTCTTTAATGTGGGGGAATCAATTCAATGGTACAGAGTTTGATATGCAAGCTCCATCTAATGAGTCCAATAGTATTTCATCCTATTTCCATGAAGATTTCGGGGCAGGTATTTTCTACAATTATAGAGGAACTAAAAGCACACTTATTAGAAATGAAATATCTAGTCTATATGCTGGAGCTGCGTTTTTTCACATTACAACTCCAAAATTAAAATACAATAACGGAACTTCTGACCAGCTTAATTCTAAAATAGTATTACATGGAGGTGCAGAAATTGACATACCTGGTTCTGAATGGTCTGCTGCTGGATCTTTTGTTTTTATGGATCAGGGACCTCATCAACAAACCATGCTGAATTTGATGATGAAAGCAAGAATGAAAAACGGTACTAAATATACAGGTGTATACAATGAATCCTATTTTGGTTTTGGACTTGTACACAGGTTTAAAGATGCTTTAGCCCCTCAAGTATTATTTGAATTTGGGAGCTACAAAATCGGAATTCTGTATGAGCTTACCGTTTCTAATTTAAGTGCAGCTTCTAAAGGAGGATTTGAGATCTCCTTTCAATGGGCAAATATGAGAAATGCATTATTTACTTCTAGAAGAACTAAAGGTCATAAAAGACAAAAACTTTAATGAATTAAATCAGAAGATTTATTTAATTCTTCCAATACATTGAATAAACAATCAATATCTTTCTGAGAATTGTAACACTGAACAGACATTCGAATGAATAATTGATCATCGGATTTCATTAATGGGATTTCAATTTTATATTTATTGAATAAAACCTCTTTTAATTTAATTTCATTATTTGATTTGATAGGCGCACTACACATTTGACCTAAAAAATCACTATTTAAAGGACAAATAGGTAAAGAACCCAATACACCACACAGACTTTCATAATTATCCAAAACTAACTTCTTACAATTTAAAGAAACCTCTAACCAATTATTTTCTTCTAAAAAGTCAATAGCTCTTGGAATAGTTAAAAATGCAGCTATGTCCCTTGTACCTTGATATTGATGATAATCTATAAATTTTGAATCAGAAGGATCATCACTTTCATAACCCCAACTAATGACCAAAGGGTCAAAGAGATCTTGAATTTTTTTATTGACATATAAAAAAGATGCCCCTTTAGGTGAAAGCATCCATTTATGACATGCTCCAGTATATATATCTACATTAAGATCTTTAATTTTTAATGGTATATGCCCTGGCACATGAGCACCATCTACAATAGTCATTAGCCCTAACTCTTTAGCCCTATCACAAATTTCCTTTACAGGAAGTATCAAAGCTGTTGTACTTGTAATATGACTTATAAAAAGTGCTTTAGTTTTATTTGTATAACCATTGAAAATCTCATTAACTATTTGCTCTTTATTACAAATAGGCAATTGAATTTTCTGCCTTATGTATTTAGCACCTTTCTGTTTACAATAATATTTCCATGTACGATCCATTGCCCCATATTCAAGATCTGTTGAAAGAATCTCATCCCCTGCTTTAAGATCAATACTTTTTGCAATGATATTAATAGCATAAGAAGGATTTGTAGTGTATACAAGATCTTCAGCAAAACAGCCAATATATTTAGCTAATCTTTCCCTGGCTTCCTTTAGTAATATAGGTGCTCTCTCTAACATAAAATGAACTGGACTTTTTTCCAATTCTAATTGCCATTTTTGATACTCATTAAAAACAGGTTCAGGGCAAGCTCCGAATGAACCATGATTAAGGTAAGTTAACTCTGGATTTAAGAGAAATAATGATTTTAAAGCTTTCATTTTATTGGCATCAAATAGTTGGATAAATTTATTCATTTAATGAAAATGATAATATGTCATTTTTACTTTTTATAGCATTTCCCCTAAAATTAGTATCTTAAGGGCTTCAAATAAGCATTTCATATGAGAAACATTTATAAGATCTTATTTCTTTTTATTCTAGGATTAATCCATTTTAATACCTATTCACAAATTTGCAATATTGATTACACATATACTCAGCCAGGAATCTACCCTGATTCAATGCCTACAGGATATGTTGGTCAACTTTACAACGAAGACATAACTTTTGTAATGCCCTTGGATACAATGGGTGCAACTATAACCAATTTTAATATAGTCAATCTGGCCTTGCCTGTTGGCCTTAATTGGGATTGCAATAATTCATCCAATGGATGTAATTACAATCCCCAAAATGACCAATATGGCTGTGTAAATATATTTGGAACTCCTTTGCTTGCTGGAAATTATGATATTGAAGTGAGTATTTTGGTAGATGTAGTTGCTTCAGGTCAAACACTCACTAACATACCTGTTTCCTTTTTCGTATTTATGGAAATCACAACAGGGTCACCAGGTGGCGGAAACACAGGCTTTACAATGAGTAATACTAGTGGATGTAGTCCTGTCACAATAGATTTTAACAATAACAATCTCGGTCAGCTAGCCTATTATTGGGATTTTGGAAATGGTAATACTAGCACACTTGAAAACCCTCCAAGTCAGCAATACAATAGTCCTGGTCAATACATTGTAAATTATGAGGCTTATAACAATTTAGACACTATTGATCTTTACACATTAACTAGTGTATCCATATTAAGTGTAACAGAAAGTTGGACAGGGGCACCATGGGGATGGGAGCTATTGAATGGCAATGAACCAGATCCTTATTTTATACTTTATGAAAATGGTAGCCTGATCTATCAGTCAAATTATGAGTACAACAATGACGGCCCCATAACATGGACAATGAACATTACCCTAGACCCTAATAACAGCTATGAAATAGCAGTAGTTGATGCTGACGAATCTGCCGCTGCCACTAGCACTTCTGAATTTACATACGGTGCTGATGATTTTATTGGCTCACATGTGATTAATTTTGGTGGGTGTGGAAACTGTAACGCAGGTAGCTATGCTGATGTCGGGTATAATATTGATTACCAACAAATTTACCCTGTTCCATCTATTCAAAGTATTGACACTATTAACATCTATGATTACCCTGGACAACCGAACATTAATTTTGATCCTGTCAACTTTGTTCTATCTACAGATTCTTCACAATATGGCTTACAATGGTATGCAAATGATACAATAATGGCTGGGCATACCAATCCAACAGATACTATTATTGAGACAGGCTATTACCATGTTGTTGCCTTTAATAATTTTGGGTGTGCTACTTCATCTGATACTATCTTTGCTGTTTACTGTGATACAAACATAATTGCATCTATAAATATGGATGTAAATCTTGATCTTTTCACAACTGCACCTACTGGCTGGACATTTCAATGGTATGATAATGGAAATTTGATCAATGGAGCAACAAACGACACCTACACTCCTAATCAATCTGGAAATTATACTGTAGTTATTACTGACCCTAATGGATGTGCCTTCTCCTCAACTACTTATGCTTACTCTGTCGGAATAGAGTCTAAAACAAATAACTTATGGTCTGTATATCCTAATCCTGCTAATCATACTATTAATATTATTCTTAGCAATACTTTAAGTACAGATCATATTGAAATCTATGATATTTCTGGTAGATTAATTGATAATTATTCTCTTAATGGAAATAATACTCAAGAATTAAATATCAGCAATTATTATGCTGGCACTTATTTAATTTTATTGAAAAGCAATAAAGGAATTCTTACTAAGAAATTCATTAAAAAATGATTTATTTAATAGGACTTAATCCGATATATTGATCATTAATCAAACTAACTTCATAAAGTTCTCTTCTAGGTTTGAATATTAGCTTATTATTTTCTGATGGTGGCTCCATATTCATATAATGCATTTCATTGTCAGTGTAATTAAACACAATAGTATTTTGATTCATAAACTCCCAAAACCCACTTAAACTTGACCATATTTGAGGACCTGTTCCACATAAGGGGTAATTACCTGCTGACAATTCACCATTGTTTTTTATTTGTATACTATATCCAGGCATTCTAAAATTTCTAGCATTAGTAAATACCATTTTATAAGAGGATAAAAGCTCTTTATTTTCATTTATATGATATTTATCTACTAAGATCCAATTATGGTTATTTAGTGTTAATTCAATCTCAGAATTACCCTGAGCATGAATATTTGACATTAAAAAAGGGAATAATAATAGAAAAAAGAATAATTTGATTTTCATGATTTTAGCAACTATATTTAATTACTATTACAACCAGAAAAACAATAAGTTCATTAGCTAAAAAATATACCTTTGTTAAATCCATCATTTTAAGAGCTTAAATGAAAAAGATATTAATCCTATTTATTTCCTTATCCTTATTTTTTAATGGGTTATCTCAACATTTCAATTTCAGAAATTTTAACCTTAAAGATGGCCTTCCACAAAATTCAGTATACAACATATTTCAGGATGATAAAGGATATATCTGGCTAGGAACACAAGGCGGTGTTGCCATTTTTGATGGTATAGAATTTACAGACTATAATCAAAAAGATGGAATCGCAGGAAACCATGTTACAAAAATATGTCAGGATAAAAACAAAAATATATGGTTAGGACATAGATATGAAGGGTTTACATGTATTAACAATGAAAAAACAATAAAAACTTTCCCTATTGAAGGAAAGTACAATTTAATAGCTACTACACCTTGGAATGATGGAATTCTCTCAATTATAAGATCTGAGGACTCCGTCTTAAATGTTCTATATTCATTGCAACATCTTATCTATAAGAATGATATAATTCAATCTAAAAATATTGAACTTGAAACAGCTTTTCAAAAAAACCAAATAAAATCTAAAGACGAAGAATTATTTCTTGCAACTAACAATGGATTACAAGTATTAAACAATGATCTCACCTTAAAAAGTGAATTATTTAAAGGAGAAAATATAACTGATTTTGATTGGAATGGAAATGGAGATCTCTATGTTTTAACTTCCAATAGAATAAAAATTTTAAGTGCTGACAAAATTGAAAAAGAAATATTATTAAATGATTCATATGAACAACTAATTGCATGTGAATCAGGGCAGATTTGGTTAAGTAATGACAAAGGCACCTTATCTATAATTGGAGATAAAAAACAAACCATCAATTCGAAGAATGGTCTTCCTAATAGTAAAATATACTGTATTCTTGAGGATAATGAAGGTAATATTTGGTTTGGATTTCATGGAAATGGATTATCTCAATTAGTGCCTGCTAATTTTGAAACATTCGATGAATCACAAGGAATCAAAAATGACCAGATATCATCTATTTGTATGGATGATTTATCTAGGTTATGGATTGCTGGCAAACAAACTATTGATGTATTAGAATTCCATCAGAACTCTAATTTTTCTTTAAAAAATGTAATTCATCTTTCTGACCTTATTGAGATTGAATTTGAAGATGTTAATTATATTTTTCAAGACAGCAGGTCACTAATGTGGTTGGGTACCGAAAATGGAGTTTTTATAATGGATAGTGAATTCAATATTATTAAACATCTTACAGTAAATAATGGGTTGTCGAATAATTTCATTATTAGTATCGCTGAAGATAAAGAGCATAATATTTGGCTTGCAAGCTTGTATCATGGTATCACGAAAATCGCTTTAGATAATAATGAATATTCATTAGAAGTATATGATAAGAATAATGGCTTATGTAGTAATTCTTTCTGGACTGTTTTTGTTGATTCTAAAGGGATAGTCTACTTTGGAAGCAATGACGCGGGTATCACCTACTGGAATGGTCATGAATTTAATCATATTAATGAAAATCAAGGTCTATTAAACCTTAGAGCTGGATCTATTACAGAAGACACACAAAACAATTTATGGATTGGATCAATAGGTGGAGGTATTTTTAAATATAACGGTGATAATTGCATACAATTTTCAAGTAAAAATGGATTAAGTTCAGATAATCCATATTTAGTAATAGCAGATAATCTAGGAAATATATGGGCTGGAACAAATACTGGTTTGGATATGATGCCAATTACTTCTATTCCTGACAATAAAAATGTAAACCTATTTAAGCATTATGGCTTAAATCAAGGTTTTTTAGGTATAGAATGTAATCAAAATGCAAAATTTAAAGACCAAAAAGGAAATTTATGGTTTGGAACAGTAAAAGGAGTGATTGAATGTAATTCAAATAACATAAGTGAAGACACAACTCCTCCCAAACTACACATTACCGAAAAGAAATTATTCCTTCGTGAATCAATAGCTGCATTAAAAAATGAATTTAAATACAACGAAAATTACATCACTTTTGATTTCATTGGACTACACTACACCAATCCTCATCAAGTAAAATACCAATATATGCTTGATAATTTTGATGAAAGCTGGTCACCATGGAGCAAAAACACAACTGCAACTTATTCCTATCTTCCACCTGGGAAATACATGTTTAAAGTAAAAGCAGCTAATGGAGATCTATATGAATCTGAAATAAAAACCTATGAATTTGAAATCACCCCCCCTTACTGGAATACAATATGGTTCTACTCACTTTGTTTTTTCTCCATTCTTATCATTTTTATTGTCATTATGCGTATTAGAACTCTTAAAATTCAAAAGGACAAATGGGTCTTAGAAAATAAGGTAGCCATAAGAACAAAAGAACTTAATTCTGAAAAGGAAATTGTAGAAAACCAAAAAGAAGTCATTGAATTAAAAAATAAAAACATTACAGATAGTATTCTTTATGCTAAAACAATTCAGGAGTCTGTCCTCCCAAATCATTCAATTCTTAACAACTACTTTGCTGATCATTTTATTTATTATGAACCTAGGGATATTGTAAGTGGTGATTTTTATTGGTTTAAGCAAAATAAAGATTACATGATCATTGCTACTGCCGATTGTACAGGTCACGGAATCCCTGGCGCCTTTTTATCTATGCTGGGTAGTGAGTTATTAAATCAGATAGTGCTAGACCCCAAAACAAAATCACCTGCAAAAGCCATCGAGTTATTAGATATAGGTATCTATAATGCAATGCATAAAGATGAAAATTCAATTAGACATGATGGTATTGACATCTCTATTTGTGTTTTCAATAAAAAAAATAATTCATTCCAGTATTCAGGAGCTGGAAGACCTATTATTGTTCTATCAAATGGTAAAATTGAGATCTACAATCCTATTTTATGTTCTGTAGGCGAAATGAACAAACGTGGAGAAAAGCCTATTGAAATCGATATACCTATTAAAAAAGGAGATAGGGTTTATATGTTTTCAGATGGTTACATAGATCAATTTGGAGGGGCAAAAAATAAAAAATTCCTTCAAAGAAGATTAACTGAAATGATTCTCAATTCAACAAATACTCCTCTTCATGAACAAAAAAATATATTCTATAATGCTCTACATGAATGGCGAGGAAATAATGAGCAAATAGATGATGTTTTAATAATGGCTGTTGAACTATAATTTTTTTAACCTAATTTATTCGTATTTTTCACAAAGCTACCTCCACATAAAACAAACTTTTATGGGAACATTAAAGCTTTTATTCATATTATTTTTTCTTTCTATTCAATTTAAAATGAATTCTCAATCATTTGAATGGGTAAATAAAATAGGAAGTAATGAAATAGATCAAATTAATGCAGTTTCAACCGATCAAAACGGTAACATATACATTACAGGAGCCTTTAAAGGCACTGTAGACTTTGATCCTGGTCCAAGCACTAATTCTATAACAGCAATAGGCGAAAGTGACATATTTATTCAAAAACTTGATCCCTCTGGAAATTTAATATGGGCTAGATCTATGGGAGGCAGTAATTTTGATTATGGACTTAATTTAACTGTTGATCTAAATGGAAATGTTTATACAACAGGTGTATTTAAAGGGACAGTCGATTTTGACCCTGGGAATTCTACTTTTGATCTAATTTCTAATGGACAATATGATGTGTTTATTCAAAAGTTAAATTCGTCTGGAGATTTAGAATGGGCAAAAAGTTTCGGTGGTTCTAATTTTGATTATGGAAGGTCAATCAAAATAGATCCATTTTCAAATATTTACATCACAGGCTCCTTTAGAAATACTGTAGATTTTGATCCTGGAAATGGGACCTATAATATCACTTCAGCAGGAGGAGAAGATATCTACCTTTTAAAACTGAACTTTTTAGGCAATTTTGTTTTTGCAAAATCAATGGGAGGAACTGAAAATGATGTTTCAAACTCTTTAGACATTGACAATCTTGGATTTGTATATTTAACTGGATCTTTCAAAGGAACTGCAGATTTTGACCCTGGAAATGGAACTAACAACCTAACTTCTTCAGGCGGTAGTGATATCTTTATTCAGAAGCTAAATTTATCAGGGAACCTTGTTTTTGTAAACCAAATAGGAGGAAATGGAGAAGATGGAGGCATAGAAATTCATATTGACCAAAACAACAACATCTATTCTACAGGATATTTTAGCTCTACTGTTGATTTCAATAACACTGTAAACAATTACACTTTAACTTCATCTGGCTATGAAGATATTTATATTCTAAAGCTAAATAGTTTAGGAAATTTTAGCTGGGCTAAAAGCATAGGCAGCCCTGATTTCAATAGAGGGAAATCTATTACCACTGACCAAAATGACAATGTATACATTACTGGGTTTTATAGAGGCTCTGTGGATATAGACCCCGGCCCAATTGTCAATAATATTTTTTCCAATGGTTATCAAGAAGTTTTTATACTCAAATTAGATGAATACGGTGATTTTAAATTTGGCTTATCATTAGGTGGGAATGGAGATGATTATGGAAATGATATTCATGTAGACATTAATTCAAATATTATAATTGCTGGTGATTTTCAAGAAACAATTGATTTTAATCCAAGTAGTGTATTAGAAGAAATAACATCCGAAGGTAACTTTGATGGATTCATCTTAAAATTAGGGACCTCTTCATGTTTTCCTGATGCAATAAGCCCAGTTCATTTACAATTAACACTAGATGAAAATTGTGCAGAAACAACATGGGATATTAAGGCACAAAGTGGCCTAACACTACACAGTGGAGGACCCTATAATTGCGACCCTAATGGTGGGGGAACTCAGGCAAATACTACTATTAATGACACACTTTATTTACTACTTTTTGAATGTTATCAGTTTAATATTTACGATTCTAATGGAGATGGCCTAAGTAGTGGAAGTCAAACAGGTGGAAATAATGGGTCATGGGAACTTTCCGACCTAAATGGACTTACTATATCTTCTGGTAATGGAAATTTTGGACATCAGGATTCTAGTGAATTTTATATCAATGCTGAAATTACTTCCGATAGAAAATTGAATACGTTAAAAAATAGTATTAAAATATATCCAAATCCAGCAAAAAATAAGGCAACTATTGAGCTACTAGAAAGTTATTCACTTATTAATGAAATTAAAATCATTGATATTAATGGAAATATAATTTTAAATCAACAAAACATAAGATCATCGACATGTATTTTAAATACAGAAAGCCTAGCAAAAGGACTGTATATTATAAATACAAAAACTACTAACAAGAAAAATTTATACAAATTATTAATTATTAATTGATTATATTAATAGGCAAGCATTTGATATCATTATGACTCCATTTGAAAAACATAGACATAACTACATGCTATATGGAGCATTATTTGGCTTATTTTTTCCAGTAATAGCTATTGTTATACTATTAATTGAAAAAAATTCTTGGTCAATTAATCAAGTAGTTTTACTTCATCAAGAATCAGCATTATTATGGATCATTGACACTGCTCCTATTTTCTTAGGTCTTTTTGCCTCTTTTGCAGGTCAAAAATTAGATGTCCTAAACAAAAAACAAAATGAACTTCAAGAAAAATACCTTGAGAATATTAAATTAAAGGAAGTCGCTGAAAATGCAATTGAAATAAAAACTGAATTTTTCACATCTATGAGTCATGAATTAAGAACACCTCTTACTTCTATTATAGGATATAATGAATTACTTAGTGAAAATGCACTATCAAAAAAACAAATAGAATACAATAATATCATTAAAGAAGTATCCTATTCAATGCTTGACATTGTTAACGACCTACTAGATACTTCAAAAATTGAAAAGAAAAACATCACACTTTATAATGACAATTTCAATATTAACGAAACCTATATTATGGTTTGCAAATCCCTAAGGTCTATTGTTAATAAAGAAGTAGAATTTACATTCGAAACAGATTTTCAAAATAAATATGTATATGGAGACATAAACAGAATCAAACAAATCTTTAGAAATCTAATAGGAAATGCAATAAAATTTACGGATAAAGGCTCTATACATTCAAAATTAAAGATCAATGAGATTGGGAGTGACAATATTAAAATTGAATTTGAAGTAGTTGATACAGGGGTGGGTATAAGAGAAGAATTTTTAAAAGATATTTTTAAACCCTATAATTTAATTGAAGATAAAAAGAAGTCTGGAATACTTAGTACAGGTTTAGGTCTATCTATCACTAGTCAGTTGGTAAAGCTAATGAATGGTGAAATAAATGTCTCTAGTAATTTTGGTTATGGAAGCACTTTCAGCTTTTTTATAACTCTAAAAAAAGGAATAAAAACAAATCCTGAAGGTAATGGTAAAATGAATTTTAAAGACTTAAAAGGAAATGGAACTGTGCTATTAGCTGAAGACAACAAAATGAATCAAACCTTAATTACAAAAATACTTAATGACTGGAACCTCCAAGTAAATATTGCCAATGATGGAAAAGAAGCATTATCACTACTTAAAAAGAACAATTTTGACCTTATTCTAATGGATGCTGAAATGCCTATAATGGGAGGTTTTGAAACTTCTGAAAATATCAGAAAATCTAAATTTAGTTTTTCAGAAATCCCTATTGTTTTTTTAAGCGCCAATAAATTTGATGATGAAAATATGCTCAAGGAAAAATATGGAGTCAAACATTTCTTAACTAAACCATATAACTTGACAAATCTATCCAATGCTATAAATGATTACATTGTATTATCTTAATCTGATAAAATACCGTTTATTAATAATAATTCTTTTTCCTTTATTGACTATCAATGTTAAAGGGCAATGTAATGGATCAGCCTTATTGTGCAATAAAAAATACAATGAAGTAGCTTACCTTACAACACACAATGCATATAATTCTGGAGAAGACAACTTTAGTCTACCCAATCAAAATTTCAACATTACTTCACAGTTAAATAATGGGGTAAGAGCATTAATGATAGATGTTTATGATGTGCTTGGCACCCCAACTGTATACCATGGAACATCAATATTAGGATCTGCACCTTTTTTAGATTATTTATCTGACATTAAAACCTTTTTAGACCTTAACCCAAGTGAAATAGTAACCATAATTTTGGAATGTTATATTTCTGCTAATGAAATTGAGTATGAGCTTACTCAAGCAGGATTAATGCCATTCCTGTACTCTCATACTACTGGAAACAGCTGGCCTACCTTACAAAACATGATTAATAATGGTGAACGATTAGTTATTTTTTCCGATGTCGATGATGCAAGTGCAAATCAAAGTTGGTACCATTATGTATGGGATCATGCTGTAGAAACCCATTACACCAATCATAGTCAAAATGATTTTAGCTGCGATTTCAACAGAGGAGATTCAATCAACGATCTTTTTATTTTAAATCATTTTGTAACTAACAGTGTACTTGGAACTGGAGATGAAGCTCAATCAGCTATTGTAAATGCTAACCCTTATTTCATCAATAGAGTGCTACAATGTCAACAGGAAAAAAACAAATTTCCCAATTTTATAACTGTTGACTTTTATGAACTAGGAAATTGTATTGATGTAGTAGATCAGGTCAATGGCATTATCACTTCGATTGACCCCGAAAAAACACAGCTATCTGAAATGATCAAAGTTTTTCCAAATCCATCGAAATCAAATTTCTCATTAGAATTAAATAAAAAGATCAAGCCTCCTTTGGAGATTAAAATAGTGAATCATCAAGGAAAAGAAATTCATGCGATTTCTAATATACTTGAAAGAAAAATAAATATTACATATCCTCTGGACAGTGGTTTTTATTATATAATTCTTATTGACAAAAAAAACAGAATTTATAATCAAAAGATCATCAATATCAACTAATAATGAAACACCTCAAATTCATAAGTATTTCTATTATTTTAATATCCCTTTTATTTTCATTTAACTCCTGTAAAAAAGGATATATGGACCGTTATGGTCCTTTTTATGTTTCTAATGACACAACTGTTGTAATGGATGGAGACATGGGAAGTAGAATTGACCAACAATTTGAAAAATTAATTGAAAATTACCCTAATATTAGATTAATAATAATGGAAGATTGCCCTGGATCTAGAAATGATGAAGAAATGTTCAAAGCTGCTCTCAATTTAAAAGATCACGCCATTAACACACATTTACCTCCAAGTGGAAAAATACAATCTGGTGCAGTAGATCTTTTTCTTGCAGGTACTGTCCGAACAATGGAAACTGGAGCTAAAATAGGTGTTCATGCATGGAGTGATGGTAGTAGTGAGGCTACTGATTATCACACAGAACATGCTGAGCATAAACCTTATATTGACTTTTATAAAAGTATTGGTTTTTCAGATCAAGAGGCAGAAGACCTTTATTTCTTTATCATTAATGCTGCTTCTGCTGATAATATTCATTGGATGACACAACAGGAGATCATAGATTACAATATGCTAACAAATTAATTTTCTACAATGGGAAAGCATGTACTATCCAAGTCTACTTTCATAAGAGGATTAAAATGTCATAAATCTCTTTATTTAAATAAACACAATAAGCACCTTAGAGATGAACTATCTGAAATGCAATTGGCTATTTTTGAGCAAGGCTCAAAAGTAGGTGAGCTAGCACAAGATTTATTTCCAGATGGTATAGATTGTACTTCAAAAAGTTATTATGATTTTAGTGAGGCTTTGAATAAAACCAAAGAGCTCATTAAAAATGGGCAAAAAGTAATCTATGAAGCAGCTTTTCAATTTGATGGTGTTCTTGCTATCCTTGATATTCTTGTTAGAGATAAAGATGGATGGAAAGCATATGAAGTAAAAAGTTCTACAAGTGTTTCATCTACTCATATTATGGATGCAACAATTCAAACTTATGTCATTCAACATTCAGGTATTGAATTAAAAGATGTATCCATAGTTTATATTAATAACCAGTATAGAAGACAAGGAAAATTAAATTTAAAAGATCTTTTTGGTATTGAATCTGTATATAAACAAGTTTTAAGTTTACTTCCAACAATTCCTAATCAAATTAATGAGCTAAAAAAAGTTTTGACTAAAACTGATACTCCAAATATAGATATTGGTTCTCATTGCACTTCTCCATATAATTGCGATTTTAGAGAGCATTGCTGGAATCATGTACCCTCCTATTCAATTTTTGATATTTCAAATTTAAATCTGGAAAAAAAGTTTGAACTCTATAAAAAAAATATTTTAGACTTTAAAGACATCCCTTCCACTTTTCATTTAAGTAAAAACCAAAAAATACAAATTGAATGTGAATTAGAAGACAAAACTATAATTAACAAAACTGAACTTTCAAAATTCTTAAATGACCTGAAATATCCATTGTATTATTTAGATTTTGAAACATTTAGTACAGCCATTCCAATTTTTAATAACACAAAACCGTATCAGCAATTGTTATTTCAATATTCACTTCATGTACAAAAATTAATTAATGGCACTGTCTCTCATTTTGAATATATAGCAAATCCTGATGGAAATGACCCCAGAAAAGAGCTTATTAATCAGCTTATTAATGATTGTAAGACAGAAGGGGATATTTTAGTATATAATATCAGTTTTGAAAAAGGAAGGTTAAAAGAATTAATAAATATATTTCCTGAATATAAAGACCAAATAGAGAAGATCATACATAGATTAAAAGACCTTATGATCCCTTTTCAAAAGAAATGGTATTATACTAAAGAGATGAAAGGTTCCTATTCTATAAAAAAAGTACTACCAGCTTTAGATAATGAACTTACCTACAATGAACTTCAAATTCAAGATGGAGGGCTAGCCAGCCATACTTTTACACAATTAATAACAAATAAGGAGAATAAAAAATTTGAATCTGTACGAAGGGATTTATTAGACTATTGTGAAATGGATACGTTAGCCATGGTGAAAATAGTTGAAAAATTAAACTCTAAAATTTAGTACTCTTATTAAAAATAATATATTTTCAATCCATAAAAAATTTTATTTTAGTAGCATCAAATGGAAAAATGGAAAATTGATATAGAAGCCAAAAACCTTACAAAATATGAAAGGCTTTGTATAAAATTAATTGAAAATTACGCCAGCAAAAACAGGCAAAATATTGACGTTTTTGAAGAAAGACAGATCAAACAACTACTCTCTAGAATGTTTAAAAATGAATATGAATATCTATTAAATGAACCTGAAGATTATTTTGAATTATATGGTGATGATCATTTAATGAATTAAAAATCAACTATTAATTATTTAAGTAAAATACATGCTTTAAATGAACATTTTTCTAATGATCTAATCAGCATGTTTTACCAGGGAATGTTCTCAGATTCATTTTCTGAGCACATCGTTGCTTTAACTGAGCACGACAATCATAAGTCAGTTAAAAAAAGACTGTCATTTTTGATGATAGAAGTTTTTCAAAACATTGTAAGACATGGAGGCCAAGAAGAAAAAAGCAATGACTTTTTTGGTGTAAGAAGTATTGAGGATAGTTTAAATATTTTTTCATCTAATCGAATAAATAAAAAAGCACATGAGTTTTTAAGCTCAAAGCTGAAAGAATTAAATAAACTTAATGCTGATCAGCTTAAAACTCTTTATAAAGAAATACTTCAGTCTGGACAATTTTCTGACAAAGGAGGTGCTGGATTAGGCTTAATAGACATGGCAAGAAAGTCCGGAAACCCCATTCAGCATAATTTTGAACCCTTAGAAAATAATGATTTTCAATTCAATTATCAGCTTGACCTTTCATCTGAAAGAGGGGTTGAATTAACTAAACACCAAAAAATAAATATTGAAGACAATATTCAATCATATAATGATATTAATGACAATGATCTTGTCTTTTTTTTCAAAGGTGATTTCTCAAAAAACAACACTCAATCTCTTTTAAATATACTAAAAGCAAATACACAAACTTATTCTAAAAATGAGGAGTTCAATAATTTTCGAATTTTTCATTCTGGAGTTGAGCTTATCCAAAACATAGCAAGACACGGAAAATCAGTTAATGAATACATAGAGGGTGTCTTCTGCTTATTTAGAGTAAATTCAGGAGTCTATATTTGCACAGGAAATTCATTGAAAACTGGAGATTACTCCACTATGGAAATGCATATCAATAAAATCAATGAATATTCTAAAGATGATCTTAATAAAGTATATTTAGAAACATTAAAGAAAAATGCGCTAAATGATGATGTTAAAGCAGGTGTTGGATTAATTGATGTAAGGAGATATAATCAATCATTTATTGATTATGAAATAAATAATAAGGACAATGGACTCTATTTAAAAATGGGAGTTTTTATTCCAATATATAAATAAACTATTATGGCTGATTTGGGTGATACAATAATTGAATTTAATGAAGACAAAGGTTTACTGAAAATTTCAGGAATATCTATGATGGAAGATGCCTTAGAATTCTATGTTGAAACTAAAAGTAAAATTGATGGCTTTTTATCAAGCTCAGCCACCAACCTTACAATAGAATTCGAATTGACCTATTTCAATTCTTCTTCCGCAAAACAATTTATACAAATTCTCACAAAATTAGAAGGTGATAAAGGAAATGCTATATGGAAATATCCAAAAGATCACAGCATCATGCATGACAGAGGAAAAGAATTGGAAATATTAGTAGATGTTCCTTTTGAATTTATTGCTATCTAAACTTGAAATCCCAATACCAAAATATCATCAATTTGCGGTAAATCTCCTTTCCAAGAATTAAATTTGTTCATTAGAAAAACATCTTTTGATTCTACAGCACTCAAACTATCCATTAAATTATCTTGGAATAATTTCATCCCCATTGAAGTAATATCCTTTCCTCCTAACTGGTCATAGTATCCATCTGTATACATAAAAACCCAATCGTTTTTATTTAACTCAATAGAATGTGTTTTAAAATCCCTTTTAAGTAATTGACTTTTTTTTGAATAAGACCCTCCAACTGAAAATATTTCTGCATCAAAGTACCTTACCTGGTTATTCTTCAAAATCATAATTCCATTACGTGCTCCACTAAATGACAAGGTTCTATTTTCTGTATTGAATACACATAATGCAATATCCATCCCATCTTGAATCACTCCACCACTTTTTTGATCTAACACCCTTACAATCTCATTATTCAGTTCTTTTAAAATATCACCCGTATTCAACTTATTCTCATCAACGATTTTGTCTAACAATAAACTACCCATCATACTCATAAAACCTCCAGGAACTCCATGACCTGTACAATCTACAGTAGCAATAACACTTAT
>Ga0209992_10000212_pt1 | contig 82207 bp, 75 predicted proteins | sample 2SBtaG_2_FD_182564 | JGI IMG/M metagenome (GOLD analysis project Ga0209992, IMG submission 182564) | Deep subsurface microbial communities from Kolumbo volcano to uncover new lineages of life (NeLLi) - 2SBTROV12_ACTIVE470 metaG (SPAdes)... | ecosystem: Environmental > Aquatic > Marine >... | reverse complement strand
TGCGCGATCAGTGAGTAGGTCTACGACCTTGCCTTTACCCTCGTCACCCCATTGAGTGCCGAGTACCACAACGTTCTTTGCCATGAATCATATGTGTAAGAAAATTAGGCGGGGATTCTACAAAATTATAGGGCTAGGATCACCCCTTTTTTCGAACAAAAATGCGACTATTTAAATTTTATTTTTGATACGTACACTAGGTTTTATAACAAGCGGTAAACGTAATCTAATGCTACTTGGCGTTTAACGTAATTCAAAAAGCCGTCTAAAATGCTAATTTATAAAGCATTCCATTTACAGTGCTACTGAAAACCTGAACAAACGGTCTATCAATTGCCTCTATTATTTTCAGCAAAATACCCGCTTACCGCCACGTTACGCAGCGGCCGTTTAGCTAAAATAAAACAGCAGTAACGCGCCAATGATGACCAGCGCACCTCCAATTTGGCGAAGTTGATTACTTGGTTGCTGGCTTATTTGCAGTAAATAGTTGCGCCATTTGTTAGGAAAAAGAAGTGGGCCGATTCCCTCAATTATTAACACTAATGCAAAAGCGGGTAAAAGCCACTCCATGAAGCAATCCTCTATTGTGTGTGAGCAATGTTTTTATGCCATTTTTGATAGGGCGGACAAATCGATATAGTCGCTAGTGTGGTAAAGGCCAAAGCCAAACCGTAAACGGTTACCGCGATAGTCGGTAAGAATATCGTTAGCTTTAAGCGTTAATGCCAGCGCCTTTGTAATGTTAGCGTCATCGAGTTCAAAAGTAAGAAAATGTCCCCTGTTAGATGCATCGATAACGGCTAAATGCTGCTCGTTAAGCAACGGGTGATTACACGCTGCAAGTTTATCTAAAAACGCACGCTGGATTGCCATCACATAGGTGTCAATTGCCTCAACGCTGATATCGTTTTCTTCAAACATGCGAAGCACGGCTCTCAGCCTATATAATGCCGTGAAGTCCATGGTTGCGCCGGCGAAACGCATTCCATCTACACTGTACTGCACGCTTTCTTGCCCCCCAGTGTTGCGAGGCTTGTCCAGTTCACCAAACTCAGCGAACCAGCCTGTGTAAACGGGCCTTAAATTACACCCAATAGGCACATGAGCAAAGCAGGCGCCTTCTCCCGCCTGTGCATACTTATAACTGCCGGACAAATAAAAGGCACGATGCGCGATGTCAGCCAAGTCAGTAGGCTTCGCCATGAAGCCATGGTAGCCATCGACCACTATGATGGTGTTGTCATTTAAAACGCTATTCACAATGGCTGAAACATCATCCACCACATACCCAGAGTTAAAGAAAACCTGACTAAAAAAGACAAGTTCGGGATTGTGCTCGGCTATGGCAGCTTTAAAGCGTGAAGTAAACGTGGCATAAGGTTTAGTCGGAACCGTCACTAACTCTATCAAACCTTGCTCTTGCATTCGGCTAGCTTGACGTTGAAAGCTGTGAAATTCACTGTCTGTTGAGACCACTTTGTATGGAGTACGACTATCAATACAACTCATTATTCGATAGAGCAACTCGTGCGTATTGGGCGCAAATACAATTTGCTGGGGCGCGCCGGTATTAAGGATACGGCTTATGCGCTGCTGCAATTCTGGTACTAGAGTTTCAAAAAAGTATCCCCACTTTGCGTCTACGTATTTAGCGCTATCATCCCAGTACGCTAGCATTGCGTCGCGTGTGCAGTCAGGCCAAAAATAATGACTGTGACAAGCATAATGTTGTTTGTTTTTGTTCGCGTTAAGAAAACCTGAGTAAAATTGCTGATATGCCATGGTCATTACCACTGTGAAAACCGTATCAAATATAAAAGTCGACTAAACACTATCAAACTTCTGCTTTTTACGCATGAATCTAGCAGCGGGCCATCACATTTATTTACAAATTAAGTGTAAATACTTTTGCCCAATTTAGTGTGCTTAGTGGTATTTCTTATAGCTGCCGACCGGGTGCAAATTTAAATAACTCTGCTATAACCTTATAAGTGGATGTCGTTTTTTGAGAGAGTAGATATCCTCGACACCACGAAGACAAACATAAAAGGTATTTTATGCGTTTCCCTAAATACGGAAATTACTCGCTGGACATTTCAGGTAATGTGCTTGAAGTGTTTGCGACAGGCGCGTGGAACTTGAAAACCACCGAGTTCTTCATCGAAGAAATGCACGACCTTGTCGGTAGCTTCAATGGCGAACCGTGGGCAGCCTTGATGGACGGACGACGCTGGGTTCTCTCAACCATTGAATGCCAAACCCGTTTAGCGGATTCAATCAAAGTAAATATTGAACACGGTTTAACCCGCTCTGCGTATGTTTTAGATAGCGGAATGGTAAAACGCGCCCAGTTAGAGCGAACCCATCCTTCTAGGGCTCGCGATTTTAAAGGGAAAAACTATGAGCGCGAATACTTTCGAAAGTACTTTGAAGCGCTTAATTGGCTACATAAAGAAGGGTTTTCCCCTATTACCAACACCTAGTTCTTTTCACGTCGCCAGTTGCGCATTCAATAGCTGTAAGCAGTAGTAAGTCTATTTAGTAAAGCAGGCTATATACTTTTCGGCGATACTCGGATTTAAGCGGATCACCATCTGCTAACGCATTCATCATATCCATCATTAGCTTTCTAGCGTCACCAAACCCTAACTCTGTTTTTAATACGCTATAAAGCAGCGCTAGCGCGTCTTGTGCTTTATTCGCTTGCTGTAGCTGTATCGCTAAATCAATTTTAAGCTGAAGATCGTCAGGGTTTGCTTCAACAGCAGCTTGAAGCTGTCTAATTTCAGGCGTATCTGCCGCTTGCTCTGCAAGTTCAATTTTACCCGCTAAGCTTTTATACCGTGAATCCTGGTCAACAAGTTTAATATCCTCAAGCAGTGCTTTTGCTGTATCAATTGACCCCGTTTCAATGTAGCAGTCAATAAGCATGTACTTGGCGTTTACATTGTCAGGATTAAGAGAAAGTGCCTCTTTCGCTGCTGGCAATGCTTCGGCGTACTCTCCCTGCTGAATAGCTTTCCCTGCTGTAGCGAGAAGCTCGTCTTCAGGGTTAGGCAGATACTTTGTTAGCATCTCTCGAATTTGTTGCTCAGGCTGCACTCCAGCAAAGCCATCTACTGGCTGACCATTTTGTACTACCATCACTGTAGGCAAGCTTCTGATACCAAATTGCGCCGCTACTTCTTGCTGCGCTTCACAGTCAACTTTCGCCAATATTAGATGCTGGCTGTATTCACCGGCCAGTTTTTCCAAAATAGGCATTAAATCTTTGCACGGCTCACACCAGTCAGCCCAAAAATCAATGAGTACCAGCTTCTCTTGAGAAGCCTCTACTATGATTTGCTGAAAGTTTTCTACCGTAATATCAACAATAGTTGCTTGGCTATTTGCAACGAGATTTTCCATAACGCAGGCCTTTAATTTCTTGTATTGTGAGGAATATGGGGCAGTCGAGCTGAAATTACAAGGTTAGTAGTCAGTGAATAAGGCTGACTGTGACAGAATAGAAACATCGCATTGTCGTTTTAGCGACAATTAATACCCCCACAAAATGTTAACCTAATGTAAAATTAACATATCGCATCCTTTCCGTGGGGGGTTTATGACGACTCAAACCAGCGAAAACACGCATTTCACTTCATTTAAAGCGTTTTACCCTTTTTACTTAAACGAACATAAAGATGGAACTTGCCGCACCTTACATTTTATTGGCTCATGGCTGATCATTGGTGTGATTGCTTTGGCAATTTATACCGCTAACTGGCCACTTTTATGGCTTATACCTGTTATAGGTTACGGTTTTGCCTGGGTCGGTCACTTCTTTTTTGAAAAAAACCGCCCCGCTACGTTCAAGCACCCACTTTACAGCTTGATGGGCGACTGGGTGATGTTTAAAGACATCTTAACTGGAAAAATCAGTTTGAAGGGCGAGTAAGTCAAAAGCGTAAATTTCGCTTTAACATGTAAATAGGAAGCTTTACCGCACATACTTTACATATAAGAAACGAAAGCGATATGGTTAGTCGTGTACCCTGTTGAAGGGCAATGCCATTAATTCAACAGTTAAGTGTAACAAATACCTAACCTATCGCGCCCCGCGCAACAACAATAATAAAGGAACCGACATGTTTGCGTCACGTTTCTCCACTCGCCCTTTTCGCAAAGGCCTGGTGGTAACCTCAACAGCATTATCCTTCCTCTTTTTGGGTGTTAGCCAAGCTAATGCAATACAAGGGTCTCAACCCGATACCCATACTCCACCGGCTAATGCACTCACCTACGACGATACATTCAACCTAGAGTTTGTCGCCAGCCCGCAGTTTATCGATAAAGAAACCGTGGTTTATTCGCGCCAGAGCATGGATATTATGACCGATAGTCGGCAGAGCAGACTGTGGCAAGTAAACATAAAAACAGGTGAACACCGCCCGTTTATCGGTTTAGACGAAAACCTTTCCCAAGCCACGCTATCGCCAAATGGAAAAATGGTGGCGTATACTAAATCGGTAAACGGTCGTGCCCAGCTACACCTTTATTACTTAGATACCATGCAGTCGGTGCGCTTAACTAATACCAGCGAAACGCCCCGTCAGTTGACCTGGTCGCATGACAGTGAAGCCCTAGCCTTTACGTTATTTACCGAAGAAAAACAAAAGCCGTTATTTAGCGCGATGCCGAGCAAGCCAAAGGGCGCAAAGTGGGCAGACAATGCTAAGTATATTGATAGCGTTCAATACCGTGGCGATGGCAGAGGCTATCTGCGCGAAGGCTTCGACCAAATCTATGTGCTGCCTGTTGATGGTGGTACACCGCGCCAGTTGACCAAAGGCCACTTTCCAAGCGGCGGTACCCTTTCTTTTTCTAAAGACAATGATTGGATTTACTTTGCCTCACCTCAGCGCGAAGACTATGCGCTGAAACCACTGTTTAGCGATATATACAAGGTTAACGTTAGCTCTGGAGCCGTTGAACAGGTTACCGATATAGCGGGCCCTGAAAGTAGACCTACGTTAAGCCCAAGTGGTAAATATTTAGCTTTTACCCAACTAAATGATAGAAAGCTTTCTTATCAAAACGGTGACCTTTTGGTACTTGAGCTAGAAAGCGGTGAAATAACGCGCCTCACTTCATCTTTAGATAGAAGCTTGGGCAAGTTTGTGTGGCGTAAAGACAGCCGAGGTCTGATGTTTTCATACCTTGATCATGGCGAAACCAAGCTGGCAACGGTGAACTTAACAGGAAAGGTTAGGAAGCTAGACGTTACCCTTGGTGGGCAAGCGTTTGGCCGCCCTTATACCTCTGGCGACTTCGCCCTAAGCGAAAAAGGCGATATCGTATTTACCACAGCAGCGCGTACCATGCCTGGCGACTTAGCACTTTATCGAAAAGGGAAAAGCGCCACAAAACTTACCGACTTGAACAGTGACGCCTTGGGTCATAAGGCGCTTGCGCAAGTGCAAGACCTCACCGTAGCTTCAAGTGTTGATGAGCGCCCTATTGACGCATGGATGGCCTTACCCCCCGGCTTTGATAGTAGTAAAAAGTATCCGCTTATTTTAGAAATTCACGGCGGACCGCATGCCGCATATGGCCCCCATTTTGCGATGGAAGTCCAGCTTATGGCGGCGCAGGGTTACGTGGTTGTTTGGTCGAACCCAAGGGGCAGCAGCTCTTACGGTGAAGACTTTGGCAACCTCATTCACCATAACTATCCCTCGGAAGACTTTAACGACCTTATGGACGTCGTCGATGCAGTCGTTGATAAAGGCTTTGTGGATGCTAACAATCTATTTATTACCGGTGGCTCTGGTGGCGGTGTGCTAACAGCCTGGTCTATTGGTAAAACCGACCGTTTCAGCGCTGCCGTAGTGGCTAAACCCGTTATCAATTGGGTGAGCTTTGCACTCACCGCTGACGCGTACCCGTTTTTCAGTCAATACTGGATGGCGGATATGCCGTGGAATATCGCTGATAAACTTTGGAAACGCAGCCCATTAAGCTTAGTGGGTAATGTCACTACCCCAACTATGCTACTGACCGGCGAAGCCGATTATCGAACGCCGATAAGTGAGTCGGAACAGTATTATCAGGCGTTGAAACTGCAGGGTATAGATGCGGCAATGGTACGTATACCTGGTGCATCCCACGGTATTGCTAGCCGTCCGTCTCGTTTAATACAAAAAGTAGGAAATATAATGGCGTGGTTTGAACGCTATAAAAAAGATGAGGGTGGTAAATAGTGTATTCACCATTTAAAGGCGCCTAAGGGCGCCTTTATTGGTTTCGGTATAAAGCTACTTAGTGAGCTTCAACACTTTGCCATTTGGAGCGTCGGTTAACAGGTAAATAGCACCTTCAGGGCCAACTTCCACATCGCGAATACGTGCGCCGTTGTCGCGCAGATATTCAAACTGCTCGCCCGGCTTACCGTCTGCTACGTGAATGCGGCGAAGGTGAGTGAACTTCAAAGAACCAACCAGCACATCACCATTCCACTCTTTAAACATATCGCCTTGGTAGAAAGTTAATCCACTTGGCGCTATGGATGGGTCCCAATATACCCAAGGCTGCTTCATGCCGTCCATATGCGTTTTATCACTAATGATGTCACCGCTGTAGTCAATGCCATAGGTAATTTCAGGCCAGCCGTAGTTCGCGCCATTTTCCAATATATTAATTTCGTCACCGCCTTTCGGACCGTGCTCCATTGCCCATACAGCACCGGTGTCAGGGTGAATTGTTACGCCTTGGATATTGCGGTGACCATAGCTAAATACTTCTGGTGCGTTGCCGTCAGTGAACGGGTTATCCTTTACCGCGCTGCCATCGCGATCAATGCGCACGACTTTGCCAAAGTGGTTATCCGTATTCTGCGCTTCCTTCATGTATTTGTAGCGATCGCCCATAGCAACGTATAGGTACTTATTGGCATCAAATGCTAGGCGGCAACCAAAGTGAAATCCGTTATCAACAATAGAGTCGGCGCTAAATATCACGTTGACATCTTCTAGCCCGGTATTCGTTAACGTGGCTTTTGCCACACTACTGCTGCTACCTGTTTTACCTTCTACATCACTGGCTTTGCTGAAACAAAAGTAAATGGTGTTGTTGCTAGTAAAATCAGGGTCGATAGTGATATCAAGCATGCCGCCTTGATTTTGCGCTACCACCTTGGGCACGTTCGCTAACCGTCCTGACAACTTACCGTCTTTTGTCAGTCGCTGAATACCTCCTGCGCGCTCTGTGACCAACATGTCGCCATTAGGCAGAAAGGTCATCCCCCAGGGGTGTTCAAGCCCTTCAGCAAGGGTGGTTACCGTAATATTTTCGTCGGTGATACCGTGCTCATGGCCTTCATGAGCAAAAAGAGACTGGCTTGCAGATAGTGCTAATGCACAGGTAATAGAGCGGGTTAACGTGCTCGTTAGATTGCGCTTTAATACCGCGCTAATTGATGATTTCATCGCTGGGGCCTCGGTGTTTATTCGGTTTTTATTTTTAGCGTGCGTTTCTGTTTAGCGGCCTAGTATACAAAAAAGGGCACAGCGCTGCTGTACCCTTTGTGTTGTATCCACGCTTTCATGCGATTAAGCAAGAAATAAGCGTGCAAACCCGATTAACTACGATCAAAAATTACTTTTTACGTTATTTCGGCAGTGTCGCGCGAAGCATCCAAGCTGTTTTTTCATGCACTCGCATACGGTCGCCAATTAAAGCAGCTGATGACTCATCGTCTGCGTCCTGTGCTAGCTTCAATGACTCGCGACAGGTTTTTACAACTTGCTCGTGACCATGTGTAAGTAAGCGAACCATTTCAGTTGCTTCTGGTACACCTTCTACTTCTTCAATTGAGCTAAGCTCTGAAAAAGATTTATACGTACCTGGTGCAGAAACACCTAAAGTACGAATACGCTCTGCAATTTCATCCACGGCTTCAGCAAGCTCAGTGTAATGCTCTTCAAACATTAGGTGTAATTCACGGAACTGAGGACCTTCTACGTTCCAGTGAAAGTTATGCGTCTGCAAATATAAGGTGTAAGAATCAGCCAATAACTTCTTAAGGCCTTCTGCTACTGCGTTACGATCGCTCTCAGAAATACCAATATCAATCTTGCTCATGTCACACTCCTTTTCGTTAAAACCTTTTTAGGTTTCGAGTTGGCCAGTTCGTTGGCCCTACAATATTTGAACCTAAACACTATAACTTAATAGTACTACAGAAATTTTGATTTAGATTAACGGTTTAGTTAATTGTGCTCATCGCAATTATCGATGAGTAACTCGCCTTCTATATCGACGGCGTTATTAATGATGGTGGTGATGCCCTTTTGCTTCGTCTTTTTTGACGGGTAATACCAGCTTGAGTTCACTCCCATTATCAAACGATAACGTGATGGGAATATTACTTCCTTCTACCAATCCCTTTGTTAACCCTAGTAGCATTATGTGGTTTCCGCCTGATTTAAACGCCACCATTTCACCGGGCTTGATTTTTACACCTTCCGTTAGCTCGCGCATTTTCATCATGTCGCCTTCCATAACGGTCGTGTGAATTTGCGCTTCGTCTGCGACCTCTTTAGCCACCGACACTGAAACAAGGGTTTTGTCGCTGTCGCTTTGGTTATGCAAAGTAAAGTACACCGCACCGGTTTTTGCTAAGGCAAATGTTGCTCTGGCGTAACCGTTCATTACCATTACGTCAGCGCGCTCATTGTGTGCATGCTGCTTGTCATGTTGATGTTTGTTTTCGTGCTCATTAGCGTGAGCACTAAAAAGCGCAGATAAGCTTAAAGATAATAAGCCTGTGGCGATAAATAACGGTTTTAGCGATTTGAAAAAAAATGACATACAGTGCGCTCCGAATGAATGTTCAGAACTAGTGTACGTGGGAATGGCATGGGAAAAAAGGGAAATGGTGCCGACTGCCGGAATCGAACTGGCGACCTACTGATTACAAGTCAGTTGCTCTACCAACTGAGCTAAGTCGGCACACTAAAAACCCGCTGCCTTAAGCAGCGGATGCGTATTCTAGCGATAAACGCGTGGGTGTCAACCTTTTAATCGCGTTGCTTCGCCAACTAATTTCGGGAAGTACTCAAGCGGCAAATAATTACTCAATGCCATGAGCTTTTCACCTAAGCTTTCATAACTATTTGTGGTGACGTTAATGTGTCCCATTTTGCGCTTCTCTCGTACAGATTTCCCGTACCAGTGAAGATGACTGCCATCAATGCTGAGTAAGTCGCGTGAGAAGCTACTGCAACCTATGATGTTAACCATCGCGCTTGGGCCAATGGCTGATGTATCGCCAAGGGGTAAACCACACACGGCACGTAAGTGATTTTCAAACTGACTGGTTACGGCGCCTGACTGGCTCCAGTGCCCAGAGTTGTGCACACGAGGTGCAAGTTCATTCACTAATAGCTTGTTTCCCACTTGAAATAGCTCTACCGCTAATACGCCAACATAATCCATGCCGTCGGCAAGTTTCACAAAAATATCGTGAGCCTGAGCTTGCAACGCGTCGTCAACATTTGTAGCTGGCGCAACGGATACATGCAGTTGACCCTGATGGTGTAAATTTTCTGCTAGCGGATAGGTTCGTACGTCGCCATCGGCATTGCGCACACCGATAAGAGAAAGCTCTCTGTCAAAAGCTACCATTTTTTCGACCACTAAAGGCACGGTTACAAGGTCTAGACCCTGAAGTGAACGCTTAAGCGCCGGTAATTCAGCCTCATCGGTTAAACGCCACTGACCGTATCCATCGTATCCATCGCGGCTTGCTTTTAAGATCAACTTGCTGCCAAGTTGCTTTACGCAATCGTCAAGCTGTGAAAGATCCGTCACTATCTTGTGCTCGCAGTTAGCCACCTGCATACTTTCAAGCAGTTTTTTCTCACGAACCCGGTCAGCGCCTACTAAGATACTGTCGATATTAGGCATCAACTTATTCGTCTTCGCCGCCTCTTCAAGTAACCTTTCAGGAACGTGTTCAAATTCTACTGTCAATGCGTCTGCGTCTTCGATGGCTTGTGCAAGCGTAGTGTCTAACGTTGATTTGCTGACTGGATGTACAACGGAATCGCTGTTTACGTCCACAGCTTGAACCTCAATACCTAAGGGGCTTCCCGCCAGGTACATCATTTGAGCAAGTTGGCCTGCGCCGTAAACGACTACTCTCATTCATCTAGCTCCAATGTGTTACTTGATGCCAGCACTGTATCGGTTTGAGATTTTCTAAAGGCGATAACTGCATCTCGAACATTTTCATCTTGCAATGCAACAACCTGCGCAGCTAGAAGACCCGCATTTGCCGCGCCGGCCTCACCAATGGCCAATGTTCCAACCGCCACGCCTTTAGGCATTTGAACGATAGAAAGCAATGAATCTAAACCGTTTAACGCTTTTGATTTAACCGGGCAGCCGAACACAGGTAAGTGTGTATGCGCGGCAATCATACCGGGTAAGTGCGCTGCACCACCTGCGCCAGCAATAATAGCGCTGAAACCTTCATCAGCGGCATGCTCTGCAAACTCTACTAGCAAGTTGGGTGTACGATGTGCCGACACCACCTTCGCTTCAAATTCAACACCAAACGACTTCAGCATTTTTGCGGCCTGCTGCATAGTAGGCCAGTCTGAAGTTGAACCCATAACAATCGCGACTTTTGCCATCTAGAGATCCTCGGGGTAGGTAAAATGGTCAACTTTGGAAAGGCCGCGATTGTAGCGTAAAACCGTTCAAAATCCCACCGTAAATGCCGCCAAATACAGTACCCATCGCTAAGCTTTTGATTTTCGCCACACCACTTTGAGGTGATCTATCCCGTTAATAATGCCCGTATTAACGATAATTAATTTACATAAAAAGTTGGCCTAAATTGCATGTTTTGCGTTGCACGAGGCGCGTTTAAAATTTTGCAATTAAATAGCAAGGCGTAAGAGGTTATTGATGACAGATAAACATGAACCTGACGTACTCGACGAGGTAATAGAAGAGGTACAAGATGTGGTATCTGACTTCCTAAATCGTGAGGCAGCTCCCGGCATACTGCTTATGGGGGCCACTCTGTTGGCACTTATCATAGCCAACTCGCCCTTAGATGTGATTTATGACCAGCTGATAAGCATGCCCGTTCAAATATCAGCGGGTACGTGGGCAATCGATAAGCCCTTGTTACTGTGGATTAATGACGGCCTTATGGCTGTGTTCTTTTTTCACGTTGGCTTAGAGCTGAAACGGGAAGTGTGCGAGGGTGAACTCGCCAACCCCAAAGATATTATACTGCCTGCCGCTGGCGCAATAGGTGGTATGGCATTACCCGCTTTAATCTATGTGGGCATTAACTGGGAGAACCCAGTTGCTATTGCTGGGTGGGCGATTCCTGCAGCCACAGATATTGCGTTTGCTTTGGGGATTTTGGCGTTGTTAGGCAGTCGCGTACCCACAAGCCTTAAAGTATTTTTGGTCACGCTTGCCATTATCGATGACATTGGCGCCATTGTGATAATTGCCCTGTTTTACACCGAAAACATTACCACAGGCGCGCTGGCCATTGCCGCTGGTTGTTTGTTATTACTGTGGCAAATGAATAAACGCAATGTGGTAGATATACCTGCTTATGTCTTTGTGGGCGTGATATTGTGGGTCGCCATGCTTAAGTCTGGCGTGCACGCGACACTCGCCGGTGTAGTGCTTGCGGGCTTTATCCCCATGCGCGATGAAAAAGATGAATCTTATTCGCCGGTTACGCGCTTAGAGCACGGGCTTAATGGCTTAGTAAGCTTTGCAATCCTTCCCTTATTTGCGTTTGCAAATGCAGGTATTAGCTTTGGGAATATTAGCCCGGAAGGTATTTTTCACCCCGTGACTTTCGGCATATTTTTAGGCCTAGTAGTGGGTAAACAAATCGGTGTCTTTGGGTTTTGCTACCTCATGGTTAAGCTCAAGCTGGCAAAATTACCAAAAGACCTCAACTTTAAACACATCTATGGCTGTGCACTTCTGTGCGGCGTGGGCTTTACGATGAGTTTATTTATTGGCGGCCTCGCGTTTGCGCAAACAGGCATCAATCAGATATTCGATGAGCGAGTGGGTATATTATCAGGTTCGTTAGTATCGGCACTGCTCGGCTACATCGTGCTTCGATTTGTAAGTGACGCGCCTGTTGACGATACCGATGTAGCATCAAACGCGAGCAAGCTCACCGGCAATACAGTCAAATAAAGCCTGCTTACTAAGAGGCTTACTTAAATGTGCATTCATGCCTGCTGCTAAGCAGGCATTTTTGTCTTCTGCAAACACGTTGGCAGTAAGTGCGATGATAATCGCATCGTTATTTTTCCCTTCTTTACGAATAAGCGTGGTTGCTGCATAACCGTCCATTACCGGCATCTGACAATCCATTAAAATAACATCAAAGTCATACTTCTTTTCCGCGTTAACCGTATCAAGCCCGTTCTTCGTTCTAATGCACTTGATATTGGCCGCCTTTAACATATCCATGACAATCTCTGCATTAATATCATTGTCTTCAGCTAACAGCACTTTTAAGTTAGTTGGCAGACTAGGCTTTACGTCAACGATGTCAACGTCCGGCTCATGCTCTTCTTCTTTGCCCACAGCGGCAGGAATGTGAAACGTAAAGCGCGTACCTTTACCCAATTCGCTTTCCACAAAAAGTTGTCCGTCGAGCAATTCGATTAAGCCCTTTGAAATGGGTAAGCCCAATCCGGTACCACCAAAGTGTCGCGTTGTGGTCGAGTCGGCTTGCTCAAACTGTTCAAAGATCAGATCTAATTTTTCTGGCGCAATACCTACCCCCGTATCGGAAACCACTACCTTAAGGGCCTGATGCGCATAGCTTACGTTAACCGATACGCTTCCTTCGCTCGTGAATTTCACCGCGTTGCTCAACAGGTTATTAATTATCTGGCTAATCTTTCCTGCGTCGATATCTAAGACTTTTGGGACACCGCTATCCACATTCAAATGAATGTCATATTCTTTAGCCTTTGCAGAATGCCGATAAAGTTCACATGATGAAGCAAGCAACTCGCGAATAGCGCAGCTTTGTATATCAATGCGCATTTTCCCCGACTCGATTTTGGAATAATCTAGAATGCTGTCAAGGATCATCAATAGGTTGGCGGCCGAACGGGAGATGACTTTAGCTCTTGCTGCGACATGCTCTGGCAACTCGCTGTCTAACATTAACTCGCAAGAACCGATAATGCCGTTCATGGGCGTTCTAATTTCGTGGCTCATATTCGCTAAAAACTGTGTTTTCGCCACATTTGCCGCTTCGGCTTCTTTAAGCGCCTTTGCCAAATGATCGGTTTTTTCGGCAATACGTGCTTCTAAAGACTGGTTCAATTCGCCAAGCTCAACATTGAGTGCTTGCTCTACTTCCTTGGCACTTTTTAGCTCTTCGAAAGCATTGAGTAAGCGAGATTCTAAATGCATAAACTCATCGCTTAATGAAGACAACTCTTGTATATGCAGGGCACGTTGCGGAGCTTTTTCACCCCCTCTTTTCTCTGGGTTAAAGGCAGCAATATAGCGAATAAGCCGACGAATGGGGGCGCCCACCATTTTTGCCACCACATAGCCAGTAAACGTACCAAATGCAGATAGTGCTAACAGCAGCAATAAGTCTTTCAGCAAGTAGCCGCTCATAGACATCAGCAACAGGCGCTTATCGAAGTAATAGCTAACCTTCCAATTGGCAAAGGACACGTTTTCAGCGAACCTTAGCCAATTCTTACTCTGAGGGCCATTTTCCACTTCGACGGCGCAATTGGGCTCACAATGGTAAAATGGCGCCTTCGTTAACGGCTTTATTTCAAGCGCTTCAGAGGCATAAATAACTTCACCTTTTTGATCCTCTATTAGCATCAAAAACCCATTTATGCTCAAACTGTCAATGGCAGAAAAACTCTTTAAAGATAATGACCCTTCAATGATTCCTTTAGGCACTCCCTTGCTATCTAATATGGGGGCAGATAAGGCAATAATTGGGTCGTTGCCAAACCCTCTACCTTGAAACACATTAGAGATAAAAGGGCTGCCTGACTGCATGGCTTCATAAAAGTATGGCCTATAAGCGACATTCGGAATGCCATTTTCACGGGCCTTTTCCAGCATACTTGGTGGATAAGCATGGGTAATATCACCCTTCTCATCGGCAATTAGAAAAGTGAGAAACTCGGGATTATGTGAAGCTAATACCGCTAGGTTAGTCGTGGCCGCATTATCAAAATTTACCGCGCCACCATCACCAGAGAGTAATTGCGCAGCGCTGGTAACCGCGTTTTGATGCTGACGAATAAAATTCGAAAGTTGGAACTCCAACACATCAACACGCTGTGCCATGTAACTGTGAATTTGTCGTTCTTGCTGGTGCTGAAATAAGGTTACTGACAGATAGATCACTGCCATAGATGCTACAAAGAAACACCCAGAAAAAAAGTAGCCAAAAAGAAAGTGAAGAGTAACCCGTTCTGATTTACTTGAAGTTTGGCGTCTGAGACCATGTATCGCCAAGTAAGCAAAGTGGCCCGTGATTAAACCAAATACCCCACTCACCCAAGTCACTAAGACTCCAGAGAACAACATATTGATGTTGTCGCCGTTGTAGAGCGAATGCTCTAAAAGCAAAATAGGTAAAAAAACGACCGACCAGAACCCGGCCCCTACCCTTATCACTTGCTTTAAGGACTTATTGTAACCGAATAAGCTAAGCACTATTGGCAACAGCGTTAGGCTTTCCTTACCTACAATGCTGCCGTGATTAAGCCACAGAGGAACACTAATAATCAGTGCCAAAGGTACCGAGATAAATGGAGAAAATCGGAGTGAAGAATAAACCGCAACACCTACCCCGAAAATCGCTATACCTGTACTGTCAAAAGGTGCTTGAAGCGCGTTGAGGCCAACACCCAGCAAGCACGCTATAACGACTTGAAATGCCAGAGACCATGAGAAGGAAAACGAAAGACTATCTAATTTCAACGCATGTCTCCGGCGGCTTCACTTAGTGTTGAGCCATATAGTCAAGCGTGAAGTTTGTCAGTAGTTTTACGCCTAACTTCATACCTTCATCATCAACATAAAATTCAGGGGTGTGATGTGCTGGACTCGCTTCTTCAGACACATCTAATGGTTTACCTCCTACCCACACATATAAACCCGGTACTTGCTCTTGGAAGAATGAAAAGTCTTCAGCGCCTGTCACCGGCTTAGAAAGCAGAGTATTTTCCACCCCTGCTGTACGCTGCATGGTGGGCAGCATGGCCTTTGTAAGCGCCGGGTCGTTATAGGTAATTGGGTAAGAGTAATCTAAAGGTAACGTAAGCTCAGCTTCCGCTCCCATGCTTTCAGCGATAGCGTTTACTTTGCGGGGCAGCGACTCATATATATGCTCGCGGGCCGCTTTGTTGAGCGTGCGGATAGTCCCTACCATTTCCACTTCATTTGGAATGATATTAGAGCGGTTACCACCGTGAATAGAACCAATAGATACCACCGCGGCGTCATCAATTAGTTTTAATTCGCGACTAACTATGGTTTGAATAGACATGATCATTTGCGCAGCGGTTACGACAGGATCTACACTTTTCCATGGATAAGCACCATGCGCCTGTTTACCATGAATAACAATTTTAAACGGGTCTACAGCAGCCATAGTACCACCCGCGTTATAGCGTACTTTACCCACATCGGTATTGGCGTTAATGTGAAGGCCGAAAATGGCATCAACATCAGGGTTCTTTAATACCCCTTCCGCTACCATCACTTCAGCACCGCCTTTTTCACCAGCTGGCGCACCTTCTTCAGCAGGCTGGAAAATGAATTTCACTTTGCCTTTTAGCTCACTTTTAATACCGGTAAGGATTTTCGCCGCCCCCATTAGCATAGCCATATGCGTATCGTGACCACAGGCATGCATTACAGGTACTTCTTTGCCGTTATACTCACCCATTTGCTGTGAGCGGTAGGCTAAATCATTTTGCTCTTTAACGGGAAGCCCATCCATATCAGCACGTAACGCTACCACGGGCCCAGGATTACCAGAATCCAAGATAGCCACTACACCGGTTTTGGCAACACCAGTTTGCACGTCTAACCCCAAGCTAGTGAGATAGTTCGCAACATACTCAGCAGTTTTGAACTCTCGGTTAGACAGTTCAGGAAACTCATGGAAATGATGGCGCCATTTAATTACGTCGGGTTCGACGTCATTCGCGAGCTTATCGACATTGATTTGAGCAGCACATGCAGCAGATACAGAGACAAGGCCTGAAAATGCAAACGATAGTAACTTCCGGTACATAACAAATATTTCCTTTGATGTTTTTTAGTTAGAGTAAATCATCTCGAGGAAGAACACACCACCGTACTAGCGAATGCGAGAATAAATTAATGGGTTAATACGCTCAGAAAGTACCCCATTAATCAGCCTGTGGATATTAGACGGAAGTATAAGAGCCTCATATAACAAACAGAAGAAACGAAAAAGGCGCCAACAGGCGCCTTTTCAATGTATATCAATTTATTAGCTAGCTCTTTTGTCGGCGCATTGCGTCGAAGAACTCGTTGTTCGTCTTGGTCATCGACAACTTACTAATAAGGAAGTCCATCGCGTCAATCTCAGACATTTCGTGAACAATCTTGCGAAGGATCCACATTTTTTGTAGTTCATCTTGCGCGGTGAGTAACTCTTCTCGACGGGTACCTGAGCGGTTAAAGTCGATAGCTGGGAATACACGTTTTTCCGCAATCTTACGGTTAAGGTGTAGTTCCATGTTACCTGTACCTTTAAACTCTTCGTAGATAACTTCATCCATTTTAGAGCCGGTATCGATAAGCGCAGTGGCGATAATCGTTAAACTTCCGCCCTCTTCTACGTTACGGGCAGCACCGAAGAAGCGCTTTGGTTTATGAAGCGCGTTAGCGTCAACACCACCAGTAAGTACTTTACCCGATGAAGGAATAACCGTGTTGTATGCGCGCGCAAGACGGGTGATTGAGTCGAGCAAAATAACCACGTCTTTTTTGTGTTCAACAAGACGTTTGGCTTTTTCAATAACCATTTCTGCCACTTGTACGTGACGGCTAGCAGGCTCATCGAAGGTTGAAGCAACCACTTCACCTTGAACAAGGCGGTGCATCTCCGTTACTTCTTCCGGGCGCTCGTCGATAAGCAATACCATTAACTCACAATCGGGGTGGTTAGCAGCAATTGACTGAGCAATATTTTGAAGAAGCAGTGTTTTACCGGCTTTAGGTGGCGCTACGATAAGACCACGTTGGCCTTTACCGATAGGTGACGCCAAATCTAGTACACGTGCTGTGATGTCTTCGGTCGAACCGTTACCACGCTCCATGCGCAAGCGATCTGCTGCGTGTAGCGGTGTAAGGTTTTCAAAAAGAATTTTGTTACGTGAGTTTTCAGGCTTGTCGAAGTTAACTTCGCGGATTTTTAGAAGCGCAAAATAACGTTCGCTGTCTTTTGGTGGACGAATCTTTCCAGCAATCGTATCACCGGTGCGCAGGTTAAAGCGTCGGATTTGGCTTGGCGATACGTAAATATCGTCAGGACCTGCTAGATAAGATGAATCAGCTGAGCGTAAAAAGCCGAAACCGTCCTGTAAAATTTCTAATACCCCATCCCCAAAGATATCTTCACCGCTTTTTGCGTGCGTCTTAAGGATCGAGAAAATGATGTCTTGTTTTCTGGCGCGTGCCATGTTTTCCAGGCCCATTTCCTCGGCCAGGTTAACCAACTCGCTAATTGGTTTGTTCTTTAATTCAGTTAAATTCATACTGGTGGGTCTTTGTGCTTGAACTTCGCTTACAGGACTTATTGTCACTCTGTTCTAGTTTAGATTTGATATCACCCGGATATGGGTGTAAGCAGAATGCTGCTCGGATGAGCGCTGAGGAAAAGTTAGCACTATATTTAACCAACGTCCAGCGTTTTACCACCGAAATGTTAAATAATTTGTTGCTTACTCTTCTTGAATGAAACGTAAGTACCTGTGGCGTTAATAAAAACCGGCGCATAATTAGCACCGGCTTTCAATTTGCTATCAATTAAAGGTTTTCGTTAAGAAACTCTGTTAATTGTGCTTTTGATAGCGCGCCAACTTTCGTTGCAGCAACGTTACCGTTTTTGAAAAGTAGCAATGTAGGAATACCACGAATACCATATTTAGGTGGAGTTTCGTTATTTTCATCGACATTCAACTTGCCAACTGTTAACTTGCCATCAAACTCGGTCGCAACTTCTTCTAAGATTGGTGCGATCATTTTACACGGGCCACACCATTCGGCCCAGAAGTCAACCAGTACAGGACCTTCAGCATTGATAACATCTGCTTCGAATTTATCGTCAGATAACTGGATAATTTTGTCGCTCATTCTTTTCTCCATTATTGGTCTGTCGCTGATTTGTCTCAGCCCGACCATAAGTGTTATATAGAAACTGTTTTTTAATGCAAGCACTGATAAGCTATAAGCTATGCCTACTCACTTAACTGATACTCATTTTTCCGACCTGCCGATTAACGGCAAGGTTGTTGACGCGTTAGCGGCAGCTAATTTTTCACATTGTACACCAATTCAAGCACTTGCACTGCCTCCTTTATTGGAAGGTCACGACATTGCAGGTCAGGCTCAAACTGGAACCGGTAAAACCATTGCCTTTTTGGTGGCTACATTTCACTATTTGCTAAGCAAAGCAGAAAATGTAGATAACAGCAAATCAAATGGCCCACGCGCTATTATTATGGCGCCAACCAGAGAACTCGCCGTTCAAATTTACAACGACGCCAAACTGCTCAGTGAGCATACCGGATTGTCGCTTGGTTTGATTTATGGGGGCGAAGGATACCAAAGTCAACGTGAAACTTTGGAAGAAGGGGTGGATATTATAATTGGTACGACGGGGCGCATTCTGGACTATTACAAACAGAACGTGTTTAGCCTGAAAAACATTCAGGTTGCCGTACTTGATGAAGCTGATCGTATGTTCGACTTAGGCTTTATTAAAGATATCCGCTTTTTATTCCGCCGTATGCCACCTGCCGGTGAACGTTTGAGCATGTTGTTCTCTGCAACCCTGAGCTATCGCGTTCAGGAACTGGCCTATGAGCACATGAATAATCCAACCCACGTTCAGGTAGCCCCCGAGCAAACAACTGCCACACGCGTTTCTCAGGAGCTCTTCTATCCGTCTGATGATGACAAGATGCTGCTGCTTCTTACGCTACTTGAAGAAGAGTGGCCTGAAAAAGCCATCGTCTTCGCCAATACCAAGCACAGCTGTGAGAAAGTCACTGATTGGTTAACCGCAGACGGCCATCGCGTTGGCTTACTAAGTGGCGATGTACCACAAAAGAAACGCCTTGGAATTTTAGAAGACTTCACCAAAGGTAAGTTAGATGTTCTGGTAGCGACAGACGTTGCTGCTAGAGGTCTACACATTGATGCGGTGACACACGTGTTCAATTATGACCTACCCGATGATGCGGAAGACTACGTGCATCGTATTGGTCGTACTGGTCGTGCCGGACAAAGTGGTATTGCAATTAGTTTTGCTTGCGAAAAATACGCACTAAACTTACCTGCTATTGAGCAATACATTCAAAACGCCATTCCTGTCACCGATTATGACAGCAGCGCGCTTCTTGATGATGTAACGCCTCCTAAACCACGCAGAAGACGTACGCCTAACAATCGCAATAGTGCGCGCCGTGGTAACGGTAGAGGGCGTGGCAAGCCTCAGCAACGCAACAACAGAGCGCAATAACAAGGCGTAAAGGTAGCCAATAAGAAACGAGATTTTATGCAGGCAGAACTCCAGCACGATGCACAAACCTACGGCGAGTATTATGCCGCCGTAGACTTAGGCTCTAATAGTTTTCACATGGTGATTGTCCATGTCGTTAACGGCAGTGTTCAAATCATTGGGAAAATAAAACAGAAAGTGCGTCTAGCCGCAGGCTTAGACGATGATTTAGCACTTGATGACGTGAGCATGGAACGCGGCTGGCAGTGCCTGCAAGTCTTCTCGGAACGCTTGCAGGATATCCCCCCTTCAAACATCAAAATTGTGGCAACTGCCACCCTTAGGCTTGCAACTAACGCACACTTATTTGTTCGCAAAGCCGAAGATATTCTCAATCACAAGCTTGAAGTAATTAGCGGCGAAGAAGAAGCAAGGCAAATTTATTTGGGCGTGGCCTACACTTCGGCAAACCAAGGCAATAGCTTAGTTATTGATATTGGCGGCGCGAGCACTGAGATCATTATTGGTAATGACATGCAGCCTATTCACCTTAAGAGCCTGGATATGGGATGCGTTACCTTTATGGAGCGTTACTTCACTGACGGTGCCATTACCAAAAGCAATTTTGAAAACGCCAAGGAAGCTGCTCATGCATTAATAGCCCAAGTGTCTGATACTTTTTTATGCTTTGACTGGGAAAACTGTTTAGGGGCGTCTGGAACGCCGCAAGCGATTACTGAAATATTGGTCGCACAAGGGATTAGTGATGCCATTCGCTTGGATTATTTGTATCACTTAGAACAACAGTGTATTGAGTGCGGGGACATCAAAACCTTAAGTATTGAAGGGCTAGAAGAAAACAGAAAAGCCATATTTCCTTCTGGTTTGGCAATTTTAATTAGTTTATTTGAAGCGCTGCATATTGAGCACATGAATATCTCTGGTGGCGCACTTCGCGAAGGCCTGATTTACGGTATGTTGGATAACGTTACTGAAAACGATAGACGCCAACAAACGTTAAATCAGGTGAAGCACCGCTATCACATTGATAAAAACCACGCTAACTCAGTTCGTCATGTAGCGCTAACGCTGTGTCATCAGCTCTGCGCGCAACAGAACATTTGTCATTTAGATACTGAGACTATTTTAGGTGCCGCAGCACAGCTACATGAAATAGGCCTTCATATTGAGTATAAGCGTCACCACGAGCACGGCGAATACATCCTAAGTCATATCGACCTACCCGGCTATACTCGCCTTCAGAGAGCGGCTATTCGCGATTTAGTTTCGCAGCACCGATTAACCGTTGATATCGACGCCTTCGAGAAATATCACATTGACTATCGCCCGATGCTAAAAGGGTTACTGCGAATTTTACGTATTGCCGTGGTGCTATGTTTACGCCGTCAAAATAAACACATTCCCGACGTAAATTTATTATGCGAGGAAGATAAGTGGACACTTACTTTCCCTGAAGGTTGGCTAAAAGCGCATCCGCTGATAAATGCTGAGCTCGCTAACGAATGTTGGCTCCAACACAAAGCGGGTTTCGAATTGGTGTGTAAGTAGTTACTATCAAGGTAATTGCAATAAAGGCGTGCTAAGCACGCCTTTATTTTTTGTCTTATGTCTAGCACTCGGCTTACAAGTAGCCCTTTTAATTACCGTTTTGCTTGGCAAGTAACGCTGCCGCTTGCGGCGCGAAGTACGTTAGAATGCCGTCTGCACCTGCGCGCTTAAACGCCAATAACGATTCTAAAATAACCGCGTCCTCATTTAACCAGCCATTGGCAAATGCCGCTTGGTGCATAGCGTATTCCCCGCTCACTTGGTAAGCGAACGTGGGCACTTTGAACTCATCTTTACATCGTCGAACCACGTCTAAATAAGGCATACCCGGTTTTACCATAACCATGTCTGCACCTTCTTCAATATCTAGTGCAATTTCATGCAAGGCTTCATTGGTATTAGCAGGGTCCATTTGATAGGTCTTTTTATTGCCACCTTTAATATTCGCTGCAGAACCGACCGCATCGCGAAACGGCCCGTAGTAAGCAGAGGCATACTTGGCAGAATACGCCATAATACACGTGTTAATATGGCCTGCTTCCTCAAGCGCGTTGCGAATACTGCCTATTCGGCCGTCCATCATATCTGATGGGGCCACAATATCAGCTCCTGCTTCAGCATGTGAGAGCGCCTGTTTTATGAGCACGTCAACGGTTTCGTCATTCATCACATAGCCGCTTTCATCAAGCAGCCCATCTTGCCCGTGTGAGGTAAATGGGTCTAGCGCGATATCAGACATCAACATAACCTCTGGATACGCCTTTTTAAGCGCTCTCATTGCTTGCTGTGCAAGCCCTTGTGGGTTAAAAGCTTCGCTAGCGCACTCTGTTTTAAGGCTCATCGGGGTAACGGGAAATAGTGCAAGGGTTTTAATGCCTAGCTTTACCCAATTAGCCGCTTCCTCTATAAGAAGGTCGACAGATAATCGTTCCACACCCGGCATTGAAGGCACAGCTTCACGGGCACTGTCTCCCGGTAACACAAATACAGGGTAGATAAGATCATCACTCGTTAAGTGATGCTCTGCCACAAGCCCCCGCAATGCATCTTTAGCACGAAGTCTGCGCATCCGGCGATGAGGGAAAGGTGAAGATGTCATAATTTTTCCTGTAATTGTTTATGTATTACTTTATTACGCCCTGCCGCTTTTGCTTCATATAAAAGCTCATCAGTGAACTTAAACAATTGCTGCGCGTGATCTTCACCCACAATTACTGTGGTAGATACGCCGGCACTGGCGGTTAGGTTAATCATTTCGTTTTCGTATTCAAGGGGCGATGCTTCAAGACTGCTTCGCATGTTTTCAGCAACATGAAAAGCCCCTTCTAAATCGGTATTAGGCAGGATAATGGCAAACTCTTCACCACCTATGCGACACAAGTCATCTGTAGGGCGATGGATGTGTTGTTGAAATACTTTCGTTACATGAATTAAACACTCATCTCCCCCATCATGCCCATATTTGTCATTGATTTTTTTGAAGTGATCGACGTCGATAATAACAAGTGACAGTGGTGTTTGTTCCCGACGGCTGCGCCTACCTTCTGAACGTAAGCGCTTATCAAAATGCCTGCGGTTGTGAGCGCCAGTGAGCGGGTCTATGGCATTGAGCCTTTCAAGCTCTTGATTGACTTCAGAAAGCTCTCGAAGCGTAATTTCAAGTTCTAGCGTGCGCTCTTCAACTTTATATTCCAAGTCGTCTTGGTAGCGCTTTTGCACTTCAAGCAGGCTTTCTTTCGCGGTACTAGCCTGTTTTTCCTGTTCAAGCGCAAACTGCTGCGCGTCTATTAAATCGTCGCGACTGTGGCTGTAATTAATCGCGAGAATGAGCGCCAAAATTAATGACTCTACAGCTCCGCCAATAATCAGTAAGTTGTTTGAGGAAATAGGCAGCTGAATAATGTTTACGTTATCTAAACTAGCACTTAAACCACTAACTAATAAAAACCCCCAGGCGATAGTAAAATAACGGGCAACCACTACCCCTTTCAGAGTTAACCAGACGCCCAACCACATAGTAAAAATTATGGTAAGGGTAAGTAGCAGCAAAAACGCTTTAACCATAAACGAATAGGGAAAAATCAGGCCAGCGAGGATACTCACACCACAAACCCAACCTACCGTTTGAGCGACTTTGTCAGCCTTTTTACTGTAGGTTGTAATGGGTAAGAGCCTTCGCGTAAACATTGTAGCGAACATGATAGTTGAGTTAGCAAAAACAATAATCGCTTTTGATTGAAACCACGTACTGTCTGGCCATAAATAGGCCAAACCATAGCCGTGAAGCGTTGCCAACGTTAGCGCTAAACTAACAATATAACCCGAGTAAAATAGAAAGGACGTATTACTCGTCGTCACCGTTAAAAAAGCGTTACTGACACCCATTGCGAGGAGAATTCCAAAAAAGATTCCCAACGCTAGATTTCTATTTGAGGTATAGGAAATAAATTCGGCTTCTTCCCATATCCGAATGGGTAACCTTATTGTTCCAGAAGTTTGAACACGAATGATAATTCGCTGGGAGTACAGACTTTCAGGAAGCGGAAACAATGGTTTTACGTGTGAAACCGGGCGGTTGACAAACGGTATTGCGTCACCGCCGGTAAACGTAACTATAGGTTTACTGCCAATTTGGCTGTATACGGCAACATCAAGGTGATCTAATAATGGGTAATCGATATGAAGCAAAAAACGGCTTTCAGAGGTTTGGGTTGGTGAAACCACCATTGAAAACCAATGTACATTGCTGTCCATTCCCAAATTAACAGGGGACGCAACAGGGCGCCAATCACTCATGGGCTTTTGCGACACATTCGCGAAATCTAGAGGTTCCTCGTCGCCTTCTTGCAAATAGGTAAGCTGTGAATATTTCGGTGTAGTATTCGAAAAAGGGGAAAGGTTAAGCAGCACGGATATAAAGCCAACAACGGCGACTATCGTTATCAATACGAGACCCGCATCATATTTGCGCATCGCTTTCAAATTTGTCTGCATATAAACCTATGTTAGCTGAGAGAAAACAACTCACAAGTATTAGCATAACTGCTAATACGCAATTTATCAGTCTCAACTTGCAGATATTCGCCTAATTGATTAGCAATGTGAGGCAAAAACGCGGGTTCATTATTACGCTTTCGCGGGCGCAATGTTTTGGGAAAGAGATATGGCGCGTCTGTTTCTAATATAAGGCGTTCAAGCGGAATGTGCTTTACGGCTTCTCGTAACGCTTCACCCCGTTTTTCATCACACACCCAGCCCGTAATACCGATATATAGGCCTAAGGCTATATACTGCTTTACTTGTTCGGCGTTACCGGTGAAACAGTGAGCGATGCCGCCTTGTAAATTTGGCATATATCGGGTTAGAAGAGACAGCTGTTCGTCAAACGCGTCTCTTTCATGCAGATACACTGGCAGGCCTACATCTGCGGCTATTTTTAGCTGCGCTTCAAAAATCGACAGCTGAACAGGCTGGGGAGAGAAATTTCGGTTAAAGTCCAACCCACATTCACCGATAGCTACACACCCTTTTTGCTGGGCTAGCTCACGTAACCGTGCCAGGTCGTTCGCGGTGGCGTCTTTAGCGTTGTGAGGATGTACCCCAATTGTGTAACAGCACGTGTCGGGATATTGGTTATAAAGAGACACGGCAGCGTCCCACTCATTAGGGTGGGTGGTAATAATACAGAGCTTTTCCACGCCAGCATCTTTTGCCCGCTGTATAATGTCGTCAGCGTCAAAGCGCTTATCTAGCAAATTGACGCCCGCATCGAACCAAGGCATCTACTTAACGCGTTTTACTTTCATTCGCTTGTTAAGCCCTTCTACGCTTAAGAAGAACGCACCTAACAAACCGCGCTCTACCGCAACGGGTTGACCTTCTTTAAGCTTCATATAGGTATCATCAGTTTGCTGCCATACAGAACCGTCGCTAAATGTAATGACATACTTATCGCGAAGGTTCTTTTTAAGAGAGTCAATACTCACCGCAATTTCAGACGCTTTTTTGGTTAAGTCGCGCTTGTGCTCTAAGCCAAACTCACTTTTTGGTTGAGGCGTAGCACGCTCGGGGGTTGCACCAGGACGAGGGCTAACTTGATTGCGATTAGCCTTTTTGTAGGCCTGCACCTGACTAACTTGTGCATTTACACCATCGTACTGGTCGAGTGACTTAGCCACCCGGTCATAACACATTAAGCGCTTTAAACTATTATCTGTATTTCGGCACGTTTCCATTGCATCGCCGATTGATTCAGCATGTGCGTTAAACGCGCTAAAAGCACACAATAAAGTGGCAAGAGAAAGTAGTCGTGTTTTCATTTTTATTCCTTTCTTTTAATAACTTTTATGTGTTGTCAGGCGACTCTTCTGAGACTTCATCGCTGGGTTTCTTGCCTGCGTAAAAGCCACCCACAATGACCCCAACCTCGAACAACAGCCACATGGGAATCGCTAATAGTGTTTGAGAGATAATATCAGGGGGGGTTAGCAACATACCCACAACAAAAGCACCAACAACCACATAGGGGCGCTTGGCGCGTAATGAATTAGCATCGGTGACCCCGGTCCAACACATTAAAATAATGGCTATTGGTATCTCGAATGAGACCCCAAATGCGAAAAACAGTTTCAATACGAAGTTTAAATAGCTTGAGATGTCCGTACTTACCGTTACTCCCTCTGGCGCAACACTAGTAAAAAACGCAAAGGCTATCGGAAATACCACGAAATAGGCGAAAGCCATGCCTGCGTAAAAAAGTAGCGTACTTGAAAGTAATAACGGTGCCACTAGACGCTTTTCATTGCGGTATAACCCGGGAGCCACAAAGCCCCACACCTGGTACAGCACATAGGGGATCGCAATAAAAAATGATAACACCAGCGTTAGCTTGAAAGGTGCGAAAAAAGGTGAAGCAACGTCAGTTGCAATCATACTTGAATTTTCAGGCAGGGTTTCAAGCAGCGGCATCGCTAATAGCTGGTAAAGGTCCTGTGCAAATGCGGCTAGACAAATAAACACAACCAATACACTCAAAAGCGCTTTGAGAATACGACTGCGCAGTTCAATTAAATGAGAAATTAGGTTGTTAGTGTCAGACATCTATTGCTTTTTGTAAGGTTCTTGAACCGACTCTGCAGCTTTTTTAAGCTCATCGACACTTTGTTCAAGTTCAGGTGAAAGATCTTTAAGCCCTTGTTGCTCTGCTTTTTTCAAATTCTCATGCAATTCGTGCACACGCAACTGATGCTCAACTTCTTGCTTAAAGCCGGTTGCCACGTTTCGTACACTACGAATTGTATTGATGGTTGAGCGCATGGCCCCTGGCAGTCTTTCTGGCCCCAAAATAAGCAGTGCCAATACGCCAACAACCAATAGCTCCCAAAAGCCGATATCGAACATTAGGATTTTTCTTTAACGTCGCTCTGCGTCTCTGTTGAAACAGGCTCTGCAGCTGACTTTTCTTCAACTTGCTTCTTTTGTTCGAAGTCTGCGTCTTTTTCTTCTTCGCTGACTGCTTTTTTGAAGCCTTTAATTGCACCGCCTAAATCTGTGCCGATGCCTTTAAGTCGCTTAGTACCGAATAAAAGCACTACGATAACCAGTATAATCAGCAACTGCCAAATACTAATACCACCCATAAAATTAATCTCCCTAACATCGATTGGGACAGTATGCCATTGCCAGCCATTGCTTTCACCTGAATATTTACGTCAATGAATAAAGATTGACGTTTTGCCTATGACAATCCATGCTCTGTATATGCGTAATACGAATACTGAAAACATTCAACTATTCTAATTTTTACAAGGAGTTAGTGAGTAATGCTATGCCTTACTGTGGTTTATTGCCATATGCTACTCACCACCCCTCTAGCCCCCGTCCCCCGTACCCCCACGGTGAACGCCCCCGTAAATGCGACCAGTGTACAAAGCACGGCACTTAATATTCAACATCGGGAGCTTGAAAGCGCAATAAGTCAGAAGACTGCCGACGATACAGCGTTGTCGCCTTCGTCACTTCCCCCCACCAACGCCTGGTTCGATATTTGGCAGCGAAGCTTCACTGATACCATGGATTTTACGGTAAAGCAGCTAGACGGGTTATTTGAAAGCGATGACAACAGCTACGGGCAAGGGCAAAAACAAGCCAGAGCAGAGGGCCGCGTTCAGCTTGCTTGGGAGCCGAGAAGCGGAATGCTATCTGATACGGACCTGCGCTTTCGCGTCAGAGTTAGGCTTCCTGCGCTCCAAGAACGCGTGGATTTATTACTTAGTGATAATGAGGATGAAAACCAAGACAATACTGTTCGTGCCGCGCGTAATGTTAATGCTAACGATAGAGACAGAACCACCATAGCGCTTCGCTTTAGACCAGAGCAAGATTCACACTACTCGTACAGAATTGGGGCAGGTAGACGGGACCAGCTATACGCAAAAACACGTTACAGAGATGCCCTCGCCTTTTCGAATCAGTGGGCCATGTTATATGATGCAGAGCTCTACTATTACACTCGCGACCGATTAGGTGCAGAAGCCGGGGTCGCCTTCCAATACGAAATCAATAAAAAACACCTCGTCAGGCAGAATAACCGATTTTATTTCCGCGATGATACGAACGACTGGCTGTGGCGCCACGAGGTGCACCATTTATTTTCTGTAGATCAACATAACGCCATTATTCCCCATTTTTTGGTGGAAGGACTTAGTCAGCCTAACTATCGCGTAGAAGAGGTATACACGGGTTTTAGGTGGCGCAACAACACGCTGCGCGATTGGCTATTTTTTGAAGTGGAACCTTTCGTATTATGGCTGCGCAACGAAGACTTTAAAACATCATACGGCGTAGCGCTTCGGGTAGAGGCATACTATGGGAAAGATACCTAAACGCGCTAAGAGCGCCATCGTTACCTAAACAACAATCTATTCATTTAGATAAAGCAGCCCATAAGACTGCCGCAACCATTTTTATTGGCGATAACAAAAAAAGCTGTCAGATTGACAGCCTTTTCCACATTTTACCGCAACGCCGTGTAACTTAGGGGCGCAGCGCCCTGTCACCTCGTGCCAGTCCACACACGCCCGTGCGCGATGACTCGATAATTTCTGCGCATTGCCCCATAGTGGTGGCAAACGCATCTAGTTTATCAGAGGTGCCCGTGATCTCTATGGTGTAGTTATTCACGTTCACATCCACAATGCGCGCACGGAAAATATCTGCGTTGCGCTTCACCTCGGCTCTTACAGACTCAGTGCGGGTTGCCACTTTAATCAACATAAGTTCACGTTCAATGTGCGTGCCTTCTGTTAAATCAACAACTTTTAGCACATCGATAAGCTTGTTGACTTGCTTAGTGATTTGCTCGATAACCTTGTCGTCGCCGTGGGTGATAATAGTGAGGCGCGATAGGCTCTCGTCATCAGTGGGTGCAACACAAAGTGAATCTACGTTGTAGCCACGTTGCGAGAACACGCCTACGATACGTGATAGTGCGCCTGGGGCGTTTTCCATTAATACTGAGATAATACGTTTCATCAGGTTCGCTCCGTCTTGCTTAAGCGCATGTCATCCATTGCGCCAAACTTAATTTGCATTGGATATACGTGTTCGTTTTGGTCTACTGCTATGTCCATAAACACGAGGCGATCTGTGTAGCTGAAACATTTCTCCATAGCCGCATCTAGCTCGTCAAGTTTGTCTACTTTAATGCCTACGTGCCCGTAAGCTTCTGCTAACTTTACAAAGTCTGGCATTGAATCCATGTAAGAGTGTGAGTGACGCCCTTTATAAATCATATCTTGCCATTGACGCACCATACCCAGCGCACGGTTATTCAACGAGATAATTTTAATAGGCAAGTTGTATTGCAAACAGGTAGATAGCTCCTGGATATTCATTTGAATACTGCCATCACCTGTTACTACCACAGAGGTTGAACCTGGGTGTGCAAACTGTACGCCCATCGCCGCCGGCAAACCAAAGCCCATGGTGCCTAGACCACCAGAGTTAATCCACTGGCGCGGTTTGTCATACGGGTAATAAAGCGCAGCAAACATTTGGTGCTGACCTACATCTGAGCTTACATAAGCCTTGCCGTCGGTATGCTTGTATAGTGCCTCAATAACGCGCTGAGGCTTAATGACCTCTTCGCCTTGCTCGTAGTTCAAACACTGACGTATACGCCAGGTTTCAATTTGCTGCCACCAGTCGGCTAACTTGTCACTTTGAGAAGATAAATCTTTCTTATTTACCTGGCTCAAAATTTGATCAAGCACTTTATCTACCGAACCCACCACTGGAATATGTGCATTTACGGTTTTAGAGATTGAGGCAGGGTCGATATCCACATGGATAATATCAGCATGAGGGCAGAACTTATCGACGTTATTGGTAACACGGTCATCAAAACGAGCACCTAACGCGATAATGCAGTCGGCATTGTGCATGGTTTTGTTCGCTTCAAGAGTACCGTGCATACCAAGCATACCGATAAATTGCTTGTGGGTGCCCGGCATAGCGCCTAGGCCCATAAGGGTACAGGTTACCGGAGCGTTTAGCTTCTCAGCTAACTCAATAACTTTCGCTGACGCGTCGCAGGCGACCGCACCGCCACCCACATACAATACGGGGCGCTCGGCTTTAAGCAGCGACTCAACCGCTTTCTTAACCTGCTTGGGGTGGCCCTTTTCGGTTGGGTTGTAAGAGCGCATGGTCACGTCAGTGGGATACACATAAGGGTGTTCTTCCGCTACGTTCACAATATCTTTTGGCAAATCTACAACCACCGGCCCTGGACGGCCTGTATTGGCAATATAGTAAGCTTTCGCAATCGCCTCTGGAATATCCACCGCGCGCTTAACCAAGAAGCTGTGCTTAACGATAGGACGCGAACACCCTACCATGTCTGTTTCTTGGAATGCATCTTCACCAATGTGCTTTGAAGGCACCTGCCCCGATAAAATTACCATCGGGATAGAGTCCATATAGGCAGTCGCGATACCAGTAATAGTATTCGTAGCACCTGGACCTGATGTGACGAGCACTGTGCCGGTTTTGCCAGTTGAACGTGCATAACCATCCGCCATGTGGGCGGCTGCCTGTTCATGACGTACGAGGACGTGTTTGACATCATCTTGCGCAAATAACGCATCATAAATGTCTAGTACGGCACCACCTGGGTAACCGAACACGTGTGTCACTCCTACATCTTTTAGCGCTTCAACCACCATGGCTGCGCCCGACATCATTTTCACAGTGCTTTCTCCTGTAATGGGTTGGGGGGTTTGTCAGCGTACGTTGACGATGCCCCGACTATATCTAAGGTAATAGGAAGATAAAACACCAAAATGCGTAAAAGTGAGATATATATCCCTATATTCGCAATAATTAGGACAGATATCTCGATGTAGAATTAAAATTGACAGAAAATAGGATATTAATTTACACAAATTTAACAGTGCGGACAATATACGCGCTGACCGTAGAAAAGCGAACCTGCGCGTTGACCGTTGAGCGAAGGTATTAGCTTAATCATCGAGATCAATATCAAGATCACTGTTGTCGCCTATATTGTCGTCATCGTCAACATCTTCGACAACCGGTTTTTTTGAACCGTAAATACTGGCTGTTTTTGGCCTATTAATTCGTGATTGGTATTTTAACCACGCTTTTTCTTGGGGCGTTGCAGGGTCGCGATGTCCGAGCGCCGATTCAAGATAGGCTTGCTCTTCATCGTTTTCGGGCGTTATCTTGCCATCCACTAGCGCGGCAAACAAACTACCATGGGCTTGCAGCAACTTGCTTTCATTAATCGAAAAATCCCCTGAACGGGCAAAGCCATAGGGATAGTTTTTCTTATCTGCGAAGGGTTTTCTGGTAACGTGCTCTTTTGTGATTACAGACATCTTAACCTCTTTCACCGTGGCGCTCTGATAAGTAATACAGGAGATTTGCCACTTAAATTGTTGAATGAAATAGACTACTGATATAGCGCCTTAATCGCTTACCACGTTATTCTTAGATGGGATTTTGAACGCTGTCAATGAGAAATAGGCGTGTAGTAAAAACTTAATATGGATGTGTTTTACGAACAATAAAAAAGGCCGCAACAGCGACCTTAGCAAAAATCAAGGGCGGTTAGCGCTTTTCACTAACCCATACGGTGATTGTGCCGTCTACCACTACCGTCCCCTCAGCATTATATGCCTTAACAGAAATGGGTAAATCGCCAGGTTTCCATGCATCAGCTGGCACTTCAGCAACACAGCGAATATCAGAGTCAGCCTTAGCGGGATATTTCACTTCCATGCCTTTTGGGATCCACCTAAGGTTTTTAGGTATTGACGCTTCACACATAAAGCCCATGGCCATTTCTAAACCATTACAAATAGCAATAACGTGAACCGTACCTATATGGTTTTCCACCCCTTTGCGTTTTTTAATTAACACTTCGCAGTAATTAGGTTTGATGTCGGTAATAAGCGGTGACACCGTTGAGAAATAAGGCGCTCTGCGCGCTGAATACCAGCTAAACAGCTTTTTGCCAAAGGGAAGTTTTAAAAATTTAGTATAAGTATTGAGTACGTAGTTCTTTGACATAGTATTTAACGCCGCTTTTCTAGAAAGTACTAATTCAGAAGCTCGATACTAATGCACCGACTTCACGATCATCTGGTTAGACCAGTAAGTGTAGCGTTAACATAATCGTTACGTTTGAAGGTTGCAAACGAATCTACGATTTTTCTATTAAATAATACCCAACGACTTCTGCAAGACTTCGGTATGCGCAGCATAGCGCTTCGACCGACCAATCGAACGGGTATTTATTGGCTCTCTTACCTGAACTTTACTTGCTGTTGAGACCGGAAGCTTATTATTTTCAACGCGCAAACATTGTTCTTCCCAAGGCAAATTGCAAAACGCCAATAGCTCTTTGACTTCAGTCTCTGGATGCTGAGCAAGTTGCTCATATGACTGCAGGTGAATAGCGTCTGGGTAAGTTTCAGCAAATTTTTTCACCCACTTTTCGAAGCTTTGATATAGCTGCCCTATTACATCAAGATCGTAAGCATAGGCGTAATAAGGACTATGGATAGAAAACAATTGTCTAAAGTTACCCACGCAAGTATCCATAGGATCTCGCAGTAAGCACACTATTTTCGCGTTAGGTAGAGCCTGCCGTATTAGGTCGATATAAAAGAAGTTAAACGGCAGTTTGTCGACTAAATGCTTTGAATCTTGTCGCAGGAAAGCTGTGCGCTGAAGATAGCGTTCTCCTATTTCGGCTAAGTCACTTTCATAAGCACGCTCAATGGTAAGCTTATCTAGCACTAGTTGACTGCTAGTTTGAGTAACCTCTTTAACAGCAACACCAAAGTCCTGTAACTCTCCTCCAGAGGCAACTAACGAATGATGACTTAAAATGCGCTCAACTAACGTTGTGCCGCTGCGCGGCATACCCACCACAAAAATGGGGGCGTCGCTTTGAGAAACATTAATGGAAAAAGAGTTCGAGCTTACCTGTGATTGCAAATTAGCATGAAGAGTATTAAATATCGTCTGATAATCTTTCAGCGTATTTTCGCTACGTACCTTCTGGGGCGCTTTCGCGTGCTGCAGAGATTCAAAAGCACGAGTGTAATCACCTAATGCTTCGTATTCCTTGGCAAGCGCATGCCCAATATGAAGACGCGCATCAGGGTTAGCTTTTACCTTTTCAACTAGGGGTTCAAGCCGTGCTAGGTGATTACTTTCAGATGAGACACCACCAAGATCAGACAGGGCAAAATGCGCCTGAAAGAAGTTAGGCTCGCTATCTATGGCTTGTTCAAAATGCTTTCTTGCCTGCTCAAATTTTCCCGAAAACTTGCAGCTGACTGCATAGTTGTAGTGGTATTGCGGATTTGATGGCGCCAAAGCAAGGGCCTTTTCAAAATAGGCGATAGCATCCTCATGTAGGCCTACTCTCGATAATGAAACGCCAACCGTATCTAGGTCGAGAGCACGAGTAAGGCTATCTACTGGCGCGTTCGCCACACACTTTAGCGCTTGCTGCATGTCGCCCTTTAACGCGAAGCATTTGGCTAGATAGGCAAAGGTAATGGGACGGTTTTCTATCTCGTTAGACTTAGTTAACAAGGCGACTGCTTTTTCTATTTGGCCGATTTCAATATGAATAATGCCAAGTAAAAAATAAGCGTGAGCATGCGGGCCGTTTTGTTGAATCACTTCCACGCAACAGCGATGTGCTTGTTTAAAGTCACGTTGTGATAAAAACCTAACGGCATCGTCTAAACGAGTTTGGCTTGTATTCATTTTTATCTTTTTTTTAAAACCGTTTAAATACGAAAAAGGCGCTTACACGTAAAGCGTAGCGCCTTTAATATTGTATCGTGTAGCGATAACTATACTACATGCCAAATTGATACTTAAACATCAATCCAATCGTACGCGGTGTGAGCACATAGTGGCCGTAGTTACGCTGTAACTCGGTGCCGTTTGGTTCGAGGGTATCATTAAATTGACCTAAACCAATATCACCTACGTTACGACGGGTTGAAGTAAATGCATACTTATCAAATAAGTTATCAATATAAAGCGTTACCGACCAGTCTTCATCTGAAATAGTCGCATTTAAATTACTTACCGCGTAACCAGGTAGCGCTTCACCATCTTGACGAAGACCCACTGTAGTATACACATCGCTTTGTGCGGTAATACCGTAATTCACATTCAACATTTTATCGTCAAACACTTCTTGGCTGTATGTAATACCGAATGAAAACTGATGCTCTGCTGTTCCTGGTAAACGATCACCATCTTTACCATCGTAAAAATCTTGAAGCTCTGTGCCTTGATCATCGAACACACCAAATAAGAATGGTGCGTCTGCAGTTAACTCTGCTTGTGTGTAGGCATACGTTGCATAAGTAGTGATATTGTCGCCAATTATGCCTCGAACAGAGAATTCAGCGCCTTTCGACTCAGCACCTTCAGCGTTAACGATAATTGGCTGCTGACCATTAACTGTTGCCCCAGATACTTGTGGGTCCTGCCAGTCAACATAGAATAGCGCCGTATTTAATTGGAGCTTATTTCTAAAGAAACTGGTTTTAACTCCTAGCTCGTAGTTAGTTGTAGTATCTGCCTCGAAAAGTTGCTCCTCCGAAGTTGCACAAACAATCTGATTATTCAAATCATCAACATTGTCTGGGCAAGCAGCAACGCCGTTTGCACCACCAATTCTAAAGCCTTCACTAACGGTCAAATAACCCATAGTATTAGAGGTAAATTGATAGCTAGTATTGAATTTAAGTAGCGTACCGCTATCGTCAGCTTCCGTCTCACCATAATCTAACACAATAGAGTCTGATGCCCTGCCTTCAAACACTGAGTAGTAAAGTGGCAAGTCTACAGCCGAACGTGAATAGACTTCGTACTCATACGCGCGCAAACCTAATGTAACGTCCCAGTCACTTGTTAGTTCGTAAGTAAGTTCTCCGAATAACGCTTTTTCAGTAACCTCGCTTTCGTCTACTGAGAAATATTCAAGTGCATCTGGACGATAGTTACCGTCTACACCCCAAACATCAATGGCATAAACATCGAAGTTAGGTGTAAATTCTTTACTGCTGCCTTCACTGTCTAAATCGTAATAAAAACCACCTACAATCCAAGAAAGAGGGCCGTCCGTTTGCGACACTAAGCGAAGCTCTTGTGTAAAGACTTCGCGTTCAGATTCTTCTTCGGTGTAAGACGAGAATGCTGGAAATTCTTCATAGCTGTAGTCTAAACGAATTAGAAGATCGGTTTGGTCACGTTGGCCGTTCGCATCAAAGTTAGATAGACCGGTGGCAGATACTAATTCTGCAAAGCCCAAGTCGGCACTTACTTCTAAGCTTAATAACTCGTCTTCTTTTTCACGCGGCTCTTCATAGCGATACGCTGACTCATACTTGCCTATAACTTCGCTTAAAGGGTTTTCGTCAGAAAGTGCGTCGTAATGGGTAATAGAACGGCCTTCAACGTCCTGCTTTTGATAGAAGTAAGTCAATGTGCTGTCAAACCAGTCGTTTGGCGCCCAACGCACTGCAATACGACCGGTTAGCGTATCTTCGCCATTGGCGTCTTCAACCTGTTTTAAGTTGCTATTTACTTCATCTTCGTTAGACCAGTCTGGGTCAGGCAACGATACACCGCCTTCTCTTACCACATAGTTGTAGTCAAGGAAGCCAGGGTTATTGAAATAGTTTAGTGACGCGCGCACGGCTAATTCGCCATCAATGATAGGCGCATTAAATACGATACTACTTTCACCACCTAGTGAGTCACTCTCACTGATGTTAAACACATCGCCAGTTACTTCACCCGACATAAATTCAAGGTCGACTTTCTTTGGAAGATAGCGAATAGCACCACCTAAGGTTCCAGCCCCGTAAAGCGTTCCTTGCGGACCAATAAGAACTTCAACGCGGTCTACGTCTACAAGACGCATATTCAGGAAGAGAGGAATATCACCAAAGTAGGTGGCTACCGTGCCGCCATTTGAACCAGGGCCTGATGAATTAGTATTTAGACCACGTACGATAATGGGAGAGTCGTTTCGTCCACCTTGATCAGTCACAGTAAGACCAGGTACCCAACGTGCTACGCCGTCAAGATCTTCAATATTCTGCTGGTCTAAAACATCAGACGTTAGCGCAGAAATATTGATAGGCACTTCCTGAAGGGTGCCACTTCTTCGCGTTGCGGTTACTTCTACTTTTTCAATTTGCTTTTCGTCAACGGTAACCGTTTGGGCATAAACGCTTGGGCTTGCGCAAGCGGCTAACACTGCAACTGCTACAGCGGAAATATGGAAAGGAGCACTCTTACTCTGCATGTTCTCTCTCTTAAAATGGGCATTGCTAAAAATCGCCACCCCGTTCCGTAGGAAAAAACAGAGTCCTTCTGATTAAGCGTTTCTAGCGCGAATTAGGTAAATATGCGTACCGGCTCGTTCTAGGTAGCTTCTTATTACTTTTGGCTGCTATCCACTAAATAGGGCCTAGGACCGAGGACTCAGCAGAATACGTGCCGGAATTTGCGCGCATTCTAATATAAAAAACGGCAAAAGCCAGATAAAAACAGGGTATTTATTCATTTAAAGTGCAATTAATATCAAAAAATGACACAAGTAGAGGCAAGCGCACTGTATAAGAACTCACGTAACAATGAATTTTTAATTCCTATTTCAACTAGTTATAGGAGTTAACCTACAGCTCAACCACAAGCGCACCATTTTGATGCAAATGCGGTAGAATTAATATCCAGAACCAGAGAACAATGTGGTGGTATCGAGAAACTTAAAATCATTCGTTATTTAGCCGACGATTAATATAATCGTTGAAACGACTGTTATCCCTACACTTTACTGTTCCCTGGACGGTTGTAGAGTCGGGTGAAGAAGGAAAATCGCGATCCTCAATCGTTACTCCCTTATTTTTACTGAGGGTGCTAAATAACTTCCCTTTTATTGAACTGCAATCAACGACTATTTCAATGCTTGTTAGAAAATCTTCGTTTTCAGTATTGAAAGAGTTAGAAAGCTTAGGGTTTCTTTTCACATTCGAAGGGGTTTTGTTTGCAGGTGATTGATTAGCGATGTCATTCAATCGTTGTGCGTTCAAACGATTGATATAATCTTGTGTCGCATCCCGAATTTTAAGCTCGGTTTCTTCTGTTCTTGTTTTAAATTGTGGTGAAGGTTCTTTTACCAAAAGTTTCTGTGGCTCTTTAGATTTGCCAACCACTTTGCTAGCGCTCGATACTTTCTCACCTTTTTTCGCTTTTTTAATGGCAACGCTATGCTCTAGGTCGCTACCTTTATCATTCACTGGTTCTGAATTAATTTCGGTCTTTTGAGGGGCAGTCATTGGCCTTACTAATACTGCCTTTAACAATACGGGCGTAGAGTGTATTTGGCTTACAGACTCGTTACCAGTGGTGAATGCCAACGCGAGTAACAATGCCCCATTGATACCTAGAGAAAGTATAAACGCACGGAGAGCAGAAGCGTTTGGCAGGCTTATTTGAGTAAAACAGCTCCTCTCAAGCTCATATCTATCAATCCTTGGCTCTACCATTAAGGCATCCATCCATAAAAGCACCTAGTAGTTGAGCATAAACAAAGCAGAAAGTTCAGATAGCTTTCACGTACAAAGTAACAGCGATTATGAGATATGAATACGGAAGAAAAAATTTTGAGCGGGAAACGAGATTTGTTCTCGTTGTGAAGCAATTGCCGACACTCGGTCGCGGGTCCATCAAGGGGTCGCACTTAAAAACTAGACAAGTTTTAATTTTTGAGGTATCTGAAAAATTTGGAGCGGGAAACGAGATTCGAACTCGCGACCCCGACCTTGGCAAGGTCGTGCTCTACCAACTGAGCTATTCCCGCATAGAGTCGATGCTGCGCATCTTATAGGCAATCTAGAGACCTAGATTAAAATTTGGAGCGGGAAACGAGATTCGCCAACTGGCCGACACTCGGTCGCGGGCCCACACGGGGTCGCGCTTTTCACGCCCACTGAAAGTAAAGTTTACTATCAGGTTTAAAATTTGGAGCGGGAAACGAGATTCGAACTCGCGACCCCGACCTTGGCAAGGTCGTGCTCTACCAACTGAGCTATTCCCGCAACAAAAGAGGTACTTCGTTTGAAGTGGTGCGCATTTTACAAAAATTTTGGGGTAACGCAACCTTTAATTCTACTTTTTTTGTACCTCATGGTTTGAATGCTTAAATCGTAAACACTTTCTCACGATAATAGCGCATTTCTTCAATAGACTCGCGAATATCATCAAGTGCCAAATGCACACCTTTCTTTTCGAAACCGTCTAAAATTTCCGGTTTCCAGCGGCGCGTTAGCTCTTTTATTGTACTTACATCAACATTTCTATAGTGGAAGTAAGCTTCAAGCTCGGGCATGTACTTCACCATAAAACGTCTATCCTGACCGATGGTATTTCCACACAGCGGCGATTTACCCGCATCCACCCATAGCTCTAGAAAGGCAATGGTCTGCTTTGAGGCTTCTTCTACGCTTATTTTACTCTCTCGGCAACGTGCAGTAAGCCCACTTTCTCCGTGAACGCGTGTGCACCACTCGTCCATGTTGTTTAACACGTCATCACTTTGATGTACCGCTATTACGGGGCCTTCAGCCAAAATATTAAGTTGTGCATCGGTAACAATGGTCGCAATTTCCATTACTACACAGGTTTCAGGATCTAACCCTGTCATTTCCATGTCTATCCAAACAAGGTTACTGTCGTGTTTACTCATTACTATCCTCTTTGCGCTACAGACATGGCAACCATGCCCTACAAACGGTATTATTGACATAGTATACGTGAAACTAGAAAAGAATCGTGGCGAAAAAACCAAAACTTACACAACGACAGAAACGACAAGTTGCAGCAAACAGAAGCAAACGCTTGCGCGAAAAGCACGGCACGAAAGGCGCTGCCAGCCTTGATGAAAGCGCATTAGAAAGTGGTACGGTGATTGGTCGCTTTGGTAAACATGCCGATGTTGAGGACAACAAGGGCGAGGTGTCTCGGTGCCATATTCGCCGTACAGTCGACTCTGTAGTGTGCGGAGACAAAGTCTTTTTCAGCAAAGGGGATGATGCTGAGTCGGGGGTAAGGGGTGTTATAGAAATAGTAAAAGACAGGCACTCTGTGCTCACTCGCCCCGATTATTACGACGGTATCAAACCCATTGCCGCGAATATCGACCGTATTATTGTGGTTAGCTCTATTTTACCTTCTCTTTCACTGAATATAATCGACCGCTATTTGGTGGCCTGTGAAGATATTGGCATTACGCCACTTATTGTACTTAATAAAGTAGAGCTGCTTAGCAATGAAGAACGCGCAACCGTCACAGAGCAGCTTAAAACCTATGAAAAACTAGGCTACGAAGTGCTATTTACGAGCTGTAAAACTGGCGAGGGTATTAATACACTTAACGAATACCTTAATGATAATATCAGCGTTTTCGTGGGGCAGTCGGGCGTTGGTAAATCGAGCCTTATTAACCAGGTTCTGCCAGATGCCGATGAATTAACCGGTGATATCTCAGATAACTCAGGGCTGGGTCAACACACCACCACCGCGGCCAAACTGCTCCATTTACCGGCTGGGGGTGATTTAATTGATTCTCCAGGGGTACGTGAGTTTGGCCTGTGGCATATTCCCGTTGAGCGCATCACATGGGGTTTTATTGAGTTTAGAGACTATTTAGGCGGCTGCAAATTTCGCGACTGCAAGCACTTGAACGATCCGGGCTGCTTGTTAAGAGAAGCGGTTGAAGAAGGGAAAATCAGTGCAGAACGCTTTGATAGCTACCACCGAATATTAACCACGATGGAAGAGCAGCGTCCTAGCCATAGTCAGCCCCCGGGTGCATAAGCGGTTTTAAACAAAACGCGATAACACTCACCGAGAGTAAACCAGTGCTTATGCTTTTGTGTAAGCACTCATAACCCTAAAGTTGCTCTAAATACTACGACTTACTATACAATAACGCTATCTATGCAATGCGTTATTGTTTGCATAAAAGAAACGGAGATATTTTGTGTTAGATTGGCTTAAAGTTAATTTACAATACGTTACCCCCAAGCATTTGCTTTCTCGCCTTGTGGGCAAACTCGCTGAAGCAGAGATGGGTGGCGTGACAACCTTTTTCATCAAGCTGTTTATTAAGCAATACAATGTTGATATGACCGAGGCTCTTCATGAAAAGCCCGAGCATTACCGAAGCTTCAATAAATTCTTCACTCGTCCGCTTAAGCCAGAAGCGCGCACTGTCGATGATAGTGACGATGTGCTAATCCATGCTGTTGACGGCACAGTGAGCCAGTTTGGCGATATCCGCAGCGACAGCATTTTCCAAGCGAAAGGCCATGACTTCAGCCTTACCACGTTACTAGGCGGAAAACCTGATGTTGCCGCACCGTTTAAAAACGGCAAGTTCGCAACAGTTTACTTGGCGCCACGTGACTATCACAGAATCCATATGCCTATTGAAGGTACGCTAACTGACATGCTGTACGTGCCGGGCGAACTGTTTTCGGTCAACCCGCTTACTGCACAAAATATTCCGGGCCTTTTCGCACGTAACGAACGTGTTGTAGCGCTGTTCGACACCCCGGTGGGCAAAATGGCAATGGTATTAGTAGGTGCAACTATTGTGGCGAGTATCGAAACGGTTTGGGCTGGCACGGTGACTCCACCTACAGGTAAGACGGTCCAGCACTGGTCGTATGAAACTGATAGCGAAGCGGCGGTTAAGTTAGAAAAAGGGGCTGAACTTGGGCGCTTTAAGCTAGGCTCAACCATTGTGGTTTGCTTCGAAAAAGACATGATAGATTTCGAAGATATTGCCCCTGGCATGGTGACACGCTTAGGTGAGCCGATGGCTTCAAAAATGTCTTCACAAGAGGCTATTACGCCAGAGCAAGCTACCGAAGCTCCTGTTCAAGCTAGCAACGAGTTTGATGACAATGCTGGCGAAACCAAGAAAGATACACCTTCAGAGGGCGCTGACAGCTAATTTATGGATGCTGTTAAAAAAAGCCTGATTTCGCTTCACCTCACGGTTGTTTTATTAGGTGGTACGGCCCTTTTTTCTCGGCTTGTACCACTTAGTGCCAGTGATATTACCCTTGTTCGCTCGGTATTTGCATGCATTGCCCTGTTTGCATTTCTAAAGCTGGCCAAAAATAAAATAAAGCTGAATAGCAGAAAAGATTACGGCGTTGCGCTTGGCTTAGGCTTACTCATGGCGCTTCATTGGGTTACCTACTTTGCGGCGATGCAGTATGCCGGCGTATCTGTGGGCATGATTGCGCTTTTCACCTTTCCTGTAATTACCGTACTTATCGAACCTTTTTTCGAACGAGTAAGGCTGGTTTGGCAGGATATCCTATCTACGCTAACGGTCATTATTGGCGTATACCTAATTGTGCCTGAAACATCGTTAGAGAACGATATTACGCTTGGCGTTCTAATAGGCATTGCCTCTGCTATTTTGTATTCGTTTAGAAACCTTATTCATCGCAAACACTTTAAGCATTATACTGGTGCACAAGCGATGGCATGGCAAACCTTAGTTATTAGCGTGTTGATGCTGCCTGTAGGAAGTGAAGCCATTGCCTCTGCCTCAACGAATTCATGGCTCATGTTGTTGCTATTAGGCACCGTATTTACAGCCCTGCCCCATGCGTTAATTGCAGCGAGTCTGCGACATTTACGAGCAAAAACTTTTTCTCTAATAGCCTGCATGCAGCCTCTTTACGGCGTTTTTCTCGCTATTATTTTGCTAAATGAAACGCCTGGCTGGAGTGCGCTAGTAGGAGGCATACTCATTACCTCGGCGTCAGTTTATGAAACGCTTAATACCCATAAGTTGCACAGTTCAAACGATGACTAATGCGTATTGATAATGGAAGGGGCTAGTACCTATGCTCATTTTTGCACACCGCGGTGCCAGCAAAGCAGCACCTGAAAATACACTTAAAGCCTTTAGGTTAGCGTTTGAGCAACATGCAGATGGTATTGAGTTTGACACTTATCAGCACGATGGCGGTATTGTAGTTTTCCACGACAGGACCCTTAAACGTCGTGCTCGCGAGCCGGGTTACCTGTTAGATGCATCGTGGCAAGCGCTTCGAGAAATGGACATAGGCGAAGGTGAGCGCATACCAACCCTTTCTGAAACCCTAAAGTGTGTTGTTGATAATAAGTGGTGCAATATCGAAATTAAACACTTAAACGATGTCGATAGCTGGGTTGAAGACGTAAAGCAGGCTGTGCAAGAAAGCGGTATCAGCGTTGATAAGCTGCTTATATCCTCATTTAATCACCATTGGCTTCATGCAATCGCAAAGCGCTGGCCAAAGGTTAAGATTGGAGCGCTCTCGGCAAGTTACGAACTAGACTGTACTGCCAGCGCTCGAGCACTTAACGCCTATTCGGTTAATATTGCCTTAGATGCTGTTGATAAGAGCTTTGTACACGCGGCCCTACGTGATGGGTTTGATGTATTTGTATATACCGTTGATGAACCAAGGGATATGCTAATGTTACGAGAATGGGGCGTTACAGGTATCTTTACTAACGTGCCCGATACAGCCCTTAAGGCACTGTCTTAAATAACCCCAGGGCTCGTTTTTTTGAATACGTTGTACCGCTTATTTTAATTCGGTAGAAAGATGCTCTGAAAATACGGTGTTCTTGCAGCATTTACACTGTCTGCACAAACGCATATTAAACCAGTGCCCGGCTACAATAAGCGCTGCCCCGAGAGCGATGGTAAATGGTTCGTAGTGATGCCCAAAAATATCTTTATGCCAGTAAATAGCGCCACCTGTGAACAATAATATAAGTGGGTAGTATTTACCGTGGTAACGGACAGCACCGCTAATCAACGCCACTGCGCCTACAATTAAAGAGAAGGTTAAAATGGTTCTTTCGAACCACACTTGCGCAAAAAAGCTTGAACCTACAAGAGGTAATAGCGGGATCAAGACAGGTAGAGCGAGACAATGCAACGCACACAAGCTCGACACCCAAATGCCAAGTTTGTCTAGTTTTGTTGGATTCTCATCAATTGGAGTCATTACTCTAAATACCACCGTGCCGGAATATGTGCGCAAAAATACTGTCAGAGACGTTATATTATAACAGACTAGCAAAAATGCGAAACGTTCCCACATTAAATTTTGATCTTATTGAGACGAAAGTAGACTAATGAAGGGGGAAAGTAAGTGGGTTAACTATTCGTTTGGCGCAACATCAGTGATTTCTGGCGACGCTTTTCGCGTGCTATATCGAGTGTGCTCTAAGTTTTCTGAATTTACTTCATTCGTGAAAGCCAAGTTATTTTTCAGAGTAATATTTTTGTCAGCAATGTTTTTATTGGCAATTATGTGGTGTGAAAGCCCTGCGGTTTGCTCATGCACATTGGGAAACTGCTTCGCCACTTTCGGTGCATCGGGAAAATAGTCTGCCACAGAGGCGAGGCTAAAGCCTTCTTTTTCAAGTAGTGGTAAATGCGTTTGCAAAAAGTCTATGGTGGCAGGATGAGGGTGACCTATAACTAAAACTCGTCCTTCACGCTTAGCAATACGCTTCATCTCGTTGAATTGCTGTAATAAAAACGCAGGCTCTAAGCGGTGATCGAGGAACACTTGGCGACTGGCGTTAGGCACACCGAGTTGTTCGGCAATTTCCTTTCCTTTAGATAATACTGTCGTTCGGCTGTCGACAAAGAATAGCCCCTGACGCTTCACCTCTTTAAGTAACGCTTCCATCGCCTCTCGCTGCCCGGTAAAGGCACTTCCCATATGGTTGTTGATACCCACCGCGTTAGGTACGCTTTTCATTGCCCTGCGGACATTGTGTGTAATAGCACCGGCGTACATATCAATTGAAAGCCCAAGGGGCCCCATATTCTTACCATTTTGAGCCTGCATCGGCATATGCAGCATTACCGCCCTGCCCTCTTTTTCAGCGCGCTGCGCTATTTCAGATGCCAAAGGCGTTTGTGGGAGTATGGAAAAAGTAACTTCTTTAGGAAGAGAGAAAGCAGCGATATCGGACGGCCTGTAGCCCAGGTCATCTAAGATTATTATTATGTCTGACTTTGCTTTGACGTAAGGGCTAACGAGCCCGCATAAAACAAAGATTATACAAGGCGTTAGCAGACGCAAAAGCATCTAAATCACATCCATTTTTCATCATTATTATTTAGCGCACAATACACATAGCTGTGTTTTATTTTTAACTCTCAAACTTAGCATACCAACAACTGGTTCAGTTTCAACGTTGCTGATGACTTTAGTGTTATTTTAATAGCGCCAGCCCACGCGCACACTCTGGTTGGGCAACCGCTCAGTCTAGCCACGAGCTTGGATTAAGGGCTTTGCCTTTGTGGCGAATTTCAAAGTAAAGGTTAGGATATTCCTGACCGCCACTTCGCCCAACAAGGGCTATTCGCTCGCCCCGTCTAACATCGTCGCCAGCCTGTTTAAGCAAAGCTTGATTGTGCCCATACACGCTCATGTAGCCTTTACCATGGTCAATGATAGCAACCAACCCGAAACCACGAAGCCAATCGGCGTAGAGGACTTTACCAGGGGCGATGCTATTGACTGGGTCGCCTTCTGCACCATCAATGATAATACCTTTCCAAGATACTTGCCCTTGGCGGCGGTTACCAAATAGCTTTCGAACTCTCCCTTTCACTGGCGGCGTTAACTTTCCTTTGAGCTTCGCTAGTCCGTCCATAGATACTTCCGCATTTCTTGCAGCTCGTTCAGCGGCTATACGCGCGGCCTCTATGGCATCTCTAAGGGCTTTTTCATCGGCCTGCAATGAAGCAATTCTTTGGTTTTCCGACGCTATAGTTTTATTGATTTTTGTGAGTGTTTTTTTACGGTCGGCTTGGCGCGTTATGAGCACCGCGCGCTGACCTTCTTGCTCTTCTTTAAGAGCGGCAAGCGATTGCGCTTTTTCATCGAGTTCAGCGTTAACTTCCTCAAGCCTTGCTACATTGCTTCTAAAACTTTCAATCTCTTTTTGACGAGCTTTAGCAACATATTGGTAATAGGTAATTACGCGTTCAAATGTGCGGGCATCATCTTGATAAAACAACATTTTTGCGTAGTCGTAATGCCCCGCCATAAAAGCACTTTTTAATTGACTAGATAATAAAGACTGCTGTTTGCGAATAGCCGCTTTAAGGGTTTCTTGCTCAGCCCCAAGCTTTGCTTGCTCTTGCTCTACATTGGCAAGCGACTGACGAGTAATGGCTAATGCCTTGGCGACTTTCGCTATCTCAAGTTCAGAGGCTTTAAGTACACTTTTTAGCTCTTGCGCACTGGCTTTATTATTTTTTAATACCTGTTGGCGAGCGCGAAGCTCTGCCTGTAGTTCTGCTAACTTCTCTTTTTGCGCACTGGCCCCGGCTTCTTGCGCAATAGCACCACTTCCAATCGGCAGAGTAGCGAGTGCAATAATACACCCTATGATTGAAAGTAATGACCGTAATGACATAACGTGTGCTTAAAACCTCGCCTTTTTCGATAATGCGTCAATTTCGTTATTGCTATTAATAACATTTTCCAGTGTATCTGACGGTCACGCATATGCCCAGTGCAATTTATCCGTAATATCAACCATCTAAAGTATTTCTATGAAGCATGCCGCACCTCACATCCATCTTAGTGAAAGGTAGGCTGGTTTCTCGCCCATTTTTCTATATACTTTGCACTCTTTTCATGGTCTGTAGACAGGGTTAGAGGTAATGGATCAACTAATTGAATTTGCTAGCAACAACTTTATTCTTGCTGGTATTTGGGTTGCGCTGATTGCCATGTTGATATTTAGTTATATCAGTGCATGGACATCTTCGGTAAAAGAGCTAAGCACTCACGAAGCAACACTTTTAATTAATAAAAATGACGCGATAGTACTTGATACACGTCCTGCGAAAGAATTTAATGCAGGTCATATTTTGGGTGCAAGGCAGATTAAACCTGAAGAAGTGCGCGAGAAAAACTTCAAGAAACTTGAAAACAGTAAAGACAAACCCATTATCGTAGTATGCGCTATGGGTAATCAGGCTCGTGGTACAGCAAATGCGATGCAAAAAGACGGCTTCGCGAATGTGAATGTATTAAAAGGCGGAATGAACGCATGGCAAAGCGCCAGCCTTCCCGTTTCTAAATAACAGGTAACCTTTATGAGCAAAGTAGAACTTTACACCAAGGGCCACTGCCCATACTGCCATCGCGCAAAAGCGCTGTTGACGCAAAAGGGTGTAGAATTTATTGAATACCCGATAGATGTTAAGCCTGAGCTACGCGACGAAATGATTGAGCGAGCAAACGGCGGCTGGACTGTTCCACAGATTTTCATTGACGATCAGCACGTTGGTGGCTGTGACGATATGATGGCTTTAGAAGCACAAAGCAAACTAAACCCTATGCTGGGTTTAGCGTAAAGCGTCAGCGCATATAGCAACGCACTACATTAAATTAAAACGACAATTAAATAGGAAATACCATGGCTGACGAAAATCAGACAAACAACGGCGAAGCAGCAGGCGCACAAGCGCAGCAGAGTGCTCAGTTCAACATTCAGCGTATCTACACAAAAGACATCTCTTTTGAGTCTCCAAACGCGCCAGCTATTTTCACTAAAGAGTGGAAACCAGAAATTAAACTAGACATCGACACTAGCACGAACAAGCTAGAAGAAAATGTATTTGAAGTTGTGCTTTCAGTGACCGTAACGGCAACACTAGGCGAAGAGACGGCCTTCCTATGTGAAGTACAGCAAGCAGGTATTTTTGCTATTGGCGAAATGCCAGACCAAAACAAAGCGCACACGCTAGGTTCGTTCTGCCCGAACATGCTTTTCCCATATGCGCGTGAGACAATTTCTAACTTGGTTAACCGTGGTACTTTCCCTCCACTTAACCTCGCACCTGTAAACTTCGACGCTATCTTTGCCGCTTACGTGCAAAAACGTGCACAGCAAGCGCAGGGCGAAGCGCCTAAAATGGACGCCTAATTAGTTGACCATGAAGGACGTGGACATGAAGTCGAATTCGGTTTCAGCGTCGGTTTCAGTATTGGGGGCGGGGTCTTATGGCACCGCCCTTGCTTTTTGCCTTGCCAGAAATGGTAACCCCACATTACTTTGGGGTCGCGATGAAAAGCATGTTGCCGAGATGAACACCAACCGAGAAAACGCTCGCTATCTTCCAGGCGCAACATTTCCTGATGCGTTGGTTGTTAATGCCAACCTAGAAGAAGTGGTCGCTGCCAGCCAAGACATCTTAGTGGTAGTACCTAGCCATGCATTTTCGGCTATGCTTCAAAGCTTGAAACCCTTGCTTAAACCGCATCAGCGTATTATTTGGGCAACCAAAGGGCTAGAGCCTAAAACCGGTCGTTTACTTCGTGATGTAGCAGAAGAAATTCTGGGAACCGACTATCCGCTAGCGGTGCTTTCAGGCCCCACTTTCGCTAAAGAGATGGTAGCAGGCTTGCCTACCGCTATTTCACTGTCTTCTACCGACGATACCTTAAGTGACGAGTTTGCAGCAAAACTGCACTGTGCGAAGTCATTTCGCGTGTACAAGAACTCAGACTTCACGGGTGTACAGCTCGGCGGTGCGGTGAAAAACGTTATCGCTATTGGCGCAGGCTTAGCAGATGGATTAGGCTTTGGTGCTAATGCACGTACAGCGTTAATCACCCGTGGTTTAGCAGAACTCACCCGCTTGGGCGTAAAGCTAGGTGCAAGTCCAGAAACCTTTATGGGTATGGCGGGTCTTGGCGATTTGGTATTAACCTGTACTGACAATCAGTCGCGCAATCGTCGCTTTGGTTTGGCACTAGGCCAAGGTAAAAGCGTGGATGTGGCCATTGAAGAAATTGGTCAGGTCGTTGAAGGTTACCGCAATACTGAAGAAGTACACGTATTATCGAAAAAAGTAGGTGTGGAAATGCCTATCTGTGAGCAGATATACGTGGTGCTTTATCACGGAAAATCCCCTAAAGAAGCAGCCTTAGCCCTGCTTGGTCGAGATTTAAAAAACGAAGCGTAATCACATTACGCTTCATTTTTATTTAGTTATTTCAGCGACTAATTAGCGACCTTCTCTTATCACTATCACTTTTGCGTTGTCTCGATAGCCATCGTGGTTATGTTTATAGCGCTTAGAGCTTTTCACTTTCTTCGCCTTCTTGTAGGGTGAATCAACGACCACATAGCGATTTCCTTGCTTGCGGTAGTAATGGTTATTCGCAACGTAGTAACGATGATTATTAATAACCTCAACTCTATGCGCCCCCGGCAAAACATTAACGTACAGCCCAATCTCAGGTACGCTAATGGCTACATCAACCAAAGAGCGAGCAGGCTGTGTAATAACGGTTACCGTTTCATTTGCCCCTCTTTTACCGTGAGAGTGATGCCCTGAGTGCGCGCTAGCTTGCCCAGCCACCATAAAACAAACGCCGGTAATAATACTGAGTGTTATACGTTTCATAATGCTACTCCTAACTCATTTGTGTATATTCACAGGCTATACTAATGAGTGAAGCTGAACGAAAACTGACTCTGACGCGCTTTACGCTGTCTTTACATTGGTCATAAAAAAGCCCTTATAACAGGGCGTTTTTAAAATGAATATCTTCAGAAAGCTTTTACCCGCCTTCTGCTACCGGGCACCTTCGTAGCCAAACTGGCGCCAGCTTTCATATACAAAGACAGATACGGCATTGGATAAGTTCATACTGCGGCTGTCTGGTAACATGGGAATGCGAACGCGCTGCTCTGGCGGTAGCGATTGAATATAATCATCCGGTAAACCACGGGTCTCAGGACCAAATATAAGTGCATCGCCTTTTTGATAGGATACATCGCTATGAAACGCTTTGCCTTTGGTGGTGCAGGCAAAAACGCGGTTCGGTTTTGCATCTTCAAGGTAAGCATCTAAACTAGCATGGCGTTTTACATGAGCAAACTCATGGTAATCTAAGCCTGCACGACGTACCCGCTTGTCGTCCCAATCAAAGCCCAAAGGCTCAATAAGGTGCAGCATAAAGCCGCTATTCGCACATAAGCGAATAATATTTCCAGTATTTGGCGGGATTTCTGGCTGATAAAGTACGATATCTAGCATGCTTGTTTAAATTACCTTCAAGATTAAAAACCCGTTCATTTTATAACGAAACCGCCCTTTGCATCACCCTACCCTTCTCTTTAATTGCATGTTAATGGTCTTAACCATGCAGCATAGTTAACGAGTAACCTTAGCTTTCTGTAAGAAAATCGAGAATGCGGGTGAGCGAGCGTTCACGAATATCGTCAGACTCGGTGAAGAGCTCATGATAAGCACGAGGTACAATTTCTAACGTTGCGCTTGGCATACGCTGCGCTACAAGACGCTGACGCTTATTATCGATAATAGCATCGTCATCGGCACTTAATACCAGCGTGGGGGTGGTAATGGCCCCTGCGCTGTTTTCAATTTTATTCATTGCCTGGTGGGCTGCCGCTAACCATTCAGTGGTCACGCCGCCTAGCTGTATATCCTGCTCTTCGTCATACAATTCGCGGAATAGTGCGTAGCGGGTTTTACTATGCGTCAGTTTATTCAGTGCAAATGGAAAGGCGATATACGGTGTCTGCCCGAAGAAGTAGCCTGAATCGGCTTTTTTCATTCTATTAACCGCAAGGCCAGTGCGTATTAGCCCGTTTGCTAGCCAGTTAGGCAGCGATGGCTTAATGCCAAACATCGGTGATGCAAATACAGCTTTAGAGAAAAGCTTTGGCATGCGCAGTAAAGTCAATGCGCCTATTGCTCCGCCCATCGAGTGGCACACTAACAATAAAGACCCTTGTTGCTTAGGCTTAACAATGGTTTCTACAAATGTGACAAAGTCATCTACGTAATCATCGAAGTGCGCTACATAGCCATGCTGCGGGTCGCGTGTCATTCGGTCAGATAGGCCTTGACCTCGGTGATCAAGAATAAAAACGGCAAAGCCATTTTGATAGAGATCGTAAATAAACTCTTTGTATTTTAAGTAAGACTCAATACGCCCTGAACAAATCACAATCGTTGCGCGAGGCGACTTAGGAATACAATGCGAATAGCGCACTGTGATATTGTCTTTTCCTACGAAATGGCCCTGCGTCACGCTGTGCTGCCAAAAAGGATTAATATCTGTAGCAAAAGTGCTAGCTAAGTTATTTTCAGACGTGAACGCCCAGTTCATAAATACCCTTTTACTGTCAATACGCGCTCTATTAGGCCTAAAGCGATCTTCCTACGTTGTGCTTACGACTTAGGAAAAGACAAGGTTACTTTAAGCCCACCGCGCTCAGCCGGTTCAGCAATAATCCTTCCATGATGCAACTCCACGGCTGCTTTTGCAATGGATAAACCTAAGCCCACGCCCCCGGACTCCCGCTCTCTGGCAAGCGTTGCTCGATAAAAGGGAGAAAAGATGCGTTCACACTCTTCATGGGAGAGCCCTTCACCATCATCAGCAATATGAATACACCAGTGCTCTGAATCCTCGCTAAACGAGATACGAGTAACAAGCGCGCTATGACGAATTGCGTTGCGCAATACATTTTCTATTGCACGACAAAACATCATACTATCGATAACCACTGTCTTTTGAGGTATGTCATCAATTTGAAGCTGCTTGTTTTTATTTGCCGCCTCAAAATTCGCGTCGGTAAACACATCGTTTAGTACAAGCGACAGCATTTGCTTTTGCATAGATGCTTCACCAGCTTCAGCTTTACTCAAGGTGAGAAGTTGACTCACTAACGCTTCCATCCGATCGGCTTCTCGCTCTACACGCGCTAAGGTTTCAGGATCTACGTTTTGCTGATGCGCAAGTCCTAATGCCATTTGTAAGCGGGCAAGCGGTGAGCGTAGTTCATGAGAGACATCGGCCAATAGGCGTTTTTGGGCGCTCCACATGGACTCTAGCTGTTCTGCCATCTTGTTAAAGTCCCGCGAAAGCTGCCCTAGCTCGTCCTGACGCTTAGCCGCTCGGCCTACTCGCGCCTGCCAGTCACCGCTCGCTATGCGTTTCGCTGAGCTTTGTATACGCAGTATGGGGTTAGTCAGTGATTTCGCAAACAACCAGCTCAATAATATGGTGGTAATCAAGGCGATGGTTAGGAACAGTAAAATCGGTGGAGTTTGCTTTTCAGGCATTTCCAGTCTCACTGAAAAAAGCGCAAATCGGGAGCCGTCTCTCTCAAAGAAAACCGGCCCCAAAATTTTAAATGCTCCCCGCTTCACCGCTATGGGTGACGTTTGCGTCACTAATCGAAGTAAATCTTCTTTATCCTCGTTACGAAGCGGTGGGCCACCACCAGAAATAACACGGTTATCACTAATATCGATAGCCACCATTCGCCCTCTCCCTCCCCGAGAATGGCGGTCAAGCGCTCCGCGTAATGGTGCACCTTGGTAACGGTTATCTTGTATGCGCTCCACCACTTGATTGAGAGCAGCCACTTCACGAGGCTTTATCGGTACAATTTCCAGATCTTTAAAGAAAAGGCGGCTGCCCCAAATAGCCAGCAGGGCGGTGACAATAAATGTAGCCCAAAACCATAAAAACAATCGGCCCATGATGGCCCGCGTTGGGCTTACGCTGCGTAACAGTTTTACCATTAATGGCTTCCAACAATTAACATATACCCGACACCGCGAATGGTTTTAATTTTTTCGTCAACCGCCACGGCCCCTATTTTTTTGCGCAGGTTACTCACGTGCATATCAATACTTCTGTCAAAGGCTTGAAGCGGTTTGCCAAGTATTTTTAGGCTGATTTCTTCTTTTGTGACACGCTGTGCTGCATTAAGCATCAGCAAGCGCAGTATTAAAAATTCAGTGGTGGTAAGGGTAAGTTCTACATCATCTACTTTGGCAAGCTGACTACTGGGGCTTAGTAGAATTCCATTTACAAACAAGTCTTGCTCGACGGCCCCGCCGCTTGATGACAAATTATGACGACGAACGATTGCTTTAATTCTTGCTACTAGCTCGCGATGATTAAAAGGTTTAGGCAAATAATCATCGGCGCCCATCTCAAGACCTAAAATTCGGTCGTAGTCGTCGCCTCTCGCGGTAAGCATAAGCACCGGCGTACTGTGGCTTGAACGAAGTTTTTTCAAAACGTCAAATCCATCCATTTTAGGCATCATCACATCAAGCAATATCAGGTCATAATGACGCCCAGAGACCGCTTCAGATAACCCCTCTTCGCCATTGTTACGCACTTGCACCTGATAACCCATACCCGATAAGTAAGTGGAGAGCATTTCTGTAAGTTCTAGGTCATCATCAATAACAAGGATAGACTGCAAGTGAAAATCTGAACTCATGGTATTAAACTCTTTAACTGCTAGATTCATGAAAATGCCTGTAAATTGGATAGAATTCAACCTACGCTTATGGTGTGCCTCGCCTCAAGCCGACAACAACACTGACAAAACGCGTACTATATCTTTTCAGACCTTTACAATCACAAATCGGCGTTGCCTTTACATAAGCTTTACACTGCATTGACTGCTTTTTTAGTCGAGCACGCTACGATTAGCTTGTCCGAAAAAAGGAGACGACAATGAAAAAGTTATTAATTGCTAGTGTAACGGTAGCAGCGATTGGCTTAGGTGGCCTTGTATTGGCGCAGCCGTTAGGGCCTGGTATGCGTCACCACGAACCGGTTAAAGAAATGGTTAAACATCTTCGCGACCTGAGCTTGAGCGACACGCAACGCGAAGAGATAAAAACACTTGTAAGCGCATTTAAAGACACTAACCCTCGACCTAAATTTGGCGATATTGAAAAGCCTAGCTTTGATTTTGTTACCGCCACTGAAGCCCAGCTCAGCGCTTTTATTCAAGCTCAGTTTGAAGAGCGTGAAGCTACCCATTTCGCTTTTGCTCAACTGCGTCACGACATCTACAACGTGCTGAATGAAGAGCAACAGGCAACTCTCTTAGCTCGAGACGCTAAAAGAGAATTAGATATACAAAAACATCGTGACGCTTTCGTAAAACAAGATGCTCGCTTTACCAAACGAATGGATGGTGAGGGTAAAGGTCCTAAACGCAAGCCTAGGGAATTTTTGTTTGAAGGCATTGAATTAAGCGACGAACAAATAGCGAGCCTTGCAGAACTTCGCGAGTCATTCAAAGATACATCGAAAACGAATAGAGAGGCGCTACGCAATTTTAAAGACGCCCAGCGCGATTTGATTCGCAGCCAGTCTTTCTCTCAAGACGCTTGGGACGCGCTTATCGCCCAATACAAAGGCGACCTTGTAAGTGCTAAGGTTGAGAAAGCCAAACAGCATCAAGCCATGTTTCAAGTTTTGTCATCTGAACAACAAGCGAAACTAGAAGCACTGCGTGAAGAAGAACGTAAGCTACGCGAGATATTTAAGCCTTAACGCTTAGCCTTTTTTACCCATCTCACCCATCTTACTCACCGTAAAAAGTGCTGGCTTCGGCCAGCCTTTTTTATGGCTGAGCCTCAGATAATTTTTGTTTTACGGATAAGGTTAGTGGCGTCACAAAATCACCAACATGTACGCTATCACTACCTGGCTCAGCCTTAAGCAAGCTAACTTCGCCAGCCACTTCAAATACTTCTAAAGTAAGGGTATTACTAGAAAATAAACCCGATTTTCTTGATAACCCTAGGGTGGGTAACGCGCGCTGCTTTACGAGTGAAAATTTATCTCCTGGCATTAAACCGCTATTTTTACCTAGGTCGATTGCAATATAGTCAGGCGATATATCTATAACCTGCGCATAGGTTGTTTCGCACTGTAATGCCCCATGAATATCGGTAATGGCAGCATGTATAGTGTTTAGCACCATTCGACCAAAATCACTTCGCCACAGAAGGCTATTGTTACTGTCTACAGAATCGTGTTGGGAGAACGGCCAGTCCGCTTCACTGTGATAGCTATCGTTAAAAATAACCTTCGCTTTAAACGTATCGAGTACGTAAACCTGAACAGTAAAGTTTCTGCGAAGTACCGTACTATCGCTTTCAAATACCGACGTTGCTTGTGACACTTGCTCGAAAAGCGAAATGTCTTTAACAAACCCAAACACCACAAATTGCTGACCATACTCATTTCGAAGGTACGTGGACATCGCCGTCAAATCGACATCAGAGAGACTAGAGGTTAGCCAAGTATTTACGTTAATGAGCGAAACGGGAATCTGGCTAACACTATTGCCGCTATAAAGCCCATTGAGCTGCTGTGTAAAACGTTGTGATACATGACTACCAAAAGAATAAAGCATACCGGTAGCGGCTTGCTGCGGTGAAGTTAAAGAAAATTCTGTCACTAGTATCCGATGGGCTAACCCATTATTAGTACAGTTAAACAGAGGCGTAATATTAACGTTCACCACTACAGTAAGTAGGTCGTCTTTAAGTGTTTCACTTATAATTTCTACACGCTGTATTCTTCCCTGAGAGCGAATTTCTGCCTTACTAGAAAGCAGTAAACCATCTACCATAATATCTTGCGCTGATATCGTGGAGCCGCTTTGAAAAGCCGCATCTGCGATAGCGTTTTGTATAGCACTGGTTCTTATATCGCTTAACTCTGCCCCTGCAAGAGCCACGGTAGACTCGCCTTGCACCCATTGAGCACAAGCTTGATTAGTCACCATTAATGAAGAGAGTAAAACTAACCCAGTAAGCGTTTTACGTAATCGGCTTTTGTACATATGGTTCTCGTCACTAACCAAAAATTGAAAACAGCTTGCCGATTACAGAAGGCCGCTGATTGTCCTGCAGATCACCCGTACCGCTGTATTCAATTAATGCGTTACCGACTTTAGATGACAACACGGTATTGCTTTCATCAACGTCTTTTTTACGTACTTCTCCGGAAAAGCGAATGTACTCTTTTCCCCTGTTCATGGTTATCCACTTTTCTCCGGTAACAAGTAAATTTCCAGCAGGCGTTATGCCGGTTACGTACACGGTAATACTGCCGCTCATTGAGTTTGATTGTTTGGTTTGAGCGGAGCTAGCAAATTCGCTGTCTTGCTCATGCTCTACTTCAACATCATCGCCTTCAACCTGTATACCACCTAGTTTCAGTGTGACAGGCGCTAAATCGAACGAGGTATTTTTGTCGGTATTAAAATCAAGAGACTTCTCTGATTGGGTCTTCTCATCGAGCTTAACCAATATCATATCCCCTACTTTAAAGTTCGCATGGCGCTCATAAAGCCCTATTGATTGCTCAGGGTTAAATAAAGACCCGGTAGGCACATGTAAAGTAGACGTGGGCTGCGCTCTGGGTGGTGAATAGCGCGGATGACCAGGTTTCGGCTCGTCTTCTATTTGGCTAACTGCCCGTTGCGACACATTGGGGTTAGTAGGGCTATTTTGAACCACCTGCTCTTCTTCAGTAATTGTTCGGGCGCACCCCCCAAGTGTAAAGATTGCGATAAGTGTGTGTATATGGCATCGAACTTTCATGACATTGCTCAGTATTATTTTTTATGCAGTGTGTAATTTAAGTGCCATCCATGACCTGACAGGAGCAAGTTTAAACGAACAAATCAGAAGAAATCTCGTTCACTTTCTCTATTTGCAAAACCTTTACAAATCAATTATATGCCTGCGGGTAAGGGGATGTTATGGCCTTAGAAAACACAACCACCAGCTCTGTTGGAACTGGCTTCAATGCACTGTTATCAAAGCTTGATTTAGCGTCAGGTTTCAATGACAGTAAAGCTACAAATTCGACAAATTCTTCAACAACACCAGATAATGAAGCGGCAAAAGGCGGCGAGTCTTTGCCGTCTATATTCTCATTATTACTTGAACAACAGAGTCAGACGAATGAACCAGTGGGTACATCAGATACCGTTGCGGATACCAGTGCGGATACTATTGCAGATAAAGAAGAGGCTATCAGTGCTGCAAGCCTTGCAGCAGATGCGCTCTCACCACTGACAACTATGAGTAATGCACTTTCAGATGATGCCATAGTAGCTATGCAAGGTACGCTATTAACTGCATTGCAAAACAATATATTTCAAGCGTTATCAACCAATAGCGACACCACCAATACTGCTACTACCAGCGCAACTTCTGACCTTAGCAATGCTAATATTAATCAAAGTGAAGCCAGCCCAACTTTATTCGATACGCTATACACAAATGCATTTGGTGATGACGGGCTTAACCTTAAAGACGGCTTTGATGTTTTAAATATTGCAAACCACCTGCCCATAGTTTCTGATGTTTACGAGGCAACCACCTCTAGCCACACTGCCGCCGCGGCAAGTTTGGCTGGTAGCTTTTTATATGGAGGCATAGGCGGCCTTATGTATAACGCTGTAGACTTAGCCGTAGAAAACGTTACTGGGCAGAGTATTTCAAATAACCTGTGGTCAATGGGCCAAGCTTTAGTGTCGTCGTCCTTCAGCGAAATCAATGCTGATAGTGCTTCACAGGTGTTGGATGAAAGCGTATTCGCCTCAACGCCTATCGAGACTAATGATATAAAGGCAGGAATAGCCAATAAAGCCGCGGACGCTACTTACCAATTCGTTCAACGAGGCTTAAATTAAAGCCTCTACTTTGAACAAACGCACGTGGCAACAATAGTGTTTACCTTAAGGCCTTAGAAGTTGGGTTTAACTGGCTTGTATTCGGGAGATAGGAAGAGCGGTGATGTGATCACTAAATCTGCTGTGGCTGGCGTGCAGGCTACTGGTACATTCCATACTGAACACAGTCGCAGCAGCGCTTTTACGTCTGGATCGTGGGGGGCTGGATTCAATGGGTCCCAAAAGAAGAATAGCGCGTCTAGCCGGTTTTCTGCGATCAACGCGCCTATTTGCTGGTCCCCTCCAAGCGGCCCGCTTTTATAGCGTGTAACCTCTAGCCCAGTTTCGCTGGCAATCAGGCCTCCGGTGGTGCCTGTTCCCACTAAGTTGCACTGTTCAAGTATGGCAATATGCTGCTTAACCCATGCAAGTAGTTCTGGTTTTTTATGGTCGTGAGCGACAAGCGCCAAGGTAAGTTTGCTCATTTTATTTTCCGCTATTATTCCCAACAAATTATACGTAGCCCGCGAGCTTATGCCTGTGAATACCGTCTACTAATGGACTTACACTCCCAGTGTACCGTACTTTATCACTATCACCTGTAAACTCTGAAATAAGATATAAATATTCAATTCTATTGCTCACATTGTCAACTTACTGTCACAACTATAACTCTATTATAAAGTGCATTTTTTGAGACAAATAAGCCGCCGAAACAAGATAAAATATTTATACATTTTTATTGCATAAACATTCAAATTAGTTACACTAGTCCACGGTTAAGGCATCCAACCCCATTTTTTGGGTTGTAACATGATAGGAATTGATGATGACACAACCAACTCGTGTTGTTGGTTTTACCACTAACAGCATTATAGAGTTTACCTCTCCCCTGGCTGGCTACACCTTGCATAGCACACGACGATGCGTGTGTACTTCTATGCTTATTCGGTAGCACACTTTTTACCTTTGTAATGTGGTCGCGGTTAGGCAAGGATTTACGGCTAACCAGTTTACAAAGGTAAAAAGTGATTTTTTTCTCCTTTTATTGAATTTATAAATTATGTATAGCGTTTCAATTATCGGTGCCAGTGGTTACACAGGGGCACAACTTGTTCAGTTAGTATTACAGCACCCTAAGCTTGAGTTAGCGAGTACTTACGTATCTGAAAACAGTAACGATGCGAACAAAAGCATTGCAGAACTGCATGGCAACCTTGCGCATGTAAATGCCACACTGACGCCTATTTCAGATAACGCGCTTAGTGAAATGGCAAATGGCGTAGACTTTATTTTTCTTGCTACCCCTCATGAGGCAAGCCACGATTGGATGCCAATCTTGTCATCAGGCAAAGCAAAAGTATTGGATTTATCAGGTGCCTTTAGAATTAAAGACACCGCGGTTTTTGAGCAGTTTTACGGTTTCCCGCACACGCAGACACAAAGCTTAGCGCAGGCGGTTTACGGTCTTGCCGAGTGGCACGAAGCGCAAATAGCAAGCGCCGACGTTATCGCAGTGCCGGGCTGTTATCCCACCGCCAGCCTTAGCGCGCTAAAACCACTTGCGCACAACGGCTTATTAGATGAGAGCGTACGCCCTGTAATTAACGCGGTTTCCGGCGTATCGGGTGCAGGTAGAAAAGCCAGTTTAACCACCAGCTTTTTTGAGGTCAGTCTTCAAGCATATGGCGTGCTAGGCCATCGCCATACGCCTGAAATTGAAGCCTATTTAGGTACGCCTGTTATCTTCACCCCGCACCTTGGTAATTTCAAAAGAGGTATTCTGGCAACGGTAACCGTGAAAGTTAAAGCTGGTACCACCAGCGCACAACTTGAGAAAGCGTACACTGACGCCTATGCTGATAAACCCATTGTGCGTTTGCGCAAGAGTTTCCCAAAAATTGATGACGTTGCTCACACTCCCTTTGTCGATCTTCACTGGAAGTTGGATGAAGCATCTGGGTATGCAGTTGTTACCGCTGCCATTGACAACGTAATGAAAGGTGCAGCTTCACAAGCGATTCAGTGCCTTAACATAATGACGAAACAACCTATAGAAACAGGGTTAGTACTATGAGTGTTTCACCTATTGTAATTAAAGTTGGCGGTGCACTGCTTGATGATGCCGCGGCAATGACGCGCTTATTTCTAAGCGTAAAAGATGTGCAGGCCACTCGCCCAGTGGTAGTGGTTCACGGTGGCGGGCCTTTAGTGGAAACACTAATGGCAAGCCTTGGCCTTAAAAGCACCAAAATTGATGGCCTTCGGGTTACCCCCGATGAGCATATGCCCTATATTTGTGGTGCACTGGCCGGTTCTGCTAACAAGCAGTTATGCGCCGCCGCACTCGCGTCGGGTTTAACGCCTGTCGGCTTGTCCTTACTTGACGGCAATATGGTGGTATGTGAACCACTTGCTGATCAATATGGCGCGGTGGGTGTGCCAAGTACCGCAGATGCGGCGTTTCTTAAGAGTGTTTTAGCCCAATCGACCTTGCCAATTATTAGCTCCATAGGCTCTAGCCCGCAAGGCAGGCTGCTTAACGTAAACGCAGACCAAGCGGCTACGGTTATCGCCGAACTGCTCAACGCCGAGCTTTTACTGCTTTCAAATGTTGATGGCGTACTTGACGGCAACAAAGCACTTATCAGTGCGTTAAATGCTAATAGTATTGCTCAATACGCCAGTGAAGGCGTAATCACCGATGGTATGAAAGTAAAAGTTGACGCCGCGCTTGCCTCTGCAGAGAGCCTAAGCCGCCCTGTTTATATCGCAAGTTGGGCGGCAGATATCACCGATATACTAAATAAAACAACAGGTACACAAATAGTACCTACAACCCTTGCCGCTGAAAACGGCAATGCCGGAGAAGTACAATGAAACAGGACCTACTCACTTTTGCAGATTGGACACCAGAAGCAATGCAAAAATTGCTGCAATTGGCAGTAGAAATTAAACAAGCCCCAGCCAGCTACAGCAATGTGCTTGCGGGCAAGTCGATTGTTGCCCTGTTTGAAAAACCGTCATTGCGAACCCGCGTAAGCTTCGATATCGGCATTAATAAGCTTGGGGGTCATATGGTGTACTTAGATGCTCAGTCGGGCAAATTAGCCGGTCGCGAAGATGCAGTAGATACCGCCGCTAATCTTGCATGCTGGGCAGACGCTATCGTGGCTCGCGTGTTTTCTCACGAAACGCTAGAAACCTTTTCTAAGGCAGCCAAAGTGCCGGTAGTTAATGCACTGTGCGATAAATATCATCCCTGCCAGGGCTTGGCTGATTACCTCACTATGTTTGAACGCTTCGGTAAAACCGAAGGCTTGACTATGGCTTACGTGGGCGACGGTAACAATGTAACTCACTCGCTATTAATTGTGGGTGCGCTACTTGGTTGTAATCAAGTGGTAGTGACGCCAGAAGGTCACCAAGCCAGCCCTGAAATTGTGGCGCAAGCTAAGGCTATTGCCGAGAAAACCGGCGTAACTATCGTAGAGAGTACAGAGCTTAGTGCTGCAAACGGCGCAGATGTTATCTATGCTGATACGTGGCTTTCAATGGGCGACGATACGCCACTTGACGTTATCAAAGAAAAATTCATGCCTTATCAGGTCAATGAAGCGCTGATGGAAGCCACGGGTGCAAGCTACGTCATGCACTGCCAGCCTGCCCATCGCGATTTAGAAATCACAGGTTCGTTAATTGACAGCGACAAGTCGCTATTAATGCAACAAGCCGAAAATAGAATGCATGGCCAAAACGCCATCCTTACTCAATTACTCAATGCCTAAACGGGCGCCTAAGGGGTTTACTTAGATGCAAAACGTTAAAAAAATCGTGCTGGCCTATTCAGGCGGGCTTGATACATCAGCCATCATTCCATGGCTAAAAGAAAACTACGGCTGTGAAGTTGTCGCATTTGCGGCAGATGTGGGCCAGGGTGATGAAGAGCTTGAAGGTCTTCACGAAAAAGCTATTGCCTCTGGCGCAAGCGAGTGCCACATTGTTGATTTAAAAGAAGAGTTCGTTAGCGAATATATCTTCCCTACTATCACGACAGGTGCGGTTTACGAAGGCGAATATTTGTTAGGCACCTCAATGGCGCGCCCAGTTATCGCTAAAGCGCAAGTTGAGATTGCGCGTAAAGTCGGTGCTGATGCGCTCTGCCACGGTTGTACGGGTAAGGGTAACGACCAAGTTCGTTTCGAAAGCACCTTTGCAGCCCTTGCGCCAGATCTAACCGTTATCGCGCCTTGGCGTGAATGGGATATGGTAAGCCGTGAAGACTTACTTGCCTACCTAGCTGAGCGCAACATTGCCACCACAGCGTCGGCCACTAAAATTTACAGCCGCGATGCAAACGCATGGCACATCTCACACGAAGGTGGCGAGCTTGAAGACCCATGGCAAGAGCCTACCAAGCAAGTGTGGACCATGACGGTAGACCCTGAAGATGCGCCTAATACGCCTGAGCGTGTAACCCTGTCGTTTGACGAAGGTAAGCTTACTCATGTTGATGGCGAAGCGCTGTCTCCGTATCAAGCACTAGTTAAGCTGAACACAGTGGCTGCAGCCCACGGTGTTGGCCGTATCGATATTGTTGAAAACCGTCTTGTGGGTATGAAATCTCGTGGCTGTTATGAAACGCCAGGAGGCACAGTACTGCTAAAAGCTTACAAAGCCCTTGAAACCATGGTGCTTGATAAAGCTGCCCTTAAATACCGTGAACAAATTGGCCTTGAGTTTTCACACGTCATGTACGATGGCCGCTGGTTTACTGCCCTTAACGATGCACTACTAGCTGGCGCAGCATCTTTTGCGAAGAAAGTGACAGGCGATATCGTGGTTAAGCTTTACAAAGGGCAAGCTACGGTGACGCAGCGCCGTTCGCCTAACAGCCTTTACTCCGAAGACTTCGCCACTTTCGGTGCCGATGATGTATACGACCAGAAACACGCAGAAGGCTTTATTCGCCTATTCAGCCTTTCAAGTCGTATCGAAGCACTGAAAAACCAAGGTTAATCGCATACCGCGCGCATTCGCGCGCGGGTAGCGAACGCAATAAACAGCATTTAAGGAGCATCACATGGCGTTGTGGGGTGGCCGGTTTGAATCCGGTGCAAGTAGTATGTTTAAACAGGTTAACGACTCGTTGCCGTTCGACCAAGTCATGGCAAGCCAAGACATTCAAGGCTCGATCAGCTGGTCACGTGCTTTGCAAAAAGCAGGTGTACTTACCGCTGATGAACAAGCGCAGCTAGAAGGCGCGCTTAGTGAACTAAAAGCGCAAGCAGATGCCGGTGAATTAGACTTTAACGCCTCTAGCGAAGAAGACATTCACAGCTTTGTTGAAGCCGCGCTTATCGAGAAGCTTGGCGATATTGGCCGTAAGCTTCACACGGGCCGTAGCCGTAACGACCAGGTAGCCACCGACTTCCGTTTGTGGGTACGTGAGCATATTGCTTCACTTCGCGCTGATGTATTAGGTGTTATTAAATCACTTCTTAATGCCGCAAGCCGTCATCAAGAAGCGATTATTCCAGGTTATACCCACTTGCAGCGTGCTCAGCCCATTCACTTTGCACACTGGTGCTTAGCGTATGTGGAGATGCTAAAGCGTGATTTAAGCCGTTTAGACGACTTAAAAGTACGCATGAACCAGTGCCCCTTAGGCTCTGGTGCACTCGCAGGCACCACCTTTCCGGTAGACCGTCACGCCATTGCAGAAGAGTTGGGGTTTGACTCTCCTTGCTTAAACAGCTTGGATGCGGTGTCTGACAGAGACTTTGTACTTGAACTGCTGTTTGTTGCTAGTACCAGCATGATGCACTTATCCCGTCTTGCCGAAGACATGATCTTCTATAATTCAGGCGAAGCAGGCTTCCTGCAGCTAGGTGACAGCGTGACCTCAGGCTCGTCACTGATGCCGCAAAAGAAAAACCCAGATGCCCTTGAACTTATGCGCGGCAAATGCGGGCGCGTATTTGGCGCCCTACAAGCACTGCTTGTAACCATGAAGGGCCTTCCTCTTGCGTACAATAAAGACATGCAGGAAGACAAAGAAGGTGCTATCGATACGGTTAATCAGTGGCACATTTGTTTGTGTATTGCCAGTGAAGTACTCGATTCACTTCAGCTTAACGAAGAACGCTGTCGTGTAGCCGCGGCTCAAGGTTTTTCTAATGCTACTGAATTGGCCGACTACTTAGTAGGTAAAGGCGTGCCCTTTAGAACAGGCCACGACATTGCCGGGCGCGTAGTGCTTCAGGCGATCGACAAAGGCTGCGCTATTGAAGATTTACCGCTTAGCGACCTGCAAGCTATTAGCGATAAAATTGAAGACGACGTTTACCCAGTATTGCAGCTAGAGTACGGCGTGAACCAACGCAATATTCTAGGAGGCACCAGTAAAGAAACCGTGACGAAAGCACTGTATCAAGAGCTGGAAAATTTAGACAAGCAAGGGTAGTTAAGGAACACTAGGATGGTATTAGCGCATCATGACGGCATCAAACTGTTTCGCAGTTCACTGCCATACATTAATGCTCATCAGGGAAAAACCTTTGTCTTGATGTTCGGTGGCGAAGCCATCGAACACCCTAATTTTCCTAATATTATTCACGACATCGCTCTGTTAAATAGCTTGGGCGTACGCGTGGTGGTGGTACATGGTGCAAGGCCTCAAATTGACCAACGTGTTGCCCTTCGCAACATTGAGGGTAGATTTGAAAGCGGCGTGCGCATTACCGATAAGCAAACGCTAGAGTGCGTAAAAGATGCCGCTGGCTCGGTACGCTCTCAGGTTGAAGCTCTGCTTACTATGGGCTTACCGAACTCGCCTATGCACGGCTCTCAAATTCGCGTGTGCTCGGGTAACTTGGTGGTTGCCAAACCTATGGGTGTGCGCGGTGGTGTGGATTTTGAAAACACGGGATTAGTTCGCCGTATCGATACGACGGGAATTAGCGATCACCTTAACGATGGCTCGATTGTGCTGTTATCTCCCATGGGCTACTCATCAACGGGTGAAGTGTTTAACTTATCCCATGAAGATGTCGCCACACAGGCAGCCATTGCGCTAAAAGCAGATAAGCTTATTGTGTTCTCGAACTATGATGGCGTGTATAACCGTGAAGGCCGTTTATTACGTACTATTGAGCGCCCACAGCTAGAGCAGCTCATGATGGCAGGCGATATCACCACAGAAGATACGGTGCTTAGCGCGCTTACCACCAGCGTAGCGGCAGGCGTTCCCCGCGCCCACTGTATTAGCTATGAAAAAGATGGCGCGTTACTTCAAGAACTGTTCACCCGAGACGGCACTGGCTCACTAGTGATGGAGCACCACTACGAGCAGCTACGTGCCGCCACTATTGAAGATGTGGGCGGTATTTTAAAGCTAATCAAGCCACTGGAAGAAAGTGGTGTGCTAGTAAAGCGCTCTCGTGAACGATTAGAGAATGAAATTAACCAGTTCATTGTAATAGTGCGTGACGGTATGATCATCGCCTGTGCGGCGTTGTACCTTTATCCAGAAGACGGCTGTGCGGAGTTAGCTTGCGTGGCAACGCACCAAGATTATCGCGGTAAAAACCGCGGCGAGCGTATCTTAGATGAAGTACGTGCGCGTGCCAAAGAAGCGGATATACATAGTATCTTCGTGTTAACTACGGTGACCGCTCACTGGTTCTTGGAGCAGGGTTTTGAGCCTGCCGACATTGGCGCTTTACCCGCCGTAAAAAAAGAACTGTATAACTTCCAACGCAATTCTAAGGTATTCACCTTATCGGTGTAGATAAGTATGAGAACGCTTTCATTTTATTAGGGAAAGCGTTGCTCCTTTCTCCCAATAACGAATACGATTTACACTTAATAGCTTTAAAGCTACCACTAAGCCACGTATAACGTTATATTGATACGCGGTATCCTCGCGATAACCATTTGATTCTAGTATTGAACATATTTTTACGTCCGTGGTTTGCTAGTGATTGCTAAAATAACAAAAATAATTAAAAACTACCTCTTACTGAATGACGATAATTTAAAAACCACAGACGCGAATATCTGGCGCCTTAGTGTGCTTCGCACTATCTTGCTAATTGGCGTGGTACTTACTTCTGCCATCGTTATACATTCATCCTATACAGCCTATGTACAAGAACTTTACTATGTCATGTACCTCACTTTGGGCTTTAGTGCCTTTCTATTCACTACGCTTGCCATCGGCTTAAAGCACATAAAAGTCGCCTCCGCTTGTTTAGTGTTAGCGGTGGTGGGGGCCTCGCTATGTATTTTATTTTTCACTCTCGACCTTGTGTCAGCAAGGTATGGTCTGTTACTGCTATTTACACTGCCTATTATTGTTAGGGTGTTGTATGGCGTGAAAGCATCCATTGCCAGTATGTTATTGAACTTTATTCCTTTTTACCTGTTACTCAATAACACCCGGCTTTCGCCATTATTCGGTATCGACATTACATTACCAGATACCCATACTTACCTCGCCTCGTTAATCTTTTTGTTCTTTAACTTTTGCATTCCCATGGCTGTGTTACGCGTTATGTCTTCACTTGAAAGGCAAGCTGAACATAACTTGCTACAAAGTAAAAAGCTCAATAAGTTAGTTAGCCGTTATCAAGAAATTTTTAATAACGGCGGAACGCCGTCATTTTTTTGCGATGACAAAGGGCGAATTTTGCAAGCGAACAAAGCGGCACGGGCACTTTTGAAAAGGCACATCCCTGATGGTGAATACATTCAAGATCTCTTCGCCCTTTCGTTACCCATAACTCGCGGAGTCAATCAGCTTGCCTCTATCTGCAATGCTCCCGAACGTGAATTCAAGCTACAGCCAGCCAGTTTAGAGCATCACAAAAAGCAGCTGATCCACTGCCACGATTTATCTGCGTCAAAAAAGAATATGCGTGAATTCGATGCATTCAAAAAGCAGCAGTTTGAAAAGCTCTACGTCAATGAACTCACTGGATTAAAAAACCACCACTTCTGGAAAAAGACAGAATCGAGTGAGAGCATTTTAAATCGCCATATTGTGCTATTGAAATTAGCCAATTTACGAGAGGTCAATCTGCAGTATGGTTATAGTCAGGGTGATCAACTCCTGTTGCGTGCTGCGGCGCTACTCCAAAGTGAATTGCCGACCGATGTTAGTATCTACCAATTCCCCGGGGCGAAGTTTCTATTTACGCTAAACACTAAACACCTTGCTCAAAAAACTATCGAGGAATATTTAGCGCGTAAGTTACCCTCAAGCATGATGATAGATTCGGCCAGCGCAAAAGTGGAACACCCCTTATCATGGCGCGTCGGTCATTATCACGCAACTAGAGAGATTAACGTTGATGCTGCGGCAGAATGCTGCGCTATTGCCTTAAGCCAAAGCAGTGAACTTTCACCAATTGTATCGTTCAGTGTCAACACGGTAAAAACCATTAGGGAAAACACCCAGCAAAAAGACAACGTAAAAATGTTGCTCGATAACGGCTGTCTCGCCTTGTACCTTCAGCCACAGGTCGACATTAACGGTAACATTGTCGGTTATGAAATACTTGCGCGGTTAAAAGAGCCAAAAACAGGAACCGTGCTACAACCTTATCAGTTTCTTCCTCTGGTGGAACAAAATAAATGGGAAGTGCTTTTTACTCAGAAAATTATCGATGGCACGCTTGAACTTATCAAGTCGTGGCCGGCAGGCTTGCCCCCTGTTCCGTTAGCCATTAATTTGTCTGGGCCTGAATTGCTCAGCGATCTTTTCTATGAAAAGTTATTGCGTCGCTATTCTGAAAGCCCTGAACTCGGTAAGCGATTAAAATTAGAGCTTACGGAGACGTCAGTACTGGCCAGCCACAATGAAACCAAGCGTCGCTTAACGTCTTTGTCGAACGTAGGGGCCACCATTATTATCGACGATTTTGGTACTGGTCACGCGTCGCTATCTCAACTGATTGATATGTCAGCAAGTATTATAAAGGTGGACCGAGAGTTCGTGGAACGGGTAGAAACCTCTGAGCGACACCGAAAAATCGTTAAGATGACGTTAGACCTAGCTAAGAGTTTAGAAATGCAGACAATCGCAGAGGGAGTAGAAACACGCGCCCAATTGTCAGTACTAAAAGAAATGGGGTTTAAACATTTTCAAGGCTACCTCTTCGGTAAACCAGCCCCCATCGAGCACTGGATAAGTGAACTAAAAGCGCAGGCTTAACTAAGTTTCCAAAGATCTAGCTAAACCTAATATGCGTTTATCACAAATTGAAATAAATCTTTTCATTGCAAACTCTGCTGAAGAACGCTTTACTGGTATGACCAGATAGAAGTTAAAGAGTAAGGTACACCTAGTGAGCACCGCAAAGCCTAACGACATTACGGTAACGTGCAAGGACAGCATGCGTTTAAGCGCAACGCTTTTCACTCCCAAACAGCCTGCGAAGGCAGCGATTATGATTGGTCCAGCAACAGGCATTAAACGTCAATTCTACAGCGCGTTTGCCACTTATTTATGTGAGCAAGGGTTTGGCGTTATCACGTTTGATAACCGAGGCATTGGCGGGTCGGTAAAGGGCAGTGTTAAACAAAGTGATGCCTCGCTAGTAACCTGGGGTGAACAAGATATGCCGGCGGTGCTGGAGACACTAAAGATTCATTTCCCTAATGTGTCTTATTTTCTTGTTGGTCACAGTGCAGGCGGTCAACTGCTGGGTTTGATGCATAACGTACACGACCTCACTGCTTTTTGTAACTTTGGCAGTTCATCAGGTAGCTTAAGAAACATGCGTAAAAGCTATTTGCTAAAAGCGCATTTCTTTATGAATTTCTATATCCCTGTGAGTAATTTACTGTTCGGCCACACGAAATCTCAGTGGGTAGGCATGGGAGAGCCACTGCCTAAAAAAGTGGCGCGCCAATGGCAAAAATGGTGTAACGGTAAAGGCTACGTAAAAACAGGGTTCGGTAGTGATGTTGACCAACACCACTACGACACCATTCAAATGCCTTCAAAGTGGCTACTCGCCAATGACGACGACATTGCTAATATTCACAACGTCCACGATATGATTAGCGTTTTCCCCAATATGGAAGCTGAGGTGGAGGAACTCGACCCTCATGCCAACAACGTAAAAGAAATAGGCCACATGAAGTTTTTCTCACGAAAATGTAAGCACTTATGGCCTAAGGTCACCGATTACATAAGACAGTATTCTTAACCCCTACGTAGGTTCTTATGCTTCACACTTTGTATATCATTCCTGTGTCAGCAGGCACCATTCTTTTTGCAATAGGCCACGAACAATCACACAGCGAGTATTAACCCGTTTTCTCGTGAACGCAAAACCTAGTACTACTCTCGTGCTCACCACCTAATTATCACGGGTTAATTCCCCAGTTTTCATCTATAGTTATTTTTATCCTGCGATTAAGTAGATAAAGCGTTAGCCGAGATAAATAAAAGCGTTATAAACGAACCCTGCATAACGGCGTTATCTTATGCATATTGTAAGTAGTGTGGTAATGAAGAACGATACTCGACAAAGAATACTAGAGGCTGCATCCGCTTTGTTTTTAAAGGGCGGCACCAATGCGTTAAGCGTGCGTGCAATTGCAGAAGGTGCCGGTATGTCTACCATAGGCATTTACAGTCATTTTAAAGGTAAGCAAGGCATTTTAGATGCGCTATATATCGAAGGCGTTGAGCTAGTCGAAAAAGAAATGAAAGCTGCAGATGGCAATACTGCGGCCGAAAAAGTGATTAATGTGTGCGAGCGTATTCTAAATTTTTCTGAATCGCATACCGCACACTATCACCTGATATTTGCTTCTGATCAGAAGGGTTACACCCCTTCTGATAAAGCAATAGAGGCCGGTAAAAACGTCTTTACAACGCTTGCAACGCTTACTGCTACCCTTGCCAAAAAAGACCTATCCGTCGAAGAAAAGCAGGACATAGCAATGCAGATTTGGGCATTAAATCACGGCTATATCACGCTTAACCAGCATGAAATTAGTAATCGAATAACTTGGAACAATTGGAAAGACCGTGCGCTTCAAGCTATTCGCCTACACGTTTACGCTCTAGTTGCGACCCAGTAGCAAACGGGGGTCAGAGTACTTTTTCAGTAATTAACTCTGACCCCATTTACTCTATCTGCTGGCTACCGCCTTTCTTACACGGGCGCCGTAGTCTTTATCGGCTAAGTCGTATTGCACGAACATAGCTTCTTGCACGTCCTGTGTAGCTTGGCTTAGACCATCAGCGATATTGTTTACCAACTGCTGTTTCTGATCTTCACTCATAATGCGGTACAAATCGCCTGCCTGGGAGTAGTTGTCTTCATCACGGTTATCATAAATATCTAACCATGCATCTTGCTCTAACGGCATCGGTGGCTCTTGTGCCTCCGGCATTTCGGCTGGCTCACCAACTCGCGCACGGTTATTTGGATAGAAGTTTGCTCCACTTCCCGCAAGTGCTGGATTAACGCCTGCAAACGCACCGTCACGCTGATAATTGTGCACTGGACAGCGTGGCGCATTTACCGGTATTTGGTTGTAATTAGCGCCAATACGGTACCTGTGCGCATCTTGATATCCAATTAGTCGCGCTTGGAGCATCCTGTCTGGCGACGCGCCAATACCCGGTACCAAATTGCTCGGCGCAAACGCTGCTTGCTCTGTTTCTGCAAAATAATTTTCCACATTGCGATTTAACTCTAGCTGCCCCACTTCAATCAACGGGAAGTCGCTGTGTGGCCATACCTTTGTTAAGTCAAACGGGTTAATACGGTAATTACGCGCTTCTTCTTCCGTCATAATTTGAACGTTTACAGTCCACGATGGGAAATCACCGTTATCGATACTTTCAACCAAGTCTTGTTGGGCACCGAAGGCAGGCATTCTCGCTGCTTCTTCGTTCGTGAGCGTTTTGATACCTTGGTTAGTTTTAAAGTGCCACTTCACCCAATAGCGCTCACCGGCTTTATTCCATAAACTCAATGTATGAGAGCTGTAGCCGTTCACGTGGCGATAAGACAGCGGAATACCGCGGTCAGACATCAAAATTGTCGACTGGTGCAAAGATTGGGGATTGTTGGCCCAAAACTCATATACCGCTTGCGGATCTGGCAAGTTAGTTCGCGGGTTCTTTTTCTGGCTGTGTATAAAATCAGGGAACTTAATGCCATCTCGCAAGAAAAACACTGGCGTATTATTACCCACCATATCCCAGTTACCCTGCTCGGTATAAAACTTCACAGAAAAACCACGAGGGTCGCGAGCGTAGTCGCTTGAATCTTGACCACCACCTACTGTAGAGAAACGTAGAAAGACGTTAGTTTGCTGTCCTTCTTGCTGAAGAAAGTCGGCAATGGTGTAATCGGATAAACTCTTAGTAAGCGTAAAAGTACCATACGCTGCACTACCTCTAGCGTGAACTACGCGTTCAGGAATGCGCTCGCGGTTAAAGTGCGCAAGCTTCTCGAATAAATAGTGGTTGTCGAAAGTAACAGGGCCACGAGGTCCGGTGGTGCGACTTTGGTTGTCATTAGCAACGGGCGCACCATTGCTAGACGTTAGCGTGGTAGGGTTTATAGCTGTACCTGAAAATGGACACTTACTCATGCGAATTCCTTCTAGTTCGGTTTTGCCTGTTAAGAAGCAAATTTATGACGACAACGCTTCAACAAGGCACTACATAAGGTGAACTCTGAAACATTCTTCTAATCACCTTTTTCGTTTAGAAAGATAATGAGCGATTCCATCAAACTATTAAAGTAAACTAAATAGATAAAGCTAATCGCGATTTTGAATTAGCAAAATTAATGAGCCGTGTCACTTCTTATCCCTTTTGAAAAAGGAAACTATTGAAGACCTTCACAATAAACTCGTTATCTTCGTTTTTTACGCGAAGTGCTGGGCGCATTACTTTTATGCAATAAAAGTCTACTGCCGTCTTTAAACCGTAATTATTCAAAATTCATCAATTCACTATTTGCTATGTCCAAACTGCTTATCTACATTACAGGCGCACTGATGCTGCTAATTGTGGCGATAGCCTCGTGGAATACGTTTAAAACGTTAATGGATATAAGCGAGAGAAATAGCGAGCTGACATTTATGGGCAGTTCAGGGTGGCGCTGGCATGATGAGTCACAGCGTATTCAGATTAAACGAGTGAAAAATCAACTGCCGGCTTTACGAAAGGTATCTGAAAACGGCGATTACGCCTCGCTCGTCACCATTACACAAAGCGGTAGCTATCGTGGCTTTGTTTTTTTTGATACCGATTGTGAGGAAGGCGCTATTGTAACCGAGCGAGTGCCCTATGACGGCACAGAGCAATCCAAGCTAGAAGTACTTCATTGCCTTCACGGTAAGTTGGTGTACATAGAAACGTGGCCTTCAGCACCAAAGATAAATTGGCAAGGGCGTATTGGAGATTTTCAATTTCAAGAAGCGTTAAGCAATTGGGACTTCACGCCTTTACAAAAAGCTTACTTAAAAAGCGTGGCAGAACTCATTTAAAAGCAATGGGGTCAGAGTAACGACCCTGCCCCCAACTACTTATGGTGCTTAAGCTTTTGCGAGTGCGTCGTCAATATCTTGCGCGTTGTGACGATTTTCTAGTTGCCCATCATCGCCCCATGTTTTATTCACAATACGACCCCGTTTAACGCCTTCGCGCTGTTCTAATTGCTTCGCCCAGCGCATAAGATTCGTGTATTCGTGCACTTGAAGGAACGTAGCTGCGTCGTATAAATTTCCTAACACCAAGTTCCCATACCACGGCCAAATTGCCATATCTGCGATGCTGTACTCGCTCCCCGCCATAAACTCATTTTTCGCCAAGTGCTTATCAAGCACGTCAAGTTGACGCTTAGTTTCCATGGTGAAACGGTTTATGGGGTATTCCATTGGGTAAGGTGCATAGCTATAAAAGTGACCAAACCCGCCACCAAGATAAGGCGCTGAGCCTACCTGCCAAAACAGCCAGTTAAAACATTCTGCTTTTTCTTGTGGGTCCTGTGGAATGAACTTACCGAATTTTTCGGCCAAATAAACTAAGATAGAACCCGATTCAAAAAGTTTGGTCTCTGGTGATGTGGTCCTATCGACCATTGCAGGAATTTTGCTGTTAGGGTTAACATCAACAAAGCCCGACGAAAACTGATCGCCCTCACCTATATTGATTAACCACGCATCGTATTGTGCTTCGCTAACGCCGGCAGCTAAAAGCTCTTCGAGCATAATAGTGACTTTCTGGCCGTTTGGTGTGGCAAGTGAATAAAGCTGCAGTCCATGCTCGCCTATTTGGCGCGCTTCTTCATGCGTTGCGCCAGACACTGGGCGGTTGATGCTCGCCCATTTATTGCCGTCTCCTTCAGCCTGCGTCCAAACTTCAGGCGGCGTGTAGTTACTTTCTGTCGACATAGCAATTCCTTCTCATAGTTTATTTGTTTCGTAAATCATATCTACGGTAATACTTGGCTATAAAGAACAACTTTTAAAGGCTTATGGCGCATAGCAGTCGATTAATAAACAGCAATATAAGTTTACTGACATAAAAAACCACACATTGCATTAATACAACGTGCGGTTTTTTTTTTGAATAAAAGGCGAGCAGTCCTTTGCCCGCAAACTGGTACTATTCGATAATCACCAATACCGCATTACTTGAGGCGACACGGGGGAATAGCGATAGTGTTAAAACCTTACTAACGAATCACTTAACCTCGTAATAGGCATCAATGAGCTCTGACTCATCCAAATAAGCAAACATTTCTTGCCCTTCATCTAAGGACGTTTTTGAAGAAGGTTGAGGAGAGGCGTGACTACTAGAGGGCACTGCCTTTAAATGCGCTTCATCGTTGATATGGGAGCCATCGCATGCAGCAAGGGTAGCAAGAGCGGCCATCACTAATGACGTAGAAAATGAGCGCTTTATCACGCGCGAGTAGAAAGAACTTAGCTTACTGTTCGTCTTTTTTGTCATCAATAACACCTCTTGCTCCTTTTAGCTTCTGACGAGATGTTTCAACCATTATGCCAAAAATAATTTAATCAATAAAATCAATAATTTAAAGCAGTGAAAAGTATTATGAGGGAGGTTTTGGCCAGGAAATGTTGCGCATCTGCAACACCTTTTTACAAAGCGCTGTCACTGTATTTTCTAAATGAACAAAATACCCGCGATAAAGCGCCGTCATTCGTTGAACTGACTTATATAAAATTCGAGTATACTAACTGCAGGTACAAAAAAAGCAGGCTAAGCCTGCTTTTTAAAACTTACGTGAAATTTTAAATACTCACGCGTTTATACGGGCGATATTCCGCTTTCCAGAAGTTGCGCTCTATGCTGTCGCGTAGTGCGTCATCTGACATTTCCAAGGCAAGCCCCTGCTCCATCGCCACCTTTCCCACTTCAAAAGCAATCTCACGGCTTATTTCAGCAATTGCAGCTAGCGGGGGTAGCAGCGACCCCAACCCTGTGTTGACTAATGGCGACGCCGCTGCAAGTGCGTTACTTGCAGCCATTAGCATTTCATCACTTATTAACTTCGCTTTTGACGCGACAACCCCAAGGCCAATGCCAGGGAAAATATAGGAGTTGTTACATTGCGCAATTGGAATAACTTTGCCGTTGTACTCAACAGGTTTAAACGGGCTACCTGTTGCGATAATAACCTCGCCTTCTGTCCACTCGATAACCTGCTCAGGCCGCGCTTCTACTTGTCGAGATGGGTTACTAAGCGGGAAAATAATAGGTAATTCGCAACCTTGCTTCATGGCGCGAATAACTTGTTCGGTGAACAAACCAGGCTGTCCTGAAACACCAATGAGAACATCAGGTTGTGCGCAGTGCATAACATCAAGTAACGATGCGTAATCACCACTGAATGTCCACTCAGCTAAATCGGCTTGCTTCTGCTGAAGCTTTTGTTGGAAGTCGCGCAAGCCTTCCATGCCTTCGGTTACCAAGCCAAAGCGGTCTATCATAAAGACTTGCTTACGCGCTTGTTCATCGCTTAGACCTTCAAAGACCATTTGCTGTATAAGCATCTCGGCAATGCCACAGCCCGCTGAACCCGCGCCTACAAACACAACTTTCATGTCGCTAAGCTTCTGCTGCTTAGTTTTACAGGCCGCTAAAATGGTACCAAGCGTTACCGCAGCGGTACCTTGAATATCGTCGTTAAAGCAACACACTTCATTGCGATAGCGATTAAGCAAAGGCATAGCGTTTGGCTGTGCGAAGTCTTCAAACTGGATCATGACATCAGGCCAGCGGCGCTTAACCGCCTTGATAAACATGTCTACGAACTCATCGTATTCCTCCTGACCAATGCGCGGATGGCGGGCCCCCATGTACATAGGGTCGTTCAAGAGCTTTTCGTTGTTAGTACCCACATCAAGCATTACCGGTAAGGTATATGCTGGGCTAATACCCCCACAAGCGGTGTACAATGAAAGCTTACCAATAGGAATACCCATACCGCCAATACCTTGGTCACCTAGACCCAAAATACGCTCACCGTCGGTAACAACAATCACCTTCACTTTGCGTTTAGTCGCATTTCGTACAATGTCGTCTAGCTGATGACGCTCTTCATAAGATACAAAGAGACCGCGTGAACTGCGGTATATATCAGAAAACTGCTCACAGGCATCTCCCACCGTCGGTGTATAGATGATAGGCATCATCTCATCGATATGTTTTTGAATGAGGCGGTAAAACAGCGTTTCGTTGTTGTCTTGAATGGCGCGCAGATAAATGTGCTTATTAAGCGCTTCATCAAAGCTGCTATATTGCATGTAAGCGCGTTCCACCTGCTCTTCTATGGTTTCATATCGAGGTGGAACTAACCCTGTTAGGTTGAACGCAGCCCGCTCGCGAGCGTTAAAGGCACTGCCTTTATTAAGTAGGGGGGTTTCCAGCAATGAAGGGCCGGCGTGAGGAATATAAAGATATCGCTGTGAATCTTCTGACATTGGATTTCCGATAATGTGTTCAGGCAAAATACATCGCCTAAGCCCGAAGCGGCACGCCTAAAACGTGCCTGCTTATAATTAGAATATTTCTTCTGGCTCTGGCGCAGTCGCTTTATCCTGCGTGGCAGGGTCCAGCACCTCGTCATCGCGAACATAGGTAGTTGGTTCTGTGCCTTGCAGGAAATATTCAAATAGTGTCGTATGGTCTGTGCGTCGGGTCAACTTCCCACTGGTACGATCAATGCGAACCCGCACAATATCTTCTGGCACGGGCATAGGCGTATGAGGTTTATCTTTTAACGCCTCTTGCATGAACCTGATCCACGCCGGTCCCGCCGCCTTAGCGCCATCTTCCGTGCCAATAAGTGCATTGCCTATCCAGTTAAATTTTTCTGGATTTTTGTTTATCAGGTTTTGGTTTCGCGTGGCGCGACCCAACTGCCGACCCATATTGTCAAAGCCCACCCAGGCCGTAGCAACGAGATCTTTGTGGAATCCACTAAACCAGGTATCTCGAGAGTCGTTTGTAGTACCCGTTTTACCGGCAATGTCAGTTCGCTGAAGTATATTTCGTGCACGCCAGCCTGTACCCAACCAATAGGTTTTCTTACTCCAATTGCCATTAGCCCGAACGGCGGTACGCATCATTTCCGCCACTAAGAAGGCGTTTTGCGCAGTGATAACTTGAGGGGCGATCACTTTCTGTGCATCTTCTTCGCCACTGGCATCGCCAAGTATAATGTCTTGATTTAGTTCCGCGGCAAGCAAGGCTTCAATGTCAGCCTCGTTATCTTCTGGCAATATTTCAGCCTCGCTTTGACTTTCACAACGATTACACGCCCACACGGGGTTCGCTTTCCAAAGCTCATCACCGTTTTCATCCAACACTTTACTGATGAAATGGGGATTGACTAAGTAACCGCCGTTAGCGATAACCGACATGCCTCTTACCACTTCAAGCGGTGTATGAGAACTCGACCCCAAAGATACCGTTTCATCTAGTGGAATATCATCTTTATTAAAGCCAAAACGGGTTAAGTAGTCGGCGGTTTCTCTCAGCCCCACACCGCGCAACAGTCTAACCGACACTACGTTTTTAGACTTACCAAGCGCCTTACGCATTCTTATTGGCCCGTCGTACTCAGCGGGAGAGTTTTGCGGGCGCCAAGCAACGCCTGTAGCAGCATTCCACTGATTAATCGGGGCATCGTTAATAATGGACGCTAAGGTATAGCCGCTATTGATGGCAGCAGAATACACAAACGGCTTGATATTCGAACCCACTTGACGCCTAGCCTGGGTAGCGCGGTTGAACTGACTTTGATAAAAGCTATAACCGCCTACTACCGCTTCAACTGCACCGTTTTCTGGATTAAGCGCGATAAATGCGCCGCTGACTTCGGGAATTTGCGAAATACGCCACTGTGCTTCTTGCTGTCTAATATAAATAACAGCCCCCTCTTGGGTCACATCTGAAGCGGTTTTAGGGTCGCTGCCCTGCCTAAAGTCTGTGATGTAGCGGCGCGCCCAATCCAGCCCGTCCCAAGCTATTGTGCGAGTTTCACCATCTACAGACAGTACATCTATAGATTGCTCGTCTACCTTGGTCACAACAGACGGCATCAGAGGCTTGATGTGAGGCACCTCTTCTAGTACTCGAATGATAGACGTATTGTCCCAGTCATCTCTTGAGGTTTTATTGCTTATGTCGAAGCTCAATGACAGTTCAGGGATTTTTTCATCTTTACTCTCAGACTTAGGGATATTCCATAAGTAACCAAGAGGGCCTTTATAACCATGGCGCTCGTCGTAGTCGTGTAAGTTTCGCACAACAGCCCGTTGTGCGGCGAGCTGAAGCTCAGACGTTGCAGTCGCAAACACCTGATACCCACCGGTTTCTGCCTCTTCTTTCCCGTAAATTTCGACCATTTCGTTGTAAATGGTGTCGGCGAGATAAGGTGCATCTACCTCAATTTCAGCACCATGCTTCTTAGCGGTAACAGGCGCATTCGCTGCTTCATCAAATTGTGCTTTAGTTATGTATTCTTCATCTAGCATACGCAGCAATACTACGCGGCGGCGTTCCACTGACCGCTCGGGCCCACTAATGGGGTTGAGGACAGAAGGGGCTTTAGGAAGACCGGCGATAGTAGCTATTTGCGCCAAAGAAAGCTCGTTGAGCGGCTTTCCGTAATACACCTGAGCCGCAGCACCAAAGCCAAACGCTCTGTGGCCTAATTCAATTTTGTTAAGGTAGAGTTCGAGAATATCTTGTTTAGAAAGCTCCTGCTCCATGTGTAAAGCAATAAAGATTTCTTTTATCTTTCTAATATATGTTTTTTCACGAGTAAGAAAGAAGCCTCGCGCTAGCTGCATGGTCAAGGTACTTGCGCCCTGACGCTTTTCGCCAGTTAGTACTAAGCTTACCGCAGCCCGCATAATGCCAATGGGGTCAATACCATGGTGTTCAAAGAAGCGACTGTCTTCGGTAGCAAGTATGGCGTCAATTAATTCTTGAGGTACTTCCTCAAGTTTTACCGGGATCCGCCGTTTAACTCCATACTGAGAAATAAGTTTTCCGTCTTTGGTGTATATTTGCATTGGTGTTTGCAGTCGTACATCCTTAAGTACAGTAACACTTGGTAGGTCAGGTTTGATATAAAAGTAAATACCTACCAGTGCTGCAACACCAATAAGGCCTGATAGGAAGCTAAATAATATAAGTGGTTTGATGTACTTCACTGTAACGGATACCAAGACATTTTGTTGAAATGACGTATATTTTATACGTATGTGTTATCTGTAGAACCATACGCACAATACTAATAGAGTAATATTGTACTTTAGAGCGACTACCATTGAAACTGGACACTTGCACATGAAATCGCTGTTTAAAAAAAAGCTGCCACCCATTGTGGGCTTAGATATAGGCACGCGTCAAATAAAAGCGGTGTGGTTAGAGCAATCGAAAGAGGGTTTTGTCCTTCAAGGGTATGCTTGTGAACCTATTAATAAAATTGCTTTTTCTGAGCGCGATATTAAAGATTATGAATCGGTCAGTATCGCCTTGAAAAAAATTCGAAAATCACTGAAAACCAAGTTAAAGCTGGCCAATGTGGCGGTCGCGGGGACCTCAGTCATCAGTAAAATCGTTTACATGGAACCCGAGCAAAACGATTACGATTTAGAAAATCAGATTGAAATTGAGGCCGACAGCCTTATTCCCTACCCACTTGAAGAAGTATATTTAGACTTTGAAGAGATGGGGCCAAGTGCCACGCACACCGGTAAAGTAAACGTACTGCTAACTGCGGCACATAAAGATCTGGTAGACAGTCGACTATTGCTGGCCAGAGAAGCTAATTTCGAGCCTAAAATTGTCGATATGGAAAATTACGCCATCGGCAATGCACTGGATTTTTTTCATACGCCTCACGTAGAAGACGAGCCCCTTTGTTGCGTTAATGTGGGGGCGTCTTTGCTCCAAATATGCGTAATTAAAAACGGCGATGTTATTTACACGAAAGAGCACGCGTTTGGCCTAAACCAATTAGTCAATGATATCAGCGCAATTCACATGGTTGAGCGCGAAACAGCAGAACGCCAGCTTCTTGAGGGCACACTGTCAGGAAACTGGGTTGAAGATACACTCCCCATATTTGCTGCCAACCTTCAGCAGAACATCAATCGCGCTATTCAAATGTACATGAGTACGTTACACGCAGAGCGCCCAACCAAAATACTCTTTAGCGGTGGAGCGGCGACCATAGCACCTCTTGTCGATATCCTAAAACAAGACTTAGGCCTTGATGTAAATTGCTTTAACCCCTTTAGCAATATGACAATTAACCCTAAACTTGATATTACTCGACTAAACAAGATAGCGCCTCAGCTTGCGATTGCCGCAGGTTTGGCGAGCCGGAGCTTTACGCCATGGCACATGTAAATTTATTGCCTTGGCGAGAAAAACAGCGCCAACATCAAAAACAACAATATTTAGCGGGCTTGTTGGCCGTGGCTGCCATTGTAGGTTTAATTTTTTGGTTTATCGGTCAAGCCATTGACCAGCAAATCAATAATCAAAACTCGCGCAATCAATACCTTGAGCGTGAAATCGCTATACTCGATGCGCAAATTGGCGAGATTAAGACCGTAAAAGAAAAAAAGAGTGCAATAGAACAGCGTATGGCGCTAATTGAACAGCTTCAAGCTAGTCGAAATATTGCCCCTATCGTTTTTGATGAATTAGCTAAACTCGTTCCACCGGGCGTGGCTTTTGAAACGATGACACGCACCAACAATCGTATTGAAATAGAAGGAGTAAGCGATTCTAATAACCGCTTATCTGACTTCATGCGTGCGTTAGAAAATTCTAAAGTATTCGTTGCCGCAGAGCTCTCTACCATTAAATCTGACAGTAGCACTGCAAGAGCCATTAGCAACTTTACGCTCACCTTTTCAATAAATACGAATGTTGCTCCGCTAGAGGTTGAGAGTAGTGAGGCGCAGAAATAATGAAGTTTGACGTTTCTAAACTAAAAGAATTAAACGAACTCGATTTTGAACAAATCGCGATATGGCCCCATGAGGTGCGTATTGTAGTTGCCGCTTTTGTGGCAATTTTGGTGGGCGCGTTAAGCTATTACCTGCTAGTCAGCCCCAAGCTGCCAATACAAGATGCGGCCGAGCTAAAAGAGCAAGAGCTGAAACTACAGTTCGAAGCGAAATATCGTATTGCTGCTAATTTAGATGCCTATGAAGCGCAGCTAAAACAAATAAGAGAAGATTTCTCTTCTATGCTTAAAAGCTTGCCCACGAGTAATGAAACGCCTGGGCTACTTGACGATATTACTTATGTGGGCACAGCATCAGGCCTTACATTTGAGCTTCTTAACTGGCAACAGGAAGTACCCAAAGAATTCTACACCGAGCTTCCCATTGAAATGGAAGTCAGTGGTGGCTATCACAACTTTGGCGAGTTTGTTGCGAAGGTGGCAGATTTACCGAGAATCGTAACCCTTCATGATTTCGAAATTAAGCGACAGCCAAACGGCCTATCGCTTAAACTTCAGGCGAAGACTTATCGCTCCGAAAGCGCCTCAGAACTTAAAGGAGATGAAAAATGATCCGCTCGTTTTTATCTCTTATAACGCTATTTTTGATAGCGGGCTGTTCGCCGCAGCTCGACGATTTACAGGCCTACACACAAAGCGTTAAAGAGCGGGCTCAGCCACAGGTTGAACCCTACCCTGAGTTTAAAACTCACCCGCCGTTTAACTATACAGCGAGTGATTTAAGAAGCCCGTTTGATCGCCCTCGAAATGCCGCTGTTCCCGTAGCGAAGTCGCGGGTGGAAAACTGTTTGCAGCCAAACTTTCAGCGTCCCAAACAAGCGCTTGAAGCCTATGGCGTAGATGCCCTTGCGCTTAGCGGTAACTTTTCGGTAAAAGGTGACAAATGGGCTTTATTAAAAAGTAATGATGGCGTACTACATAAAGCGAAAGTAGGGAGTCGTATTGGCTTGTTTTATGGCAAAATTACGCAAATTAACACTGACTCGATTACTATTGAGCAATTATTACCTGATGGTGCAGGCTGCTGGCAAAGGAAAACAACAAAAATGACTACAGCATCGAAGGCGGGAGAGTAAGCATGGCCGAACGATACATATTTAACAAATCTCTGAATCGTAGAGCCCCTAGATGGTATTGGCTGGCCTTCATTGTAACAGCGATATTTTCGTTCACGCTATGGGTCTCTCCAGTAAAGGCGCAAGAGCCTATGTTGGTAGACCCCAATGCAACGCAAAATGCGTTATCGAAAAGCTCAACCATAACCAACATTGACTTTACGCAAGCTGCCAATAATACCGCAGTCACTTTAGTCGAGTTTGAAGGCAAGGCTCCTAAAGTTCAGCTTATAGAATCTCAAGGTAAAGTGTCGCTTACCCTGGCAAACGCCACCTTAGGCGAAGACCAGTTATTAGAGTTAAATGTAGCCGACTTTGGCACAATGGTATCGACCATAGAAACCTTTGAAGACAAAGATGGTGCGAGAATAGAAATTAACTACTCAGGTCCGGTAACCGTTAGAAATACGGTTAAAGACGCTGTACTTCGCATTGCCATTTCACCCATGGATAGCGAACAACAAGAAGCACTGGAAGCCGAGAAAAAGTACACGGGCGACCCTATTTCCCTCGACTTTCAAGATGTACCTGTTAGGCAAGTTTTACAAATTATTGCGCAGGTTAACGGTTTTAACCTTGTGACCACCGACACGGTGTCAGGAAACGTTACGATCAGTTTGTCTGGTGTTCCCTGGGATCAAGCGCTAGATATGATTTTGCGTGTGAAAGGGCTAGATAAACGCCTAGAAGGCAATATTCTTCTTGTTGCGCCTGCTGAAGAGCTTTCAGCCCGCGAGACACAAGCCCTTCAATCGAAAAAGCAGGTGTCAGATTTAGCGCCGCTTCACACCGTTAATATTTCAGTTAACTACGCCAAGGCTGCAGCACTTGCCACTATTCTGAAGTCGACAGAAGGCGGCATTCTTTCAGAAAGAGGTGGAGTGACCGTGGACGAGCGTACTAATACCTTACTTATTCGCGACACTTTAGCCTCAATTGATGAAGCTAGAAAGACGATCAATGCGTTGGATATTCCGGTTAAACAGGTGCTTATTGAAAGCCGCATGGTTACCGTACTAGACGACGTTGATGAACAGCTAGGCGTGCGCTGGGGCTTTAGTGACCGCCAGGATGACAATGGCATATCAGGCAGTATTGAAGGTGCAGATACCATTGCTGGTGGCGTTGTGCCAAGTATTGAAAACCGTCTTAATGTTAACCTTCCGGTAAGCAGCGCAGCAGGTAGTATCGGTTTTCAGATAGCCAGCTTGGTAGATGGCACCATACTCGATTTGGAACTGTCTGCATTAGAATCGGAAAATAAGGGCGAAATTATTGCAAGCCCGCGTATTACCGTTGCAAACCAGCACGAAGCGTACATTGAACAAGGTACCGAAATTCCTTATGTTCAAGCAACCTCGAGTGGTGCTACGTCAGTAGAATTCAAAAAAGCGGTACTGTCGCTTAAAGTAACGCCGCACATCACCCCTGATAATCGCATTATTCTTGATTTAGTGGTGACACAAGATACCCGAGGTGAGACGGTAACAACCTCTACAGGGGATGCCGTAGCTATTGACACCCAAGAAATTAAGACACAAGTGTTAGTGGAAAATGGTGAAACCATTGTTCTCGGTGGTATTTTTCAGCAAACCAGCTCTGACGGTGTGTCAAAAGTACCGCTATTTGGTGATTTGCCCCTTGTTGGCGCGCTATTTAGAAACTCATCTCAGCTTCAACAAAAACGTGAGCTTCTTATCTTCGTAACACCTAAGATAGTGACAGAAAGACCATAATTGTTGGTTTGATAAACAAAAAATGCGCTTTTTAAAGCGCGTTTTTTCGTTTTAGGGCTTTTTTTGCCACTAAATTTACAGGTATAGGCTATTTGTTGGTAACAAAACTTGCAACGCCTTGCATGAAACTGAGATAATCCCCGCCTCGAAATTTAAGCGAGGTTTAAGGAGTGGTGCTTATTGGACACTAAATAGGCACGAGTCAATGGGTAGGCTGGTAAGGCA
>Ga0209992_10000211_pt1 | contig 82254 bp, 71 predicted proteins | sample 2SBtaG_2_FD_182564 | JGI IMG/M metagenome (GOLD analysis project Ga0209992, IMG submission 182564) | Deep subsurface microbial communities from Kolumbo volcano to uncover new lineages of life (NeLLi) - 2SBTROV12_ACTIVE470 metaG (SPAdes)... | ecosystem: Environmental > Aquatic > Marine >... | reverse complement strand
CAGTCTTTTCCCCTGTTATTCTAGTGGTCGCCGTTTAAATTGCCGACCAATTTTTCCTTCAAAAACGATTTTCCACATCCTTCCATGAAAAAAGTGCTCTCCGCCCTGTGCGCCCTGTGCGCCCTGGCCTTTATCGTACCCGCCGTGTTTGCCCAGGTCGAGGTACCGCAATGGGAGTATGTAGACAATTTCCCCGATGCACCTGGTGGCCGTTATGATGACATGGTCTTTCTCGACACGCAGCGTGGCTGGATCGTAAGTACCCAGGGTGAAATATGGCATACATCCAACGGTGGAGACTCATGGACGAGACAACACGTTGACAATTCGGCACCTTACCGGTCCGTGGCTTTCAGAGAAGAAGACGGACCATTTGGTGAGGTCGGCTGGGCCGGTACGGTATTCAATCCCGGCAGTGTGCTCTGGGAAACGCGTGATGGAGGCGAGCACTGGATCGATATCTCTCATCGAATCTCTGGAGATCTTCCGGAAGGAATATGTGGAATGTGGTCCGTCGGCAATTTTGCCTGGGGCGTAGGTGCGTTCCATGGAGACCCGACAATCATCAAGTCCAGCGACGGAGGAATGACCTGGAAGGGAACGGCTGTCGGAGGTGTTGCAGGCGCGCTGATCGACGTGTATTTCCAGGATGAAAATAAGGGATTTGCCGTCGGAGGAACGGGGGACAACCTTGACGGTGTTGCCGTCATTCTCAAAACTCTGGACGGAGGAGAGACGTGGGAGCAGGCGTTCACGTCCACACTGACACCAGGAGCAAATTCCGAGTGGGGCTGGAAAATCTCGTTTCCGACGGACGACGTCGGATACGTGTCAGTTGAGTATCCGGGCAGTTCGAATCAACCGACCGCCAAGCTCCTGAAGACAGAAGATGGTGGAGAAACCTGGCGGGAAGTATTCATTCATGGTAGTACAGCAGGAGCTGGACTTCAGGGCCTCGGCTTCATTTCAGAAACGACCGGGTGGGCATCGGGCCGCGGAATCACGTCAGTTACCACCGACGGCGGTGACACGTGGACTCAGCTTCCGCATTACAGTCCGTTCTCTGATTTCGGTCAACTCGATGGCCGTATGAATCGCTTTTTTACTGTCAACGACACGCTCGCATATGCGGTAGGACAGCGACTCTACAAATTGTCAGGTCACAATCAGGTTGCGACAGCTGTCGAAGGATCCATTATTCCAGAATCATTTACTCTGGATGCGACCTTCCCGAATCCATTCACGGATTCCATGACGCTCAGCTATACACTTGACGAGTCTTCTCGAGTGAGAGTGCGCGTGATCGACGTGCTGGGGCGGATCCACAAGCACTTCCCTGTTCAGGTACAAACCCCGGGCGCCTACGAACTCACCTGGGATGGAAGGGATGACGCAGGCACGCGGGTTGCGTCCGGCAACTACATTTTGTTGATTGATATCGGAGAGTCCATGGAGACCAAAAGGGTGGTCTTCCTCAAATAGCACCTTCGACCGAATCAAGCCATGTTTGCCAGATCATTGTTTTTCGTCGGCCTCCTCCTGCTCGCGGCGACTTCGCTGTATGCCCAATCTGCAGAAGAAACAGCCGTTATTGAGACGGTACAGGCTGTTTTTGACGGTATTAATACAAAAAATACAGATTTGATTCGCTCGGTAATGACGGCTGAAGCCATTCTGTATTCAACTTCGTCGGATGATGGAATGCCTTCTCATCGATTCACATCGGGAGAACAGTTCGCAGTGGGAATTGCCGGGGCGGAAGATGAGTTTCACGAACGCATGTTCGAATACGAAATCCAGGTCCGCGAAGGAGTTGCGCTCGTTTGGGCCAATTACGATTTCCATGTTGCTGGCAAATTCTCTCACTGCGGAGTGGATACGTTTTCCCTCGTGAAAACCGGTGGCGGCTGGAGGGTAGCTTCCCTTACCTACACGGTTGAACGAACTGGTTGTCCAGAGCGCCCGCCTATCCCCGGAAGCGACGAATAGATGCCTCCTTCTTTTCTCACGTTTGGCAAGTTCATCGTAGTCGCGGCTTCGGTTGCCTTGGCGTTGTACACGTATCGTGTACTACTGTCTTTCATTAACCTGAAAAAACAGCGGGAAGATGATATCGGAGAGAAAACGGCGGAGTTGTTACATACCTTCCAGCAACAACGTCAGGAAGAAGACACACCCAATTCAACAGATTGACTGATCTGGAATCACGAACCCTCCAACAGCCGAGAGAAGGCCGCCGATAGTGGAAAAACCGACAGCTGGAAATCCAATAGTGCATATCGAAGTGGCCGGAACCGACGGTCCGGAGCTTGAGACTTTCTACACGAAACTGTTTGGGTGGAAAATCGATCACCGCGGAGAAGGAGATCTGCAGTACGGTTTCATCAAAGAAGGAACGGCCGGTCCAATCGGCGGAGGCGTCCGTCATGAGCCCAACGGAAAGGCGGAGATCGTGTTTTATGTTGAGGTCGAAGATCTGGAAGAAGCTGTCCGAACGGCACAGACATTGGGCGCGGACGTGCGAATTGCACCTATCGAAACAGGCGATGTGACATTTGCCATGGTCACCGATCCACAGGGCAATCCTGTCGGATTGATCCAGAAATAAATAGTGGGCGCCTTGAGGTCAATCACGCTGATATCTTTCTGTCTGCTGTTGATTTGTGTGTGTACACACGAATCGATGGCTCAAATATCCAGTGCTGAGGTTGTTTCTCGTCGAAGCATATTGGCTGATCAGCACTCCGACGGACTCATCATTCTTCCGGCAAAATGGGAAGAGAAGAGAATGGAGCAACCTGGCTGGATTCAGGATGCCACCTTCAGCTATTTCACACTTCTGAATGAGACGCCTGGAGCCGTGCTCGTCATCGATGCCACTTCACAAAAAAACATCCTGTTTGCTCCAGTATCCCCTCAGTCATTCGGAATTCCGATCGAGTCTCTGAACCTGCTGAACAGACCCGACCTCGTCGAGCGTTCCGGGGTAGATGCAGTGATTAGCATGGATCGATTCATGGCTTACATACAAAGCAGGCTCGACGACGGCGTCGCCAGGATCTACCTCGACGCACCCCGGCGAATGCCACCAAGAGTCGTCCCGGATGAAATGCTCGTCGTGAGTAACTTCCACCAATTGTGGTATCAGAGCCTGAAAGATGCTTTCCCCGATGCGGAGTTCGACTCTATCGCCTACACCATCATGCAAATGCGATGGACCAAATCTGATGCTGAAATAGCCATCCTAGAGCGAAACGCACAGATATCCGCCGAGGCTCTAAGCAGCGGGATGAGGGCTATACAGGCCGGTCTGACCCAACGTCAGGCTGAGGGCGCCGTCATTTCTGCTTGTCTTGACGGGGGCGCCGAAGGACCTTCATTCTGGCCCTGGGTCATGACCGGCCCGAACGCTCACCTTCCAGAACTGGTACGTTCGTTTTATGACTACGAAAACCTGAATCGGGAGTACCGCGATGGAGAACTGGTGCGTGTGGACATCGGCTGCATGTCTGGTGGGTACGGAGGAGATGTGGGCCGCACTGTGCCTGTATCGGGAAAGTTTACTGACGAACAGGCTCTCATCTGGGACTTGCTGGTAAAAGGATATCTGGCTGGTCTTGATACCATGAAAGCCGGAGCTACGTTTGAGTCCGTGCGCGAGGCCAGTCGCAATGCAATTCTGGAAGATGAACATGCTTCTGCGGAACTGAAGGAAGCGATGGTGTCCGATTCTGGAGTCAACTGGCACATACACGGAGTCGGAATTGATTCCGGAGAGTCTCCGGCGGAGGAAGTCTTTCGCGCTGGATCGGTCATTGCCTACGAACCGATGTTCACACGCATAGATCATGCATATTATCTCGAGGACATGATTCTGATAACGGCTTCGGGATCCAGAATACTGACGACCCGACTGCCCTACACGGCCGCTGAAATGGAGCTATTTCTGGAAGACCATGAGTAGTCGGTCTCTCGTACTCGTCTTCGCGGTCTTGTTCAGTTCTGCCTGCCAGGATGCGCCGCGCGAATCGAATTCCAATAGTGAACCATCGGCCTTCGAGATTCTCGCGAAACCGCTGTCGGTCATTTTTGAAGACTCAGGATTTTCGTGCTCAGAACGAGGACGCGAACTTTACCCACTCTACTACGAATGCGTGGACGACACAGAGATTCGGGCCTATCTGTATGCCAATGACCGCAATCAACTGGAAGGACTACGCGTTTTCGCTCCCCTGGCGGCCGGGTATGAGATTCTGCTGGATCTCGCTGAGACAGTACTTTCTGAAACTGATCTTGCTCGCTTGCAGAGAGAATTGGCGGACGGCGAGGCGAACGCCTTCGAGTTTCAATCCTCACACAGTATCGTGGAGTGGGTTGTAGAATCCGACGGCGCGATACTGCGCATCTCTGCGCCAGGAGCACGACAATAAAACTCAACCAGGATTCTGCAGTAAAAAGTCTCCTTATTCCTGCGACGGCTGCTCAACCGAGTTCAGCCGCAAGAATTTTCCCTGAAAGACCGCTCTGACCACCTGGATGCGTTCCCGGACCACACATGAACAATCCTTTCAGAGGAGTTCTGTATTTGAACCAACCGGGAATAGGCCGCATGTACAATACCTGATCCAGTGACAGTTCCACCTGCTCAAAACAGCCCTTTGGCGCATTGAATTCGCTGGCCAGGTCCTCGGGGGTCAGCACCTGCGAATGAACAATGGATTCGGAGAAGCCGGGCATCGATTCCTCCAGCTGACTTTTAACCTGTTCAAGCAGTCGACCACGTTGATGGCTCCAGGCTGATTCCCGAAGATCGAACGGCGTGAAGTGTACCCAAACGTTGACCACGTGCTGTCCATCGGGTGCAAGCGATGGGTCGTTTACCGAAGGAAAAGTGGCAGAAAGAAATGGCTTGGATGGAAATTCGCCATACTTCGTGGCATCATGAGCTCGTTCAATATCATCGATTTCGTTGGCAAAGAAAAGACGACCACCGAGCGCACTTTCTGAATCCGCTGCCCCTTTTACTCGTGGCAACCGATCGATGGCAAATCGTACGATCGATAGTGCTCCACGTCCTCTGATCTGAGTCGCCTTTTCGACAAAATCCGGATCGAGCCATTTGGGCCCCGCCAGTTCGAGCAGTGTGGATTTTGGATCCAGGGTTGAGATCACCGTAAGGGTCTCGATTTTCGTTCCGTTGGCCAGGCGAACACCCGTTACCTCATCAGTCGCGATATCTACCGATACTACCTCAGTACCAAGATGAATCTCCGCGCCTGCCGCAACCGCAGCCCGTACCAGGGATTCGGTGAGGGCTCCTGGGCCTCCTTCAGCGACCCGTATGGTTCCACCCGGACCGCCGGCCCAGAACGAAGAGCGATGAATGAGGCCGAGGACTGATCCGTCTGATCTCGGGGCCATTCGTGTTCCTCTCAGCGTTTCGGCCGCCACAAGTGTCTTCATGGCCATACTCCGGAAACGCTCATCCATCAGGTCCCGTACGTTCATCGGCAGAAGGCGAAGCGCTTCAGGCATATTCTGACTGCCGAGCCTTCTCAAGGCCCAGCCCAGATGCATCAGATCCGCGAGACCTGAAAACCTGTCGATGGTTGGATCTGCCAGGGCCTGTGTCAAGGCAGGCTTCAGAGCCTGACTGATTTCCAGAACGAACAACTTCAGTTCCTGAAACTCCTGTGAGTCTTCGCCATCGATTTCCTCGCGCGAGAACTCTATCCCATCGGCTCCGAGAGACAGAGCGAGGCCTTTAGTGTCGATGAGCGAAAGAGAACCACCCTCGATTACTTTCAGCCCGTGTGAGGCCAGATTCAGATCCGTCGCGATCGACGGGTGCAATTCGTTGATGCAGTCAATGGCGCCAGGGCAGTTGAATCCCGGAGCGATCTCCACCGTCCGGTGCAATCCTCCAGCTTCTTCTGCCGACTCAATGACGGCCACAGATCGACCTGATTTGGCCAGATACGAAGCCGCGATCAAGCCATCAAGGCTGGCGCCGACAATGACGATGTCGTATTTGGTTTTCAAAGTTTTCCTCCGAGAATCTGTTTGGCGGCCAGTTGCCCGGGCGCTCCCATGACCCCGCCTCCGGGGTGCGTGCCAGATCCACACAAAAACAGGTTTTTAATGGGTGTTGAGTAGCCTTCCTGTCCAGGAACCGGACGGAGGAAAAACAACTGATCCAGACTCAGTTCGCCGTGGAAAATATTCCCCTGGGTGAGCCCGTATGTTTTCTCCATGTCCCAAGGAGTCACGACCTGTCGGTGAAGTATGATGTCCTTGATATTCGGCGCGTATTCCTCAAGCGTATCAATGACAGCATCACCAAAGTCCTCTCGAATGTCAGGCCAACTCAAACCATCGGCCAGTTCATATGGCGCATATTGCACAAATATGGACATTACGTGCTTTCCTGGAGGTGCCATCGACGGATCAATCATCGTCGGAATCACCAAATCCATGAACGGCTTTTTGGAAAAGCGACCGTATTTGGCGTCGTCGAAAGCGCGTTCCAGATACTCTATATCTGGACTGATCGAGATCGCTCCTGCCAGATAGGGCCTGGTGTCTTCTCCTCGGGCTTTGACTTTTTCGAGGCAGGTAAATTCTGGAAGGCCGCTGAGCGAGAGATTGACCTTCCCCGAGGACCCTCGAATCTTGTAGCGGTCAATCTGTTTTCTGAACTGTGGGTCAAGGTGCTCCGGTTCAATCAGTTTCTGGAACGTCCTTTTGGGATCGAGACTCGATATAATGTGTGGGGCGCGAATCGTCTCTCCTCCTTCGAGCACGACACCTTTGGCTTCACCCTTTTCTATCAGAATCTGTTCGATGGGCGATTCGGTTCTGATTTCAACACCGAAACTGCGTGCTGCGCTGGCGCAGGCTTCTGCGAAACCACCCATTCCTCCGCGCGGCAGTCCCCAGGCTCGGAATTGGCCGTCAATTTCCCCCATGTAGTGATGTAACATTACATAAGCAGATCCCGGTGATCGCGGACCAAGTGCCGTACCGATGATGCCGCTGGCGGATAGAGTGCCAAGCAGAGCGGGTGTCTCGAAAAACTGTTCAACGAACTCACCCGAACTCATGGTCATCAATTTGGCCAGATCGAACAGGTAGTCCTCTCGAACTGAAAATTTCTTGGTCAGTCGTTTCAGCTCGAGCATATTTCCTGGCTTCAGAGAGGTCGCGCTCGGTGCTGTTGTTGAAAGCAGCGGCCTCACTGTCATCGCGAGGTGGTACATCAATTCGGCGAAGCGCTCATATGCTTCTGCATCCTTTGCCGAATGACGAATCAACTCTCTTCGTGTATCGCCCGCATCATGCCAGCGCATCACGAAGTCTCCATCTCTGGTCGGAGTCATCGTCCCGTCGAGCGGAAGCAATTCCAGTCCATGCGCAGGAAGGTCCAGGTCTGAAATAATCTGCGGCCGAAGAAGACTGATTACATAAGAGCAGACCGTGTATTTGAAACCGGGATAAATTTCTTCGGTGACGGTCGCGCCTCCGACAAGATGACGGCGTTCGAGAATAAGGACTTTTTTTCCTGCTCGAGCCAGGTAAGAGCCACAGATCATGCCATTGTGTCCGGCTCCAATGATGATGGCGTCGTATGAATTCATAGATGATCGGATTCGTTGGGAATGATCAGGCTGGCCGGGCTTCAGAAGGTGGACGGCCGAATGAGCGGAAGGAATCGTTGAAAATCGATGTTGGATTCCATATTATGGAATTGATTCCACATTATGGAATAATAATACGGAAAACGATACGAAAAAGCCTTGAATCACACAATCATCGAGGCCTCGCGAATTTGCCCAGATCCAAACCGATTTTGAATTAATGGCTACCGGAACTGCCTTCCATCCTCGAACAGTTGATTTGTGCCACAGCCGCGATTGGCTTCAGTGGTCCGGATTTTTTGTAGCTCGTTCCTACAACGATTTCGCTCAACCCGAATATGCCGCTATCCGACACGCAGCAGCATTGATAGATGTCTCCCCTCTCTACAAGTATCATGTGACGGGAAGGGATTCGATCGAAATGGTGAATCGTGTATTCACACACGATATGGCGAAAATGGATGTCGGACAGGTCGTCTACACACCATGGTGTGATGCCGACGGAGCTGTGCGGCAGGAAGGCACTGTTTTCAGGATCAAGGAACACAAGTATCAAGTTTGCGCGGCCGAACCTGCACTCGGTTGGCTGATGCAAAATGCGTTGGGCTTCGATGTGAAAATCACGGATCGCTCGGACGACATTGCGGCACTGTCGCTTCAGGGACCGAACTCGCGAACGATCCTCTCGGAAGTCTCCGATATTGCAATGGACGACATCAAATTCTTCCGCTTTGCCGAAGGGACCATTGACGGGATTCCCGTCAGCGTGTCGAGGACAGGCTATACGGGAGATCTTGGATATGAAATATGGATTCCAGCTGATCAGGCGGTGACGGTTTGGGACAGGCTCATCTCTGGAGGAGCCGCACATCACATTCTACCGTGTGGACTGTCAGCCATGGATATTTCCAGAGTGGAAGCCGGCTTCATCCTGATCAATGTTGATTACGTAAGCGCGGAAGTCGCGCGATTGCCCCAACACCGGATGTCGGCTCTTGAACTGGGACTGGGATGGGCTGTAAAGTTCGGCAAGGAAGGTAATTTTGTTGGACGACGAGCACTCGAAGCTGAGAAAGCTACGGGAGTGAAGCGCTCAGTCGTGGGAATTGAAATAGGGTGGCAACCGCTGGAAGACGTATATGCCACCGCGAATATGATGCCCGATCTTCCTCTCATTCCTTGCCGTGAACCCGTACCAGTGTACGATCGTCATGGTAAGCAGATTGGCCGGGTCACCACGAGGGTCTGGTCCATGTTGCTGAAGAAATTCATTGGCATTGCCACCGTAAACGCCGAGTTCAAGGATATCGGAACCGAAGTGTTCATAGAGGTGACCGTTGATTTTGAGCGTAAGCGCGTCCCTGCCCGGGTAGCCAACATGGGCTTCTACAGACCGGAACGAATGCGAGCCTGAAATGACAAATGTTCCGGATCATACTGATGCACCTCAGGGAACTCAGGCGGTAATCAGAGCTGTACGATTGCTGAAAGCCATCGCCCGCGCGGAAGAAGGAGCGAGTCTGACCGAGCTGTCAACACTTCTCTCCATCTCTCCTCCGACCACACACAGGATCCTGGCGGCACTGGAAAGTGAAGGACTGATTGCTCAAGACACTGCCTCAAAACACTACGTCCTCGGAGCCTCGGCTCTCACGATTGGAGCCCACGCACTGTACAAAAGCGATCTCCGGGCTCTGGCTAAACCCATGCTTCAGAAAATGGCGAGCGCCACGGGTGAAACCGTCACGCTGGAGATTCCTGTCGAGGGCGAAATGCTGATTCTTGACGAGGTGGCTGGAGCTCAGATTATCGGCGCCAGGATTGAGGTCGGGACGCGATGGCCGGTATATGCGACGTCGACGGGCAAAGCCCTGCTGGCTTTGCTTTCAGAGGAAGAGCTGGCTCCACAGCTGGCACGGGAGAGAACTCGTTACACTGCCGCTACGCTGGTGAGGGCCGACGCTCTGATGGCCGATCTCGAACAGATCCGGCGCAGCGGATATGGAAGTGCGGTTGGCGAAATTGAAGCAGGATACGCAGCTGTTTCAGCTGTGGTTCGAGACAAAACACAAAGTGCTGTGGCAGCGCTCAGTATTGGGGGCCCGATCGAACGATTTTCATCCGCCCGACGGGAGGAGTTGGGAAAGATGGTCCAGGAGTTCGCCGACAATTTGACCAACCTGTTGTCCGCACGTTGATCAAGCGCAGGGCCTGGCTCGAATCAGCCGACTTGCTTTGGCCGAATGAACATCCAGACGAAAATGCCTAGCGGCCAGGCGACTACGGCAACCATGACGACCACAAGAACGCCCATTACTTCCTCGTGATTCCGCGTCCCGGTAAGCCCAGACCAGGCTTGACACGTAAAGGACCGGTCCGATCAGAGCGATCAATAAAATTTCGAGTCCTCCAAGACTTCCCATGACGTTCAGGATTTAGAATAGTGTTGATGCTGGTAGAAAACGCCGAATCCTCTCTTTCCGGGTCGTGAATGCGCGACTCCTTTCTGATTGATATCCAATCGTCAGCAGTAAAGCAAGCTGCTACGTCCCACATGCCCGTTTAAACCGGAACATTTTAGTTACACATACATTTTACATATGTTTTTAGTATGTACTTATGAGTGCCCTGCGGTTACTGAGTGTAACCTGGCGTGTCAAATACGTACAGACAATCGTGTGACGAGCCATTCCAACACTTTTTCGGACCATGAAACTGGAATCAGAGAAAGAATTATCTGAGGGTATGACATTTCGATGTCACACCCCCTTCATAGGTTGGTACTCGAAAGAAAACACATTCACTGTTCTTCATTGGATGGGGACTTGATTCTGTCCGAGGGAAGATGTTGATCAGAGAAAAGTCAGATGCATAAAAACATGATGTACGCACACGTGATGGCTTCCTTGGGAAGCAAAGGATTTTACCTGGATGTTTCCAATACTTACCCGGAATTGATATCAGCGGATGATTCATTACGGCTCTCGCTTGAAAAGCTGAATGATGACCAGCTGGTGGCGTTGAAAAATCTGGCACATGATCAGTACATCAATGCGATGCTGATGGGTGCCAGTGATCTTGAATCACATCGTGCGACTCTCAACTATCTGAGTAGATTGGTGCAGAGATTTGGATCGAACGAAACTCCAAGTTCGAGTAGCAGAAGCCCCAAATCCTCCAGCAGAGTTCGAAGATCTCCGACCAGAAAAGCGGCCTGAAGCAGAGAACCCTTTTCCGACTTGTAGAGTGGTTCAGAGTTCGCGTGGCGGTCCTTCTCGAAGATCCAGATCCAGCCTCAGTTGGGCGGCTACAGGTTCGTCAGTCAATGATCGAAGATTCGACACCGAAATGCCAAGCAGTCGAACCGGCTTATCAGGTGGCGAAGGGGCATGCATCAAAAGCAACTCGGCCAGTTCGATCAACTCTTCTTTCTGAGCTATCGGTGATTCCGTGGTGGTCTGCCGGGTCGTTTGATCGAAGTCTGCAGTTTTGATTTTGATGGTGACCGTCTGACCAACCAGACCATTGTCCTGCATCCGGGACCCAACTTTATCAGCGATGGATTCCAGTCGTTCAATCATTTCCGCAGGGTCAGTGATGTTTTTTTCGAACGTCCGCTCCGCCCCGACCGACTTCCGCGTTCTGGAAGTCCGAACCTCGCGCTCGTCTCTGCACCGGCTGATTCTGAAGTAATATCTCCCCGCCTTTCCGAATCGTTCAACAAGTTCGTCTTCAGCCAAACGGCGGAGATCAGCTCCATTTCGAATGCCTAATCGGTTCATCTTACGAGCCGTGACAGGCCCTACCCCGTAAAATTTCTCGATTGGAAGATGGGCAATGAATGCAGGTGCATCGCGAGGCCGGATCACAGTCAAGCCATCCGGTTTGTCATGATCCGAGCCCACTTTTGCCAGAAACTTATTGAACGACACGCCAGCTGATGCCGTGAGTCCAGTCTCGTTTAGAATGGCTGCTCTGATTTCTCTCGCAACTGCAGTGGCCGAGAGTCCTTTTACTTTTGGCTCGGTGACATCCAGATACGCTTCATCCAACGAGAGCGGTTCTACGAGATCGGAATAGCGCTTGAAGATGCCACGTATTTCGCGGGAGACCTCCCGGTAGACATCGAACCGGGAAGAAACGAAGATCAATCCGGGACATTTGCGGGCAGCCACGGCAGAAGGCATCGCAGACCTGACTCCAAACTTGCGTGCTTCATAGCTCGCCGCCGCAACCACTCCTCGCTTCGATGATCCTCCGACAGCGACTGGTTTTCCCCGCAATTCAGGGAAGTCCCGCTGCTCAACCGACGCGAAAAATGCGTCCATGTCGACGTGTATGATTTTTCGAAACTCGGGCACTTTGCGGCACTTGATGAGAAGAACGACCGGCTCCTGGTCGAGGAGCGTCGCCTTTGAGTGGGATATCACGTTTACATCTGTAAGAAGACTTTTTGTTCAACGTTGATTTCTACTTCAGGACATTCATCTGCGAGTCCAAGACTCATGGGATTGGGCCAGGTCCTCGTGATCCTGGCTTTTGTTTGTGGGTGCTCGCCAGCCATTGCCCCGTATTCGCTGCAGGCATACGAAAATGCAGTCGACCTCAAAGTTGACGCATTGAGACTCATGGATCAGGCTGAACTCCCCTATTCCGAAAATGAGCGGCGGATTCAGACGTTGCAAACCAGAATGGAAAAGGCATTCGAATTTGCAAAAGGAAGGCCCAAGAATGAACACTCCACTGAGCAGTGGAGGATCATGAATGATCCGGCTGCACACCTCCTTGGAGGATTTCTTCGAAGATGGCAAACTGAGGGCACTCTTTCACGAGGATTTATCGTGGAGGCTGAACGCATCATATCTCGCGGATTCGATTCGATAATCGGCCTGGAAAGTGGGAAAGTGGGAAGTAAAAACCAGATAGGAAAATGACTGTACTGAGCTTTCTCGATGACTTTCTTGAGCAGGTGGCGGCACAGTTCAAGGAAGTCCTACCCGCTACCCGCAAACAGCTCCTCGTATCCAGTCGGGATGCCATTCTCGATAATGCATCACGTATTGATGAGTGGATCGTCATGTCATCCACCGGGCAGATGTCCAGAAAGGATCTTGAATGGTTGGTCAAAGCCAACCTGGATCTGGCCAAGATGAACAGGCTCGAGTCATCCGGACTTTCCCTGGCCAGAATTGATGAGATGCGAGGGCAGATTACACGCACCCTGATTTCGTCTTTAATTTCCTCAACGGGACTCTGAATCAGGATCCCATCCCCGAGCCTCGGAGTAGATGGAAGACACACTTGCGAAGGGCCATGATCGCCGTTATGTTGGCGATGCCTTTGCTTGATCATTCCCGTCTTTTGACCTCCAGACTCAGTCCATGTCCGAAACGACGTATCTCGTCACTGCCAGAAAATACCGGCCCCTTCTGTTTAAGGATGTGGTGGCTCAGGAGCACGTAACCGAGACGCTCAAGAATGCGATTCGTCTCGACAGACTGGCCCACGCGTATCTTTTTACAGGTCCGAGAGGAGTCGGGAAAACAACAGCTGCAAGGATCGTCGCCAAGGCAATCAACTGTACCACACCGATTGAAGACCGGGAAGATCGAGCCGAGCCCTGCCGGGAATGCGTGTCTTGCAAATCCTTTGAAGAAGGACGGAATCTGAACATCATCGAAATCGATGCCGCCTCGAACAACAAGGTCGATGATGTAAGAGATCTGAGAGAAACAGTCAGGATTCCGCCGCAAAACAACAGAATGAAAGTGTACATCATTGATGAGGTACACATGCTCTCGAATGCGGCGTTCAATGCCCTTCTGAAAACTCTCGAAGAGCCCCCTCCACACGCGATGTTTATTTTTGCGACGACGGAGCCCCACAAGGTGTTACCGACCATCCAGTCGCGTTGTCAGCGCTTCGATTTTCGCAGGATTTCGATCAGCGAAACGATTGGACGACTTCGATTGGTATGCTCGGAAGAGAATATCCAGGCCGACGAAGCTTCGTTCATGCTCATGGCCCGAAAGGGCGATGGAGCGCTAAGAGATGCTTTGTCGGTTTTCGATCAGGCTGTATCACTCTGTGGTATTGATATCCATCATGTCGAGCTGGTAAAGGCTCTAGGCGTGGTGGATTCAGACCTCTACTTCGACGTAACCGACGCCGTTCAAACCGGAGATGGCGCCAGCATGCTTTTGATCGTAGAGCGGATCATGCGATCCGGGTACGACCTGCAGGAATTTGTGGACGGGCTCGCCGAGCACCTGAGGAATTTCCTCGTCGCCCTGACTGTTCGGAATCTCGACCTCATCGAGGCGACTGACGCCGGCCGAAAAAAGATCGAAGCAAGCAGCGCTGCATTTACAGAGTCCGTCCTGCTTTCGCTGGTTCACACTGTGAGTGAGCTGGCGTTCACGCTCAGATCTGCCCGACAGCCGAGGCTTGCCCTCGAAATGGCGCTGCTCAGAATGTCGAATATGCCATCTTCGGTGGACATCAGAAGCGCGCTCGAAAAACTGAACAACCTCGAAAAAATGGCGGCTGGGGGTGAGATCAAGTTTGTGACCCAGAAAAGCGCCCCGTCTGCTCCGGCAGCGCCGCCTCTCGTGACACCTTCGCCACAGTCCGTTGCTGAACCTGCTCCTGCCGAGGTCGTCATCCCGGCTCCGACTGAAAACCAGCCCGCTCTAACGGTTGATGAGCCTGCCCCGAGCCTGGATCTGGTCGAGACCGATACCGTCGCTCAAGAAGCGCCGGCTACCGAAACTGAAGCCGTCCTTGACACGGATCCAGAAGACAATATCGAAGTCTCTGGCATGGAAGAAGAGCCGGTCGGCTCGCAACCGATGTCCCCAGCTCCCGCCGCTGTGGCTCCCGCCCCTGCCCTCGAGACTTCAACCGAAGAACAGCACACCGTCCAACCCTCAGGACCATCTCTCTTCGGCGAAGCACCTGCCATCAAAAAGACGCGACCTCGCCCCGAAAATTCGGCCGCTCTTGAACAAGAAGCTGATGTTCTGGTCATGGAAGAAGATGTCGACCTGGAAATAGACGAGGACGACCTTCAATTACTGAAAGACTCCTGGAATGAGATCGTAGAAGAGGTCATGAGCAGCGAGAAGCAGCTCGGGTCTTTTTTGAAGCACGCTGAGGTATTCGCCTTCGAAGGAAAAGTCATCATTCTTGCTGTACCCGACGAGTTTCATGCCAAAGCGTTGAGAAGCGACCGCGCCAAGCTGGCTCATCGACTCACCGAACGCTCGGGAATTCATGTCGAAAAAATTGGATTCCGTGTGGAGGCCGTCGCTTCCGAGGACGATGAACACAGCGACGACGAGGCTTCATCACGTGAATTGCTGGACAAAATGTGCGAAGAAAACCCTGCGGTACGAGCGCTCGTGGAGCGTTTTGGCGGCGAGATCGTATGGTAGCGGTCCAGTCAAACGACCCGATGTTCCATTCGGGCATTCCAATCAACAATCTGCCCTTCAACAATAAACCAATCTGACAGCCCATGAGTGATGGCATGAACATGGCCGATATGTTCGGCAAAATCCAGGATATGCAGAAACGTATGGCCGCGACACAAGATGCTCTCGGCTCCAAATCAGTTTCAGCAGAAGCAGGTGGCGGCATGGTTAAAGTCACCGCCAACGGTCTTCAACGGATTACTTCCATTTCAATCGAAAAAGAAGTCATCGATCCGGAAGACGCCGAACTACTCGAAGATCTCGTAATGGCCGGTGTGAACAAGGCGCTCGAAGAAGCCGCTGCTCTTGCCAAACAAGAAATGGCACAATCTGCGGGAAGCATGCTCCCTCCTGGGATGGACATGAGCAAATTCGGCCTTTAGAAAAACGTGTATGCACTATTCCTCGGAATCAGTAGAGTCGCTCGTCGAAAAATTTGCCAGATTGCCTGGAATTGGAAAAAAGACGGCCAGGCGGCTGGCTGCATTCGTTCTCAAGCAGCCCAAGTCTGAAGTCATGGAAATGGCCGATGCACTGATAGCAGTCAAAGAGAACGTCATATTCTGTTCGACCTGCTACAATGTCACCGACAATGATCCGTGTCCGATCTGCGTGTCAGACCGACGTGATCACAGTATCATTTGCATCGTTGAAGAGGCAAGCGACGTCGTAGCGGTAGAGCGCACACGCGGATTCAATGGGGCCTACCACGTGCTTGGTGGAGCAATCTCCCCACTGGATGGAGTTGGACCAGAAGACCTTCGGATCAAGGAATTGATCGCGCGGGTCGCAAATCCTTCTGTAGATGATCATCAGATCTCTGAAGTGATTTTAGCAGTCAATCCCTCGGTCGAAGGTGACACAACGGCATATTACATTTCCCAATTGCTGTCACCTTTTGAAGTCAAAGTGACACGCCTGGCCCGGGGAATCCCTATCGGAAGCGACCTTGAATTTGCGGATGAAGCGACTCTTACGCGCGCCCTTCAGGCGCGCGTAGTTGTCTGAACAGAATGTCAGCATCCACAAAGACTGCCTCGACTTTCACTCACGGCATGCTCTCTCGGAGGGCAAACTGGCTGATCCTCATCGGTCTTTTGTTCATTTTGCTGGGCTACGTCTTGTGGCCCTCGCTTCAGGTGTTCATCCTCGGCCTGAAACCCAGACTCATTGTCGAGCTCTTTTCTTCGATTGATTCGGCGAACAACCGGGCACTTTTCAACTCAGTCTGGATTTCGCTCTGGACGGTCATCGGAGCAGGGATTCTCGGTACGACGATGGCGTACCTGTTATTCCGCTACGATTTTCCGCTCCGTAAGCTGCTGGTGGCACTGGCCGCCCTTCCCCTCGCGCTACCACCGCTGGTGGGAGTCCTGGCCTTTCTCTTCCTGTATGGGGAAAGTGGCATATTACCTCGCGGAATCCAGTCTCTGTTGGGACTGCAGAGTGTTCCTTTTTCCTTCTCTGGACTTTGGGCAGTTTGGCTTGTCCATGTCTATTCCATGTATGTCTTCTTCTATCTGTTTTGCACTGCCGCGCTGAACACCGTGGATCGCAGCCTTATGGAAGCTGCCTCCGATCTCGGATCCGGACCGGTTCGCGTCTTCCGCACCGTTATACTGCCCCACCTCCGTCCCTCTATTGTGAGCGCATCTCTTTTGGTGTTCATGATTTCCATGGCCTCGTTCACCGCGCCGTTGCTTTTCGCAGGTACCGAAAACTTCCTGACCCTGCAGATCTACAACTACAAGATGAACGGGAATCTGGAGTATTCTGCTCTGGTTTCAGTGGTTTTAACGGTCATTTGTCTGGTTTTCCTCATGCTCATTGAGCTCGAGCGAAGGCAGTCGAGGGTCACGACGGCATCCAAAGGATCGGCGCCGACGCCCATTCCGGTTTCGAGTGGAAGTACCCGCTACGTCGCTCTTTCCTTCGCCTTGTTGATCATCACTTTCCTGGCCCTTCCTGTTCTGACCATTGTTCTGATATCCTTTGTAAAGGAAGGCAGTTGGACCTACCAAGTACTTCCGGGCGCCTATACATTTGAGAACTACATCAAGCTGCTGAGCCAACCGGACGTGGCAGAACCGATCCTGAATTCGCTCAAGATGGCGGGAATAGCGACACTCGCAAACGTGATTTTCGGTGTGTTCGCTTCATTGTTCATTGTCAAGGGCGCGTTGCGAGGACGATATCTCATTCGAATTCTGGCTGTTCTCCCTTTCGCCATTCCGGGGACTGTCATTGCCATCAATCTGATCGTGACCTTCAGTGAGCCAAGCGCGCTCAGCGGTGGCTCCATATTGGTCGGGACGTTCTGGCTCTTGCCCCTCGCTTATTTCATCAGGCATATACCTCTCGTCGTCCGATCCACCATCGCCTCACTCGAGACGTATGATGACCGCCTTACCGACGCCTCCCTCGACCTCGGTGCGGGGCGCACGCGTACTTTTTTCCGAATCGTCCTTCCTTCCATCGCACCGGGAATACTGGCGGGCACGTTGCTGACCTTCGTCACCGCGCTGGGCGAATTTGTTTCTTCTATTCTGTTGTACGTTTTCGACAACAGACCCATATCCGTCGAAATACTCTCCCAACTCAGACTGTATGACTTCGGCGCGGCAGCTGCCTATTCTGTATTTCTGATGATCCTCATTTCGATCGCCACGCTCGTCGTTTCCCGCTACTCCGGATCTTCCAGCCGGACGACGTTCTCCGCTCACTGATACGAGGTTCGACAGCCGCGAGCCTGTTCATAGCCGAGAATCCGAACCGCCAGAACCTGAAGACACGTCCTCTTCTACACGTCTGAGGTCATGATGAAAGTCGGGCGCTGGTGAAATGAGTGATAGTATGGACGGAAGCGATCGGCATTGTAGTATTTGGCAACGTCGACGATTTTTTTCGTTCCAACCACAACTTCAAGGGGCACATTGTCATACGTGCCGTCTCTGAGGCTTACGAGGCGTCCACTTGACTTGCTCAGAATGAGATCCAATGCCAGGTTACCGAACGCCATCGGAACGATCGAATCCAGTGCATCCGGATCTCCACATCGAACCAGATAGCCCAGGCGCTGGCTTACGACATTCACCCTGCGACCGTCGTTGTATTTGGGTGAGTGTCGCTTGAGTTCCGTGGCCACCTTGTCTCCGATCCCGCCAAGTTTTTTGTGCCCGTACTGATCGGCTTCTTCTCCTTCGAACGACATTCCGTCCTGGTGCGACATCGTCGCGCCTTCGGACACGAGAACAACCGCATATTTGCTTGGATGTCGGTTTCTGTCATACGACAGGATCTCTGTCAGATGCTCTGGATCAAATGGATGTTCGGGTATCACACAGCGATCAGCGGCACCGGCCATCGTGGGAAGCAATGCCGTGAATCCGGCATATCGTCCAAACACTTCGACTACCAGATAGCGTTCGTGCGAGCCGGCTGAAGTCCTCAGAGTATGGGCCAGTTCGATGGTTCTGGTCACGCACGTACCAAATCCTATGCAGTAGTCGGTGCCTGGTACATCGTTATCCATCGTCTTCGGGATCGCTACAACCTTGACCCCCTCCTTGTGGAGGCGGTGACCATAACTGAGCGTATCGTCTCCTCCGATTGGAATGAGATAGTCGAGCCCGAGAAATTCGATGTTTTTCAAGATGTGTTCTGTGACATCATTCACATCATCGGTATACACATCGGCAAGGTGCTCAGGCACCATTTCTTTGGGAAGTCGACTCGGGCGCGTTCTCGAGGAGTGCAGAAATGTACCGCCCGTTCTGCCGGCTCGGTTTACAACTTCTTCGGTCAGGTCGGCAACGCATGAACTGTTGTCCGCGTCATTTTCAGGGATCAGATCCACCAGTCCCGCCCAACCTCGACGAATTCCTACGACCCGGTAGCCTTCACGCATGGCCCTGATCGTGACTGCACGAATGGCTGGATTCAAGCCGGGCACGTCTCCACCACCCGTCAAAATCCCGATGGTGCCTTTGTAGTTTGTGTTTTTAGACATGGTGATACGAAGATTATGAGTGTTGGAAGATGACGAGTGTTCGAAGATGATGAGTGTTCGAAGATGATGGTACCCGCAACTCCAAAGTGATTCTCAGAGCAATATAGAAGCTCTCATCAAGCGATGTTTGACCTCGTTCAGGTTTAATTCCAATATCCGATAATCAAACCCTTTGCCCCTGTTCGATCAGGAAAAAGCTTCAATAGTCTCTCCATTGAGCGGTTCTCCGGCATCGGAAGCCAATAAAAGGCAGCAGTCCACGATGGTTGAAACGTGAACGCCGTTGTTGGCGTCATCATCGTCAAATACGATTGTCGAAGGGGCAACTGCATGCGCCGTCAGATTCGAGTCAGCGAATTCTTCGGCCACTGCCTCTACGAGACGCACGACACCCGCCTTTGCTGCTGAATAGGCCGCCTGCTGAGCCGCGCCACGATTGGCTCCCTGCCTCGATGAGATACCGATGAGCCTTCGCGCCACGGAAGATTCTGAGTCAATCTGGGCAGTGTTCATCATTCGTGCCGCTTCCCGAAAAACCAGAAAGGTAGACGTCAGGTTGACATCCATCATGAGGCGCCAACTCGCGAGTTCGGTCTCTACGAACGGGCTCATGCCCCACATCCCGACGGTTTGTATAAGAACGGAAGGGACGCCAAACAGATTATTCAGATTCTGAAACGACGAGACGACTGAGCTCTCATCAGTCATGTTGGTGATAACCACAGGCCAATCGTTTTCGCTGGCCTCCTGGCGATCAAGTCCTACAACTGAATACCCTGCAGCACTGAATCCACGAGCCAGATGCCCTCCCAACCTTCCGTTCGATCCGCATATGACCGCCAGTCGTTTACGATTCATGTCAGTCCGCCTGTGATGTATGATCATAAAGCACTTTCCAGCCTTGAGCCTCGTGGTGCATGAGAAGCGTGTAGCGGCCTCCGATGTCTTCGTATTCGCCACCACGAACCAGGTACCATGACCCGAATACCATGGCCCACTCCGAGGAAAGGACATCAACCTTCAAATCGCTGAATGTCAGTTGTCCCATCGCATCACGATCAGGGTAGTTGGTATAGTAGCGATCCAGCGCTGCATCCCACCCGTACCGCACGTTGACTCCAGAGGTGAATCGCAAGGTGTCCGATTTGACGTAATCGTCCATGAATGCTTCAATATCGCCCGCATTCCAGGCATCCTGCTGCCGCATCAAGACCGAGGTAATAGCTTCCCGCTCAACGAATTCGTCAATTCCGGACGTATTGTCTGGTGACTGGCAGCCGGATAAAAGAAGGAGTACCAGGACAAGGCAGGAAATATTACCTGAACCTGAATTGGGTAGTGAACGGGGATTTATCATAGTAGCAGTTGCAGATCATTGAAATCAGAACAAAAATAAGCAATCGCGGTAAGCGGAGCCGAATGCGGAACTCGACCGGGTTATTCGCTCATCCGCGGGACAAAAACTGCATTCCGGTTTCAAATTGCCTGTTATTAACAAGATTATTTGCACATCATATACGAATCTACAGTTACCAATTCACTATCTGATTCCCCGTCATTCTGAAACATGTAAAGACCGAGCGTCGACACGTGTAGAATGACATCTCTGATTCAATCGTTATTGTGCTGAAAAGCCCGGTCGAAAGAACGACAGAATCCAATAAGGATGTGCCCTCATCCCAGGCGCTGAAGTATGCCTTTTCGGCAGTACTGGGCCTGTTCGCCGTCTCCATGGTTTGGGTCAGTTCAGCGGCAACGGACCAAGGCCTTCAGGACTGGCGGACGTCACGCGCCTATTATGCGGCTGCCGACACCGACTCGGTGGCAGTAGATACGCTAGATGTTGACACCCTTCTCGCAGATTCACTCTACCTCCCGGATTCGGCACTCGTCTGGAAATACCTGCCCGGATTCAAGAGAGACGACTGGGGAGCGAGACTGGCGCCGAAGGACCGACTGGTCATGTCACCGTCTCTGGGGAGATACTGGCAGTATTCGGTTGATTTCGATACCACCGCTCTCGAATACACGACCCGCGAACGCGTAGGGCGTTTCGATGTCCGCTATCCTGTAACGTTGAACTTTGACCAGTATCGCGCCGCCCGCCTTTCTGCGGATCTGAACGATAACTGGAATGACCTCATTGTACAGCGTGCGCGCGCTGAAGAAAGGCGGCGGCGCGGTGGACTGGGCTTCAACATCGTGGTCCCGGGTGGTCGCCAGAGTGCGTTCCGAACCATCTTTGGAAAAAACGAAGTTGACCTTCGTGTGAATGGGACGGCTGACATCCACGCGGGATTCGATTATCGAAAAAGTGATCAGCAAGTGTCTATCACGGGTAAACCCAGTCAGCTCGACCCTGAATTCAAGCAGGATCTGAGCCTCGGAATTACAGGTACGATTGGCGACAAGCTGCGTATCAATGTCAATTATGACTCCCGAAACCAGTTTGACTTCCAGAATCAGCTCAAGCTTGAGTACACCGGATACGAAGACGAGATCATCCAAAAGATCGAAGCCGGAAACGTATTTCTGCAGACACCCTCCTCGCTGATTCGCGGGGGCCAGAGTCTCTTTGGAATCAAGAGTGAATTTCAGATCGGTGGTGTACGACTCACGACCGTGATGTCCCAACAGGAAGGCCAGTCAAACAGCCTTAATATTGAAGGCGGGTCGGAAGAAACCGAATTCGATCTCAGACCGACAGACTACGACGAAGCAACTCACTTCTTCCTGGGATATTACTTCAGGAATCGATTCGAAGACGCATTGAGGGATCCACCAAACATTCGCGTAGCCAACGGTTTTGAGCGAATCACTGAGATCGAAGTCTGGAAATTGATGCCAACTCGACCTGAAGAGGAGAATGTTCGTCAGGTTGTGGCCGTCGTCGACCTCGGTGAGAGCCAGGACATCCTCAGTCAGGCCAACCAGTATTCCAGCCAGCAGCTTCCGGGCAACGACAGGGATCAGTATGACGACTCCGATGGCGGAGAAATCGACACAGACCTTCGCGATGGAAATGCCGCTCCCGGATCGTACCTCGAGACATCCAAAGATTTGTCCTCTTCAGACTTCCAGGTAGGTAAGTTCAAACGACTGGAACGTGGTCGGGACTATGACGTCGACGAAGTCCTCGGGTATGTCACCATGCGTCAGAGAATCCAGGAAAGTGAGGCGTTGGCCGTAGCCTTCCGTTTTCGTGCAAACGGAAGGACGACTCAGGTCGGTGACTTCTCCACCGATACGGGTGGATCCGATGGTGGCCAGAATGAAGACAAGATAGTTCTGAAGCTGATTCGGCCCGTGCAGCTGCGTCAGCCCGCATTGGAGGCCAATTTCAACCCGGCCGCATGGTACCTGGAGATGCGTAACATTTACCGCCTCCCAGGACGCGGTATTCAACCCAACGAATTTGATCTTCAGGTCTTCTACGAGCCCCCCGGGAAAACAGCGTCGAAAACGCTCCCTGGCGCGGGTGGCACACAGACCATTCTGCAGTTGCTCGGACTCGACAGGGTCAATGAAGACCAGGCACTGAGTCCAGATGATCTGTTTGATTTCCTCGTCAACTATACCATCGTGCCCGGGGAAGGAACGCTCATCTTCCCGTATCTGGAGCCGTTCGGGACGCGGGTCAACAACGTAATCCTCGAAGGCGGTGGCTCACCTGAAGCTCAGCAGGGATTGGCCGACGTCTTCGTGTTCGAGTCGCTGTACAATCAGAAAAAGGCGAATGCCCGTCGAAACAGTCAGCACGATGTCTACAGGATTCGAGGGTCGTACAAGGGGAATGTGCAGTCGTCTTACGACCTGAATGCATTTTCTGGAGTCATCCCGGGATCAGTGAGGGTCACGTCCGGCGGCACACCTCTTTCTGAAGGCACGGATTTCGTTGTCGAATATTCGGGAACTGGTCTGGTTCAGGTCATCAATCCTGCATTCCTGTCCTCGGGACGCGACATCGAAATCGAGTTCGAGCAGAACTCTTTCTTCAACATCCAGAAGAAAACGCTGGTTGGAATGCGCGCCGATTACTTCATGGATGAACGACTTTCGCTCGGCGCGACCGTCATGCGGATGAATCAGAAATCTCCCATCGATAAGTATCGCATAGGGGAAGAGCCGATATCGAACACCATCTGGGGTGTTGACGGATCCATTGACCTCGAACCGCGCTGGATGACCCGAGCCATCGACCGTGTGCCTCTCCTTCAGACGAGGGAGCCGAGCAGTATTTCTCTCACGGGTGAGTTCGCGCAGCTGAGGCCTTCGAATACTCAGACGATTGCCTTTGAGCGAACGAGAAAAGAGTTGCGTGAAGCGGGTCGGGATTTTTCGGCTGACGAACTAGGTGGTACCTCTTATCTCGATGATTTCGAGGGCTTCGAAAACACCTTTACCATGATGCAGCCCGGAACGTGGGCTCTCGCTGCCGCTCCAGATTCGATTGGTGCAGTCGATCGACTCGGACTGCAGTCCAGCATTCGTTCGGATTCGCTTCGCACCAACTGGCGGGGGAATTTTGCCTGGTATCGCATCAATGCGAACATGCTTCAGGAGATTCCTACAGTGGCTTTTAATGGTGAATCGATCAAAATCTTTCGAATAGACGAGGTGTTTCCCAATCGTGACACAAGGGCGGAGATTGATCCTTCTCTGGAGACCTATGACATCTACTTCAATCCAACAGAGAGAGGACCCTATAACTATACGCGCGACCTGAGGGGTTTTCTTGATAATCCAAAGGACGCCTGGGGAGGCATGACCCAGCGTTTGCCGGAAGGATTTACGGATTTCAGCCTGAAAAACATCGACTTCGTTGAGTTTGTGTTTCGCCCCTTCCCGGAGAATCAAGAGCAGGACGCGGGCCGGGACGCCAAATTGTACGTGGACCTGGGATCCATTTCAGAAGACGTACTCCCGGATGAAAAACTGAACAACGAAGACGGTCTTTCAACCTCAACTATAACCGAAGGCGGCATCTTGACCTGGGGCCGAAGCCCGACAGGCGCGCAGAACAGCGTGGTGGATATTGATGATGCGTCGAGACGCACAGAGGACCTCGGCCTGGACGGATTGGCCAGCGGCACGTCCGACTACCCTCCATTTGCGACCGAAGAGGTTCATTTCGCGAACTTCCTTGCCTCTCTCGACCAGAATTCGACTGATCCCAAGTATCGCGCAGAGGTCGCCAAAGCGATGGCCGATCCGTCTGGCGATGACTATCACTACTTCGCGAACAATCAGTACTACAACAATTCCGAGTTCTTCCCGAATCTGGCAACGTTCCAGCAGCACTTCAGCCACTATTTCTCGGGCCACGAACTCAACGCATTCGAGACGCAGACCAAGCTTGCGAACAACACGTCCCTGAAACGTGGTAACTCACGATTCCCTGATTCTGAAGACCGCAACCTCAACTCGACCGTCGATACTGACAACAGCTATTTCCAATACGAAATTCCTCTTTCCAAACCCACACTGGACTCACTGGCAGCACCCCAAAATGTCGACGATTACGTGGTCGGTGAAGTGACCGACGCGAATGGTACCGGAACAGGCTGGTATCAGATTCGGATTCCGGTTCAGCAGTTCACGCGTCAGGTGGGCGACATTCAGGATTTTTCACTGATTGAATTCATTCGGCTCTGGACGACCGGTCACGAAGTACCCTTTACGGCACGTTTTGCCTCTCTTGAACTCGTGGGGTCGCAGTGGCAGAAATCAACGCAAGTTACGCTTGAGCATGAAACGCCATTCGATACGACTGGCACTGACACGCGCCTGACGATCTCCAGTATCAACAACGAGGAGAACGCAGAAACCTACATCCAGCCGATCGGCGCGGTTGTGAGCCAGTCACGTCTTGCCAGTGGCCGCGTACAGAACGCTCGCGAGCAATCCCTGTTGATTCGGATCGAAAACCTGCGTCCGGGAAAACAGCGGGCCATTTTCAAGACCCAGAATGCCGGGTTGGATCTGCTCAAATATTCCAATCTCCGCATGTTTGTGCACTCGCACGGGATAATGGCAGATGGCAGGGAGATCGCATCTCTGGCACAGGAGGAGGCCCGTTCGAAGGCCAAGCTATTCGTTCGTCTCGGCTCCAACGAGACGAATGACTACTACGAATACGAGCAACCTTTGAGTCCGAGTTTTGAGACGTCCGGATCTTCGGACCAGTTGTGGCAGACCGCCGTTGACTATATGGGTGATATGCGTGATCTGGGTTCGATGAACATCGACCTCAGTCAGATGAATCAGCTCAAAGTCGCACGTGACCGCATTGCCTACCCCACCGACAGCGTTTTTTACAGCGTGACGAACGGTGAGCTAACTACCTCGGATTCACCGGACGCCGAACTGTTTGCGCCTCCGGGAACGCGGCTGGGAATCAAAGGGACGCCATCTCTGGGCAAGGTCAACAGTATTGTCATCGGGGTTCGAAATGCCGCCGATTCGACGCTGACGGGCTTCGAGCACATTATTGAAGACATAACTGTGTGGCTCAACGAGCTTCGCGTCTCAGGTTATGATTCTGAGAACGGATGGGCAGCACTCTCCAACATCGACATCCAACTTGCTGATCTGGGTCGGATCAAAGCCAGTTTCCAGCGCCAGACGGATGGTTTTGGATCGCTTTCCTCGAGCCTCGGCGAAAGGGAGCAATTGAACATCAACAATTGGACGGTGACAACCGAGGTAAACGCGGACAAACTGATACCGGAGCGTTTCGGATGGAATATGCCGGTCAACGTTCAGGTCCAGTCAAACACGACGACTCCAAGATTTTCCCCTACCCGAGGTGATATTCGGCTCGAAGAAATCATAGACCAGATTGACGACCGAGAAGATCTGACGGATGAAGAAAAATCTGATGCAAAGACCGATGCAACAGAAGCGGCGCAGACCTATACATTATCCAAATCGCTTTCAACGAGACTTGGAAAGACAGGATCGCGGAGCAAAATCCTGCGCAATTCGGTCGACGGAATCGCGATGTCGTATTCACAGGCTAACGTGAATGGCAGAAGCCCTTCCCAGGAAGTAAATGATTCCTGGAGATGGTCATCTTCATTGAGTTATCGCTTCCAGTCGCGGAATCCGAAAACGTTGCGACCTCTCTTCTTCCTTGATCCGATCCCTGTCCTCAATAAGCTCGGCGGCATCGCATTCAATTATGTCCCGACGCTTTTCACATCATCCGGCACGTTCAGTCGGACATTCTCCCAGACCCGCGAACGGCCCATTGTAGTCGCCGGCGATACAACGTCCATCCCTATCTCCGCGAGATTCCCATTCAGGGAGAAACAGGCGTTCACTCATGCCAGAGACTTCCAGTTCGAGTACAATCCATTCGGATTCCTGAATCTGGCTTTCGACACGTCTACGGACCAGAGCCTGAACAGCGCCGGTGTCGATACGCTCTTCAGCGTTGTCACCCCTGACACGACCCTTTTGGGGAAATCACTGCAGCAAGTCATCGATGAAGGCCTGCTGTCTGAAAACGAGCTGCTGAATGCGTTTCAGTTGGAGACGTTGAAGGTCAATTCGGGGTCAACCGTACTGAGCGACTTTATCTCCGGCAAATTCGCCCCACGAACTGATCGCCACAGTCAGGTATTCCGAGCTTCGTTCCGTCCGCGACTCAATTCGATCGGATTCCTCGACTGGATTCAAATTCAGGATGTGAGTTACAACGTAAACTTTGACTGGCAGAACGGTCCGGTTGGAAGAAACACGGGTGCATCGATTCGAAACACGGCAGATATTCGAGGAGGACTCTCTCTCCGGGTCCAGGATATGTGGCGCAAATTCGGGTTCTACGAATCGATGGAAGACGCTCAAGATGACTATATCGCGGATAAAGAGTCTGCCAGAAAGGACAAATCCGATAGAAAAGAGGCCAGAAAGGAGGCAAAAAGAGAAGCCAGGGAAGCCGAACGGATAGCTGAGGAGGCACGGAGAATCGCCGAGGAAAGCGGAGTCGAATTGCCCGAAGAGTTACCCGTCGAACAACGAACTGAAGAAGAGGAAGAAAAGCCGGAAGAAGAACCAGAACAAGAACGAATCAAAGGTCCTGGTTTCGGTGGAAGACTCGTCTCGTACGCCCGACAGCTTCTTCTGGCGTCGACGGGTATTCGGGATTTCAATGTGACCTATCAGAACTCGAAGTCTTCCCAGTCTACAAATGTTGGTACGCCTGTACTCGGCGATGAAGGTCAGCTTCTCGACGTATCTACATTCTACAGCTTACGAGATGCGATTCGGGGCAATGGTGCTTCGTTGGGATACCGGTTCGGGTTTAAAAGACAGTTTGATATTGAAGATCGCCTGATCGATCCCTCTCTCCAGGTCTCGGATCTTCTTTCGGACGCGCACAGATTTCAGGGGCGCACCCAGCTGAATCCGTCGAAAGACCTGACGGTGAGCTTGAGTTGGAATCTGGATCTGCAGGAAAGTGAAACGTTCACATTCCGACCCATTATCGACGACCTGGGAGTCTTCGCAGGTGTGGACACCACGCTGACGAAAAGTGGAAATAATAAGGCCAGTATCTGGGCGTTTGGCTCATCCTATCTGGACATGTTCGAGAGTCAGTTCAATGCGTATCAGGACGATTTCATCGCACTGGGTGAAGACGATCCGATAACCATTCCCGATGCCAACAATGATGGAAAAACAGTTCTGACCAACTCCTCGGTCGTAGACGACTTCAGGGAAGCATTTGTAAGAGGTTCAAAAACTGTGGACGGCCTGGGCATTGCCCCTCTTCCCAAACCCACCTGGCAGGTAAACTACTCGGGGCTCTCTGATTGGCCCCTTCTGCGTGGTTTCACCCAGAGCATATCCCTGAGGCATGCCTATTCAGGTGACTATTCCGCTGATTACCAGACAAACACCTCGTTTTCAAGTGACGACACATTGAAGACGCTCGATCTTGGATCTCGCCGAATCGAGTTTGCGGTAGAGGAATTCCAGACCAACAACGTCCGAATCAACGAAAGTTATCGACCCCTGCTCGGATTGGATGTCACGTGGAAAGGCAATATTTCGACGTCCATCTCATGGTCAAAAAGCAACTCATATTCACTGAGTACAAGTAATTTCGAAGTCAGCGAAAACACGACCAACGAACTTCGATTCAATATTCAGTATCAGAAGTCGGGGATGCGCCTGCCGTTTTTCGGGCGAAAACTGAACAACAGGATTACTCTTGCACTCGATATCACCAAATCTGACACCAAAGACCAACGTCTTAGATTAAGGCGCGCACTCGAACAGGCCATCGTCGATCCAGAATTCACCGTTGCCCAGGCTCTTGAGGGCGACAACATTTCATTGGTCACCGCGCATACCCGAATGATCATGACGCCGCGTGTGGCGTATCAATTCAGTAACCGGGTTCAGGCTGACTTCACGCTGAAGTATGAGAAGTTCGACTCAGAAGATTCCCGCCAGCCTTCGTCTGTCAATATCAACGGAACGTTCAACATCCGAGTAAGCATCGCAAACTGATGGCGTCCTCGAAGCAAAACCCATGTCAGCAAAGCAGAAAGTAATATTCTGCAGAATGGGTCGTCTGGATTATCAGACGGCGTGGGACCTGCAGAAAGTGATTCAGAAGCGCCTCATCGACAACAAGAGGTCGGAAACACCCGAAGAGATTCCCCACATCTGCCTTCTGGTCGAACATCCGCCTGTATTTACGCTGGGTAAAAGCGGTGATGAGACCAATCTGTTGGCGAGCGAAAAGGACCTCCAGGAAAATGGAGCGACTTTTATACGGATTGACCGAGGTGGCGACATAACCTATCACGGTCCAGGGCAGATCGTTGGCTACCCGATTCTCGATCTGGATCGATTTTACACCGATATCCATCGATACCTGCGCGACCTTGAGCAGGTCATCATGGATACCTGTTCAGATTTCGGAATCCAGACCGGACGATTCAAGGATCGCACCGGAGTCTGGGTCGATGCCGAACAGGGAAACGAAAAAAAGATCTGTGCCATGGGAATCCGGTGCAGCCGATGGGTGACAATGCACGGTTTCGCGTTGAATGTGGCGCCTGACCTGAAACACTTTTCCATGATCGTACCCTGTGGAATTGATGATCGCGCCGTAACGTCAATGGAGATGGAATTGCTTGAGAAAGTTGAGGCCCCTGGTGTCGAGGAGAGAATTAGCCAACACTTCTCTGACGTTTTTGCCTGCGATGTCGAAGTGCTGGACTTTGATGATGCACAGGCTTTTTTGGAGGCGTATCTTGCAGACGTTGCCGTCTAAGATTCAGTCCGCTAGTCAAGAGCGAACGGAGACCAGCCGAATGTCTGATTTTGATTCCGACCAATTCATTGTCCGCCTCATCGCAGAAACCCTTTTCTACGATGAAGAATACGAAGCCCTCGGAAATCTGAGTTTGATCGATGCCGAAGAGAAGTGTGAGCGCTTTGTTGCCTCATTTGCTCCAGAGGATGGTTTGTTTGTGCTTGAGGAGGCGACAGAATGGGAAGATTATGAACCCGGAGAGGCGGATGATATCGGGTACGCCCTGGCCGTCGACTCCAGAGAACTGGGCACTTTTGAAACCGCGGAAGACGTTTCCAGGCAGATGTTGAACCTGGCGCGCGAGCACAATCTCGCTCCGAGCATTACCCTGCTCTTCGAAGAAGAAGACGGCAATTAATCTGCTTCTCGAATCGGTGACAACCGGGCGAATGCCAGGGAAAGCATGATCCATGATGCGATCAGAGCCAGGCCTCCGACGGGAGCAAGAGCTCCCAACCAGGAGAGTCCCGTGAGGGCAAGCACGATCAAGCTTCCGCTGAACAGAATGATGCCGACCAGACAAAACGTGGCAGCCTGCCGGAATCTCGCAACGCCCCATTTCAGCGCAGCAAACCCTGAAAACAGCATGAGCAGCGAATGAATCTGCAGGTATCTGATTCCCGTCTGGAAAGTCTCTATCTCCCCCGCTGCCAGCCTCTCGTCCAGATAATGAGATCCGAAAGCGCCAGCCATGACGCCGAAGGCTCCGATCAGGGAAGCAACAATACAAATCTGACGAGCAGTTAACATTCAGTTCACCTTGATAATGAAACCTCAGACGGAGAGCCCGTAGAGACAAGAAATAATCCCAACAAAGCACAAAATACTCGGAAACCAGTCACGTATGCGAACCGTCCTGCCATAGATAATCGCCGATCCGATCAACGCCCCCAACCGGGTGATTCGTTGTAAATCGGTCCAGAAGCGTCTATCTTGAACTATCCAACAGGCGGATTCCCGACCCGGTTTCTGACGCGAATAATCTTCTTAAAACATGTCATTTACGTTTTCTGACGCAGACATTGAGCGCATCGAACAAGTCCTTGGAGTCGCCTCCAAAAAGGATGAAAAGGTGGCGAGGTTTGAACTCTCTGACGAACAAACAGGGCGTCGAGTCACACTGGAGATCCACCGAAAAGTTGAGACGAAAGGTCTGAGCGAGGGAGAGTTTACGTCTCTGGTGTCGGTTTACGCTCCTGCTTCGTTTTTGCAGCTTCAGGGCTGCACTGGTTTCATGGGGAGCGAGGATCTGGGCGAAGTCATATTTGTGGCGAGAAGCGGTGAAACAGCCAACGGACTGGTGGTTGAGAAGCAAGCCGGCTGCTCCCTGTACGCCAATGTGGATACCAATCTGTTCTCGACCGACTTTACGCAGCTTCCTCCCGAGCTCATCATGAGCAGCGTTGCTCTTTCGGTAACCGAGGACCTGTTCGGAGATCTCGGCTGAGGCCTGAATCGTGCGCGATATTTCCCTTTCCCTGGACGTGACAGCCGAACCTGGATTCCCTTCGGAAGACCGTGTTGGCGAATTGGTCATGAGAGTCTTAACGGGCGAAGAACGCCTCCACTCCGATATCAACATCGTCCTCGCAGGGCATGAAAGAGTTCTGGAACTGAACAGGTCCTGGCTGGAGCACGACTATCACACGGACGTTCTCTCGTTTCTGCTCGAATCAGATCCAATAGAGGGCGAAGTCTATGTCGATGTCGAGACGGCGGCTGAGCGCCATCACGAATTCGACTCCTCTCTTACGGCCGAAATCGAGCGCTACATCGTCCACGGCGTATTGCACTTGTGTGGGTACGATGATTCCACCGACGCTGAACGAGACGTCATGAGACGTCTTGAAGATCGCTATCTGAACGGCGAGGGATGACGGTCGTGCGTTATAGCGATCACCAGAGCAAGGTCAGGCCATTTTTCGGAGCGATTTTACAACTTTTGCGACGTGCTCTGGAGTCTGAATAATGTAAAAGTGCAGGTTTGAGATACCTGCTTCAAGCAGTCCTTCACACTGTTTCAGAGCCCACCTGATTCCAATCTCAGCGACCTCATGGTCATCGGCAGCCTCACATTCAGCGGCCAAGGCTTCAGGGATCTGTACGTGGAATTTGGCAGGGAGCGTCTGTAGCTGTCTCTTGCTGGTCAGAATTTTTAGTCCGGGAATGATGGGCACCGTGATACCCACTTCCCTGCACCGTTCAACGAACGAAAGAAAGGATTCGTTTTCGAAAAACATCTGTGACGTTACGTAATCTGCACCAGCATCAACTTTTCGTTTCAGATTCAGAACATCCCACGTGATGTTGGGAGCTTCGAAGTGTTTCTCAGGATAACCGGCAACGCCAACACAAAAATCTGTTGGGGCTGCATCAATCATTTCTTCCAGATAGTGGCCCTGATTCATGGCAGAGATTTGCTGAACCAGATCGATCGCGTATTCATTTCTTGTTCGGTCGACTGATATCGGTCTCTGATACCCGCTGTCATCCCCACGAAGAGCCATCACATTTTGAATACCGAGATAGTTGAGCTCGATGAGCGCGTCTTCGCTTTCCTCCCTCGTAAACCCCTTGCAGAGCAAGTGTGGAATTGTTTCGATTCCAAAACGGCCTTTGATGGCGGCACACAGCCCGAGAGTACCCGGACGTTTTCGTTTGATATGCCGTCGCCAGCTGCCATCATTCTGTTCTTCGTAATAAACCTGTGCCGAATGGGACGTCACATCAACCCACGGAGGGTCGAATTCATGTAGACCTTCGATGATTTCCATGATTTCGGATACCGAGCCTCCACGCTTGGGAGGAACGATCTCATACGAGACACTTGGAGTTCCATCTTCAACGAGTAAATCAATAACTTTCATAACGACGGGCAAATTCGTTTCTTAAGCCTGCCTTCATTGAGGCGAAGGGGCTGTAATGTAATGTCACAGCAGGAAAACAGCTCCAAAAAGATCGAATGCCCTCATACTATCACCTCACATTACTGTTCAATGACCGGAATTGTTTTTTCGACGACAGAGGAAGCACAGCCATTTTTGGCTTTGTACGAACGAGGTCGCTTCGACGGCCTGGGAGAAGGAGAGTCTTTTCACGATGACCATTTTTTGGTTTCCATTCTCGGCATCGGAAAAATAAAAGCCGCGCTGCGAACGGAACGACTCCTGACAGGCCACAATCTCACGTCGCTCATCCACGGAGGAACGTGCACCGCGCTCAACGAGGACCTGAGCGTTGGCGATCTGGTCAATGTTGCTCAGGTGTTTGAGGGTGATCGAATCGAATTGTCTGCCCCCACCTATCCACGAATGCCCCTGGCCATTCCGTTCGAAGGATTGAAGCCTGTAACACTCGTCACACAGGACCACACCGTCCAGGGCGCGACCGAGCTGTCCTACTGGCAGAGAATTGCCGACATCAGTGATATGACCGGGTATGCCGTTGCTTACGTCGCCGCCACACATGGCAAGCAGTGTCGGATGGTCAAGATCGTCACTGGCCACATGGGCGTTGAGGATAAAAACCTCAGAAAAACCCTTTCGGCTGGTCACAAGACGCTTGCCAAGTTCCTGAACGACAACATGGAGAGCTTGAAAGGCGTCTGATCGCGCGACGGCGGACCCGGCTCGAGAGGTTGACTGAAACCCGGCTTCGCCCCGCCCAGGCCGGGTGCATCAGTTGCGTCTCAGAAACAGATCCTCGGTCCACTCATCCGGCCATCCGGCGGAATAACCTTTTTCGTACAGGTAGTCACCTTCCTCAGGCAGGGTTGCTACGGGCAATCCGTCCCCGATACGTATGTCCTCGAAACGGACCACACGTGTACCCGCCAACAACTTGCGTTTTTCTGGCCTTCTTCTATTTCCGGCTGCCGAGGACATGTCTGGCGAATAGAATATTCTCAATCCTGTTGCCAGTACCCAGAACAGCAGAAGGACTGCGGCCAGGCTTCCAATTATGATCAACAACGTCTGCATCGGTGGGGGTTGTTTCGCTTCTTCGCCGACAACACGTTTCAGAGGACGAATCTGTTACACCTTTGCACACGAAAAAGGGTGGGTCCGGCTTCGCCGGACCCACCCCAAAAATCGTCACTCCCATTCTTGGCCTATCGTTTGACCTGAAATCCTTATCTGGCCTGCGAGCGGGCCCTCAGGGCCTCTTCCTCGGCCTGCATCTCCGAAATGGTGCCTTTGGTCGTATTGGAGAGATCGCCCCTGTACATCGTGTCAAACAGCGTCAGAGAGATAAATACTACAACGAACATGATGCCAACTGCCAGAACGACAGCGTTGATCTTGTTGTCCCAGTGCAAGGCCATGAAAATGCCAACCACGAGGGCAGCTTTCGTCAGAGCAATTCCAAGCGCCAGCGGCACATTGAATGCCCCAAGATCAAGCTGGGCAGAAATAACAGTCACGACGGTCAGAAATACCAGCGCACCGAATACAATCGAGAGCAGCTTGATCGGAGTTACGTGATGTTCAGTATGAGACATCTTTCAGCAGAGTATTGTGTTATTCAGAGTATTGCGTCCTGAGAATAGTGGGGTTGTGCCCCTTCTAGATCAGATACAATAGAGGAAAAAGGAAAATCCAGATGATGTCGACAAGGTGCCAGTACAGACCGCAATTCTCAATCGGAGTGTAGTACTCAGACGAATACTTGCCTTTGACTGCTCCAATTGTGATCCACGTGAACAGGCCCATTCCAACCAGAACGTGGAAACCGTGGATACCGGTCATGACGAAATAGATTGAGAAGAACTGTCTGGCGTGGGGAATATTGTACAGTGCATAATCGACCCCGTGCGATACGCCGTGCGGGTCGAACGCTGCGCCGGGGAAGACGCCGTGCTCAAACTTGCTGCTGTACTCAAAGTACTTCACAACCAGAAAACCCAGAGCGAACAGAAAGGTCAGCCCCAGATTTATCACGAGAGCCTTCTGGTTGTTCTTCTGTGCGAAGTGAATCGCGAGAGCAACTGTAAAAGAAGATGCTAGAAGGATGATGGTATTCAATCCTCCCAGGCGCCAATCCAGCAGTTCTGCCGATTGAGCGAACACTTCCGGATACCATACCCGGAACACCGTGTACGCCACGAACATTCCGCTGAAAAGCAGAATTTCCGTCACAAGGAATAGCCACATGCCCATCTTTGCTGCGTCGAACTGTTGGTCTGACGAAGCAAAATGATGCTGCAGGTGAGCTGGACGATCTGTGTTAGCGTTGGCCATTTTTAAATGGAATAGCGGGCGAATTTGGCCCAGTTCAGTTTATGCTACTCGGAAGCGTGTGCCACTTCAGACACCTCGCTACCGTTCTCGAACAGATGTCTTGCGAGGTGGTAATCGTAGGCACCGCGTCGGACAACCGGCAGTTCGTGGAAGTTGTGATGATCCGGAGGCGTAGTCGTGTGTGTCCACTCCAGAGTGAGCGCGCCCCACGTATTCAGTCCAGCTTTCTTGCCCTTGAACAAGGAGTGGAGCAGATACCCCGCGATGAGGAACAGACCCGCAGCCAGCACCCACGAACCATACGTAGACCAGAGATGGTAACTCTGGAATTCAGGAAGGTAGGTGTAGTATCGACGCGGCATTCCCTGAATTCCCATGATGAACTGTGGAATGAACGTCATATTGAATCCGAGGAAAACCAGAACCGCCGCGATTTTCCCGAGTGGTTCGTTGAAATCTTTTCCTGTCATCTTCGGCCACCAGTAGTGAAGACCACCAAGGGCAGCGATTACGTTTCCTCCCATCATCACATAGTGGAAATGTGCGACCACGAAGTAGGTGTCATGCAGATGGATATCAATTGCCAGAACTCCCAACATGATTCCCGTGAATCCACCTATCGAAAACAGAAACAGGAACGAGATGGCGTAGAGCATCGGTGTCTTGAGCTGCACCGACCCACGATACATGGTCGAAACCCAGTTGATCACTTTCACACCTGTCGGAATCCCGATCAGGAACGTGAGCAGCGAAAAAATGACCGATGAAACAGCAGACTGTCCTGAAACGAACATGTGATGGCCCCATACGAGACAACCCAGGAACGCGATTGCAACCGAGGAAAGGGCAACGAAGCGATAGCCGGATACACGGTGACGCGAGAAGGTCCCCATCAGGTCAGAAACTATTCCGAAGGCCGGCAGGATCATCACATAAACAGCCGGATGCGAGTAGAACCAGAAGAAATGCTGAAACAGTACGGGATCTCCCCCGAGAGCGGGATCGAAAATTCCGATCTGCAATACCTTCTCCAGGAAAAGGAGTAGCACCGTAATTCCGATGACGGGTGTAGCAAGAACCTGGACAATAGCCGTGGAATAGATGGACCAGATGAAAAGAGGCAATCTATTCCACGTCATTCCCGGTGCGCGCATCTTGTGAACCGTCACAATGAAGTTCAAACCGGTAAGAATGGAGGAGAACCCCATGATGAACACGCCTAGCGTGATGAACAGGATGCCATCTCCGATCGACGTGGAGTACGGCGTGTAAAACGTCCATCCTCCATCAACGCGACCAACAAGCAATGCGCTCAGCGCGACGACCGCGCCAATCAGATAGATATAGAAACTGGCAAGATTCAGGCGTGGAAACGCAACATCCTTCGCCCCAATCTGAATCGGAAGGGCAAAATTACCCATTACCGCAGGCACTGCCGGAATGATGAAAGCGAAAATCATCAATACCGCGTGCAGGGTAAATGTTTGGTTGTAGGCATCCGCTCCCATGAGGATCTCTTCGGGAGCCATCAATTCTACACGCACGAGCATCGCGAGGACACCGCCGGCGAGGAATGCCAGTGAAACGGCTATCAGATACATTATGCCGATTCGCTTGTGATCAAGCGTCAGCAGCCATGACTTGATTGACTTGTCATGGTTCAGATAGTTGACCGTTCCTGTAGGAGATTCAGTCATTTCGAATGATTGTATAAACTGTTTCTTTTGAGCACCTGAGTGTTACTCAAGCGTCTTGATATAAGCGATAAGGCCATCGATCTGCTTGGCCGACATACCCGCATAACCCGCAGGCATGATGGGCTGGAAACCCTCGGCAACCTGCGAGGCAGGATCCAGAATTGACTGTCTCAGATAATCATCGTTCGCGAGAACTGTCGATCCATCGGCCAGAGCACGATCTGATCCCGCAAGTCCCTGCAGCGATGGACCGATTCCGGCGCTTCCATCAACGGAGTGGCACACCGCACACTGTGCGAACAACTGCTGTCCCAACTCAGCTGGAGGCAGATCAGTACTGTTCTCAGCCAGCCACGTCGCAAAGTCCTCTTCGGACACCACAACGACCTTGGCGAGCATTGTCGAATGCTCTGTGCCACAGTATTCGGTGCAGAAAATCTGATATTCACCCAGCTTTGTCGCCTCGAACCACACCGATGTATATCGATCGGGGATCACATCGTGCTTGATGCGGAATGCCGGAACGAAGAACGAATGCAGAACATCGGAACTACTCATGTTGAGTTTGATGGGTCTTCCAACCGGGACATACATCTCGGTAAATGACGAAGCTCCTTCGTCATACTGGAATTCCCACGTCCACTGACCACCGCGAACGGTGATCTGGTATGAATCGGGAGGAGCCGTATTCAGTTTTACGAATACGTCGAATCCCCACGTGAATACGATCAACACAAGAATCGTCGGAACAACGATCCAGGTTGCTTCCAACCATTTGCTTTCCTTGACCGGCTCTGGCACCTCAGTGTCGTCTTTGCGTCGGTATCGCGCCATGAAGTACACTTTCGCAACAATAACTGCAGCAAAAATGATCGCGCTCGTCCAGGTTACAAACCAGAACAGAGCATCGACTTCGCCGGCGAGTGTCGACGCAGCATCCGGAAGCAAAAACGATCCTTTATCGCCCATTTTGGATACTTTCCTTTGTCTTGAGTTTAGTTTTCAGTGTGGGTTCTGGGGAGTCCCTGTTCCTGGTCGTTTCGTTCTCTACGCCAGAAGACAAAGAGACCGACACCGAGCATCAACAGAGTGAACATGCCGCCAAGCTTCATCAAGTTTGAGGCATGAAGTACATACGAGTTCTCAGCAGGGTCGTATCGGAAGCAATACAGCACGAATTGGTCAATTGCTGTCCCGACCGTTCCCTCAGAGGCTTCGACGATGGCACGTCGTACATCTGCCACCGGATGATCGATTCCGTTCAGATACCGAGTCACTACTCCTTCTTCACTGACAAAAATCAGCGTCGCAGGATGTGCGTACTCGCCACTGGATTCGACCCATTTATATTGAAATCCGACCGCTTCGGTCAGCGTTTTTATATTTGCCTCGTCGCCAACCAGAAAATGCCATCCTTCGGCGGCCTCGTCGGAGCGAATCTTGCGAATCATTCTGTCCTTCGATGCGGCTGCCATTTCAGGCGTCTCACCTGCAGCGAAACTCACCGTAAGAATATCGAAATCCGCTCCCGGACTGAATTCGAGCCCTTTCAGCATCTCTCCAAATGATTCTAGAGCGATGCTGCAGAGCATCGGGCAATCGTGATAGACGAACTGCAGCACCAATGGTTTGTCAGCATTCAAATACTGACCGATCGAGACTTCGTCGCCCGCGGCATTCAAGAAGAAGGCGTCAGGCGGGAGATAATCGCCCAGGTGCTCATCCAGACCAACACCTTCAATCAGGGTCGGTGGCAAATCAACACGTTGCTGAGCCGCAGCGTCCACGATGGACAGGGCTGAGCCTACAATGAGGGCCAATACGGGGACAATATGATCAAGTCTGATTCGGATGACGACCTCTTACTGATCCGACTCGTTGGCTTCGAGCTCCATGGCTCGTTCAATCGGAATCCGGTAGATGCCGTCACCTACAGCGTCATAGGAGTCCAGAAGTCCTTCTCCCTCCATCTGTGTTTCGTGCAGTTCAGGGTAGCCCGTTTCCTGTGTCGCCTCCATTCTGGCATACTGGAAATGCTCATTTGAAATGGCAACTGCCACGGCCACCAGGGCAATGACAATGATCGAGCTGAACACGATTACACCGAAAAGAGCAGGTGCTGGAACGTTTTCTGGCTCAACTTCGAATGTTGATGCATGGTCCGAACTCATGGTCGTACTCCAGATCAGGTGTTTGTAAAGGTAAGTGATTTTTCGAGTCTCGGATCATGTTGTGGTACCAGCGCATGGCGGCTGAGGCGATACATGAACGCTCCCACAAACACGCCGAAAACCCCTAACCCGGCTGCGAGGTCATAAAGGCTCATCGCGGCGTGTTCACCGTGAAGTACTGGTGCTACGATCCAGAAAAAATCAAACCAGTGCATTACGAGCATCCAGATGCTCATGAACGCGAGAAGCGGCATCATACGTTTGGCCCAGCGCCCGATCAGGACAACGAACGGAATGATGAAGTGGCAGATCAATAATATTGCACTGTAGGTTTCCCACCCGTGCTCCATGCGATGGCGGTAGAAAACAGTTTCTTCCGGAATATTTCCATACCAGATCAGCATGTATTGACTGAACGCGATGTAGGCCCAGAAAACCGTGAAGGCGAAAAGGAATTTTCCGAGATCCTGGTAGTGGTCAACTTTGACCGAACCGTTGAGCATCCCGAATCTTTGCAGCGTCAGGAATACCAGAACCATAAAGGCCATTATGGCCATGAATGACCCCGAGAAGAAATAGATACCAAAAATCGTCGAGAACCAGTGTGGGTCGAGCGACATCAGGATATCCATGCTCGCAAAGGCTGTCGTTATGGCTCCAAGAAGCAGCCCGATCGCGCTGAACTTTCGCTGTTTGGCGGTGAGCCCCGCTTCAGGATTAACATCCTGTTTCAGGCTCAACGTATAGAGTTTGAATGAGATGAACGTCCACACGGCGAAATAAAACACCATCCGGACCAGGAAGAACGGCGTATTCAGGTAGCCTGCTTTCCCTGCGATGATCGGATCAAAATTCTCGCTGGCCGGATCAATCAAATCGTGATGCGTCCAGTGATACAGGTCATGCATCCCAAATATGATGGGTATAGACAATAGTGCCAAAAGCGGAAAAGACCAGAGCAAAACCTCGGGAATCCGGCGAATGACTACGCTCCATCGAGCCTTTGTGAGGTGCTGAATGACCACAAAGAAGTACCCTCCCAACGTCAGGGACAGGCAAAAAGACCACCCGATGAGGTAAGAAAAATAAAACTGGTGGGAGTCTGTCGCCCAGCCAACGGCGCTGATCACGAGGCCTGCAATTCCGATGGCCAATGGCAGCATCCATGCCACCTGCGACCACTTGAACCGATAAGCTGGATCAGCGTGACTGGCAGTCGACTGAAGTGGGTCGATCAACCAGAGCAGCGGATTGCTTCGTTTTACTGTCTGAGACATACAGCTTTCGCTCTTTAATCCTAAAGTGTGTAGCGCCTGAAAAACAGGCAATCAATGGTTTGTCTATCGCTCGTTTTCCGGCACATCTCCCATATCTGCGTTCTGGCTCCGTTGCAGAGCACGGATGTAGGCGACGATAGCCCAGCGATCCCCAACAGGGATCTGAGAACCGTAACCCGGCATGCTGCGGATGCCTGCTGTCAGGGCATCATACAGATATCCGTCCGGCTGTGCCCGGATGAGGTCCGTGTGATAAGATGGAGCGGGCACGTACCCGTAGCCACCCGTCATTATGATGCCCTTTCCGTCTCCGGCAACACCGTGACAGACACTGCAGAAAATGTCGTAGCGTTCTCTGCCGCGCTCGAGCAAAGCGAGGTCAACCGAAAGTGGATTATCGGCCCAGGCTCCATCGGCTGTTTTTCCAGTCCAGAGCGCGGTGTCCTCTTTCAGGAATCCGCGTGCAACCGTTCCCTTCACTGGCAGGCGCATGGCACGCCCATCCTCGAAAAAGGCATTGGCTTCCTGCGCCTCGAATCGCTCCTGAGCGTCCATATTCGGATTGATATGGATCGGTTCGTTTCCGGAAATCGCTCCCTTGCACCCCACGAGGGTGACTGCCATTAAAAGCAGCAGAAGTCTTCCGGTGAAATTTGGTGTTTGCTTCATCATCGTTGATATCTCATCACGCAGTATGCATCCTGCTGAGTGATCAGTCTTCCTCCCCGTGGTCATGGATAGTCTCGACGTTGCTTGCACCGAGATCCCTCAACATCTGCGCCGTCGAATCCTGATCGAATCGTTTGTCCGAAGCTGCGATGTGAAGAAAGAAGGCGTCATCAGTGACGCGGAGGAAATTGCGCGAGTAAAACAGAGGGTTGTAAGGTCTGGGCAGGCCATTGAGCGCGAACATTCCCGCAACCGTAGCCAATGAAGCCAGCAAAACCGTCAATTCGAACATGACCGGAATAGATGGTTCAAATGCAAAGAAAGGTTTACCGCTGATATTGATCGGGTAGCTGACCTCACCCATCCACCATTGCATCCAGGTGGCCAGTGCCAGACCCGCAATACCACCACCGAGAGTGATCCACCCTACGATTGAATTGCCAAGTCCCATGGCTTTGTCCATTCCATGAACAGGAAATGGACTGTGCGTATCGAAATGACGATATCCTGCCTCATGAACCGAAGCTGCGGCATGAAGCAATTCACCAGGATGAGCAAACTCTGCAAGGACGCCATATACGTCGTCCTCCTGAGCCTGATAGATGCTCATGCTGGCCATTACATCGTTTGTCAGTTGTTTAAGCATGATTGCCTGTACAATATTGACTGTTTACTGAGAGCGTGCTCTCTGAATTATTCGCTGTGAGTGCTGACATCAATCTCATGTGATGCCGCATGACCATCGCCCGAATGATCATAAAAGTGCGGATCAGCCTGAGGCATGACACCCTTGACCTCTGAAACCGCGACCATTGGCAGGAAGCGCAGAAACAGAAGGTAGAATGTGAAAAAGAGGCCGAACGTCCCGACAAACGTCAGAATGTCGACGGCAGTTGGAGTGTAGTAGTCCCACGAGCTCGGCAGGTAATCCCGATGCAGGGACGTAACCGTGATCACAAATCGCTCAAACCACATCCCGATGTTTACGAAGATCGAAATGACGAACATGAACGGAATGCTTCGGCGCAGTTTCTTGAACCAGAAGAACTGAGGAAAGAAGAGGTTACACGACATCATCGTCCAGTATGCCCAGGCATACGGCCCGAACATGCGATTCGTGAATGCATACTGCTCGTATTGCACTCCTGAATACCAGGCAATGAAGAACTCTGTGATGTACGCGAATCCAACCATCGTACCCGTCAACAGGATGACGATGTTCATCTTCTCGAGGTGATCGATGGTCACGATATTCTTGACACCGTACACGTGACGGGCCACGACTCCCAGTGTTACCACCATCGCAAAACCGGAGAAGATGGCCCCGGCAACGAAGTAAGGAGGGAAAATGGTGGTGTGCCACCCCGGCACCACGGATACGGCAAAGTCGAAGGAAACGACTGAGTGCACGGAGAGAACAAGCGGCGTGGCCAATGCAGCGAGAAGAAGGTATGCCTTCTCGTAATTGCGCCAGTGGCGATTGGCTCCCGTCCATCCCATGGCGAGGACGCCCATCACTCTTCGGCGAATTTTGTTGGTGGCGCGGTCGCGAAGTGTGGCAATATCAGGCACCAGGCCGACATACCAGAACACTGCGGAAACAGTGAAATAGGTCGAAACAGCGAATACGTCCCAGAGAAGCGGGCTTTTAAACTGTGGCCACATGTCCATCTGATTCGGAATCGGTAGCATCCAGTATGCTGCCCAGATACGTCCGACGTGGATTCCAGGAAAGACCAACGCACAGATCACGGCGAAAATGGTCATCGCCTCTGCCGAACGGTTAATGGCTGTTCTCCATTGCTGCCTGAACAGGAATAGAATTGCCGATATCAGAGTTCCGGCGTGACCGATACCCACCCAAAACACGAAGTTGACGATGGCATAGCCCCAGCCAACCGGATTGTTGAGTCCCCACACACCTGTTCCATTCCAGAACAAATAGGCGATCATGACGACCATGAGCATCAGCCCTGACAGAGCCAGGGTAAATGCACCGTACCAGGCCAGTGGGGTTTTCTTCTCCGTATGGGAAGAAACGATTTCGGTAATGTCGTGGAAACTCAGATTCCCTGTAACGAGGGGAGCTTCATCGTGGAAGTCCGCCGTTGTTGCGAGAGTCTTTTCCATGCTTGCCGTACTCACGGGCGTCGCTTTTTCGTTGTTTGATACTTGTTTTATCAGTCAGCCTATCAGGCCAGGTTCGGATTCGGGTTTCGAATACGACCCAGATAACTGACTCGCGGCTTGACGTTCAATTCTGCCAGCAACTCGTACCGTCTGTCCGAGGTGCGTTTCTGCGAAACAGCACTGTTTGGATCAGCCAGGTTACCGAACGAAATGGCGTTCGCCGGACAAGCCTGCTGACAGGCTGACACGACTTCACCGTCTTCCAGCGCCCTGTCCTCCAGATTGGCGACCTTGTTGGCGCCACGAATCCGCTGGATACAGAACGAGCACTTCTCCATAACACCACGCGAACGAACCGTCACATTGGGATTGTGTCCCATGTGGACTGTTTCCGGAAGTGTCTTCGTCCAGTTGTAGAAATTGAATCGACGCACTTTGTACGGGCAGTTATTTGCGCAGTAGCGCGTGCCGATACATCGATTGTAGATCATCTGGTTTGTGCCATCCGGCGAATGAACCGTCGCGGCCACTGGGCAAACTTCCTCACAAGGAGCGTTTTCGCAATGTTGACACGGAAGCGGCTGAATAACCATCTGCGGATCTTCAAATGAAGCGCCATCTCCAGTTACGAAGTAGCGATCCATGCGCAGCCAGGACATTTCGCGTCCGCGCGCCACTTCCTGCTTGCCCACAACCTGAATATTATTTTCTGCCTGACAGGCGACTACACATGCGTTGCAACCCGTGCATGTATTCAGATCAATTACCATCCCCCACTGATTGGAGTAGTACTTCGAAGACGTGATGTAGTCGGTATCCTTGGGATGATTTTCTTCCCAGAGTGCAGGGTAATCAGCCCAATCTTCTCTGATTGGAGACGGTTCGCCGCCAGCAACGAATTCCGGATTGGCCCGATATTCGTCCACTGTCGCCATGCGGAAGAGACCACGTTTTGCAACGACGCGCGCTTCTTCTTCGATCGAACCATGATCCTGCGTTGAGGCCACCATGTAACCAGAACCTGTTTTCGTCACGGTTCCGGTCGCAATACGTCCAGCCGTTGCCAGAGGCGATACATTGCCACCTACGCCGTTCGAAACAGCACCCTGTCCATATACATCTGTATAGTGGTCAAGGTCAAAGATGTGTGATTCCCGCTTCGCTCTTTCACTCTGAATATCCTGACCGTATCCGAGGGTCAGTTGAACTGAATCATCCGCGAGACCCGGTTGCACCCAAACTGGAAGGATGGTCCGATATCCGCCAGCCTCAACACGGACGGTATCTGTGAGATACTGCCCTCCATCCAACTCGTAACCCAGGCCGAGGCGTTCGGCGGTTGCGGGGTTCATTTTTGCTACGTTGTCCCATACAACCTTGGTCGTCGGGTCAGGCAGTTCCTGGAGCCACACGTTATTGGCGAATCGACCGTCGTACACCTTGGGATCGGTGCTGATAACGACCTCGATTCCTTCATGCGGAGAAACATCCAGGTCAGAGGTAGCTGATGCTACTCCGGAACTCGAAGCAGAAACCCGCACCGTGGAAAAACCACTTCCCTCTTCAAATCCATCGTGAACAACCTTGCGCCACGCATTTTCGAAATTTCCAGTCAGACGCGAGCGCCACGTACTCCGGACCATGTCGTAGCCGAACTGTTCGCTTCCGCTCGCCAGAAGACCGATTACCTCAATGGCCGAGTGAGCGTCTTCGTACAGAGGAGCGATGAGAGGCTGAACAATTCCCGCTACGCCCGTCAAACTCTGTCCATCACCCCATTCTTCGAGGAAATGTGTTTGGGGCACGGCCCAATTTGCCAGGCTCGCCGTCTCGTTGGCATAATGACCGAGATAGATGCTATTGGCAACACTTTGGAAAGCGTCACCAAAACCGGCAACCTCGTAAACCGGGTTGATTCCGATGGTCACCACAGCGTCAATTGATCCCGCTGCCATATCGGCAATCAGCGTGTCCAGTTCGCCCGCCGTATCCGACGCGTCGTCTTCTGCATTCAGATAGCTTACGGTCGTTCCAACTGCACCGAGTCCTTCGTTGATTGCAGCAGCCAGGGCATGGACGCCAATAGGCTGATTGGGACCTGCGACTACAAGACCCGCGGAACCAGCACCACGAAGGTCACTGGCGATTTCGCTGATCCACTCGTGCGCCGTGTGTACTCCGGTATTGCCCGTATACTGGCCCATTTCGGACGCAAGCGAGGCAGCGAATGAGCTGATCTCCGCTGATTTCATCCGGAGACGGTTGTCGGCCATTCCTCCCGTTATCGAATAGTCGCTTTCGACCACATACAGACGGCTGACATCGCTTCCTCCGTCAACGTTGCGACCGGCAGAAAAACCGCGGGTGGCAGAGACGGTGTCGTTCCCATTCGTTCCGAGGAAATCAGCGTCAAGACTGACGATCACTTTTGCGGCCGAATAATCATACGACGGACGATAGGCCCGGCCGAAGACAGCCTGCGTGGCACGTGCAGCGTTATTTCCGTCTGCCTGGGCGTAGTTGACCCAACGCACGGACGCGAATTTCTGCTCCATCTGGCGTCGAAGTGATGCCATCGTCATGGATGATGATTCTTCAACGAGGACCGCGACGCGAGACTGCGGAGACACGGAAGAAGCAAACGACTTGAAGCCGCTCCATGAAGATGGAGAGCCTTCATTCTGTACAACGCTGAGTCGATCCGGGTCATACAGTCCCAAAATGGCGGCTTGCTCGTAGACACCGGTTGAACCGAGACTATCGCCGTGTTGCGGATTACCCTCGATTTTCGTGGGGCGACCGTCAAAACTTTCGACGAGAAGCGGTCTCAATGATCCGCGGAACGGCATTGAAGTAGCATACTGAACCGGAACGCCGGGAATGACGTCTTCAGGCATTCTCGAAAAGGGCACGATCGTTTCGATCGGTCGACGACAGGCGGTTAGGCCTGCCAGTGCCATCGAAGCGCCCATGAGTTGCATGAACTGCCGGCGGGTGGCCCCACCTGGTCCTTCGGATGCGCCGGGTAGAAATTCTTCAGAACTGATCCGCTGGAATTCTTCGGTGTTCTTCAGATGACTGATGCTTCGCCAGAATCTGTTTCTCGGCGATTCTTCGCCGGACGGGCGTTCATCAAGTACAGGAAGCTCGATCATAATCTATCGGGTATCGATTCTCGGAATGAACATTCACTCCGCCTTTCGATCAGTAGTGGCAAGCTGAGCAATTTGTGGGTGGCTGAATATCTTCAGCCTCGATTCTTCTGAGGTTTTCCTCGACGAAACCTTCGGGGTATTCGTGCCCCATCTTGGTGACATCAGAATTGGCCCTCAGGTAATTCTCCGGATTCCGGTGACATTCCAGACACCATCCCATGGAGAGAGGTTCTGTCTGGAAGAGGACATCCATCTGGTCTACACGGCCGTGACACGTCTCACACCCGACTCCATTGTTGGTGTGAATCGCGTGACTGAACTGAGCATAGTCCGGCAGCTTGTGGACCTTGATCCATTCGATCGAATTACCGGTTACCCAGCTTTCACGTACAGGAAGCAGCTTCAGGGATTCCGTACGAATCTGACTGTGGCAGTTCATGCAGGTCTGGGTGGCCGGGATGTTCGAATGGGAAGCATCCTTGGCATTTGTATGACAATACTGACAGTCAAGACCTAGCTCTCCGGCGTGGAGGCGGTGACTGTATTCTACTGGTTGTTCCGGCGCATATCCCACGTCCGTGTATTCGGGCGAGAAATAGTACCAGACGAATGCGATGGCAAATATGCCGCCCGCCAACGAACCAGCCAGGGTGAGGTGAGGCAGGACATTTGCCTTCCTAGGAAAAATCTGGGGCATCCGGGGTGTCGAGTTGAATCGATTTGCGTAATCACAGAATGGCGCTAAACCTAATCATAAACGGACGCCGATGATAGCGGGGACCTCTTGAATTTAGAGCTAAATAGATTTGAAGATCGTATTTGCCAAGCGCATGATTATATGGAACATACGCTGCAAATCTATACTTTTGACGCTCTTCATCTTGTAGGGGACGGGCTGTAAAAAACTTTTCCACATCACCGACAAGCAAAAAAAGGATCCACCTTCAGGCTTTCCTACCGTGGTGCAGTGTGATTGAGTCGATAAAATCTTCGAGTCAGAAAGACGGCGGCCGTCGCAAGGCCCAGTACCAGGCCCCACCACAAACCCGATTCTCCGTAGCCGAGCGGAAAGGCCAATATGTAGCCAGAAACAAGACCTACTCCCCAGTACGACAGAATCGAAAGGATCATGGGTACATACGTGTCTTTCATGCCGCGCAGTGCTCCCATGGCAGTAACCTGGATGCCATCCACGATCTGGAAGATGGCGGCCAGAAACAGAAGCTTGATCGCCACGGCGATGACTGCGCTATTTCCCGGATCCGCCATGTCCAAATACAGGGAAACGATGGTCCGAGGCGCAAGCAGAAACAGAAGTGCCGTCAGTGACATGAACGAAACCGAGAGTCCGATCCCGGTGAAGCCTGCCCTCGTGGCGGCTTCGGGATCCCTTTTACCAATCGCCTGACCCACACGAACCGATGTCGCCATACCGATGCCAAGCGGGACCATAAATGTGAATGCTGCACACTGCATGGCAACCTGATGCGCCGCCAGTTCCGTCGTTCCGATCCAGCCCATCATGATGACTGTCAACATAAAAAGACTGGTCTCGATTCCCATGGAGGAACCGATCGGCCAGCCAATGCGACACAACTCCTTGAAATATTTCTTGTCAGGACGCCCGAGCTTTGAAAAAATGTGATACTCTTTAAATGCCTTCTGTCGAAAAACATAGATGAACAGCATCAGAAAATTGAAGCTGAAAACGCCTGTTGACGCCCAGCCCGTTCCAACCAGTCCCATTGCAGGAAAACCAAGTTTCCCGTACATCAATACGTAATTCAAGCCCACGTTCAGGCCGACACCAAAAAGGGCTATCGCTGTCACAACCTTAGGTCTCGATACCGCCTCCATGAACGAACGCAGAGTAATCAGACCCAGAAATGGGAAAATGCCCCACCCGATAGCTTTCAGATAGGCTCCTGCCATCGCGACGTTCTCTGGAGTCTGCCCCAACCAATGCAGAACGTAGTTTCCGTTATAGATAAACGTAAAGGCCAGAATTGAGAGACTGGCCGCCATCCATAACCCCTGGCGCACACTCCTTCCGATGGCATCATCATCGTCTGCTCCAAACGCATGGGACACCATCGGTCCCACCGCCATGAGAATTCCCATGCAAAAGATGAGCGTGTTGAAAAAGATTGTGTTTCCCAACGCAACCCCGGCCAATGATTCTGGCCCCAATCGCCCAACCATCACCGTGTCGACAAAACTGAGCGATATATGCGCCAGCTGGGTGATGACAATCGGGAGAGCCAACACCATGGTGTCATTGATTTCTCGGCGATATAAGCGGCGGGCGGTCAACAGCAGATCCGGTGTCTGGTATAAATGGGTCCGTATGATACAGCGATTACTGATCGATTCCTTACATGAGCAATCCGAATTCCAATCCATCGGACCTCATTTCGCCGAAACCCGTATCTTTGCACCCCATTTGGCGGATCGCGCAGGACAAAGGTGCCAGTGTTCTTCAATAGAGCAAACATCGTGTTCAGTTTCTCGTCAGAAGGGGCCAATTCAACCGTCAGGACATGAGTGTCACATACGAACATGAATTCGACCAGGAGTCGAACGCTGTTGATGTGAGCGTTGTAATCGTTAATTACAACGTGAGTGAATTCCTGATTCAGGCCCTTGGATCCCTCGCGCAAGCCTCTGCACATCTGAATGTTGAGACGTGGGTCGTGGACAATAATTCCATCGACGATTCCGTGGAAATGGTTCACAGTGAATTTCCCGCCGTGCATGTCATCGCCAATGAAACCAACAAAGGATTTGGATCGGCCAACAATCAGGCGATCCGTAAAGCAAAGGGCGAGTTCATTCTGATTTTGAATCCTGACACCATTGTTCAGGAAGACAGTCTGGATTCCATGGTGTCCTTCATGAATAGGCATCCAGGATGCGGGGCGCTCGGTTGTCAGATACTCAATCCAGACGGATCGTTCGCGCCTGAAAGCCGCCGTTCATTTCCCACACCGGAAACGGCTTTTTACAGAATGACAGGCCTGGGAAGGCTCTTTCCGCGAAGCAAGAGATTTGGTCGATACAACATGACCTATCTGCCTGCCAACGAAGAAGCCGAGGTAGACGCGCTCAGCGGATCTTGCATGATGGTTCGGCGCGATGCACTGCAGGGTGAGAGGGGCGCGGGTCTCTTCGACGAGGATTTTTTCATGTATGGTGAAGACCTCGATCTCTGCTATCGAATTCAGCAAAAAGGATGGAAAATCTGGTACACTCCCTCTACCCGAATCATCCACTACAAGGGAGAGAGTACAAAGAAGGGTGATATCAGGTACGTCAAGATTTTTTACGGAGCGATGCTTCTTTTCATCGAAAAGCACCTCCAGCAGAAACATTCTGCGTTTTTTGCCTCCTTTCTGCGAGCCGGGATCATGTTTCGAGCGACTCTTTCAGTCTGTCTCAATTGGATTCGACGACTCGCACCTCCTCTTGTTGATTTCGCCTGTGTATATGCGAGTGTTGTGGGTCTCGGTGTTCTTCGCTACCAGCAGACCGGAGGCACGCTGTCCAATCTGTTTTTTGCTACCACAGCACCGGCCTATGCGCTCGCTACGATTATTGCCATTGGAGTAGCAGGCGGATATCGTCGAGCAGCGCGCAGTCCCAGTACGCCTGTATTTCCCGGACTTCTGTTTGGGTTCGCCTTCGTCGCGAGCCTGTCCTTCTTCATTCAGGAGATCGCGTTTTCAAGGCTGGTTGTGATGGCCAGTTTCCCGGTGGCCCTGGCCTTACTTCTCACATGGAGAATGCTGGTACGAAGACGTTCCACCGGAGGGCGCAGAGCCGTCCTTGTGGGAGGGGCATCGGAGGCGGCACGTCTCTCAAGACTGCTTTCCGGACATCCTCGCCCGGCTTTCAGGCTTCATGGCTACGTGGCGGATTCTGAAGATGAAAGCGCCCCTCAAATCTCCCAGATCCCGAAACTCGGGAGGCCGTCTTCTCTCAGGGATCTGGTGCGCATCCGCGGATTCGACGACATCGTGTTCGCGGCCGGGATCGTGTCAAATCAGAAGATCATGAGCACCATGCGGGACCTGAACGACCTTTCCGTTCAATTTCGGATCCTGGCCGAAGGAAGAGATCATGTGATTGGCAAATCCACCGTGAGCCACCTGTCTGTGAGCGCTCTATCATCAGAGGTAACAGAATTGGTCCAATTGCGATCTGGATTTGCCAGAAGGGGCTTCGAATTGTCGGTTTCCTTCCTGATTCTACCGTTGATTCCTTTCATCTGGCTCATTTCAAGGCTTTTTTCTCGTCAGAGCGCTTTTCGAAGGTCGTCTGACCAACTTTCGGGCATTATCCACGTGTTTTCCGGGCGAAATTCGCTGGTTGGCTTCGATCTGAGGGACAAAGAGCTCGTTCCGGACAACTGGAATCTCAAACCGGGGCTATATTCGGTGACGAACTCCATGCCTACTGAAGAGTTGGAGGCCGGTGAAATCGTTCGAGCCTACTGGTATTACGTCACCCACCAGACACCGGGACTCGACCTGGATATTATATTGGCGGCATTCCGCGACCCCACTTCAGGCAATCGTGCCTGAACCGGAAGTTTCTCACCAATCAGCGTAGCTGTAAAGCCATGGCGCAGAACAAAAAAGTTCACCTGCTGGACTTCGAAATCCCCCTTCACGAGCTGGAAGCCAAGCTCAGTGAAATGCGGGGAATCAGAAATGAAGAAGCGGGAGATGATCTGGAGAAGACCATTCTGGAACTGGAGAGCCGAGTCGATGAACTTCGTGCCTCCATTTATCAGAATTTGACTCGATGGCAGCGAGTGCAGATCGCCCGCCATCCGGATCGGCCCTATACGCTCGATCATATTGAAGCATTGACTGAAGGATTTGTTGAGCTTCATGGCGACCGTCTTTTCGGAGATGATCCGGCGATTGTAGGAGGGTTTGCCACGTTTAAAGGATCCCGTTACGGTTCGAAAGACCAGACCGTGCTGATTCTTGGTCACCAGAAAGGAAGAGATACCAAGAATCGCAAATACCGCCGATTCGGCATGCCGAACCCCGAGGGATACCGGAAAGCATTGCGACTCATGCAGATGGCTGCTCGCTTCAATAAACCGGTCATAACTCTTCTCGATACGCCTGGAGCGTTTCCCGGACAGGAAGCTGAAGAAAGAGGCCAGGCTGAGGCCATTGCAAAAAATCTGTTCGAAATGGCCCGCTTGCCCGTGCCCATCATTTCGCTTGTCATCGGAGAAGGAGCATCTGGTGGCGCACTTGGAATCGGGGTGGCAGACAAGCTTTTGATGCTGGAAAACGCGTGGTATTCGGTCATCTCTCCCGAAAACTGTTCTGCAATTCTCTGGCGTTCATGGGACTACAAGGAAGAAGCTGCACGAGCGCTGAAGCTCACCGCGCCGGACCTCATCTCCCTTGGAATCGTTGACGAAGTCATTGCTGAACCCACCGGCGGAGCCCATCACGATCCGACAGTCATGTACACGGGCGTCGGTAAAGCGATCGCAAAACACCTCAAGTCGCTTCAGAAACTGTCCACGGAAGATCTGCTGACCGCGCGGATTGAGAATTTCGACTCCATGGGCTCTTTTGTTGAGGGCTAGACTGTCGCACCCTTCAGGCCTGAGCCGGTAGGAAGCCGATCCCAAGATGACACATCAATACAGACATCGAGTACGCTTCAGAGAATGCGATCAGATGGGTGTCGTGTATCACGTTCACTATCTGGACTGGTTTGAAGCTGCTCGCACGGAGGCCCTTCGCGATCTCGGAGTACCCTACAAGGACGTGGAATCGGCAGGGGTAATTCTCCCCGTGACAAATCTTGAAGCCAGTTACCATCTCCCCGCACGATATGACGACGTCGTCGTCGTAGAAACTCAATGTCGTCTTTCAGATTCAGGCGTCAGAATAAGATTTGAGTACCTGGTCAAGAGAGATGCGGACAAAGCATTACTCGCGGAAGGATCGGTTTCACTGTGCTTTTTCGACTCGAAAAGATCCCGCCCGACGTCTGCCCCGGAGAATGTTGTCTCTGCTCTCCGAGGTATGCAGTGATTCAGTCTCCTGCTTCCCCCGTAAAGCTCGGGCTGAAATCAACACAGAATCGTATCTTGAGCCTCTAATCTTGAATCACTGAGGAAAAGATCCTTCTGATCCCGACGACAGCTACTGTAAGTTTTTCCAAACCCAATCCCTGATCCGCGATGCTCCAGGAGCAAAGTCGTCTATTTCAACGACTCCTCTTTTTCGCCGATGCTGTCGTAATCGTAATCAGCTGGGTACTCGCGTACTATACGCGGTTCGAGCTCCTTCCGTATATCGGCATATTTCCGCTCCCCGAGTGGCTCCCACTCTCGATGTACCTCCGCTTCGTCCCGTGGGTCATCATCCTTTCGATGCTGGTATTCTGGGCGTCAGGACTCTACATCCCTGACAGAGCGCAACGAATGTCGACGCTCATCTACACGGTAGCCAAATCGATCGCGTTGGGAATTTTCTTCGTAACGGCGACGATGTTCTTTTATCGGGCATTTTATTTCTCCCGATTGGTGCTCCTGATTTTCGGCATAATCATGCCTCTTCTACTGGTTGGACTTCGCTTCTCCATCTTGCTGTATCTCCGGCGCGGAAGACGACAGGGACGGTTCCTCAGGAGAGTATTGATCGTCGGAGCTGGTGATGTGGGACAGAGGCTTCAGGAATCGTTCCGGCAATATCCCTGGATGGGATTTGACACGGTCGGTTTTCTGGATGACGAAAAGGTGGATCAAGATGGTGTACTTGGGAAAACGTCGCAGCTGGCAGACGTTTTTGACAGGTTTGAAGCCGAAAATCGACCTATTCAATATGTATATATCGCTCTTCCGATATCTGCGATGGACCGGATTGTTGAACTGGCAAATGAAATGTCGACTCGATTGGCGCACGTTTGCCTGGTTCCGGATCTATTCCAGCTCGACATATTGAACAGCCGGATAACGGACATCGGGGGGCTGCCAGTCATTCACATGATTGACGAGGCACCGCTGGACTTCCGCAGGGGTATCAAACGCATCATTGACATACTTTTCTCGGCCCTCCTTCTGATCATTGCCTCTCCTCTTCTCCTGCTGATTGCCATTTTGGTGAAGCTCTCTTCCCGCGGCCCGGTATTCTACCGGCAGGAACGAATGGGATTGAATGGCCTGAATTTCAAGATGCTCAAATTTCGGTCGATGCCTGTAAACGCAGAAGCAGAGTCGGGTGCGGTTTGGGCGAAAGCCGGAGAAAATCGAGCAACCGGAGTTGGCGCCTTCCTGCGTAAGACATCGCTTGACGAACTTCCACAGTTCATCAACGTCCTCAAGGGAGATATGTCTGTTGTGGGACCGCGTCCGGAGCGGCCCGTGTTTATCGAGGAATTCCGAGGCAAAGTGCCCAAGTACATGCTCCGCCACAAGATGAAAGCGGGAATCACGGGCTGGGCGCAGGTAAACGGCTGGCGCGGTGATACATCCATCGAAAAACGGATCGAATTCGATCTCTACTATATCCAGAACTGGTCATTGCGCCTGGACCTGAAAATCATGCTCATGACGCTGTGGAGAGGATTCGTTAACGAAAACGCTTACTAATTCCTTCTGATACCATTCTCCAGATTCAAAACATATCGCTGGCCTTTGGCGATCAGGTAATTCTTGATCGTGTTTCATGGGGCGTGCGCATCGGAAAACGATTCGGTCTCGTCGGCCCAAATGGTGCCGGCAAGACGACCCTGCTCAAATTGATCTCTGGAGAGATTCGACCAGACGACGGCAACATCGTCTATTCAGGTCAGACTGTCGGCTATCTGAAGCAGGAAACGGAGGAAGTCTCCGCATCATCAAGCGTTATCGACGAAGCGCTGACCGCTTTCGGAGAAATCTTGAGTCTGGAGGCGGAAGAGAAACGACTCATTGCGGAAATGGAAGCGCATCCTGATCACGATACCGATGAATACCGTCGATTGGTAAACGCGTTTGATGTCGTTCATGAAAATCTTCTTTCGCAGGATATCCACCTTATCCGCCCTCGATCTGAAGCCGTCTTGAGCGGCCTTGGATTCGATGCCTCAGACTTCGACAGGGCTCTTTCGACGTTTTCAGGCGGATGGAGAATGCGTGTGGCGCTCGCCAAATTGCTGTTGCGTCAGCCCGACGTTCTCCTTCTTGATGAACCGACCAATCATCTCGACATCGATAGCATCGACTGGCTGGAAGGATACCTGAAGTCGTATCCGGGGACGGTGGTGCTCGTCTCGCACGATCGCTATTTCTTGGACCGCATGGTGAACACGACGGTCGAATTGATTCAGGGCCAACTCACAGAATTTGCCGGCAACTATTCCTTCTATCTCGAAGATCGGGTGATACGGCGCGAGCACCAGCGAGCGGCGTATCTCAACCAACAGAAGCACATCGCCGACAACGAACGATTCATCGAGCGTTTCCGGTACAAGAATACGAAGGCCACCCAGGTTCAGTCCCGAGTCAAAATGCTGGACAGGCTGGAGCGCGTCCCCCCTCCACCTTCAGATGAAGCTTCCATCTCCTTTCGATTCCCGGAGCCGCCGCGCTCGGGAAAGATCGTCATGGAATTCGACCAGTTTTCCAAGACGTATGAGACTGACGAAGGATCGATCGAGGTATTTCAGAAGGCCGGCCCCATGCTCATCGAACGTGGTGACAAAATTGCGCTGATCGGTAAAAATGGAGCCGGGAAGTCCACTCTTGCCCGTATGATCATGGATTCGGAGCCATTCGACGGCACGAGAACGGAGGGCTACAACGTCGAAACAACGTTTTTTGCTCAGCACCAAGCCGAAACGCTGGACCGTGAGCAGACTCCACTCGAAGCGCTGAGATCCGTCGCTTCTTCAAGGAGCGAAACGCAACTTCGCACTCTTCTGGGAGCGTTTCTTTTCACTGGCGACGATGTGTTCAAGAAGATCAAGGTGCTCTCTGGAGGGGAGCGAAGCAGGGTGGCTCTGGCACGAACACTGGCCTCCCCCGCAAACCTTCTGATACTTGATGAGCCCACAAACCACCTGGACATCCAGTCTATATCTGTGCTTGCCGAAGCATTGCGGCAATACACAGGCACGTTTGTTCTTGTCTCTCACAATCGGCACTTTCTGGACAGAGTGGTCAACAAAGTCTGGCGTGTCGAAGACGGTCTCCTGCGCCAGTACGAGGGTAACTTCAGCGACTATCTGTGGCAGATTGAGCATGGCTCTGCTCGGACGGGGACTCAGGCATCCCTCGCTGCCGGGAGTCCCTCCAGAGGACAGGGACAGGGACAGGGACAGGGAAATGGACAGGCAAGCCCAGGCTCTATGGCACGCTCAACATCGGGGCCAAAAACCAAAGAACAGAAACGAATCGAGGCCAAGGAGCGGGAGAAAAAACGAAAGAAGAAAATAGCGTCCTCGTCATCAATCTCGGCTGGCCTGAACGACTATCAGTTGAAGAAAGAATATGCTCGAGTCGAAGCCGAGGTGGAAACGAATGAAGAGCAGGTATCCGACCTCGAGGCAAAGCTGGCTGATCCATCTCTTTTTTCGGATGAAGGATCCGGAAAGAAGCTGCTTGCTGAATACGAACGGGCCCGTAAAAAGCTGGACGAGTTAAATGTGATCTGGGAAGATCTGGCAGGCGAAATGGGCGAGCGGAAGCTGAACGCCTGATTGGATGGGCCTCAGAACCGTGTTTTGCGGCTTTGGACAGTGTCGTTCGATACACTCTGAAGACCTTTCGAACCCCAATTTTGCGTCCTCACCGTAAATACGGTTCTGTTACGCGACTTCTCAGGCAACACCCCTTCCTTTTGAGTGTATCTACCCCCATGAGCAAAGCCAGAGAGCACATTCTTTCGTGGGTGGTTACGGCCGTAGTCCTGGGGACGACGGCGATGCTTCCTTTTGATGCGGGCGCTCAGATGTTTACGATCCCCGCCCCGGATACACTCTCTGGAAATTTCTTCGGCGGTGCGGTAGCGATCGATGGAAACCGAGCCATAGTCGGCGCTACAGGTGAGGATTCGTGTGGCGCCAATTCTGGTGCTGCTTTTCTGTACGAAGTAAATGAGTCAGGCGATTGGGCTCTCGCGCAAAAACTTGTCCCACGTGATTGTCGGGAGGGTCATTTTTTCGGCAACGAAGTTGCCATTGATGGTGACCGTGTTCTCGTTTCCTCGTATCGAACGTTCGTTCGAAAGTCCATTTCCAATTCTGTATATGTCTTCGAACGCCGAGAAGACGGCTGGATTCAAACTGCCCGGCTGGAAAGCCCGGACAAGGACAAGTCAGGGCCCTTCGCTTCCTCTATAGCCCTTGACGGAGACAAAATCCTGATCACCTCCGCGGGAGACGCAGCGGGCCAAACCATGAACGGGGTCGGCTGGATCTTTGAAATCAACCAGCGCCGAAGGTGGCGAGTTACCGCCGAACTCAACGGTGGCCTTTCACCAAAGGCCGGTGTCATGGGGACAGCCAGCGCGCTGGACGGTGGTCGTGCCGTGATCGCTGGATCGACCTATTCACGGGGAGAACCGGGAGTCCTTTACATTTTCGACGAGGACTCGACAGAAGCCAAATGGTATCAAACTGGAGCGATCCGGGGCATCAGGGACTTCTTCATTTCTGTAGATGTGCACGAGGACCTGGTCATCGTGGGAGAATCCAGGAGCGGCGAGCAACAATCGGGAAGGGCTCGAATCATCTCCAAGGTCGACGGTAATTGGACGACGATCGCGTCCCTCAGACCATCAACGCCGTATGCAAATGGTGCTTTCGGGACCAGGGTGGCAATAAATGGTACTATCGCGCTGGTCTCCGGCTTCGATGAGCAGCTGTCCATGGACATCAATGTCGATCAGGTGGTCTACGTATACGAATACATGGACGGCAAGTGGAAATACAAGCGGATCCTGGACCGCGGACAGGCGGCTTTCGGAAGTGCTATCGACCTGAAAAATGGGCTGGCTGCAATCGGCCAGGCTTCGGACAGCGAACCGGGACAAGTCTACGTCGTCAAGATCAATCGTCCATGAATCGACGGGTATACGTGTGGCAATACGGTGATCCTCCCGTCTTCGCGTAGTAGTCCTGATGATAGTCGTCCGCCGGGTAGACCGGGCCCGCAGCCTTGACTTCGGTCGCCACATCCAGTCCCTGCTCAATGAGCATACCAATCAATTTTTCCGCGATCTGCCGCTGTTCTTCATTCAGGTAAAAAATGGCGGATCTGTATTGCGTTCCCACATCTGGTCCCTGCCGATTGACCTGAGTCGGATCATGCGTCTCAAAAAACAGTCGGGCGAGCGTCTCATAGTCTGTCTTCGCGGGATCGAAGTAGATTTCAATCACCTCGGCGTGGCCCGTCATTCCCGAGCAAACTTCTCGGTACGCCGGATTCTTGACGTGTCCTCCTGAAAAACCAACAACCGTTCTCAGGACTCCTTCCGCTTGCTTCATGTAGAATTCAGTACCCCAGAAACAACCTGAAGCAAAAATAGCCCTCTCTTCCGAGGACGCTGTTGTGTCGGCGCTCATTTGTTTGTCACTCATGGCCGCTCCCTTCGGCTTTGAAAACCATTGAAATGGAGTTTACACAATGCCGTGTGTTTTTGTCGGTGAATTGCTCACCTTCAAATACGTGGCCCAGGTGTCCGCCGCATCGGCTGCACACGATTTCAACCCTTCTCCCGTCGGCATCAGTCTCGCGTCGAACGGCACCAGGAATCTCATCGTCGAAGCTGGGCCAGCCGCAACCGGAAGAGAATTTATCATCGCTTCGATACAACGCCGATTCGCATTGTCTGCAGTAGTACGTGCCGGGTTCTTTGTGGTCCTCGTATTCCCCAGTGTAGGGAGCTTCGGTGCCTTTGTGGATGATGACCCGCGCCTCTTCAGGCGTGAGATCATTGAATTTCGAATCAGTCATTTCGATGAGGCTGGTTGGATCAGGAATCTGGGTAGAAACGCTGCTACACCGCGCAGCAGTAAAGGATTCAGCGCGAGATAGCCCCGCATGAGGATTCAAAGTGAGATTGGACCAATTATTGTGTCAGTTGAAGCGTAAAACCGACCCGTTCGGCCGTATTTTGAAGCAAAATCGACTCGTTTCGGGTATTTGTATGCTGAAAACGAGCCCACCCAGACTTATATCTCAGGGAATGAAATATCTAGGTACCGTAGTAATCTGCCTGTTTTTAGCGTTTTCCGCGCAGGCACAGTCTCAATCTCGCACCGGAAAAGTCGAATTGAACGTACAACAGGATGCATTGAGACCTGACGTTTTGAATAGTGGTCCCGATAGGGGGATCCCTGTTCACCGCACCAACGAACTGCTGAATTCCGAGGAAGGACGGGCCGCCCTGCTGGAGGTTCACAGATTAAAGGATCTGGGCCTGCAAAACGCAGACAAAGGAGGCAATCCGACTCCGGGTACTACTCAAGACTTCGCGATTCAGAATTTCAATACGAATGTGAATGAACAGATTGGGTTCACACTTGTAGCTGCCGAATCGACATTTAATATCTGGGTCGAAACTACAGATCTGGCCTCAAATGGCGGCCGCGTGGAAGAGCAGGATTGGGCAGCGATGGTGTCTGCGATGGGCGACGTCACTCCAGCAGATTCATTCGACCCCACCAAGGGAATAATTGAAATCGACGAGACTGTATTTGGACCACCCTCCGATGTGGACAACAACGGAAAGGTCGACATTCTCGTCCATGATGTTCAAGACCAGTATGATCCAGATAACGGAGTCCTCGGTTTTACGGCTGGGTATTTCAGTCCTTCGGACCTGATCGTATTCGGAACCAATAACAACGTTGCCGACATCATCCACCTGGATATTTTCCCGACGATGTTTGGTTCAGACGGCAGCAGAAGAAGCGGCAATCTGGCGATGGTGACGCTTGCGCACGAGTATCAGCATTTGATTTTCGCGGTTCAGCATGTGTCAGACCTGTCATTTATAAATGAAGGACTGTCAGAGTGGGCCGAGGTTGTTAACGGATATTCTCCTCGAGCTATTGGTTATCTGTCGGACGCCGGCGAGCTGGCCAGGACAATGTTCGAATTTCGCGACGAACCAAATGGGGGACCGCTTGCCGAAGATTACCAGAGAGGCGGCCTGTTCCACCACTATCTGGCTGAACAGCTTTCAATCGCCTGGGTCGGATCCATATCCAGAGGAAACGGTACGGGCGTCACCAATTACACAAATTTATTGAACCAACACGGTCTTGATCCTGACCAGTTGAAAGATCTGGTTCAGGGTTTTCATGTAGCCAATGTGATCAACGATCAGACCTTGTTGCCCACATATGGTTATGAAAGCAGGTTCAGGCGTGGCATCAAGGCTACCGGATTCCAAACCGTAGATGGCTCACTGACGCTGAGTTCAAGCACATCGGGAAATCTACTTCCCGGAGCCGTTCGATATATCAAGTGGGAAAATGTTGGTTCATTTGACATTGATGTCACTGCAGCCCTGGCCAGTCAGGCGCCTCACATGCGTCCAATATTGTTTCTGGATCCCACAGACGGGCCACTTCAAAGCGTTTCGCCAGAAGTGGATGGAGAAACTACTTCGGTGAGTGGCAATTTTGACGAAGTGTATCTGGTTCTTCCACACGTGGATCTTGCTACGAACGCCTCCGCTTCGTTTACCGTGGATGCATCCTGGGAGGCCTTCACTGGAGTGTCTCAGACGCAGGAAATTGTCTATGACAACGGTATGGTTGATCACCAAACCAACGGTGGCGGAATCACAATTGTGGGTCTGCCTATTGGAGGCTCGCTACAGACTTCGTTACCTGCCGAGGACGAATGGGCCAACGCCTTTGAAGTCCCGGTTGGAGGTTCTTTGGTGGAAGTGCAGGTTTCCCTGTACTTCCTGGATCTGTTCGGTCTGTCCAACTCCACGATAAAAGACTTTACGCTCAGGGTTTACGACGACAACAATGGCGAACCCGGCAATGTGATATTGAGCAAGGAGCTGGACTATTTCGCGGCTCAGACAGCGCCCGAGATGACGTTCCAGACCGTCGATCTGTCAGGGGCCAGCGATCAAGCTATTCTTTCCCAACATTCGGGTGCATTGTACGTGAGCGTAGGTGAGGCTGGCACTGACGACAATCACATCTATATGGCTCTGGCACAGACGGCCATCACGGACACACAGAGTTTTCTGTTCCATACTTTCAGCAACACCGGGTTGAACTGGGCCCGATTCGACGGTGTTACGGTCGGAGATGGAAGCTCGGACTTTGAGGGGCTCGTCGTTCCGATCAGAGCCACGGTCGACTTGAACGCAGGAGCCACGGATACGGCTGACGATTTCACATTGCCAGTCGCCGTTTCTCTGGATCAGAATTACCCGAACCCATTCAATCCCTCGACTCAGATTCGATTCAGCCTCCCTGCTTCGAGTGATGTTCAACTCGAGGTATATGATATGCTGGGGCGCCGAGTTGCTTCCCTGGTCAGCGGCACGCTACCTGCAGGATCACACGAAGTGACATTTGATGCATCTGACCTGAGTTCCGGGCTGTACCTGTATTCAATTGCTTCGGGCGCTCAGAAGATCACCCGGACCATGACATTGGTTAAATAGCGACTACTGGAGGATCTGCTCAAATTCATGGACTTCGAGGTGAGCGAAAGGTCGGCCCCGCCAGTCGTCCAGATAAAGCCGGCCGTTGACCTTGAGTCGCGCGGGAGTCATGAATCCATCGCGCATGGACTGTGTCATCTCGAGGATATACCAGTTGTGATCGTCAGTCTCGAGCACAACTGCAGTGAATGGCACGTTTCCGCGAACGGTTACGATGCCTTCTGCGGTGATCACGTCTGAGCCAACCGGGTGCATAGAAGTACACCCTGAAACAGTCATCAGGAGTGAAACAAATAGGAGCGATGACAGACCAAGGCACGCATTTCGCATGGAAAATGATTGAGACCGACTTTCGTTTTTTGGAAGAAAGAAACTCATGACTGTACCTGTATGTTCATTGCTCGTAATTTAGCGGCACCACGTGCACGAAGCGTGCCATACCTCCCGAATCAATCTATAATATGAAGCTCTTTGCGCCATTATCTGCGTTTTTTGTACTCCTGGCTGTTGCGCCTGCAGGGGCTTCAAGTGTCCAGTTCAGGACTCAGGATGTAGTACAAAACGTACAGAACCCACAGCCTGAACATGATGGACATATCCACCTCGAGGGGGATTATTGTGGGACAGATTTCGACTCTGAAGGTGCTCAAGCAATCTTGGCGAAAATACTGGCCGATCGAGATGCCGGCCTGTACGAAGCGCGAAAGCGTCAGTTGGCCTCGAAGCACTCCTCTCCTCCAGATATTGGCGATCTTGCCACCTTCAACGTGCCGGAAGACGTCTCGCTGGCCCTTGAATTTCAGCTCGTCGATACGACGAGCCTTTATCATCTATGGGTCGAAGTAGCTGAGTTGAACAATCAGAATGTGGGACAGTCGCAAATCAACAGCTTTCGGAATTTCATGTTTGGTGCGACCCCCTCGCGATCGGTGAATCCTTCGCAGGGAATAGTCGCCAACAACAACGACATATTTGGCTTCCCCCCGAATATCGACGGTGACGGGATCGTGGACATTTTGATGTACGATATTGACCGGGGTGCGTCCAATAATGGATCGGTAACTCTCGGAATATTCGACCCGGCTGACCAATTGCTTGATCCTCCCGACGGCATTGGCAATGAGCGGGATATCATCTATGTCGATTCAAATGAAGGTGCTAGAAATCTGCAGACATTGGCCGTTATCACGGCGCACGAATATGTGCATCTGATTCACAGCGGCTATGGGGGTGAAACGACGTTTATTTCTGAAGGATATGCTGAATACGCGATTGTTCTGAATGGATACTACTGGAGACCGATGCATTATTTCGGTGTCAACATCAACGTAACCAAGAATCTGTTTGACTGGAACAACGCCAACACAGAGCCGGATTATCAACGTTCAGGATTGTTTTTCACCTACATTGCAGAACAATCCAGTCCCAACGTGATCGGAGAGATGTTGCGGGATTCGGAAAAAAAAGGAGCACTGGGAATTGATTCTGTTCTGGTCAACAATGGGTCAAGCATCTCTGACATGATCTTGAACTTCCACACTGCCAATTTTGTCAACGACAAGAGTGTGGACCCCAGATTTGGATACGATGAACCCGAACGATCAACCCATCACGCGTTCCTTTCGTCGGCTCCGGTGGATGGTGAACTCACAAATTCCGGTGGAGAAGGCGGCTTTACGCTGCAGTTCAATGATACAGTGAATGCGGGAGCCGTCAATTACTTCCGCGTTACTGATGTAGCCAACTTTTCCTACATCTATGACACGCCTGCCATTCCGATATTCCTGCCGGACAAACGGGCCAGAAACCGAGCCCGAATTCTACTGGATCATCATGATGGCACGTCTTCAATAGTGGATATAGTGCCGGGCGAACAGCAGCACCTTTTATCAGGCGAGTTTGACGCACTCACATTCGTTTTTGTACACGAAAACCCGGCAGTAGCTGTTGGCGACCAGATATCGCTTGATGCCGGATGGACTCCGTTGTCTTCGGTAACCGACACAGAAGATGGTGGTGTTCTTCCTCTCGTTTCTGGTTTGGAATCGGGTTATCCCAATCCGTTTTCAGCTCGAACAAATATTCCCGTGAATCTTGCCAGGGCCGGCCATCTGAGACTTGAAGTATTTGATATGCTCGGCCGAAGCGTCGAGGTCATGGCTGACGCACACCTTCCGCTTGGCCAGCACGTATTTCACCTCGAAGGCTCCAATCTTACTGCGGGCACCTATTTGGTGAGAATGACGACGGCAGAAGGAGTTCGATCCAGTCTGGTCACCAAGGCGCGGTAGTAAAGAGACTACTCTCCGGCGTACGTAATTCGGTAGACCGCGTTTGCCTGGTCGTCGGATACCAAGAGTGATCCGTCCGGTAAATGTTCGAGATCAACCGGGCGGCCCCAGGCATCCTGCCCCTGCAACCAACCCGTTGCGAAGTCCTCGTAAGAATCCGGTTTTCCGTCTTCGCCAAGTGTGATCATTGAAAGTCGATAGCCGACTTTCTCGCTCCTGTTCCAGGACCCGTGTTCTGCAACGATGATCTGATTGCGATAAGCGGCGGGAAACATGTCCCCCTGGTAGAACTCAAGTCCGAGAGGCGCGACGTGAGCGCCCAACGATTTGGCGGGCAACGTGAATTCAGAAGGACTATGTCCCTCTCCGAATTCAGGGTCCGGTATGTCTTCGCCGTGAATGTGCGGGAATCCGAAGTCCATGCCTGCTTGAGGCGCATGGTTCAATTCACACGGAGGCACGTCGTCCCCCAGATTATCGCGGCCATTGTCGGTAAACCACATCTCCCCTGTTTGCGGGTGCCAGGAAAATCCGACTGAATTACGTACTCCGCGAGCAAAAATCTCCATCCCGGTCCCGTCGGGATTCATTCTTGTGATGGTGGCGTATGGCTCATCTCGATCGCAGACGTTGCATGGAGCCCCAACGGGGACATAAAGCTTGCCGTCCGGACCAAAAGCGATGTATTTCCAACCGTGATGTCGATCGCTGGGATACCCATCGAAGACGACTCTAGGTTCTGGCGGATTGTCGAGTCGACGTTCGATATCGTCGTAGCGGATAATTCGATTTACTTCCGCCACAAAAAGAGCTCCGTCCCTGAACGCCACACCGTTGGGCATGAACAGATCTTCGTCGATCACATATTTGCGATCAGATACACCATCGCCATCTTCGTCGACCAGAGCGTGCACCATACCCGCCGACCTCGTTCCTACGAATACAGTGCCTCCCGGGGCCAACACGAGAGAACGGGCGTTTTCAACGTCTTCTGCAAATAGGGAGATCTCGAATCCTTCCGGCAGGTCAACGAGCGACAGATCTACGTCCTGCGCAGCCAGCCCCGAACATCCAAGAATTGAAATGGGCAGCAAGAGAGAGAAAAAGTGATTCCTCAGGGAGTGCATGAGTTACTCTTCAATGGCGGCCGGAAAGGCTCCACGAATAAGCATCCCTACTTCCAGAGCCTGCTTTTCGTTGTAGGCGGCCGTCAGGGATCTGAAATTGAAGATGTCTACGATCGTACCGATGAGGCAGAATCCAGCGGTCAACAGATAGGCCAACCCCATCCCGATCTGACCAAGATAAAATCGGTTCAGTCCGGCGATCCCAATGAATGCAGCCAGGGTGGTCATCAAAACGGTCGTTTCGTCCTTTCTGCGTTGACGATAGACGCGCGAAAACTGTTCGGCCTGCTCTTCGGTCATTTCAGTGATGACCTGTGCAACGACCAATTGCTCATCGCCCTGGAGTTCGGGAAGGTACTTGATGATTTTTGACATATTGGGAGGAGGTTAGCAGCTATGAAATTCTGTAAATAGCACTACGGACAAGCGAGCCGATCCGGTGAAGAAGAAACACCAGAACAACAGGCGAAAAAATATGACTACTCAAGGCGAGGTTCCACTCACCACGAAACAGAAAACCCATCGCATGTCCTAGCCCGCAGCCCGGACACCCGGACAGGCCAACGGCCTTGAACAGACACAGCTCGATCAGTGACTCGGCCCTTGGATCCGCCAGACCGACAGCGAGCAGTCCACCCGTCCAGATGATGGCCTCCACAAGATGGCGGTGGGAAGGGTTCCCTGTTATGTCAGTGAGGTATTTCAAGTGGTATTTCGATTACGTCGTTCGACGTTCGGTTCTATCATACATATTAATTCGCTCATCCTCACCTGAAAAAGTCAAAGACCGACCCTGACGACAGTTCACTGGCAATCGAATGCAGGATTTGTTGTCCTCACCGATTGAATTCTGTGGCGTACATAGGGTTCACGTATTATCTTCAAAAGAGTGATACGAGATTGTTCAACGAAGAGATGCGACACCTGTCAGACATCTGATCAATATGCCATACGTAGTTACAGAAGCCTGCATCAACTGCAAACACACCGACTGTGTCGAAGTCTGCCCGGTTGATTGTTTTTACGAAGGACCAAACTTCCTGGTCATCCACCCGGACGAATGCATTGACTGCAATGCCTGCGTTCCCGTGTGCCCGGTGGAAGCCATTTACGCCGATGACGAGCTTCCCGAAGAAATGGAGCACTACGCCGAGTGGAATACATATCTGGCCAACCAATGGCAGGAACTCGGTTACAATATCACTGAAAAGAGTGATCCGCTTCCAGACGCGGAAGAGTGGGCCAACAAAGAGAAGTCAGAACAGGATATCATGACGTACGACGGCGCCGAATAACCACTTCGTGTGGCGTCCTCAGAATAGCAAAGCGGGCGGCGGATCTTCGATCCGCCGCCCGCTGCATTTCATTCAAACCGTCTCAGCTCAGAATCACGTGCCGGCTGAGTAGTCAGTCGCGTAAACAACCTGCTCATTCGTCAGGGAGTCAATATCGATCCCCATCGTTTCGAGCTTGATGCCAGCAATTTCCTGGTCCAGTTCTACAGGAAGGTCGATAACCGTATTTGGTAGCTCTTCTCCAGACTCATGACGCTGAATAAGAGTCAGGTGAGCCATGAACTGATTGGCAAAACTCATGTCCATCACTTCTGATGGATGTCCTTCTGCAGCAGCGAGGTTTACCAGACGACCGTCTGCGAGGACATAAATCTTCTTGCCGTTGTCCATCGTGTATTCGCGATTGTCTGTACGGACCGTGCGCACATCCTGACTGACTTCTGCCAGCTCCTTCAGGTTCAGTTCGACGTCGTAGTGTCCGGTGTTGCACACAATCGCTCCTTCCTTCATGCTGATGAAGTGATGGCCACGAATGATGTCCTTCATGCCTGTAGCAGTAACGAAAATGTCACCCACCTTGGCTGCTTCTTCCATCGTCATCACCTGCATGCCTTCGAGAGTCGCCTTGAGAGCCGCCGTCGGCTTGATTTCAGTAACGATCACATTGGCACCCATGCCTTTGGCGCGCATCGCGACTCCTCGCCCACAATGACCATAACCGGCAACTACAAAGTTCTTACCGGCCAGGAGCACTGAGCTTGCGCGCAGAATGCCATCGAGTGTACTCTGACCTGTTCCGTACACATTGTCGAAGTCCCACTTAGTCTCGGCATCGTTCACTGCATAGACAGGATAGAGCAGTTTGCCGTCATCAGCCATCGCGCGAAGACGGTGAACACCCGTCGTAGTCTCTTCCGAACCACCAATGATGTGCTCAGATAGATGAGGGAATCGGTGATGTACGTTAAAAATGAGATCAGCACCATCATCCAGTGTGAGGTGCGGAGGCTTATCGATCGTGCGGTCGATGCTCCAGTAAAATTCGTCTGTATCCTGACCATACCAGGCGTAAATCTCGATGCCTGATTCTGCCAGAGCAGCAGCAACTTCGTCGTTCGTCGAGAGAGGATTACATCCGCTCCACGCAACTTCTGCTCCACATGCAGCAAAGGTCTCAACGAGCACACCCGTTTCCTTTGTCACGTGGAGACAGCCCGTAATCTTGTAGCCCTTGAATGGCTGCTCAGCCGCATATTTTTCGCGCAGCTGCATAAGAACTGGCATACGGCTCTCTGCCCACTCCATCTTGAGTCTTCCGGCGTCTGCCAGAGACAGGTCCTTGACCTTGTAGGCTCCTTCTTTGTGATCCATCGTAGGGAATTAATAAGTGACTGATTCTAAACAGTGGAGCGAAATATGCTCCAAACGGGTACAACTGTCAATCAGCCGATGGGTTTTGTGCTTGACTGAAATTTAGAAATGGGGGATAGCCAGGAAATCGACACAAACCGCCCGCACGCTCCGTGGCACTTGTCTATCGGCCCGTCAGAATCAACGTCCGCACTTTCTCCTGGCTACCCGACCTGAATCTGGCGATATAGACACCGGCCGCCAGGCCGGCTCCATCAAATGTGTATGTATGGCTTCCGGCATCGAGGAAGCTGTCGAGCAGGACTGCAACCTCCCGACCCATCATATCATAAACGCGCAGACTGGAGGACGCACTCGCTTTGACACTGACCGTGATGCGCGTGCGACCCGAAAACGGATTCGGATAATTGGGCAACATCCCAAACTCCACCTCTGAGGAGAACGCAAGCTGATCCGTGCGCGATTTGAATGTCATGTCGTGAATGATCCACGACGCTGACTGCGGTTCATCGGCCCAGGTTTCCGCAATCACCCTGACAAGAAGCTGTTTTCCGGAATAACTGCTCAGATCAAATAACGTCTCTTGCCGTGTTTGAAAGCCTACGAAGGCCCTCTGGCCGTCAAGAAAGGTACCTTCTGGCGCCGCAGCGGGATATCCTCCAACTGGCTCGAGAGACGCCCATCGCTTCCCTCCGTCAGTCGAGACCTGAACCGCACCACCTGCTCCTGAAAGCAAATTGAATCCGTGATCCAGACTCAGCATCATTGATTCAGCATTGGACTCGGTGTCTCGTGCGTTCAGGTTGATGCTCGATACGATCCCGGGGGAATTGGCCTGAAATAGCCAGCGCGAACTTTCCCTTACCCAGTCTCCTGACGTCCAAACCGAATGGACCACATCATCGGAAGCAAACAGCTGAAACTCGATATCCTTGCTACCCACTTCGGGAACCCGAAGATGGCGGTCAGAAAAATCCAGCACCCGGATGCTGTACGCAATTTCATCTGCAGGCTCCGGCGTTGCTGCGAAATCCAGAGCAGCAGAAAACTCGTTCAAGTTTTCTGCGTCCTGCGCCATACGCAACGTTCCGGTCGTAGTCTCTGTTCTTGTGGTGAACTCCCAGTCCAGCAAGACTTCTGCCACACCAAAATCATCCCCCACATTGAGGCTCACCCGAGGAAGCGCTGCGACATGCGAAAGAACCTGGTTGTCGGGAGGTCCTTCGAGTAGGAACGGTGCATCAGAATCTTCGATGGGGATCGTTGTGATCTCCATGCTGTCGATATACCAGCCCGCAAATTGCTCTGAAAGGTTTGAATTTGAGGCATCTGTTGCAAAATCGAAACGGATCTCCAGATCATCTTCGCTCGGCACGGCAAATTCGTCCATTCGCCATCCATGACTGAACCCACCGAACGCCGGAGTGAGGTGCAGAGGGTTGGAACCATCGTCCGCTATTACACCCGGGTATCCTGCGGCTGGCACCAGAAGCTGCCAGTCAGGGGATTCACTTGAGCGATAACGAACGACTGCACCATCCATGAACTGTCCGTCCATCCGTGAAGGGTCGCCCGTTCCGTCACTCTCGGCATCGAACCAGTGCCAGATGCGCAGGACCGAGGCTTCCAGCCCTCCAAGATTGATGCGAGGCAGATATACCGAAGAGAGAGTCGGGCTCGCCGGATACGAGCCGTCCGCGTTGGTAGCCAGAACAGGTGTGTCGGAGGGGCTTGAAAGGGTTCCGAAAGATGGGTCACCCCATTCCCAGATTCCATCGATTGTGACAGAGAGTCCTTCTTCAGAAAACAGATGCCGGGTTCGCAGGGCTCCTGCCTCCACACTCATCACAATCTCTCCTACCGAAGGAAATCTGGTTTCGTTCATACGCTCGGAAGCATCGATGGCAACGAAGTGATATTCAATTCGACCTCCATCGACCACATCTCCGAGATCCACTGGAAGAAAACGCCCGAACGGGCCGGAAGACGACGATATTTGTTCCTGTCCTGTATTCGTCTTGACACCCTGATCGTCAAACACCGAATACAACAGAGTTACGGATTCCACGCCCAATCCATCACTCGAAGATCCGCTTAAAATGATCGGAAAATCCGAGAACCCTACCGCCGTGATCGGGTCGTGAGCAATTTCTGGGCCCAAATGATCTTCGCCGACGAGGAACGAAAACTGTTCGACAGGGGCACCGGAAGGCAAAAACGTCTCGTTACCACCCGTGTCCATTGCTTTGAAGTGATATCGAACCGTATCGAACACTGCCGGAAGCATGATTCTTCCTGTGAAGACATCCGACCCATTCGATGTCATGGAGACCGTCGTTTCAGGAATCGAATCAGCCCAATAGGTCAACTCCACGGAGGATACCGTGGCAGACTGTCCGACGACTGATGCAGAAACGTCTATTTCGACACCCAGTTGTTCGGTGCCCTGCAAGGGATCGTGGGCTATGGTCGGTCCAAATTGACTGGCATCGACGAGGCCTCTGGCCGAGAAAATATTGATGAGAACGGATGCGTTCACTCCGCTGAAATAATCCCGGTCTGCCTGAATGACAGCCTGTGCGGCATCGGCAAACGTGACGGGAGAACTCAAATAATAGTGGGACTGCAGAACGAGCTTGTTCGTCAACTCCCGACCCAACACGTCAAAAACCTCCATAAGGGTCGTACCCCACATCAGACCATCACCGTGAACGTCGCATCCCACATCATTCACGGCCGAACAGACATCTTGTGGGTAGATTCCGGCATGATTCAGATAACGGCCGCCCCAAAATGAAGGATCGCCATCTCCAGAGTCCCACGGAAAAACGCCCACCCAATCTGTTCGAAGCGTAAGACCTTGATCAATCTGTCCTCTTCTATAAGAAGCCGCCCAGTAATCGGATAATCCTTCGTGTAATGCCGTTCCTTCCCTGGTCGAAAGCAGTCCCGAAGCGGCTGCATTCAGAATGGCGTGACCGTATTCATGCCAGATGACGGCAGCATCTTCGGCGTCGTCAACTCCGCCCGTTCCGTACAGAATCATATTCTGTGTGGGAATATACCGCGAATCGTCTGCTGTCAATCCTTGTGGATTGACGCGAATACTGCCGTTCTGGAGATCATGGAAGCCGAGGCTCTGGACGTAGCGTTGGCTCTTATCAATGTGGTAGTAGGCCATCACGCTTTCAAAGCGGTCGTCGGCCCGGTTATACTGAAATCCATCCGGAGACGATTCTGCGGGAGTCGCGTAGATCAGTGAACCGCCCGAAGATTCGCCCACAATATCCACATACGGTCCCGTAAGCACGTACATCCCGTCTCCGCGTTGCGTGATGTCTGGAAGGGTCACCAAAAGACGCTGTGAATCCAGTGCTGCGTTGGTGGCGTCGTCGTTGTCCACGTAAGGAGCACCATAGAATGCGCCTGATGTAAAAAGTGGATCAGTGTCGTAGACCAGCCCCAATCCGTCAACTCGATTGGCGCTCTCCTTCCTGGCGTCTGCATCGTCCGATCGTACATCGGGCGTATGCCCGAACGACATCGACTGATCTCTGGCCGAAATCAGCGACCCGGTATGTGCATTGATCAAAACGACATATTCTGCTGGCTCTGATTCGGGCCACACCAACAGCTTCCAGGCAAGAACAGGACGGTCAGGATCGGTGATAACCAGCTCTGGATCGGAATTGAGTCCACCGTCCGGCGCCAATTCTGCTATTGCCAGATCAGCTGCCCTCGCGGCGGTGACCGAGGGTTGCGTGTTGAAGGACGACTCCTCCGCATCCACTGGCATGAATGCGCTCAATACCATGCTGACGCGTCCAAGACCGTCCATATTCACTCGTACGGTGGCCTCGTCAACCGTTATGCCAGCGAATGTTTGCTGGTAGGTCAGATGGCGACTGAATGTGCGCCTTTGATCCGATATGAGCTCGAGCTCATCCGCTTCCTCGGACCATCCGAACGAAGCGTACTCCGCGCTGAGGAAAGTGTCCGGGTCCAGGTATTCTGTTTTGTCCTCCTGGAAGTAGCGAGCCCTCACGAGACGGCTGTCAAGATCAATCCGTCCGCGGGAATCCAGCTTCGTCGAAAACTGAAGCGGGGCCTCTACCGTTTTCTTTTTGATCTCCTGAGCCGATACCTGCGCAGCGCCCGCAATCAGGAGGAAAACAATCAGTGTAAATCGAATCATGCGCAGATATCCTTGGAAATGTCTCGAATCGGTGGGCTCATTCACACTACACCTGAGTGGCTTCAAATATCCAAACGGTGCCCGCAATTGCCCTTTCACGTAGACTACGCCAGAACGGATGCGCTTTCCTGGATGGCAGCAACCTTGTTCAGCTCTTCCCACTTGAACTCACTTCTTCCAAAATGGCCGTAGGCAGCCGTTCGTCGGTATCCAGGTCTGAGCAGATCGAGTGACTCGATGATGGCTTTCGGTCTCAAGTCGAAAACGTCATTGACGACCTTCACAAGCCGGTGATCCGGAATTTTAGCGGTGCCGTAGGAGTCGACGTGAACTGAGATGGGATCGGCAACACCAATAGCATACGCGACCTGGACGAGAACTTCGTCCGCCAGCTCAGCTGCTACCAGATTTTTTGCTACGTGCCTGACAGCATAGGCCGCACTTCGGTCGACTTTCGATGGATCCTTGCCAGAAAAGGCTCCACCACCGTGCGCTCCTTTCCCGCCGTACGTATCAACAATGATTTTTCGACCAGTCAGTCCGGTATCGCCATGAGGCCCACCGATGATGAACTTCCCGGTCGGGTTGACATGGAGGATCAGATTGTCATCCATGAGTTCGGCCGGAATGACCCGGGGAAGCAAATGGTCCTGAACATCATTTTTTATCTGGTCAATCTCGACGTCTTCGCCATGCTGGGTCGAAACGACTACGGTGTGGATTCGCTTGATCGTCTTGCCATCATCCTCATATTCAACCGTCACCTGCCCCTTGGAATCCGGGCGCAGATATGGCATCAACTCGGTGTTCTTCCTGATGTCAGCCAACTCACGCATCAGGGCATGCGAGAAACTGAGAGCCATCGGCATCAACTCTTCGGTTTCGCGGGATGCGTACCCGAACATCATTCCCTGGTCACCGGCACCCTGCTCGACGTGCATTCCTCTGTCATCATCAACTCCCTGCGCGATATCCGAACTCTGCTCGTGGATCGTTGCCAGAACGCCACATGAATCTGCATCAAAGCGCAATGCAGGATCGGTGTATCCAATATCTCGAATGACCTGTCTCGCGACTTCTTGAACGTCCACGTAGGCATTCGTGGTGACTTCACCGGACAGTACCACGAGGCCAGTAGTTACCAGAGTCTCAACAGCCACTCGGCTGTTGGGATCTTCTTTCAGCATTGCGTCCAGCACCGCATCCGAAATCTGATCGGAGACTTTGTCGGGGTGTCCCTCAGAGACAGATTCAGATGAAAAAAGAAACGACATACAACAATATTATCAATTTGGATGAAGGCGGTCGAACGCTGATACAAACTGTATGATTCTACCTCATTACGAAGGTTAGATCAAGTGCGCACGTGCAAATTGCTTCTGCTTTCATGGAAGCGTAGTTTTCGTGATTCTGTGCCTCATTATTGTGCCTTGTGGCGCCATTTTGAGGCATTTAACCGGTTTCCCACCTACATACTTGGAAGCCGAACAGATTTAATCACATTCAGGAGAACAGGATATGTCCGATATCGCAGCCAAGGTACAGTCGATTATCGTCGAAAAATTGGGCGTTGATGAAGCTGATATTGCAGACGATGCATCATTCACCAACGATCTGGGCGCAGACTCCCTTGACACGGTAGAGCTCATTATGGAATTCGAAAAAGAATTCGATCTCACCATCCCAGACGAAGATGCAGAAAAAATTGCTACAGTTGGCGATGCTGTGTCCTACATCACGGAGAAGTCTGCATAAGCTGACTAAGCTCCAACTGACACCCATCACTTCCGAATAATCAGACGATTGGCATGAGCCAAACTGTTCGCAGGGTAGTCGTCACAGGAATGGGAGCCCTTACCCCCATCGGAAACGACCCGGATTCGTTCTGGGACGCCATGATGCGCGGTGACAGCGGTGCTGCACCCATCACCTATTTCGACACCGAACCGTTCGCGACAAAGTTCGCTTGCGAGCTCAAGAATTTTGACGTACACGACTATCTGGATCGCAAAGCTGCGCGCCGGATGGATCCGTTCTGCCAGTACGCCTTGATATCTGCGGGGCAAGCCCTGGAAGATGCCGGGGTTGACACAGACAGTCTGACCACCGAGGAACAGGAGCGAATAGGCGTGATCTATGGTTCCGGAATTGGCGGCCTACAAGCCCTCTATGACTCTGCTACCAACCTGTACAGCAGCGGTCCCCGTCGCATGTCTCCGTTCTTCATTCCAATGATGATTCCGGACATCGCCCCGGGCCAGATTTCGATCAAGTACGGTCTACGTGGTCCCAATTATTCGTGCGTGTCTGCTTGCGCCACGGGTAATAACAATATCGGAGACGCATTCATGCTGATCCGCCTGGGGCACATGGAGGCTGCGGTGACGGGTGGAAGCGAAGCAAGTGTATCCAACCTCGGTGTTGGTGGCTTTAACGCGCTGAAGGCCCTTTCGACCCGAAATGATGATCCAAAAAAGGCTTCACGTCCATTTGATGCGACTCGAGACGGATTTGTTTTGGGGGAAGGAGCTGGTGCGCTGTATGTCGAAGAACTCGAGCATGCGAAGGCGCGTGGCGCGAAAATCTACGCCGAAATCCTGGGCACAGGCATGAGCGGAGACGCGCATCACATCACGGCTCCCGATCCGGAAGGCCTCGGAGCCAAAAATGCGATGCTTTCCTCTATTCGTGACGCGGGGATCGAATTGGAAGCCGTCGATTATCTGAACATGCACGGTACCTCGACCGGACTGGGAGACATCGCTGAAACGAACGCCATCAAGAAAGTCTTCGGTGATCACGCCTACAAAATGAATGTGTCGTCAACCAAAAGCATGACCGGTCATCTTCTGGGTGCAGCCGGAGCCGTTGAGGCCATTGCAGCGATCGGTGCGATTACACATCAGATGATTCCTCCGACGATCAACTTCGAACATCCCGATCCGGACTGCGATCTGGACTACACGTTCAATACGCCGGTTGAGCGTGAAGTGAACATTTCGATGTCGAATGCATTTGGATTCGGCGGTCACAATACGAGCGTCATTTTCGGGAAGTACACAGAGTAGTCGATTCGTCTTCCGGACGATCTTGTGGGCGGCGCTCGAAGAGCGCCGCCCATTTTTTTGATCTCGCCTATTGAGATTCTCGTCAATCGCCGCACTGCCCGGCGGAGCCTGTTCAATTCCTATATTGTCGACTCGCATTGCATTCACACTCTCAAAATCATGGAATTCACCGGACTCGACTACTTCGTTTTCATCACATACGCCGTGTTGATTGTCGCAATCGGCCTGTGGGTTTCACGACGAAAAGAAGGTCATGAACGTGATTCAACTGACTATTTTCTGGCGGGAAAGAGCCTTCCATTCTGGGCAATCGGTGCCTCTCTCATAGCATCCAATATTTCGGCCGAGCAATTTATCGGCATGTCGGGTTCTGGCTTTCGTGTGGGCCTGGCTATTGCAACATATGAATGGATGGCTGCGGTAACACTGCTCGTCATCGCCTGGTTTTTCCTTCCCATTTATCTGGAAAAAGGCATTTTTACGATGCCTCAATTCCTTGAAAAGAGGTTTGACAGCCGTGTTCGGACGCTGTTGGCGGTATTCTGGCTCCTGGTGTACGTGTTCGTGAATCTGACATCTGTACTGTACCTGGGCGCGCTTGCTTTGAATGGAATCATGGGTATTCCGCTCGCGGCGGGAATTGCTGGACTGGCTCTTTTTGCCACGGTATACAGCGTCTACGGAGGGCTTCAAGCGGTCGCCTGGACGGACGTTGTTCAAGTGGTGGTCCTGATCGGCGGTGGTCTTCTGACCACCTTTCTCGCCCTCGATGCCTATGGGGGGGATGAAGGCATAATCGCTGGTTTCTCCCAATTGATGGTAGACGTGTCCGACCGGTTCAACATGATTCTCTTCGAAGGCGAGCTCATGTATACCGACGACGCGGGCACAACACAGGACGCCTATGACTTGCTCCCCGGACTGGGCGTACTTCTCGGCGGAATGTGGGTAGCCAATCTTTTTTATTGGGGATGCAATCAATACATCATTCAGCGGGCTCTGGCCGCGAAAAGCCTGAAAGAAGCGCAACGTGGCCTGGCCTTCGCCGGCTATCTGAAGTTATTGCTGCCTCTGATTGTCGTCATTCCCGGAATCGTGGCGTATGCCCTCGATGCACCGATTGAAAAGGCAGACGAAGCGTATCCGTGGCTGCTCAGCTCGTACATCGGCCCTGGTCTTCGAGGACTCGCCGTAGCCGCTCTGGCGGCAGCCATCGTCTCATCACTTGCATCAATGATGAATTCAACGTCGACCATTTTCACGATGGATCTGTTCAAGACGAACATCCAACCGGATGCTTCTGAACACCGCCTGGTGCAAGTGGGCCGAATCGTCAGCGTGATTGCGGTCACGATCGCCGCTCTGGCTGCTTTTCCTTTATTGGGAGCCATCGATCAGGCCTTCCAATACATCCAGGAATACACCGGCTTTATCAGCCCGGGCGTGCTGGCCGTATTCATGATGGGGTTGTTCTATAAAAAGGCTACAGCCAATGCAGCGTTGACAACAGCTATTTTGTCGATTCCATTGTCTGCTGCAATGAAATTCATGACCCCGGACGTACCGTTTCTGTCAAGAATGGGATACGTGTTCCTGATTTCAGTGGGACTGATCGTAGTGATGTCCTGGCTGGAAAATAAAGGGAAAGATGACGCCAACGCTATTTCTGTGACGGGCACGAAAATCTCGGGTGATCCGATATTCACCATGGCCACTTTCGGGATCCTCGGAATTACCGCAGCACTTTACGCCATATTCTGGTAAGAGCTCATCCCAGACTATTGGTACATATTCAGGTAGGATTCAATCAACTCCTGGCGCCCGCTTCGCATGGACGGCTCACCTTGCGATGTAGCATGGGCATGTAACGCGGAAAGGTCGACATTGCCCGACTCGAAATCTGCCCCCGTCCCCGTGTCAAAACTCTCATATCTACTCCGCCGCAGTTCTTCCAATGGAGATTCCTGCATAACGGTGTGTGCTGTGATAAGCGCCTTCGCAAACATATCCATCCCCCCGACATGAGCGTAGAAAAGATCTTCAAAGTCGGGTGAGTTTCGCCTCACCTTGGCATCGAAGTTTACACCTCCCCCCTTGAGCCCTCCAGCCCTGAGCCACACCAACATGGCCTCCGTCAATTCATAGAGATTGTTGGGAAATTGATCGGTATCCCAACCATTCTGGTAATCACCTCGGTTTGCGTCCACACTCCCCAGCATCCCTGCATCTGCAGCAACCTGAAGTTCATGTTGAAACGTATGGCCGGCGAGCGTCGCGTGATTGACTTCGATATTCAACTTGAAATCGTCGGCCAGTCCGTGTGATTGTAAAAACCCGATTACCGTCGCCGCGTCATAATCGTACTGATGTTTGCTCGGCTCGCAAGGCTTGGGTTCGATGAAAAAATTCCCTTCAAAACCCTGACTGCGCGCGTAATCACGAGCCGATCCAAGAAACGCAGCCATGTGATCCAGTTCCCGCTTCATATCTGTGTTTAGAAGAGACATATATCCTTCCCTTCCTCCCCAGAACACATAATTTTCCCCACCCAATTTGATGGTCACATCCAGAGCCTGTTTGACCTGAGCTCCGGCATATGCCACGACATCAAAATCCGGATTGGTTGCGGCGCCGTTCATGTAGCGGGGGTGACTGAATAGATTGGCTGTCCCCCACAACACCTTGACTCCACTATCGCGCATATGCTCCAGGGCGTGATCGGATACCGTGTTGAGACGTTTTTCAGATTCGGCCAGCGATGAGCCCTCATCGACAAGATCATAATCATGAAAACAGAAGTGCCGCAGGCCCAGCTTTCCCATGAATTCGAAGGCTGCATCCATCTTGGATAGCGACCTCGACACAGCATCGCCGTGCGCATCCCAGGGAAAGATGCGCGTGCCGGCCCCGAAGGGATCCTGTCCTGCGTTATTGAAGGAGTGCCAGTATGCACAGGCGAACTTGAAATGCTCGCTCAGGGTCTTATCGCCTACAACTCTGTTTGGCTCATAATATCGGAAAGCGAGAGGATTTCGTGACGACGGGCCTTCAAATTTTACCGACGATATTTCCGGGAAAAAACTACTGGACATGTGCTTCTAGTCTGGTTTTCCAACGTTCGTATAGTTCAAGATAGCGGCTGGATTCGGATTGTTGAGGATCAATTTCTTCAATCACCTCAATACTTGCCAACGCTTCTTCCAGCGAAGAAAAATACCCCGATCCCACCGCCGCGGCCCGTGCCGCTCCTTCCGACCCGCTGGTATTGTAGAGAGCCAGAGAAGTCTGGGTCACATTTGCAAAAATGCTCCGAAACAACGGACTCAAAAACATATTGGCACTTCCTGCGGCAACCGTTTCTGGCGAGACGTCCAGCGTTCTGAACACGTCAAATCCCAGTTTCATGGCAAACGCGACTCCTTCCATGGCAGCCCGTGCCACGTGGCTGGAGTCATGGCGATTTACATCAAGTCCAAGCAATGAAGCCCCGGGATTCCGATTGCCAAGAATTCTCTCACTTCCGTTTCCGAAAGGAAATACCACCACCCCTTCTGCTCCGGGCCCGCATCGAGAAGCCAGATCATTCATCTCCTCATACGTCGCGGTCTCCGTTAACTGGCGGGTCCAGCGGTACATGCTGCCAGCACCATTGACGCAGAGCAGAATTCCGTTTCGCTTGTTGGCTTCATCATCGTTCAAGTGAAGAAAGGTATTGACCTTCAAGTCCGGATCGGCCACATCCTGATCCGACACGGCGTACATAACGCCCGACGTCCCGGCCGTGGCCGCAATATGCCCGGGCGCCAGCACATTCAATGAAAGCGCGTTATTTGGTTGATCTCCGCCCCGATACGTGATTTGCACAGTGCTGTTCAAGCCCAATTGTTGGGCTACATCTTTCATGATTGTCCCTTGATACCCGATAGATGGAACGAGATCGGGGACAAGACTTGCCTCTATTCCGCACGCCTTGAGGACCTCTTCAGAAACGGCTCGACGGGGGAAATCCCAGAGTACACCTTCTGAAAGACCCGAGGCTGTGGTGTTCACCTCCCCGGTCAACCGCATGGCAATGTAGTCGCCCGGGAGCATGAACTTGTCGATACGATCATAGATCTCCGGCTCATTGTGCCGCACCCAGGCCAGTTTGGCTGCCGTAAAATTGGCCGGTGAATTCAGCGTTCTGGACAGGCATTTCGCATGACCGATTTCATCGAATGCCGCATCTCCATACGAGGACGCCCGACTGTCGCACCAGATAATGGAGGGTCGAACAACTTCACGGTCCCTCTCCACACACACCAATCCATGCATCTGATACGCGATGCCGATTGCCTGAATTGAATCTGGATCGGCGCCCGAGGCCTTCATGAGGGCTTGAAAGCCACTCACGAAGTGATCCCACCACATTGAGGGCGCCTGCTCTGCCCAGCCTGCGTGCGGCGCATCTATCGGTTGTTCTGATTCCGGATAGGTAGCGTGCCCGAGAGACTGACCGCGGTCGGCATCAAAAAGGGTCACCTTTACAGATGAACTACCAACGTCAATGCCCAGAAAATTTGCTCTGCTGCTACTCAATTTTGTCTTTGCTTGCGAAGCGGATTGTTACCTTTATGGTACGGAATGCGACACAAATTGGACGAATATCTCTCGCTCCTTGTACCATTTCGCGCATGAATCAAACGGTGGTACCTTCTGACGTATCAAACAAGATGACCAAGCATGCCGATTCACATCGAGTCTCCCACAAAGATCAAAGCTGAAGGATTCCCTCCGAAGTTGATACAAGAGTTTTTCGGCCACATCAATTCAGATCATTTGGACCTGAGCATCGCAGTGATGACCAGTCCTGCCGGTTGGTCGGAACCGGGACAGCGACCTGAATTTGATGAATACACGGTCGTTCTCTCCGGATGCCCCCGCGTCGAGACAGAATCTGAATCAATGGATATACTGTCGGGGCAGGCTGTGCACTGTCGGGCAGGTGAATGGATCAGATACTCCAGTCCGTCTGACGAAGGCGCTCATTACGTGGCGATTTGCCGCCCTGCTTTTTCACCCGATACCGTGAACAGAGACTCAGATTGACATGTCAACAATGCTGAACGGAGCCAAGGTCAGCCTGCGAAGACTGACAGGCGATGATGCACCAGCCTTTTTTGAATACTGGAACAGTTGGGAGATGAGACAACATTTGGCCTCCCCGTTTCCCAGCTCATTGGCCGAGGTTGAAAAGCTGATTCAGGCGAAAGAAGATGCATTTTCGGACCGCAGCGGATTCTATTTCGGCATTCAAGAGAACGCAACGGGTAAACTCATCGGGATTGCCACTCTTGGATCCGTATCGTGGATGAGTCGCCACGCCTGGGTGGACGACCTGGCCATCTTTGACCCTTCGTCTCGAGGCCGAGGATACGGAAAGGAAGCTCTCCTGCTGCTGCTGGACTACGCATTCAACATAATCGATCTGCACGTTGTCGTCCTGCTGGTCGACTCAATAAATGAAGGTGCACGACGTCTGTATGAAGGAGTAGGATTCAAGCCAGGTGGCGTGATGCGGGAACTGGCATTCCGAAACGGGAAGAGATTGGACGTAGAAACAATGGACATGCTGCAATCCGAATTCAGGGAGCTGCACGGTATTTTTCCCAAGTAGCGACGCGACTGCGGATGATTATCGGAAGATGATTTCCCGAATCGAGTCTGCACCCAACTCCTCATTGAGTCTCCTGCGCCAGTCTTCTCTTCGCAGATGTAATTCCTGACGCCAGGATGCGGCAGATACCTTTACGAACAGACGATCCCCCTTCACCCAGCACTTTTCGATGTGCTGTTTCATCTGGGGGCTCATGATGTTTTCCCACGTAGCGATCACGTGCCCCCTCGCCAGGGGACCTTCGATACCCATCCCCCGGACCACTTCGCCGAGGATGTCTTTGAGAGGCTTAACTGTTCGATGTCGCATGACACCAACTTAATGAGTGGCCGGCCAAATCACACGTCCGCAAATTCCAAGACCTGTATAAAATGGTCAGGGGACGCCAGCGATTTGCAGCGAACTGCCCATTGCTAGCATCCCCTTGACCACTCATCGGAAGACGCACTGTGCACTACGATGCGTGAACACCATAGTTACAGAGTAGTTGAATCTTTTTTTCAAACGTTACCCATTGCCGGTTCTGAATCTGACAATTCCCTCGTTTTGCCTTTGTTTGAGGATTTGGAAGGGGCATTTTTTGTGACATGGCTATATTCATGCCCTGCCTTAATCAATTCATGACGACATGAAAAGTCTGGCTACGAAGCTCGCACGTATCGGCACAGAGCCGGACCCGACGACAGGCGCTATTGCTCCACCCATCCATACTGCTTCTACCTACGCGCGAGATGAATCAGGTGAGTACTCGGGAGGATTTGTGTACTCGCGTCTGGAAAATCCAACGCGCCGGAAACTGGAGGAGGCGTTGGCAGATGTCGAAGGTGGCGAAACGTGCGCCGCTTTTTCGTCCGGGATGGCCTCGGCTATGACCTTGCTTCAAGCTCTTGATCCTGGTGACCACGTCCTGATGTCGGATGATGTGTACTTCGGTGTTCGTCATCTCGCCACAACCACATTTGGCCGGTGGGGCCTCGACATTTCAACAGTTGACTTGACTGAAGCGGCAAACGTCAAAGCGGCTTTCAAGCCCTCCACCCGGATTGTGTGGCTGGAAACGCCGTCCAATCCTCAACTGAAGATTTGTGATATACAGGCCCTTTCAGATCTAGCTCACAAGGCCGGAGCACTCACGGTAGTCGACAGCACCTGGTCCACTCCCTATCTCACACGCCCCATTGAATTGGGAGCTGATGTTGTACTGCACTCCGTCACCAAATACCTGGGGGGACACTCGGATGTTTTGGGAGGCGCACTCGTGTTTGCCGCGCAGACTCAATTGTCGGAGCGGGTCCACGAACTTCAGCGCGAAGCGGGAGCAGTTCTGGATCCTTTTTCTTGCTGGTTGACGATGCGAGGTATGCGGTCTCTCATCCCCCGGATTCAACGCCACTGCGCGTCTGCGGCTGCGCTGGCAGGTCACCTCGAACAACACACCCGTGTCGAAGCGGTCCACTATCCAGGACTCGCATCTCACCCCGGACATGAGATTGCAAAATCACAGATGCTCGACTTCGGGGGAATGCTGTCTTTCCGTGTTCGTGGGACTGAGCAGAATGCAATCGATGTTGCCAAACACACAAAGCTTTTCACCAATGCCACGAGTCTCGGTGGTACGGAAAGTCTCATTGAGCATCGGGCCTCGATCGAGGGAGAAGACTCACCGACCCCGCGCACACTTTTGCGGGTATCCACGGGATTGGAAGATGCCCATGACCTGATTGCTGATCTTGACCAGGCCCTCCAATCAGTGTTTGACTGACACGTTTGTTTGAAGGGGGTTGGTTTCGTACTTTTCGAGCCGTCAGAATCGCAAGAAATACGCTTTTCCGTTCTGTTTTTGGCGATTATCAGTTCCCTTCATGCTTTCTTTCGAATGAAACTCCCCTTCTTTCTGGCCCGCAAATTTGTTGCTGCTGAGACCATTGAGGAGACGCTCCCCGTGGCCCAGGCTCTGCGTTCGAAAGGGCTGAATACGACGCTGGATCTGTTGGGTGAATACATCTCCGATCCCGCTCTTGCGACCCGTGCCAAAGAAGAGTACATCCAGCTCGTCCGATCCATCGACGCTGCCGGAGGATCCATCGATAAGAACATCTCCATCAAGCTTTCGATGCTGGGTCAGAAAATCGATGAGTCGTTCTGTATGGACAACCTGCACGAGCTTCTCACCGTCGCCCGTGAGACTGGCACTTTCATCCGATTGGATATGGAAGGAACGGACGTTACCGATTCTACGATTTCGATTTTGGAGCGGGTCTTCCCTGATTACCGTGACAATGTCGGGATCGTTCTTCAGGCATATCTCAAAAGAACGGGCGACGACATTGCGCGGATGTGTGAGCTCGGGGCACGCGTCCGCCTGTGTAAAGGCGCCTACAAAGAACCGGCGAACCAGGCCTATCAAGACATGCCGACCATCCGAGAGAAATTTATGGAGCACATGGATACTCTCGTTTCCAGGGGTGTCTATCCTGGCATTGCAACTCACGATGATATTCTGATCAATGCCACTCGGCAATACGTTCAGGACAATGCCGTTCCAACGGACCGCTTTGAATTCCAGATGCTCTACGGCATAAGAACCGAGACACAGGAGACTCTTGCCTCAGACGGATATGGAATGCGGATCTACATTCCATTCGGCAACATGTGGTATCCCTACTTTTCTCGTCGCCTTCGGGAGCGAAAAGAAAACGTCTGGTTCGTTCTGAAAAACATGTTCAAGAAATAGACCGACGATCCCATGTTCACAAGGGATTTTGTCATGCAGCAAATCCAGCAGCTCTCCC